>NHCFC04200__coassemble_700_pt1 | contig 23605 bp, 15 predicted proteins | sample NHCFC04200__metabat2_low_PE_031 | metagenome-assembled genome bin NHCFC04200
AAAGCGCGCGAAGCGCGCCGTAATACGCACGAAGCAGTGGAGCGCATGAAGAAGGCCTGCCCTCTATGAGGGCAGGCCTTCTGAACAGCGGAACGTCGAACCTTCGGCCCACCCTCTTCCGGAGCTCAAAGCGAGCTGCAGGTCGAATGTACGGCACTATACCTCCGCTTCCAGCAGTCCCCATGCGAGTTCGACCAGGCCATCGAAGTAGCCGTGGGGTGCCGCTGTGCGGATGCGCGCGTGGAATGCGGGAATCCAGGCGAGCGGGTGCTTTTGCACGAATTCCCGCACGGCAGTCTCTTCTTCAAAGGAGGGCTCGCGTTGGGCAAACGCGCGGCAGCGCTCCGAGAGGTAGAGCAGCTCGATGCCCAGGTGGTCTTCGTATTGGTGGTTCTCATTCTGTACGCACAGCCCTGCTTCCCGTAGCAGCGTTCGCATAGCGAAGGTGGCTTCGCCGAACCCGCACGTTGCCTCAGGGTTGCGGTTGAGCGTTTCCCAAGGCGGAGCCGCCGGTTTCGGAGGACCGACGAACAGGCGTGCGAACTCCACGTTCACCTGCTGGACGGCTTGCTCAGGCGGTACGCAGGCAAGGCGGGCGGCGTGCTTTTTAAGCGTGGAGATTCCGTTGTGTACGTGCTCGTTTTCGCCGTCGCATGCCCACACATCCCAGAATGCGGGGTCAAGCCCGACGGCGGCATCCGGTCGGAGAGGTGCGAGCAGACTGTTTCCCAAAAACGCGTACAAGTCGGCATGGAGCGCCCAGTCGGTCTGGGCGCTCGTCACTTTGGGTGTCATGGCTATTTCGCCTGCTCGTTGTCGCCTTCGGGCATCCAGCGCAGGAACTTCTTCGCCAGCAGGATGAACGCCAGGATGCCGAACGCGAACACGCCGACGGCGATGACAATTTCAGGCAGCGTGGGAGCGTACGAGCTTACCACGGCCCATGCGTCCACGCCTTCGCTTGCGCGCGCGGCGCTCGAGCCGGAGATGAGGCCGGGCGCGCCTGCCACGTTCGGGTGAATAAAGCTCGTGAACAGGAGCCACAGGCGTTTGCAGAACACGCCGAGCACCACGCCGATGCACGCGACGACGACCAGCCCGGTGCGCTGGCGGTTCTTTGCGAACACGAGGATGCAGAACGGAATGATGACGCCGCAGATAATCTCGAACCAGAAGAACGGAGCCGTCGCGCCGAAGAACATCTCGCCCAAAAGCTCGTTGGCATGCTCAGTGCCAGGGTAGGCGGTCGTGAGCACTTCGCAGCCGACCATGTAACCGTCGACGGCGATGCAGGTGGCCAGCAGGCCCGCCAGGTTGGCAATGAGCTTCTTCGACGTGGCGAAGATCTTCCGGCGGTTCAACCAGGTGAGCGCGAGCAGCAGGATGGCGAGGCCGGAGTCCATGGCGGATGCCACGAACAGCGGTGCCATGATGGCGGTGTGCCATCCTTCACGGGCAATGTGCAAGCCGAAAATCCATGCGGTCACGCTGTGCACCAGGATGGCGACGGGCAGTGCAAAGCGGGAAACGATGGCGATCTTGCTCTGATCGGCCTTCTTCGAGGTCATGAAGTACAGGTAGACCAGGTTGATGACCAGGTAGCACGTGATGACGGTCATATCCCACAGCAGCGGGGACGCGAAATTCGGCGTGAGGAACATGTTCCATACGCGCACGATGCCGCCGAGGTCGATAAGGACGAACGCGCCTGCGAGGCAGATGCACACGGTGGACACGATAACCGCAGGCAGTGCGACCTTTTTGTACTCTGTCACATGGAAGATCGAAGCCGAAGAGGCGACGATAAGGCCGCCGGCGGACAGGCCGACCAGGAACATGAAGCAGGCAATGTAGAGGCCCCAGGACGTGCCGTTGCTCATACCGGTCACGCCCAGGCCGTTGACGAACTGGAAGCAGTACGCACCAAAGGCTGCCAGCGCCAGCACGGCCAAGACGCCGATGGCTATCTTGTAGTTGCGAGTGAGTTGCATGTGAAACCTTTCTCGAAATCAAGCGAACCTTGCAGGTTCATGCGACGTCAGCGAGAAGTGTCAGGCTACTCCAGGCCGACCCGTCGCGCGGTCGAGCGTGCTTTGGCACGTGAAGGCAAGCGTGAAAGGGCCGGAATGGGGCGCATTGACGCCTCGCGGCGTCGAGCGGTGCTTTGGCCGTAAGGCCAAGCACCAAAGGCCTCCTAGCCGAAGTAATACAGTTGCGGGCGGGTGCCCTTGTCTTCCAGCAGCTGTGTGGCGCCCTTCTCGCGAACGATGCGGGAAATTTCGCTTTCTGGGTCGTCCAGATCGCCGAAGGTGCGGGCGCGCGCCGGGCAGACGCGCACGCACATGGGCAGCTCGCCCGCGTCGGTGCGCTCCTTGCACAGCGTGCACTTCTCCGCCATGCCCTTCTTTCGCACGGGCACGCGTGCGTCGCCGTAGTTGAAGTCTGGCTCGCGGCGCGGTTCGTCCCAGTTGAACACACGTGCGTTGTACGGGCAGGCGGCCATGCACATGCGACAGCCGATGCATTTGTCGTAGTTGATCTCTACGCGACCTTTGTCGTCTTTGTACGTAGCGCCGGTCGGGCAGACTTTCATGCAGGCGGGGTTTTCGCAGTGTTGGCACTGGATGGGCAGGTACGTGCGCGACAGGTTGGGGTAGGTGCCCTGCGCTCCGTCCATGACGTCCACGCCTTCGGTGAGGATGCGGTTCCAGAGCATGCCCATGGGCACGTTGTTGGACATCTTGCATGCGTTCGAGCACGTATGGCACCCGACGCAGCGGTCAAGGTTGATGGCGATTCCAAGCTTCGTCATGGCGATTCCTTACGCTTTCTCGATCTGCACGAGCGTGTCGGAGAACGGGATGACCGGACCGCAGAGCAGCTCGGCGCCGCGTTCGTTCAGCACGTCGTTCGTGACGTTCTGCATGTTTCCTTCTTCGAGATAGTCGGCCGTGGCGCCTTCCCACATGCGGGCGGAGCCGGGGCGGATTGCCTCGTTGGCATGGACGCGGCACTTATAGCTGCCACGGTCGTTGAACACGCGGACCACGTCGCCGTTTTCTATGCCGCGCTCGTCTGCTTCCGTCGGGTTGACCTCGATGAACGGTTCGCCGAACTGCTGGATCCACAGCGCGTCGTTGAACTGGTTGTGGATATGGAAGCGCGTGCGAACGTTGGACAGCTGCAGCGGGTACTGCGCGCGCAACGGGTTGTCGGCGTAGATTTCGCTGCATTCCTCCCACACGGGCAGTGCCTGGCCGTACGAAGCCAAGTTGTCGTAGTAGACGTCCATGCGTCCCGACGTGGTGTCGAAGGCGAAGTCGGTGTACTCGCGACGCGGCTCTTCGTAGCCTTCGACAGGCCAGACGCCGTTGTGCTCGACCAGCTGGTCGATGGTGAGCTTGCTCACGTACTCCTCTTCGGACGTGGAAAGCATGGTCTCTACCAGCTCGACGGAACTTTCCGGCAGGGCGTTTTCCAAACCGAGGCGTTTGGCAATCTCCTTCTGGATCCAGAAGTCGGTTTTGGCTTCGAACAGGGGGTCGATGACCTTTTCCTGCAAAATAATCTGGCTGTAACCGCAGGCGACGTTGCCTACCTTTGCGTCGTTTTCGAAGCGCGTGGTAGCGGGCAGCACATAGTCGGCCCATTTGGCGCCTTCGGTGAAGTACGGGTCGATGGATACGACGAGGTCGAGCTTTTTCACCCACTCTTCGGTCACGGCCATGTTGGCAAAATGCTGCGCCACGAAGTCGCCGCAGCAAATCCACGCGCGAACCTTGTTCTCCTGCGTGCGCATATCGTACGCGGCCATCTCGTCCTCGCCAGCGGCGAGTTCTTCGGGAAGCTCCCATGAGCCGAAGGAGGCGGTATGGCCGTTGTAGGACCCGCCGACGAATACGCCTACGTGCGCGCCGACTTTGCCGATGTTGCCGGTGAGCGCCACGAGGACGGCGGCCGCATGGCCCGCAACGTCAGCGTTCGACATCTTGTCGTTGCCGCCCCAGCCGATGGCCAGGCAGGAAGGCCCTGACGCATACTCGCGGGCGAGCTGGACGATAGAGTCCTCGCCAATACCGGTCACGCCTGCCGCCCAGGCAGCAGTGTGCGGTTTCTGGGTTTCGAGCAGCAGGCTCCAGACGGTGGTGAGCGTACGGCCCTCATGTTCGAAGGTGCCTTCAAGCGCCGGATTGGCGACCGCGTCCGTGTAGGGTACGGGCGCATTCTTGTCCTGGTCCCAGACGAAGAACGGGTTCGTCTCGCCGGTTTCGGGCTCTTCGGCTTCAGGGCTTTCGGCATGGTCGCGCAGCAGCTGGCCGGTCGCTGTGTCCACCAGGAACGGGAAGGACGTGTGCTCACGGACGAACGTCTCGTCGTAGAGCTTTTCGTCCAGAATGACGGAGTTCATGGCCAAAAGCAGCGCAGCGTCCGTGCCAGGCTCGATGGGAATCCATTGGTTGGATTTGCCAGCGGTGGTGGAGAAATGCGGGTCGACTGTGACCATCTTTGTGCCCGCTTCTTTCGCCTCGAAGAACAGGCGGGCGTTCGGCAGGCTCGATTCGCAGAAATTGCTGCCCATCGTAAGGACCATGTTCGCATTCACCCAGTCGCGCGCTTCGCCGGTGGCGCTGGCGTAGCCCGCGCCCCAGCCGATTGCCGGATCAAGGCCGTTGCCGTAGCCAACGTCAATGCCCGTGTTGCCACCCGTCTGCGCACCCAGCAAAGCCGCCAAGAACGGGAAGTTCGCCTCGGCGCTCGCGGTGACCATGACGGCGTCCTTGCCGTTGGCAGTCTGGATTTCCTGGATGCGGGCGACGATGTCGTCGAGCGCCTCGTCCCACGAGACGACCTCGAATTCGTTCGCGCCGCGCTCGCCCGTGCGCTTGAGCGGAGACTGAACGCGGTGGTCGCCGTAAATGTGCTGCACTTCGGAAATACCCTTCAGGCAGATGGTCTCGTAACGGTCCTCAGCACAGTGGTTCGGTTCGACCATTACCAGGCGCCCATCGCGCACGGTGCAGCGCAACGGGCACATGCCACCGCAGTGACTTTGGTGGTAGGTGCAGGCAGTGTGCTCGTCAGCAGGCTCGTTGGCCTCGGCGGGCGCAAGCCAGCCAGAGGCTGAGAACATGCCGGAGGCTCCGCTGACGCCCAGAGCCGCTCCGGCTCCCAAAGCGCCCGCAAGAAACCTGCGTCGTGTCAATTCCATAGCTCCCTCTCCTTCTCGCGTGCGGCGGCAATGCCGCAGATTTGTTCGCCGATCGAGGAGATGTTTAGGCGCGGTGCACAATGCTAATCCATTCATTCGACGACACGCTTGGATGCATGGCCGCTCGGTCGCATGCCTGCTTCCCAGACGGCCATGCCGTGTTGACGCAGTATATTTCTGTACGAATTGAACGAATTGCGCGAATGAGTCCCCTTGAATCGACGCGACCAGTCTAGTGACCGAGCATACGGAGGTCTTTAGCCGAAGGGGAGAAATGCAAGACGATTCATTGTGCGAAAATGACAAAGGATGGCTAATGCTGTACGGCGCGCATGGCGAAGGGGCACAGTATGAATTTCAATCTTTCCTTGGTTGCCGATTGCTTGGGTGACATCCATCGAGATGCGACGGTGCACCGGTGCTTCAAGAGGGCTCTTGAGCTGGACTTTGAGCGTGTGGTGGCGTACACAGGCCAAGAACGCTTGAAGGAGAGATGCCTCTACATCATGGACGCCGGAGCCTATGCGGATCTTCCGGTCGAATGGGCGGAGCCGGGCGCGGGGCTTTTGGTCGTGGGCAAAAGACGGGAGCAGCGGGCTTTTGTGCCGACCATCTTCTTTGACGGCGGGGCCTCGGTTGAGGATTTGCTGCAGAACGTACAGGAGATGCGCACGTGGTTGGCCGATTGGGAGCGCGATGTGCTGCTTGCCATGGTCGGCAGGATTTCGCTCAAGGAAGCGTTCGACGTGTTGGCGCGCGCGTTCAAGAATCCGCTCATGCTGTCGGATTCCGCCCTATGCTTCGTGCTGACGGCAGGGCATCTTCCCGAAGACTTCTACGACCGCCTGTGGACGCCCGCCATCGAAACCGGCGTGTGCCCGATCGAGCTGTACCGCGAGGCTTGGACGAGCGTCGACGCGAACGCTTTCTCGCGCGCTGATGTCTGCCGCGTTGAGGGCAGCTCGACGGGCCATACCTACCTCTTTCGCAACCTCATTGTGGACGGCCATGTGCACGGTTTGGTGGAGACGGTCGACGCGAACGTTCCGTTGTGCGATTCCGACGAAGTGCTGCTTGAGCATGCTGGCCGCCTCCTGGAGGCAGCGGTTGCCCGGCAGGCGTTCTCGGAAATCGCGGTGGATGCGAACGACCCGCTGTGCGAAGCGGTCAAAGGTGCGACGGTGCGCGATGCCGTCTTGCGCTACGGGCTGCGCATGCGCGGGTGGGCCATGGATGATGCGTACTATGTGACATATGTGGAGCATCTGACGAAGAGCGAGGCGCAAGAAGAGTGGCGGCGGCAAACGCAGCGCCGTTTTGAGCTCTCGTATCCGATGGCAAGCGTGTTCGCCGACGGGGATGGCTGCGTCATGATCGCGCGCGAGAAGGACTATCCGTTCGAGAACTTGCGCGCGCGGTTCGAGCTCGGAACTACGCAGGTGGACGATGCGCAGTTTCAGGCGGGCGTGAGCGCGGTGCAGGGAGATTTCCGCAATCTGGCAATTGCCGCCGAACAGGCGCGTTCGGCGTTCGCCCGTGTGAGGGGGCGGCATGGCGGCGTGATCGGGCGGACGCTCACGTGCTTTTTCGACGACAGCTACTGCGCCGACGTGGCCGATTGCCTGAGGTTCGAGGAAGGGCCTGCCTGGCTTGCGCCTCGGACGGTGGCAGAGTTGGCGCGTTCGGACGCAGAGGAGGGCACGGACTACGTGGCGACCGTAGCTGCGTACTTAGACCACGCGTGCAACGCGAACCCGACCGCTGCCGCTTTGTTCGTCCATCGCAATACGCTGACGTACCGTTTGAAGCGCATCAAGGCACTTTACGGCCTTGAGTTGGAGCATCCTGAAGAGAGCGGCGTCGACCTGCTGCGCGTGCACTTGGCATGTCGCCTCATCCTCGAAGGCCGCGAAGGGCGGGAGATAGCATAGCGCGCTCGTTCTGCTGTTCCGCCGTTCTGCCGAGTGGGCGAACAAGTTGCTGCTGGGGCAGGCTTTGGCACCCAATCTTGTCGCTCAAAACTTCCGGGGCGGACCGAAGCCAGCCCCAGGGGTCTTGAGCGACAGTCTTGGGTGCGAGGGCGCGCCTTGCTATCTTTGCCGGCGCGCACGCGGCATGCGGTTGCTTTCGGCTAGTTCGTACGGGTCGAGTTGTCCGGGTTGATGCTCATGCTCTGGAAGTGATCCTGCATGAATTGGTTGTCGTAATGCTCGGCGCAGAACTGCTCGAGCGCGTTCTGCGGCTGCTTGCCGTCTTCGCGCTGGTACCAGCAGTCAAGGGAGGCAAGCGTCATGAACCCGTTCACGAGCATGAGCACCGCGCATACAGTGGTCAGGCTGTAGCGCCAATTCCAGGGAATGAGGTTTACCAGCTTCAGCATGCGCGGCAGCAGCAGTTTTACCCACACGCAGCCAAGCACGCCCCACATTGCCATGAACATGCCGTTCGTGCGGCCGTCGATGGACAGGAACGTGCCGGTGTAGTCCCATGCGACGATACCGAAGGCGAACTGGAGGAACCAGCTGACCAGGTATTCGAACGCGCCGCCGATGACGGCGCTGACGAGGAATACCACGATAAGCGGCGCCTTATGGAAACGGTTGAGCGCGATGGTCATGAGCACAGCGCCGAATCCGTAAATGGGCGAGAACGGGCCGTAGAGCATGCCGGTGCGGTTCTGATAGTGGCCGGGGTCGACCACGACGAAATGGTAGACGGTTTCGATGACAAGGCCGAGCACGCAGCAGACCACGAAAATCCAAAAGAGATTGAAGAAGTCCAGCTGGATGTAGCCCTTGCCGGTCTCGTCGAGGCCGAGCGTGCCGTCTTCGGCGCGTTCGCGCGTTTCCATGTCGCGCAGTTTACGCTGCAGGGCGCGCTCTTCGGACAGCGAGGGGTCCAAATAGACCATGGCGGCGATAAGGATGCCAAAACGGACCAGGTAGCCAAGGGCACTGGCAATATCGGTGCCGCTTAGCATGAGCTCGCACAGGAAGATGCCGACATTGATGGCGATGAGGACTTCGCAAACTTGCCGGGCGAAACGTCGTTTGTTGCGCAGCAGATTGATGCCGAATACAAGCTCTGTCACGGCGCTTACGGCGTTCGCGACCAGGTAAATGCCGAAGATAACATAGGTGTTCACATCGAGCTGGGCGGTGAGCTCCTGCATACCGAGCACCATGCCCGCGATAACGAGCGCGAAGACGGGAAGAGAGATGAGGGCGCCGACAATCAGCAAGATGCCGTAGATTTTAAGCGCAAGGGGGAGTTTCTTGCGGTCGGGCGAGCCATCGGGCGTCTGCGCGGACGGAACGTGTGAGGGCATGTGCGCGCTGGCTTCGGCGGCGTTGGTCATGGCGTCTCCTTGAACGGTGTCGGTCCGTCACATTGTATCGGAAATGAAACTGCAGGATTGCGCTCCTCTGCGACGTTGCCAGGCTGTCATAGAGCAAAGATCAGTACGTTTTTCCTGTTCGCAGTGGTGTTTTTATATCTAGGCCGACAGCGTGCGATAAAAGAGCCCTCGAATGCGCACAATCCGAACGGTAGCGGAACCACCGTGGAAAGGCATTTTGGCAGGGACGTCAACGCGTAGCAAACGCTTCGATGTTCGGGCGTGCCGAAGGCGGCAATCCGGTATTATGCAAGAAGGCGTCGCGAGACGTTGATCGCAGCAGAAGGGGAACGCCGCAGCGCGAGAGCGCGCACTGCCTGGCGCGAAAGAACAGGATTGAAACGCAGCACTCGCACGGCAGGGGGCATCATGGAAGACCAGCTGATACTTGGTCGATACCGGCTTATAGCAGAAGCGGGCTCGGGCGGTTTCGCGACCGTGCAGTTGGCGTGGGACACGCTCATCAAACGGCGTGTTGCCATCAAGTGCATTCGGCTTGACGAGCAGCGTACGGCGCCGGTTGAGCCGGGGGTTCCCGCGAAGATGCCCGGCTTGGAAGAAGCTCAGACTGCGGCGCTGCTTTCCGACTCATCCATCGTGGGCGTCTACGATTTCGAGGTGAGCGACGGCGTCGCCTACCTCATCATGGAATACGTCGACGGCATGAGCCTTACGAACGTGCTGCGCGAATGCGGCGACGATATTGATGCGGACGTGGTTGCGTACGTGTTCTCGACGGTAGCGCATGCGCTCGAGATTGCGCACGGAAACCAGGTGCTCCATCTGGACATCAAGCCCGACAACATTCTCATTAACCGCCAAGGCCAGGTCAAAGTGACCGATTTTGGTCTGGCAAAGCTTTCCGATGCGGCAGGTTTCGGCCAAGCAGGCGGTGGCACTATCGGCTACATGCCGCTTGAGCAGATGCGTTTGGAAGCGCTTGACGAGCGGTGCGACGAATGGGCGCTCGCGAGCATCGCGTACGAGATGATAGCGGGGGAGAACCCGTTTTGGGCGCGCGATTTGGCGGCAGCGGAGCGTGCGATCGAGGACGCGGAGTTGGTGTTGCCCTCCCTGTGCATGGACGGGATAGAGCCTGAAGCGGACGACGTGCTTTTCTGCGCGCTGGATCCCGAGCGCGAGGAGCGCTATCCGACGGTGGTGGAATTTGCCGAAGAGCTGGAGCCGTGCCTTGGCAGCGCGCGGCGCGGCCAGAAGAAGCTGGCGCAGCTGGTCGGGTGGGCAAGCCGCGATGACGAAGAGGACGAACAAGATGCTCCGGGCGTGCCGACCGAGCCTTGGCGCCTTGTGGACCGTATCCCGGTTGTTCCGTGGGATGGTGTTATGCGCGCTTTGGCCGCAATCGGCGGCGCGGTGCTTGCGGGCCTTGCGCTCACGAACATTCCGCAGGCGGGCGGGTGGACTTCGCCGGTGTTTTGGGCGACGCTCGTAGCGGTTGCGGTCATATGCGGCATCGTGCCGCATGTAGGCGCTTTGGTGGCGCTTGTGCTGCTGGCTCTTGCGCTCATTATGGGCAATGCACTGTTGCCGGGCATTATCGTGCTGGTGGGTGCAGGAGCGTGGTGGTGGACGTTCGGGCGGTTCGGAAAAGAGCAGGCGGTCGCCATGGTGACGCCTGCCTCCACGGGCGCGATATCGTTTGGCCTTGTCACGCCGTTCGTGATAGGCGGCATGATGCGTCCGCGCTATGCGATCGTTGCCGCGGCGTGGGCGCTCGGGCTGAACTTGGTGCTTGCCGGCATGGGGTCGGGCACGCTTGCTGGATGGGATGCCCTGACGTTTGCGGGGCTTTCAGGCGAGAACGTTGGCGCGAACATCCTGGGACTTTTGGCGCGCCCTGTCACCTGGGGCATTGCCGTGGGCTGGATGGCGGCGGCGGGAATTGCCAGTTGGGCTGCGGAGCGTGACACCGCCGTCAGCGTGTTCATTGGCGCGGTCGGCGGCATGGCGGCGATTGTGGCCGGGACTGTCGTGGGCGTGCTGTTTGACCCGCTTGCGGGCGGGTTCGCGGCAGGGTTGCCGCTGTATCTGGCAGCCTGTGGTGCGGGCGTGGGCGGCTTCGTGCTCGGCATGATCGGCCGCCGTTTCGTGGACGAAGGGGAAGAACCGGATTTCGACGAATGAGGAAGGGCGTGCCGCTTTCTTCCGAGGTCGCGATGCTGACGTACGCACATAGGGGCTTGGAAGGTTCTTTCGCTCGCTTTGCGCTCAAGAAAAGGGTCGTCGCTTTTTGCTTTTTAGCGTGTTCGCTGGCTCTGTTCTCCCCACCGCGACAGGCGAAGGCCTGTTTGTGGACGGAAATGGAAACTGAGAAGCATCTAGGCGAGGACGGGCGGGGCCAGGAGGCTGTCTCCGGCACACCTTGCCGCAAATAGAATCCGTCTTACCTGGGGAAACTCCGGAAGTCCGTTCGGGATGGGCGCTCGGAGGCATGCGGTGGCGTTCGACGACGCTTCTAGGTTTTCGTTTCCGTCCAGAAAATGCCTTTCGGATGACGCGCTGTCGGGATAGGGTGCCGCCTCAGACGAACGAAAAGACTTTGCAGTCGGCTTAGCTCGCCGCCCTACTGCGGCAAATCCCTCAGGATGCGGCATGCGAGCCAGATGCGCAGAAGGCCGTCGCCGGGGCTGAGGTTTTCCAGGTCGATGCCGGAAATGGCGCGGATGCGCTTTATGCGGTACGCAAGCGTGTTTCGGTGGATGAACAGCGCGTCGGCCGTTCGGTTCATGTTGCAACCGTGCTCCAGATAGGCAATAAGCGTTTCCTGGTAGCCAGCATTTTCGGCTTTGTCGTATGCGGCAAGCCGCGCGACCGATTCCGGCACGAGCCATTTGACGTTCTCTTGCACGTCGAGCCGATCGGCCAGGTCCAGGCAGAACGCATCGTCGTAAAAGCATGCCCGTGCAGAGCCGAGCATGCCGCCTTGCGCGGTCTTTGCCCAGCGCAGCGCGCGTTTTGCCTGGTCTCGAGCAATCGCCAGCTCTCGGAAGCCAGTGTGCAGAGAGCTGATGCCGATTAAAAGCTCAATAGGGTCGTTTTCGTCAAAACGCTTCTGCTCCATGCGGTCTCGCAGGTCGCTCAAAGCGTGGTCTTCCTCTCGGACGACCAGGATGCAACCGTCCTCGGTCGAGAAGAGGCACGAATAGGGAAGCCTGTTCGCAATCTGCCGCTCCACATGGCGTCCGAGCTCGTAGCTTGGGTCCGTTACCGCCGTGTCAGGCGACTCTTCTTCTAGCGGATAAAGCAATGCTGTATTCGCAGTCATGCTTAACTGCGCGGACAATTCCAGGTCAGGCATGTCGACGGAGTTGACGACGTAGCACGTGTAGAACGGGTCTGCCGCGCTCCACCCGCGCCGTTCCAAAAGCGCGTGGAGGGCATAGTCGTCGACGGGATGGCCTTCGAGCAGTCGGTACAGCGGGTCATTTGCCTGTTCGGAGTATTTGCGGAACGCGCTTTGGCGAACTGCAAGCTCCAGCAGGCTGGCGACGTGCTCCACGAGCGCGATGTCAGCGTTCGAGAATGGCGCGTTCACGTCGGCAAGCTCGAACATGCCGTACAAGGATTCGTCGGACGCAAGGTAGCGGTATATATAGTGGCGCCCGGTCTCGCGGTCTTCCACCAAGCACGCTTGTCGCCTGAGATGGATGTCGGCTCCCACGCGACGCCAGGTGTCCGAATACCGCTCTACCGGGCAAACTCCCGTTTCCATGGCGGGCGTCCAGAACCGGTCGTGAAAATCCTCCGGCACATGACCGGCGGTCAGGACGAACAGGAACGCCTCGTCGGACAGCATGAGCGGATTGCGGAACTCTTGCGCCACGATGTCGAACACGTCCTGCAACGGTGCGCCGCTCGCGATAGCGTCCATGATGTGGTCGGTCCAGGCGTTCAGGCGCGCGTGCAGGGATAAAAGCTTGTCTTGAATGGACGCAAGCGAAGATGGCCTCTCAAGCGCGAGGGCGGGCATGCCCGCACGCTGCTTCTCAAGTGCGCCGATGACCACAAACCCGCAGCCTGCGTTTTCCCACAAGTTCGGAAGTTCACGGTATGTGCGCTCGTCAACGAGAAAGAGACTGCCGTTGCGAGGGCGGGAAGCCGCATCGAACATTTCGATGCGGTCGTAGGGAAGGGCGACGGAATGCGGGAAAAAGCACCGTGGGCGCCAGGCGGAAAGCTCTGCTGCCACCAGGTCGAGGTTCAGCCTCATCGCGTCTGTCCTTTCGCCTTCGCGTTTCGAATCGGGGGCAGGCGGCAGGCGGGCGTGGCCGGTTGATCTTCCCGTCGGCCGTTACGCAGCATTCTACCCGTTGTGGGCGACGCGGACAGTGCGGCCTGCGTGCAGGGCGGTAACGATAGCGAGCGTTGCGACTGTGGAGACGAGCGTCAGCACGACGAACACTTGGGGGAACGAAAGCGTGCCGACGAGCATTCCGGATCCGCAGCTAATGATCGTGCAGCCGAAGTACCCGACCAGGTTGATGGAGGAGACGAGGGCGCTGGTGTCCTCGGCGGACGATTCAGCGAGTAGGATGCGCAGGCTGGAGGAAAGGCACACGCCCATGGTCAGGCTAAAGAATGCGCACGACGCAAGGAACGGCACGGTCGCGCCGACGGTAAGGCTTGCCGTCATCATGAGGCATGAGGCAAGAAATGCCAGGATACCCGCCTTGAGCGCGCGAGGTGCTGCAATGTGCGCGCAAAGCGGGCCGCTCAAAGCGCTCGTCGCCATGGCACAGGCAAGGATGGCCGATGCCAAAAGAGTGCCGTTGGCATGGAGGGCCTCCGTGGCTATCGGGGCGCTGTACGACTGGAAGAATCCGCCGACTCCCCATGTCGAGACGTAAGCGGCGGCCGCCATGAAGAACAAGCGTCCTGCTCCCTTCGGGACGAACAGGCTCGGCCTGATCGTGGAAGCGAGCGGCCTGCGCTGCGATACCGTTTCGGGAACGGTGACCACGGCAAGCGCGAGGACAAGCAAGATTCCTGCCGTAATCCAGTACACTGCCTGGATAGGGGAGATCACGCTGGTCAGCATGCCGCATCCGAGCGATCCGATCATGATGCCCACGAGGCATCCGCAGCCTGTGATGGTCGACCCCCAGGTTCCATGGCGGGCAATGACGGCGTACTCGATAGCAAGGGACGACAGCGCGCTCATGGCAAGCCCGCACGAAATCCCCTGGACCAGGCGTGCCGCAAGAACCCAGGACGGGTTCGCTGCGACAGCGAAGAGAAGGCATCCTGCCAGGGCCAACGCCAAGGAAGCAAGGGCAACCGGCTTACGGCCCAGCGCATCCGAAAGGCGTCCCGCAAACAGCAGTACGGCCATGATGCCGAGCAGGTAGAGGAACATCGTTGCGTTAATCTGCAGGTCGGTCAGGCCGATGGTCTGCTGGTAGACGGAATACAGGGGGATAGGCGCAGCGCCTGCCGCGAACACGGCGAGCATGGAAGCGGACGCGATGACGAAACCGCGCTTTGCCTGTTGGGGGTCGATGCCGCCAATTCCCATGGATACTCCTGTCTTTTGTCTGGCTTTCGCTGATTGCGCGCAGGCGGCCGCCGGTGTCGATCCTGTGCGCAAGGCTTGTTTCGAAAAAGACCCTTCAAGGTTGTCGTGCATGCCAGGACGTCCTTCTGCCTCCTTGAAGGACGTCCTGGCGTCTGGCTTTGCGTTCCGGACAAGGGGATGTTGAACAGCGCATCCTGCCCCATGCCTGTTCAGCGATAAGGTTCTTCTCGTCCTTACGCGGCGCCTATGGTAGCGGCAGCTGTGAGGAAGCGGCAAGCTTCATCATGCACACCGTCGTTTTTTCTGCGAGAGCCAATACGAACTGTGTCTTTTATAGTGCATTTTGCACAAGTTTGTGTTGATGATTCGAAGCAACCTGAGGGGACGTTTTACGGACGTTGGATGTCTTTTAAGAGGCGGCACGCAAGCCAGATTCGCAAAAGGTCGTCTCCTGCGCCGTCGAATCGTTCAAGGTCAATGCCTGCAATCGCTTTAATGCGCTTGATGCGGTATGCCAGCGTGTTGCGATGGACGAACAGCGCGTCGGCGGCACGGTTCACGTTGCAGCCATGCTCCAAGTAGGCGCGCAAGGTGGCAACGTACTCGGTGCTCTCCTCGGCGTCCTTGGCAGCAAGCTGGGCGACGGATTCGGGCACCAGCCAGTTCGCGTCCTTTTCGATGCCAAGGCGGTCGGCCAAATCAAGGCAGAAGACGTCATCGTAAAAGCAAGCGCGCGAATGTCCCAGCATGCCACCGTGCTCGGTTTCTGCCCATGCGACGGCGCGCTCTGCTTGCGAGCGGGCTGCAGAGAGCTTACGGAAGTCCGTTCGCACCGAGCTTATGCCTACCAGCAGTTCGATGGGGTCGTCTGCCTCGAGCGCTTTGCGTACGAACGAGTCGCGCATCTCTGCGAACGGGTGGTCTTTCTCTCGCACGACCATGACGCAGCCAATGTTGGTCGAAAAGACGCACGAGCGCGGGAAATTGCGCTCCAGCTGCTGCTGGACATGGCGTCCCATCTCGTAGCGCTCGGTTTCGGTCGCGAAGTCTGCATTCCCTGGTTTCGAGGGGTAGATTAACGCCACGTCGGCCGTCAGGCTGAGGTGCGCTCTCTTCGACACGCCTCGGCCGAGCGTGTCGACCGAGTTCATGGCGAAGCAGACATAGTACGCGTCCTGCACGTCCCACTCGCGCTTTTCCAGACCCTTGCGCAGTGCGAGTTCGCTGACGGGCCTACCGGCGAGCAGACTGTAGAGCGGATCGCTCGCCATGTTCGACAGTTCCTGGTAGGTCCTCCGATGGACTGCCAGCATAAGCAGGTCCGCGACGTACTCTACCAGTGCGATATCGGCGTCAGTGAACGGTGCGTTGATGTCGACAAGTTCGAACATGCCGTGCATGCCATCGTTGTCGACAAGATTCCGGTAGATGTAGTGGCGCCCGGTTTCGCGGTCTTTGACAAGGCATGCACGTTTGCGCAGGTAACCGTCGGAGCTCACATGGCGCCATGTTTCGGAATAGCGTTCGACCGGGCAGACGCCCGTCTCCATGGTGGGCGTCCAGAACCGGTCTTGGAATCCTGCGGGCAACGACCCGGCGGTCAGAACGAACAGGAGAGCGGAGTCGGAGAGCATGAGCGGGTTCGCAAACGCGCGCGCGATGATGTCGAAAACTTCCTGCAGCGGCGCTCCCGCGGCTATTGCCCGAAGCACTTCTTCTGCCCAGGCATCAAGGCGTGCCCAGGTGTCGAGCAGGACGGAAACGAGCTCTTGAGGTTCGCAGGGCGCTTCTAGGGACAAAGCGGGCATGCCGGGGCGAGCGCTTTCGATCGCGTCCGCCACGATAAAACTGCAGCCAGCATTCGCCCAGCTCGGTGGAAGGGAGTTGTACTCGTCGGAAGTCAGCAGGTACAGGCAGCCACGCCGCGGGCTTGAAAACGGGCTGAACGCTTCGAAGCGGCTGAGGGTCAGTGCGGGCGAATGAGCGTACAGACTGCGTGGCTGCCAAGGAGCAAGCGCTGCTGCCGCAAGGTCGAGGTTGAGTTTCATGCGTCTCCGTTTCCAAAGGCGTATTTCTGGCGGTGAGCGGGCAAACCGCAAGGCCGCGTGGTGCTTCAAGGAGGGTGCTCGCGATGCAGAATGCTGCGTGCGATGAGCAAGCCCCCTGTTCAAAAGCACTGTCTGTGCATAATACACAAAGGGGGCTGGCACCTTTCTCTCTTTATGCCAATGACCCTGTTTGGTCGGTTGGATACACTGGGATTCGCAGATGACGGACTAGAGAACGGTGCGGGCGAAGCGGCATACGCGGTCCGGGCCTTCCGTGAGCCTCCTTTAAGCGGAAGGCGATGCCTCCTGGTCGTTACGAGCTGTTCAGCCATGCGCCTTCTCAGTCCCTTCTGCCGTGGGCTATTCTGCCCGATTCTTGCCTTGCTCCTCTTTGCAATAACGCACTTCGGCGCTTGCGTTGCCCGTGTGCTGCCCAAGTTCGCTACAATAGGCAGGCTACCTGCATGCACGGTCGTCTCGCTTCAGCGCGTTGACGGCATTGGGAGAAGAGAGAGCGATACATGGCAATTCAAGCACCTGAAGGAACCTTCGACCTCCTGCCCGACGAGGCTCGCCATTGGGATTTCTTCCGTCGCACGGCGTTCGAAATCTTCGGACGGTATGGCTACCGCCCGATCGAAACGCCGTTGTTCGAGCAGACGGAGCTCTTCGTGCGCGGCATCGGTGAAGCGACGGACGTGGTGTCCAAAGAGATGTTCACGGCCATTTCCGGCGGCAACCTGCAAAAGCTTCTGAACGGCGAAAAGCTCAAGGGCAAAAGCCGTCTATCCTTGCGTCCCGAAGGCACGGCGGGCGTCGTGCGCGCAGTGGTGCAGCATGATTTGGTGCCCCAGGGCGGTGCGCCGGTGAAATTGATGTACGCAGGCCCCATGTTCCGTGCCGAGCGTCCTCAGAAAGGCCGCCTTCGCCAGTTCCGCCAGGTGGGCATCGAGTGCCTGGGCGCGGAAGAGCCGACGGTGGATGCTGAGGCCATCATCATGCTTATGCGCTTTTTCGAGCGCATTGGCATTCCGGCGGGCGACATGCGTCTGCTGGTGAACTCCATGGGCTGCGAGCGGTGCCGTCCTGTCTACCGTGAGCTCGTGCGAGACTTCATCCGTGCTCATGCGGACGAACTGTGCGAAGAGTGCAACCACCGCGCTGAGGTCAATCCCCTGCGTGCGTTCGACTGCAAAAACCCTGACTGCGCCCGCATCATGGCGGATGCGCCGAAGATTACCGACCATTTGTGCCCGGAATGCCGCGAACATTACGAGGCCGTCAAAGGCCACCTGGAGCGCGCGGGGCTTTCCTATATCGAAGACCCCAAGCTCGTGCGCGGTCTGGACTACTACACGCGCACGGTCTTCGAGGTGCAGGTCGACAACGGCATGGGTTCGCAAAACGCTATCGGCGGCGGCGGACGCTATGACAAGCTGGCGAAAGAGGTCGGCGGCCGCGACACGCCCGGCCTGGGCTTTGCCCTCGGCTACGAGCGCTGTGTGCTGGCATTGGAGGCAGCGGGTGCGAACATGATGTCGCCCCAAAGCGTTGACGTGTTCTTTGCGTGCGCGACCGACGACGTTCGTCCTGCAGCGTTCGAGATGGCGCAGATCGTGCGCGACGCGGGCACGACGGCCGAGCTCGACCATCAGCACCGCAGCCTGAAGAGCCAGTTCAAGCTCGCCGACAAGCTCGGCGCACGCCGTGTTGCCATCCTGGGCCCCGACGAGCTGGCTCAGGGCAAGGTCAAAGTTCGCGATATGGGGACGCACGAAGAGCATCTGCTGGATATCGACGCTATGGAGCGCTTCTTCGGCCAGTTCGGCGGTAAGAAGTTCGGGGAGTAGGGAAGGCCAACCCTGAACATCCCGCTTCCTGTCTCCTGGAAGAAACAACGAGGCCGCAGCGATTGCAGTCGCTGCGGCCTCGTGCGTTTTGCAAGGAACGATGTGCAGGCGTGCGCGTCTTAGTCCCGCCGTGGCGATCGGCGCTGCTACCGCGTCCGTTCTACCTGCCGTTCCATGACGAATCCCATGGTGTGGGCGGGATAGGTGGTGCTCAGGTCGTTCGGAGCGTCGTACCATCCCCAGGTGCCGTTCACGTTGTAGAGCGCCAGGTAGTTTTCAGAACCGCCGTCGTTGTTGGGCTCGCCGGGTGCCCAGCTGCTGTACGAGAACGGTTCGCCGGAAACCCAACTGAAGGATGAACCGCTGCGCTGGCCTCCCAGCCACAGGACGTGCAGCCCGCTCGCCTCGGCGGCGGCAAGCACCTTGTCGTATTCTGTCGGGCTGGTGATGCACGCAAGCGTTCCGCCATGGTTTGCGCAGTATGCGTTAGCGTCCCGCCAGGTCATTGCCTGGGAGATCACGGTGTATTCCGTTTCGGTGTACGTTTCCTGCGGCCCTGACGATACGATCAGGGAAACGCGCACCGTGTTCGGGTCGCCCATCTGTCCGCCGGACGGGGTCTGCGAGATGACGAAGCCTTCCGGCGTGCTGACGCTGTGCTCTTCGGTGATGCCGGAGGTGGCGAAGCCCTTTTGCGATAGCGCGGCCAGAGCGTCAGACTGGCTCATGCCTACCACGTTGGGGATGGCGATCTCCTGGACCGTGCTTGTGGGAGTCGTGGAGCTTGATGAACTGGACGATGTCGTTGAAGAGGGCTGTTCGGTGCTTGCGGGCTCGGTGGCGTCCCCGCCGCCGAATGCCCCGGCGTTCAGTCCGAAGAGAACGCCGCAGACGGCGATGAGCACGACGGCGATGGCGCCCGCTACGATCGCGATGACCTTATACGGGTTTTTGCCGGACGAGCTTGTAGGGGAAGGAGTCGGCGGAGGGGCGTAAGCAGAGACCGTCGCCTGCTCGGCGGGCTGAACGGGAGGCATGACGACCGTTTCGTCGCGAAGCGGCATACGCGGGTCGGGCGTTTGCGGCAAGAGCGCTGAATCGGGAAGCCCGGTGTGGACGGATTCCTTGCTGTCGAAGGAGGATGCGTCTTCTGGCTGCTCGGGAAGGATGGTCGCCTGCTGCTGGCTTTCATCAAGAGACGGCGCGTTCGTCGCGTCATTTTCCTCGTGGCTGGCCTGGCTTTCCTCGTTGAGGGAGGTATCTTCGGGCTGTTCGGGCAGTGGCGTGACGGGGGCGCCGCAATAAGTGCAGAAAGCAGCGTCGTCGTCGATTTTCTTTCCGCATTCGGTGCAGAACATCTTGTTCCTCCTTGCGTAAGGCGGTTGCAGACTCCGGGCGTGCTGCTAGGCCAGCTCGGTTTTTGCTTGCACAATGCGTGCGACGGACTCGTCGATGCGCTCCTCGCTGATGCGCCCACTGCTCACCGCGTCAAGAACGCTTTGGTATGCAGCAGGGAAGTCCGCCGGCGTGAGCACGATGTCGACGCCGGCTTCAATAGCGAGCACAGCAGCCTCGCTTGCGGTGTAGCGCTCGTTTACGGCGCCCATGCTCATCGAGTCGGTGATCACGATGCCGTCGTAGCCCAGTTGCTCGCGTAGCACATCGGTGATGATGGCGGGATTGATCGAAGCAGGCGTGTCGTCGCCGGTCGCTTCGGGGGTGGACAGGTGTCCCGCCATGATGAAAGGCACGTCTGCCTCAATGGCTGCCTGGAAGGGCAACAGTTCGTCCTGTGCCATCTCATCGAGCGTTTTATGGGAGTAAATTGACACTTCGTGGCTGTCGCCTTCTGCGCCGCCGATGCCGGGGAAGTGTTTGGCGCACGAGAGGATGCCCGCTTCCGTGAAGCCTTCGACCTGCGCTTTCACGAAGGGTGCGACCTCGGATCCTGCCGTGCCGAACGAGCGCAGCACCATGGTGTCGCTGTCGGGATTGTTGGCGACATCGGCGTCGGGAGCGAAGTCGACGTTGAATCCAAGCTCGGTGAGGTAGGCGCCGATGTTCGTGGCGACCTCTTTCGCGTAGGCGGTGTCTCCCGTCGCGCCAACCGTGCTCATATCGCCGACGTTTTCGATGCCGAAGCCTTCGGTGCCGCCAATGCGCGAGACGGTGCCGCCCTCTTCGTCCACACACAAAAACGCAGGCAGGCCGGTGATTTCATGGGCGAACTCCTGCGTTGCGGTGAGCATGGCGCGCGTTTGGTCGGTGTTTTCCAGGTTGGTGCCGAAATAGATCAGCCCGCCGACGGGATACTGCTCAAGGGCAGCGCGCGTTTGCTCGCCTGCTTGCACGACCGTATCAACGCCCGTGATGTCTTCGGGCTTGACGATGAACATTTGGGCAACCTTTTCTTCCAGCGTCATATCTGCCATGAGGGAGGCCGTTTCGCTTGTTGCGAGGGAAGCGCTTTCTTCGCCGGACGTTGCAGACGGCATCGAGACGTCGGAAATCGGCAACGACGTCGATTCGCTCGAAGGCTCGACGGGCGTGTGCGAACTGCATGCGGCTAGAGCAAAAGCCGCCGTGAGCGCAAGCACTACGCAAGCAAGCGCGAAAGCACGACGTGCGATTCGATGCTCGGAGACGATAGACCTCATAGGACTCCTTTGGTCGGGTCTGGTCGGGCTCTGCCGTGTATTATAGTGAGTGTATGGAGAAAAAGTGTATTTGAACATAAATGCGTCGGTATGAAGAAGAGAAGGGGAAAGAAGGAGGCTGGAAACGATGGGTTATGGAAGTTATTACGGATCGAGCATGAATTCAGGCGTTATGGCGGTTGCGGCAAGCGGCGTGCTGGCGATTCTGGCGGTGATCGCGGTCATCGCGCTGACCATCTTGGCATGCATTAAGTTCCTCGGAAAAAACGGCGACCGTACGTCTCGTTTGGGCAGGCTGTTCAATTTCGACCACTTGTTCATCGAGACGATCATAAAAGTGTTCTACATCATGAGCTTTATCGGCATCACGGTGTTTCTGGTCTGGCTGGTCATCACGAGCACGCTCGCTGGCGGCATAGTCGGTTTCTTCGGATCGCTTCTGGGGAGCATCGTTGCTTTCTTCGTGCTGCAGTTTTTGTGCCGTCTTTCGTTCGAGATGACGATGGCGTTCATCCGCATGTCTTCCGACGCGCATGCCATCCGCAAGGCTGTGGTGGGCGAAGAGCCTGCGGCGCAACGACCTTCGGGCCCGTCACTTTTCGATTCGATTGCCGCGCGCATTCCGAAACAGCCGACGCCTCCGACGCCGCCGACCGCTGCGCCGACTTCGTCCACCGCCTCGCCGTCTCCTTCGGCGTCCTACAGTGCAGCCCCGACGCCGCCAATGGCCGCCCCCGCTCCTCAACCGCCTCTGTCGCAGGAGCAGGCAGCGCAGGCACAGCCTGCTCCCGCTCCTAGTCCGGAGAACGTTTCCGCTTCGAGCGATGCCGGGGCTTCGCCTGCGGCGAGTGCGCAGCCGAATGCGGAGAGGGGCGCGTGGACATGTCCTCTGTGCGGCAGGACGGACAACACCGCGAAGTTCTGCCCGAAGTGCGGTTGCGCGCGTCCGGAAGGTCAGTAAGGGTACGGCCTCGGCGAAGGCACCGTCATAATCTCCCGTTCTGCTCTTGCGAAAGGGCGTTCGGCGACATCCATGCGGCGGTAGAGCGTGCTACAATAACCAAGTTTGAGCGGCGCCCATTCGCGGTTTTTGCGACCGGGCGTTTTGAGCAAAAGTACCGTGCAAGGCAAGGACGAAGACACCATGACCGATTACATCAACGAATACTGCATGCACACCGCCACGTGCGGCGAGCTGCGTATGGAGGACGTCGACCGCGAGGTCGTGCTCACCGGCTGGGTGTGGCACAACCGCGACCATGGCGGCCTTATCTTTATCGACCTGCGCGACCGCGCTGGCTATACGCAGGTAGTTGTCGACCCCGACTGCGTGAGCACCGACGAGTTTGCCGTGGCCGAGCACCTGGGTCGCGAATACGTCATCAAAGTGGCGGGTCGCGTGCGCGCCCGTATGGCAGAGGCCGTGAACCCGAACATGGCTACGGGCGAAATCGAGGTTCTGGCAACGGGCCTTGAGGTGCTGAACACCTCCGTCACGCCGCCGTTCTCCATCGAAGACGGCATCGAGACCGACGAGACCACCCGTATGAAGTGGCGCTACCTGGACCTTCGCCGTCCGGAGATGCTCGCTTCGCTGCGTTTGCGCCATCAGGTGGTCACCGCCATGCGCACGGCGCTCAACAAGCGCGGCTTCCTGGAAGTGGAGACTCCTATCCTTGCGAATTCCACGCCCGAAGGCGCGCGCGACTACATTGTTCCGTCCCGTCCGAACCCGGGCAAATTCTACGCGCTGCCGCAGAGCCCGCAGCAGTTCAAACAGATGCTCATGTGCGGCGGCATCGAGCGCTACTACCAGATTGCCCGTTGCTTCCGCGACGAGGACCTGCGCGCCGACCGCCAGCCCGAGTTCACGCAGGTGGACATCGAAATGAGCTTCGTGCACGGTGACGACGTCATCGACATGATGGAAGGCGTCATGCAGGAGACGCTCGAAGCGGTGGGCGTCGAGCATCCCTTCCCGCTGCAGCGCATGCAGTATTCCGAAGCCATGCGTCGCTTCGGCTGCGATCGTCCCGACATCCGTTTCGGCATGGAGCTTGTCGACTTGACGGATATCGTGAAGGATTGCGGCTTCAAGGTCTTCTCCGGCGCGGTGGCCAACGGCGGTATCGTCAACGCCATCAATGCGAAGGGCGCGGGCGACTGGAGCCGTGGCGAGGTTGAGAAGCTGGCGGACATTGCTGCCGCCAACGGCGCAAAAGGCATGGCGTGGATTGCCTTCACGTCGGATGGCCAGGAGAAGAGCCCCATCATCAAGTTCTTCACCGACGAAGAGTTCGCTGCTATGAAAGAGGCGCTCGACGCGCAGCCGGGCGACCTGATTCTGTTCGCAGCTGACGTGCCGGACACGGTGCATGCGGTCCTTTCCGCTCTGCGTCTGCACATGGCGGATGCTCTGAACATTCCGCGCGAAGGCCATGCGCTCCTGTGGGTCGTGAACTTCCCCATGTTCCGCTACGACGAGGAAGAGAAGAAGTACGCCGCCGAGCACCATCCTTTCACGCATGTGCGCGACGAAGACATGGACAAGATCGAGACCGCTCCGCTGGAGTGCGGCAGCTATTCCTACGACCTGGTCATGGACGGCTTCGAGGCAGGCGGTGGCACCATCCGTATCCACAACGCCGAAGAGCAGCGCCGTATCCTGCGCGTCTGCGGCCTGGCCGACGAACAGATTGACGAGAAGTTCGGCCACCTGATTCATGCGCTCGAGCTGGGCGCTCCGCCGCATGGCGGCATCGCGCTTGGCCTTGATCGTCTGGTCATGCTGCTGGCGGGCAAGGATTCCATCCGTGACGTTATCGCCTTCCCGAAGACGAGCTCCGCGTCCGACCCGATGACGGGTGCTCCGTCCGAGGTTACCGGTCGCCAGCTCAAGGAAGTGAGC
>NHCFC04200__coassemble_704_pt1 | contig 23444 bp, 19 predicted proteins | sample NHCFC04200__metabat2_low_PE_031 | metagenome-assembled genome bin NHCFC04200
GATGGCGTCCATTCCCAACTCGTCGCGCGCTTGCTCGGCGCAGGCAAGGTGCCCGATGTGCACCGGATCGAACGTGCCGCCCATGATTCCCAGGCGATAGGTTCTGTCAGGGTCGTCTTTGCCCAGATCGTCAAACCGCTCGCAAACCGCATACTGCCGTGCAGCACCTTCGCGGTCAGGCAGCATGCCCGCCATGCTCTCTGCAGCCGCCAGCGCACCGCACGGAGATTGCAGGGAATCCTCAGGTCTTCCCGCCTTCACTACGAGCGCACCTGCCCGTCACCGCGAACCACGTACTTGTACGAGGTCAGCGCATCGGCAGCGAACGGTCCGCGCGCGTGCAGCTTCTGCGTGGAAATGCCGATCTCGGCGCCCAGCCCGAATACACCGCCGTCCGTGAAGCGCGTCGAAGCGTTCGCATAGACAGCGGCAGCATCCACCGCGGCGAGGAAACGTTCGGCAACGGCCGCATCCTCGGTCACGATGGCCTCCGAATGATGCGTACCGTAACGGTTGATGTGGGTGATTGCCTCTTCCGGGCCGTCCACCGCCTTTACGCTGATCTCGAGCGCCAAATATTCCGTGCCCCAGTCCTCTTCCGTCGCGTCGACGAACTGCGCCAGCGGGCTGCCTTCGGCATCCGCACACCCTTCGCTTGCAACGGAGGCCGCCGTGCGCGCCTCCGCGTCGCCATGCACAAGCACGCCCGCCCGCGCAAGCTCAGCAAGCATTTCCGGCAGGAAGGCCTGCGCGATGGAGCGGTCGACCAGCAGGGATTCACAGGCGTTGCACACGCCTGTACGCTGGGTCTTGGCGTTCATGACGATAGCGCGCGCTTTCTCAAGGTCGGCAGCCTCGTGCACATAGACGTGGCAGTTGCCGGTACCGGTTTCGATGACCGGCACGGTCGCGTTTTCGACGCACCGCCTGATAAGACCCGCTCCGCCACGCGGAATCAGAAGATCGACCACACCGTGCATGCGCATGAGCGCGTCTGCGGACGAACGGTCGGTGCTTTCCACAATGCGGATGCAGTTGCGCGGCAGGCCAGCGCCCACCGCTGCCTCGTGCAGCACGTTCGCGATAGCAATGCTCGAATGAAGCGCCGACGACCCGCTGCGCAGCACGCAGGCATTGCCGGTCTTCACGCAGATGCCCGCAGCATCGGCCGTCACGTTCGGGCGCGCTTCGTAGACCATAGCGACGACGCCGAAGGGGACGGTCACGCGCTGCACGCGCAGTCCGTTGCCCAACGTCCGATCTTCCAGAACGCGCCCAAGGGAGTCAGGCAGCGCCGCGAGCTCTTCAAGGGCAGAAGCCATGCCCTCCACGCGCTCTTCGGTCAGCAGCAGGCGATCGAGCAGCGAATCCTTCATGCCTCCTGCGCGGGCAGCTTCCATATCCTGGGCATTCGCCGCCAGAACGTCTTCTGTGTGCGCGCGCAGCGATGCCGCCATAGCGCGCAGCGCCGCGTTGCGCACGTCGAAAGACGCCATGCCAAGCTCCACCGAGGCGGCCTTCGCCTCCTCCGCCAGCCGACGGACTTCCTTCTCCACGTTCTCGGTCATAGTCGTTCCCTTCAACGTTGTGCATCCCGCCGTGCGCTTGCGCGCTCGCACGCTCGGCCTGACGACAGCCCTTCCGCCAAGTCCGAAGGCGCTGCGGGGTTATTCGAACACGATCAGTTCGTCACGATGGACAATAGGCCGGTGTGCAAGGTTCGCCAAAAGCTTGTTCGCGTCCACTTCCGCTTGCGAACGCCCGCGCGCCAAACTCACCTCATCGCTCGAACCGGCTACAAGCCCGCGCGCGAACACGTGGTCAGAGCTGTCCTTGAGGTCTACCACGTCGCCTGCGGCAAACACGCCTTCAACGCGCACGATGCCGACTGCCAAAAGCGACGAACCCTTTCCGATAAGCGCACGCTTAGCGCCTTCGTCGACCACGAGCGCACCGCGCGCCGAATCGCCGAGTGCAATCCAGAGCTTGCGCGGGGTGATCTCGTGAGGCTTGCGCTGCGCCACAAACCGCGTGCCGACGCTTTCGCCTGCGGTCAAGCGCACGAGCGCGTCAGGCTCCCTCCCGTGGCACACCACAAGCGGAATGCCCGCCACCATGAGCACGCGCGCCGCCTTGATCTTCGTGACCATGCCGCCAGACCCGACCTTCGAGCCTGCGCCTCCGGCGCTTGCCATGATGGCTTCGGAGACGAAGTCCACCTCGCGCAGGAGCTGGGCATCCTTATCGGTCTGCGGGTTCGACGTATACAGGCCGTCAATGTCCGAGAAGATAACGCACAAATCTGCCTTTATCAGGCAGGCAACGAGCGCCGCAAGCGTGTCGTTGTCGCCAAAGCGAATCTCTTCGACCGAGACGGTGTCGTTCTCGTTGACGATAGGCACCACGTTCAGGCTGACCAGTCGCTCAAGCGTATCCCGCGCGTGCAGGTATGCATGGCGGTTCGCCGTGTCGTGGCGCGTCAGCAAAATGACAGAGGTCAGGATGTCGCGCGCGCCGAAGATTTCCGCATACGCGGTCGAAAGCACGCTCTGGCCGACCGAGGCGGCAGCCTGAAGGCTCGGCATGTCCGTCGGACGCTCTTTGATCCCCAGCTCTTTCAGCCCGCACGCGATGGCGCCCGACGAGACGATGACAGGACGCCATCCGGCATCGCGCAGTTTCTCCACCTGTTTGGCGAGCGCCTTCAGGTACGAACGGTCGAGCGCTCCGTTCTCGTCGATGAGCGTCGACGAGCCGATCTTCACCACTGCCGTCTTCGCCGCTTCCATGCGCGCGCATCTCCTCTCCTTAGTGCAGTTCCTGCTCGACAAGCGAGCAGGAACGGGTCGCTCGGCGCAAGCCTCGCTCCCAGACACGGACTAAACAGGACATTTAGTCCTGTTTACCCTCTCCTTAGTGCAGTTCCTGCTCGACAAGCGAGCAGGAACGGGTCGCTCGGCGCAAGCCTCGCGGTCGTCTAATCCTCCAGGTTCGCATACGGGTCGTCCGCGTACAGGGCGGACTCGTATTCGAACGCACGGCCGACGATGCGGACTTCGTCCCCATCGCGCGCGCCCGCGTTCGCGAGCGCCTTCTCTACGCCAAGCCGCTTCAGGCGATGCTGCAGGAAGATAACCGCTTCCTCGTTCTCCCAGTCCGTCTGCACCACCATACGCTCCACCTGGACGCCTTCGATGCGGAAAATGCCGTCCGACAGCTTGCGGACGGTAAAGCGACGTTCCCTCGCTTCGCGCTTATGCTCCCAGATATGATCGTACTGGACGTTCTCTGCCTCCGCCTCGCGTGCGGCTTCGCGCAGTTCGTGCACTTTCTGCCCGATGGCGGCAACGAGCGAGTCCATGCCCTTTCCGGTCAACGCGCTCACCTGATAGAGCTTCGGATCGACCGGGCTGGGAGCGAACTCGTTGCCTCCCGCCGCGGCGATGGAATCGCGGCGCACCTCCTCCGCAAGACGCTTTACGGCATCTTCGGTCCCCGGCACGTCCACCTTGTTGGCCACCACGATACGCGGGCGCTCCGCCAGCTCTTCGGCATGCAGGGCAAGCTCGCGGTTGATGATGCGGTAGTCCTCCACCGGGTCGCGGCCTTCCCAGCCGCCGGTCATGTCCACGATATGGACGATAAGCGCCGTACGCTCGATATGGCGCAGGAACTCATGACCCAGCCCCCGGCCTTCGTGCGCGCCCTCGATCAGGCCAGGAACGTCCGCCACGACGAAGTCGTATTCCGGGCCGCGCACGACACCGAGATTCGGCACGAGCGTGGTGAACGGATAATCGGCGATCTTCGGCTTCGCGGCGCTGATGCGCGCGATCGTGGAGGATTTGCCGGCAGACGGCATGCCCACGAGCGCGGCGTCGGCCATAAGCTTCATCTCAAGCTCCACCCACTGCTCTGCCGCAGGCTCGCCCAACTCCGCAAACGCAGGGGCACGCCTGACCGGCGTGACAAAGTGAATGTTCCCACGGCCGCCCATGCCGCCGCGCGCCACCGTAACGGTCTCGCCGTCGTGCGTAAGGTCGGCAATGAGCTCGCCCGTCTCTTTCGTCTCTTCATCGTACTCGCGAACGACCGTGCCCACCGGAACCTTGAGCACCAGGTCTTCGCCGTTCGCACCGTGACGACGGGATCCCTGGCCGTGCGTGCCTCGTTCGGCTTTGAAATGATGGCGGAACCGGTAGTCGATCAGAGACGAGACCCCGAGGTCCGCTTTGAGGATTACGTTGCCGCCGTGCCCGCCGTCGCCACCGTCGGGACCGCCCTTCGGAACGTGCGCCTCGCGGCGGAAGGACATGCAGCCTGCACCGCCGTCGCCGCCCTTCACGAAAATGCGTACTTTGTCTACGAACATGGATGCCTTTCGGTCGTGCCCGCTTGCACATCGGATAGCGGGCATTTCGGTAAACGCTTTTTGTGCATTATCCCACGGAAGGAGCGCTCTCGCCGCCACCCTCCGCCCAGATACGCAAAAAGCCCTCCGCGCGAGCGCGAAGGGCTTTCATTCACTTTGAAAGAAGCTGCTTAGGCTTCGAGCGGACGGACGTGAACGTAGCGGCGCACACCCTTCGTGCGACGCGTGCTCTTCACGAACTCCACCGTGCCGTCGCACAGAGCGAACAGCGTGTCGTCCTTGCCGCGGCCGACGTTCTGGCCAGGATGGAAATGGGTGCCACGCTGGCGAACGATGATGTTGCCGGCGATAACCTGCTCGCCGCCGTACTTCTTCACGCCCAGTCGCTGTGCGTGGGAATCGCGGCCGTTACGGCTAGAACCAAGACCTTTCTTGTGTGCCATCTGAGTCCCTCCTCAGGTTACTGGGCGTCCGCCACGGCGGAGCCGACGCTGTCGATGCGGATGCGGGTCAGGTACTGACGATGGCCGCGCATCTTCTTGTAATTCTTGCGCTTCTTGAACTTGAAGACAAGCTGCTTTTCGCCGCGGAACTGCTCCACGACGGTCGCCTCGACCTTGGTCTTGGCGGCTTCGGCCGGGTCGGCAACAACGGTCTCGCCGTCGACCACGCAGATGGCGGTCAGCTCGACCTTTTCGCCCACCTCGACAGGCAGCTTCTCAACGTTCAGCTTGTCGCCCGGGGCAACCTTGTACTGCTTGCCGCCGGTCTTCACGATTGCGTACATGAGTGTCTCCTTGTAATCTCAAGCAAGGCGATAACTTCAACGTGGCCATCGCAAGTCCCGAAGGTTCATATGCACGGCCGACGTGTATCATCGCACTCTTCCTACGCCGCGTCCCTTTTGGACGCAACCTAATGCATGATAGCAGAATTCGCTCCATGCGCAAGAGGCGTTTTGCACGCCCTGAGCCTCCGCAAGCAATACTCCGCCGAAGGAGCAAGAGGCACTTTCGCCCTAATGCGCTTCTGCCCAGTTGCCGCCCCAGCTCACGTCTGCAATGAGCGGCACCTTGAGCTCGGCCGTGTTCTCCATGACCTCTTTCGCAAGCGCGGCGACCGCTTCGACCTCGTCTTCCGGCACTGAGAAATCCAGCTCGTCGTGCACTTGGAGCAGCAGTTTCGCCTTGAAGCCGCCCTCCGCCAGACGGCGGTCCACTTCCGTCATCGCCAGCTTGATGATGTCGGCAGCACTGCCCTGCATAGGATGGTTCATGGCCGTGCGCTCGCCGAACGCGCGCGTGTTGGCGTTCGAAGCGCGCAGTTCCGGAATATGGCGCTTGCGGCCGAACATCGTGATGGCAAATCCTTCGCGCTTCGCCTGCGCCACCGTCTCGTCCAGATACGTGCGCACGCCAGGGTACGCCTGGAAGTAACGGTCAATCATCTCTTTCGCCTCACCGAACGGGATGTCCAGGCTCTGAGCAAGGCCGAACGCCTGCTGACCGTAGACAATGCCGAAGTTGACGGCCTTCGCGCGACTGCGCAGCTCAGGCGTAATGTCCTCGACCGGCAGCCCGAATACGCGCGAGGCGGTCTTAGCATGGAAGTCCTCGCCCGAGCAGAACGCCTCGATCAGGCCCTCGTCGCCCGAAAGATGCGCAAGCAAGCGCAGTTCGATCTGGGAGTAGTCCGCCGAAAGGAAGACCTCGCCCGGCGCAAGCGGCACGAAGCACGCGCGAATCTGACGACCGAAATCCGTGCGAACAGGGATATTCTGCAGGTTCGGGTCGGACGAGGAAAGGCGGCCGGTCGTAGTAACGGTCTCGTTGAACGTCGTGTGGACGCGTCCGTCGGCGCCGCGCAAGCGCGGAAGCGCGTCGATGTAGGTAGACTTGATCTTCGCCAGCTCGCGATAGCGCAGCACCAAGCCGGGAAGCTCGTGCTCTTTCGCCAGCTCTTTCAGGACGGACGCGTCGGTAGAGTACCCGCGCTGGTTCTTTTTGCGCGGCGTCAGCCCGATCACCTCGAACAGGATATGGCCAAGCTGCTTCGGCGAGTCCACGTTGAAGTCTTCTCCTGCAAGCTCGATAATGCGAGCGCGCAGTTCGTCGACGGAAGCGCCCGTCTCTCGACCGAGCGCTTCCAGGCGGTCCGTGTCGATGGCCGCTCCCGTGCGCTCGATAATGGCAAGGACCGCAACGAGAGGCACGTCGATGCGCTCGTAGGCATCCAGCGTACCGTCCGCTTCCAGCGCGCGGCGAAGCGGCCCCACGAGCGCCTGGATGGCGCGCGCCTGCATGACAAGCTGCCGGTCTTCGTCCTTCTCTTCTGGAAGCGCGCCTTCACAGTATGTTTCCACCAACGCGCCGAGCTCGTAGGCGCGCGCCGAAGAGTTGAGCGCGTACGCCGCAAGCGCCACGTCGAAGAAGCGAGCACGGCGAACGTCCGCGTCCTCGATACGCGCAGGTTCGCCCGAATCGGGTGGATAGACCGTGCGCAGGAGTTTTTTCACCTCGTGCGCCGCGAATCTTCCCTCGCGCACCGTACGCGCAAGCAGCTCTTCAGCATGCGCGCCCGAGACCACGACCGCGCCCTGTTCGCCCGCAAGGCACAGGCGCACTTCCGGAAAGAGCGACGCTTGCGCGCTCTCTTCCAGCGAAATGGCCAGAAGCTCCCCCGTCTCGATCGCGCGAGACACGAAATCGTCCGCTTCTGCTTCGGAAAGCACCTCGCCCATTTCGACGGCAGGCTTCGGAGGCGTCGCGGTCATGCCCGCAAGCGAAAGGACTTTCGAAAGGTGCGCATTGAAGCGGAATTTGCGGAAGCCTTCCGTCACCTCCCCTTCGTCGAAATCCGGGAAGCTGACCTGCTCCAGGTCGAGCGGAAAATCCACATCCCGCACGATCGTAGCGACCGTGCGGCTCAGGTATGCCTGGTCCTTATTGTTCTGCAGGTTCTCCAGCTGCTTTCCCTTGAGCTCGCTTAAGTTCTCATAGATGCCGTCCATGCTGCCGAAGCGGTCAAGCAGCTTTGCCGCCGTCTTCTGGCCGATGCCCGGCACGCCGGGAATGTTGTCGGAAGAGTCGCCCATCAAGCCCAAAAAGTCCGGGAACTGGGCAGGCGTCACGCCGTAGCGCTCGAACACTTCGTCGGGACCGTAGATCACGACGTCTGTGATGCCCTTTTTCGTGGTGACGATACGCGTCTTGTCGCTCGCCAGCTGATAGGCGTCCTTGTCGCCGGTCACCAACAGCGTTTCGAACCCAAGCTCCTCGTCGCGCGCAGCAACAGTCCCCAGCACGTCGTCGCCTTCCCAACCGGGAACTTTCACGACCGGAATGTTCATGCAGCCAAGAATCTCCTCGATGACCGGGAACTGAACGCGCAGCTCTTCGTCCATGGGCGGACGTTGGGCTTTGTACTGTTCGAGCGCTTCCATGCGAAATGCCGGCTTGCCGGCGTCGAACGCGCACACGATGGCATCCGGGCGCGCCAGCTCGATGAATTTGATGAGCATGGACATGAACCCGAACACAGCGTTGGTGGGCGTGCCGTCCGGTGCGTTCATGGTAGGCGGGACCGCATGGTAGGCGCGGTGCATGAGCGAATTGCCGTCGATGACGGCGACCTTCTTCGGCATAGGGATTTCCTTCTTCGGTCTCGTTCTGTTTCGCGAAGATTCTACCATTGCAGAGCGCCACAACGCGGGGCGGCAGGCTCCGCGTGCCGTAGACACGCGGAGCCCTACACGCTCCAAAGGTACCCAACGCCGCGTACAGTCTCGAGATGCTGTGCAAGCTCCGGGCCAAGTTTCGCGCGCACGCGCCGCACGTGCACGTCCACCGTGCGAGAACCGCCGTAGTAGTCGAATCCCCACACACGACGAAGCAGCGCATCGCGCGAGTACGTGCGGCCTGGATGCGTGGCAAGAAACGCAAGCAGTGCGTATTCGAGGTAGGTAAAGTCGATGGGCTCACCGGCAATCTTCACCTGATAGGTCGCCAGATTGATGGTCATGTCATCCACCTGGATGAAGTCGGACGCGGCGCTTTCGTTGCCCGGCCAGAGCAGCTGGCGAATGCGGGCAGCGCACTCGTCGGCGCTCGCTCCATGCACCACGAAGTCGCTCTTCGTGCGCACGGGGGGACGGAACTGCGGCAGCTGGTCTTCGCGCACGATAATGAGCAAAGCGATGTTTCCGTCTTCGGCCAGAGCCTGTTCCGCTTGGGCCACACCGCGCTGCACGTCTCCTGTTGCCTCGAATATCACGAGATCGCACTGAGGATTCTGGGCAAGGAGCTTTTTGAACTGCAGGGACGATCCGGCGCTGACATCGACCTCCATGCCAGAAAGCACCGACTGGAACCGATGGGCGTTATCCAGACTGTCGGCTATGAATATGACCTGTTTGCGTTGTGCCATGTGTCACCTCGCCTCCCCTACAGTACGTGAAGGTAGCGTTCCGTCTCCCAGCGGGAGACCGTTCCCAGGTACTCTTCCCATTCGGCACGCTTCGTTTCGACCAGGAAGCGGCAGATATGGTCGCCCAGGACCTCGCGCATCAACTCCGATTGCTCGAACAGGTCGATCGCTTCGCCCAGGCAGTACGGAAGCGTCCGGATGCCGCGCTCTGCCAGCTCTTCCCTGCTCAGCTTGAACAGGTCCTCGCTGCCGATCGGCTCCGGCGCCTCGAGGCCGTCCTCGATGCCTTTCAGGCCCGCCGCGAGCATGCAGGCGAACGTGAGGTACGGGTTTGCCGCCGCATCAGGGCTGCGCAGCTCTAGTCGGCAGGCGCTCGCTTTGCGCGGCTTATAGCTGGGAACGCGCACCAGCGCTGTGCGGTTCGAATGCGCCCACGCAAGATGCATCGGCGTCTCGAAGCCGCCCGCCAAGCGCTTGTAGGAGTTCACGTACTGGTTTGTAATGAGTGTGAACTCAGGGGCATACTTGATAAGACCAGCCAGATAGCTTTTCGCGATAGCAGAAAGGTTGTGACCCGAAGGATCGTTCTCGTCGAAGAAGACGTTGTTCCCTTCGAAGTCGAACAAGCTTTGGTGGACGTGCATGCCGCTGCCCGGCTGGTCGGCCATGGGCTTAGGCATGAACGAGGCGAAAACGCCGTACTTCATGGCAATCTCTTTGACCACGAGCTTGTAGGTCATCACGGCGTCGGCCATGGCGACCGCATCGTTGAAGCGCAGGTCTATCTCATGCTGCGACGGACCGTTCTCGTGGTGCGAGTACTCGACCGGGATGCCCATCTTCTCAAGGGTGAGGACGGTATCGCGACGAAGGTCGCTCGCGTAGTCGAGCGACGTGAGGTCGAAATAGCCGCCACGGTCGAGCACTTCCGTGCCTTTATCGTCCTTGAAGTAGTAATACTCGAGCTCGGGGCCGACGTTCATGACGTAGCCCATATCCGCCGCCCGGTCCACGACACTTTGGAGCACACGACGGGAGTCGCCTTCGAAATACTTTCCATCCGGTGTTTTGATAGTGCAGAACATGCGCGCGACGGCATTCGACTGCGGACGCCACGGCAGTACCTGGAAGGTGGACGGATCAGGGAATGCAACCATGTCCGATTCCTCGGTGCTGCAGAAACCGCGCACGCAGCTGCCGTCGAACCCCATGCCCTCGGTGAACGCATTCTCCATTTCGCTCGGAATCACCGCAAACGACTTCATCGAGCCGAGCACATCGGTGAACCAAAAGCGAACGAAGTGGACATCGCGGCTTTTAATGGTCTTCAGGACGAAATCCTGCTGCGGGTTCGGGGTCATCGCGCCTCCTGAAAGTTCGGTCGCTGCATGCCGGCAGCCTTGCCGGAACGCTCCCTTTTCGACGCTATCTCGCGGAAATGCACAAAAAGAGAGCACGGTTTTTGGAAAGAATACCGCAGCAATGTTTCAACCTGCAAAAAATAATGCCCCGGACAGTTGAACTGCCGGGGCATTGGAGCTGCAACGTATGAGCGAAGCGCTCTTAGAAGCACGCAACGACGGCGTCGCCGTAGGTCTCCTCGATGTACTGGCGCACCGTGTCGGAAGTGAGCGCCTTCACGAGGGCCTGGGTCTTTTCGGAGTTCTCGTCGCCCGCACGAACGGCAATCACGTTCGGATAGGTGCTCTCAGCCTCAGGGTTCTGCTCGGTGGCAACCACGAGGGACTGGTCAAGGCCGGAAGAGAGCGCATAGTTGCCGTTGATGACCGCCATGTCGGCATCCTCGAGCATGCGCGGCAGCGCGGCAGCCTCGGCTTCGACGATCTGGACGTTCTTCGGATTGTCCACGATGTCGTTCGGGGTGGCCTCCAGGCCAGCGCCTTCAGCAAGCGTGATGATGCCCTGCTCCTGGAGCACGAGCAGCGCACGCGCCTCGTTGGAAGCGTCGGACGGAACCGCGATCTGGGCGCCATCGGGCAGCTCGTCGACGGATGCGGTCTTGCCCGCATAGAGCGTCATGGGCTCAAAGTGAATGTTGCCAGCGTTCACCAGGTCGGTGCCGTTCTCGGCGTTGTAGTTCTCCAGATACTGGTTGTGCTGGAAATAGTTCGCGTCCAGATCGCCGCTTTCAAGCGCGACGTTCGGCTGGATATAGTCGGAATACTCGACGATCTCAAGCGTCCAGCCCTCTTCCGCCAGCACGTCTTCGGCAGCCGCAAGAATCTCGGCATGCGGGGACGGAGAAGCGCCCACGACGATCGTCTTGTCCTCGCTGGTCGCGGCAGAGGAGCCGGACTCGGAAGCAGAGGTGGACTCTTCGGCGCTCTGACCGCCGCAGCCTGCCAGCGCGGCAACCATGACGAAGGCGAAGGCGAGTGCAAGAACCGCCTTCAGTGCATTCTTTGCTTTCATGTTCCCTCCTTACGAATTAACAACAGGTGAATTGTACGCTTTGGCAGAAAAGCGCGCACGACGGTTTCCCGCGCGGTGTCTTCGCGCACGGCAAACGGGCACTATAACGTTGCCGTAAACAACACGAACCGCGTTATTTGCGCTTGTCGACCTTGCGTGCGATAACGTCGCCCAGCGTCTGCACGACCTGCACGAGCACGACGCACAGCACGACCGACACGATCATTACGTCGCCTTGGAAGCGCTGGTAGCCGTAGCGGATGGCGATGTCGCCCAGGCCGCCTGCGCCGACCGTGCCAGCGATAGCCGCATAGCCGAACAGCGTCACGAACGTGATGGAAGCACCGCGCACCAACGAGGGAAGGCTTTCGCGAAGGAGCACTTTGGTGACCACCTGCCACGTGGACGCACCGAAGCTGTGCGCTGCTTCCACCAGACCGCTGTCGACCTCCGCCAAGCTTTGTTCGACCATACGGCCGACGAAGGGGGCCGCCGCTACTACAAGCGGCACGATGGCGCCCGGGACGCCCAGCGACGTGCCCACCACAAAGCGCGTGAACGGAATGATGGCCACCAACAAGATGACGAACGGGATGGAACGGCCGATGTTGATGATCCAGCCGAGCACCATGTTCACTGCGCGCTGAGGACGCATGCCGTCCGGCGCCGTGACGGAGACCGCCACGCCAAGCGGGATGCCGATGACGTAGGCGAACAGCGTCGAAAGCGTCGTCATAACGATAGTGTCCCACGTGCCTTCGGCAAGAAGCACGCCGTACTGGTCGATGAACGCTTGGATGGCATCCATTTAGCGCACCCCCTCTGGCTCGTTGACCGGACCGGACGCCGGGATGTTCGTCGATTCGACGAAAGACACCGTCGATACCGCCTCCTTGACCATGACCGCCGTCGCGCCTTGACGCATCTCGTCCGCGCAAGCGGAAGGCTGGGCAGACCCTCCGTCGACCGAGGTGAAGTTCATCCCGATAAGTTCGCGGGTTACCGGACTTTGCGGGCTCTTCAGAACTTGGCGGGTCTCCCCGACTTCCACCACGCGGCCTTCGTCGATGACCGCGACCTTGTTGCAAATCTGCTCGGCAACAGCAAGCGAATGGGTAATGACCACCATGGTCACGCCCATTTCGCGGTTGATATTGCGCAGAAGGTCGAGCACCTGCGCGGTCGTGCGCGTATCAAGCGCGCTCGTGGCCTCATCGCACAGCATCACTTTCGGGTCGTTCGCCAGCGCGCGGGCAATGGCAACACGCTGCTGCTGGCCGCCGGAAAGCTGGCTGGGATAATTCTTCGCCTTGTTCGCCAGGCCGACAAGCTCGAGCAGCTCAAGGGCACGCGCTTCCGCCTTCGCCTTCTTCTCGTGGCGAAGTTCGAGCGGGAAGGTGACGTTGCGCAGGACCGTGCGCTGCTGGAACAGGCTGAAATTCTGGAAAATCATGCCAATGCTGCTGCGAAGCTCAAGCAGCTGCTTTCCCTTGAACGACGTGACGTCCTGTCCGTCGATCACGATACGGCCGCCCGTGGGCCGTTCGAGCAAGTTGATGCAGCGTACCAGCGTGGACTTTCCGGCACCGGACTGGCCGATGATGCCGAAGACGTCCCCATCTTCGATGGTAAGGTTGATATCGCGAAGGGCGGCATGGGCGCCTTGGCCTTCGCCGAAGGTCTTCGTTAGATTCTGTATCTCTATCATGCTCTCGGGTACCTCGTACGAAACCTGCAATGGCAAACGCGGCGTACGCCGCAGGGAAAGCTAGGCCTGAGCGTCAGCGCACATGCCGACAAACCCAGGCTTGGGCATGCACTTCATCATTGCGGTATGTACGACGTCAATGCTCACAGCATGACCATGGTAAGGAAACTCGGGAGGTTGTCAAGGAATCTGACGCGCTGCGCGGCTTTTATTCGAGTTCGCTCGCAGGATAGCCAACTCGCAGAAGGCAGTGCGCAAAACAGGGCGCGGTCGGTGCCGCGCCCTGTTCGAAGCTGTCCTCACGAAGGCCCGCCGGACCTTTCCTCCCCTACCAGTAATAGGAAGACGGCAGCCATTCGGTATAGACCGCCACGCCGTCTTTGTAGTAAATGCGCTGCGCGTTGGCCGAAGAGCTGCTCGTGTACCACGAGATAGGCTCGATATAGTCGTACCAGTCGGGCTGGATGCCCCAGATTTCGCACGTCAGAACGTTGTCGTACGTATGTATCACGAACTTTGCGGGATAGTCGGTATCGTTGCGAACCACCAGGTCCGACGTGCCCCAGTTGACCATAGCGTCAAGTCCGATGGGCACGTAGGTAGACGGCACCGAATGGTTCTGGCGGTCGACAATGCCGAACCCTGCGCGGATTGCCGCACCGTAGATGGTGGTCGAAGCCTGGCAAATACCGCCTCCGTAGCCGACGCCGCCGACCACGCCTGCCGGAAGATAGCCCTCGGCAGCGCCGCACGGGCCGGCAACGCCGAAGAACGAAACGGATTCGCCCGGTTGGAGCACGACGCCGTTGAACGAGTTCAACGCTCTCTGCATGTTGTAGGTGCCGTTCCACGTGTTGGTCGAATACGTCGTGAAGGACCCGAGCAAGTCTTCGAAATCCTGCGGAACGTAGGTAGTGGGAATAAGGCGCCATTTCTGAGCAGCAGACCCGTTCGCATCGTAGATCTGCACGTTCGCGCCGTCCCATCCGCCACCGTCTGCCGCATCGAGCGCGCACAGGCCGTCCGGCGAAACGAACGAGTAGCTTCCGTCCTCGTTCGCGACCGCATACCATTTCTGCGCGTTCGACCAATTCCTCGTGTACTGCTGAACGTTCGTCTGGGCAGCCCACACGCCATCCGCCACATCGAGCGCTTTCTTCGAACGGGCATTGATCACGTTGTAGAAGCCACCGCCGACGCCCTCTATGACCCATGCTTGGGCGCCGGAATCGTTCGGCGTCCACAGCTGAACGTTCGCGCCGTTGGAGCGCGATCCGTCCACTACGTCGAGCGCACGCCCGTCGGAGACCGACTGAACGATGTAGGTTCCCTGATCGATCGGGTCGACGATGTCGGCATAGTACGCTTGCCCAAGCGTATTGTTGGAGGGATAGGTGCCGATCGGGCAGCCATCGTAGGTGCCCGCATCGGAAACATCGAGCATCTCTTTGGTGGCAACGTTCTGGAACCGAACACCGCCCGCCGATGCGTACGTGGGAATCCACAGCTGCCGCAGCCATTCGCTCTCCGACGGCTGCTCCAGCGTGACGGCCCTGTTGTCCCATGCCGTCAGATACTGCCCCGTTCCCGTCATGGGACGCAGGGTTACTGCCCAGGCCTCCACGGGGCTCTGCTCGGGAATTTCTTCTTCGGGAGCGTCCAAGGCAGCTTCTGTCGAGGAACCGCCCTCCTGCTGAACGCCCTCATCTTCGTTCGCCGGGTCGCTCGGAACCGAGTACGCATGCCACGACAGCAAGAACTTCTGCGCCGGAACACCGCTTCGAGACCAAAGCTGCACGCGGGTTCCGTCCGCCGTCGCATTGTCCTGAACGGTCACGGACTTCCCTCCATCGAGCAGCGTGGAGAACGTGTACAGCCCGTCTTCAAGGGCGCGCTCGACGGACGTGAGAACCCATTTCTGCCCTGCGGTTCCATTGGGGGTATAAAGCTGAACGCGAACGCCGCCGTTTGCTACCGCATCGCACACATCGAGCGCAAGGCCGCTCGCCTTCGACACGACCGTGTACGTTCCGTCGTCATTCGCACGGAACGCCCATTTCTGCGCGTTGGCGACCGCCTGCGTCCCATACTGCTGAACGCGCGTTCCCGGCACAAGATTACCGTCAGCCGCATCGAGCATTCTGCCGGAATTCACGTTGCGCAACGTCGCGTAGCCGTCTTCGCCGATCGTAATCGTGAATTGGCGTGATGTCGCCGCATCTCCCCACGCAAGGCATGCGTCAGCGCCGTTGTCACGCGAGCGGTCCATAATGCTCAGGGACAGGGAGGTGTCGAGCGCACTTTGCAGGTAGTACGTTCCCGCTGGGACAGAATCAGAAGCAGGAACCTCGGGAGAGACGTCAACGAAGACAAACCTCTGCGCGAGCGCTTCGTTCTCTGCATAGACCTGCACGTTCGCCCCGTTGACGCCCCTGCCGTCGGCGACGTCGAGCATGAGACCCTCGGCAAGCTTGCTCTCGATCTTGAAAGAACCGTCGGCGCACTCCACCAGACGCCACTTCTGCCCGTCGGTCCCGTTCTCTGCGTATTGCTGGACATTGGCACCCGGCTCTGCCTTGCCGTCGGCAACGTCAAGCACCTTGCCGGAATTCTCGTTCACGAACGTATACCAACCGTTTTCGTCAACGACTGCACGAAAACGCTGAGCCGCCGTCATGTTCGACCCGTACAGCTGAACATTCGCACTGTTCTCGATCGAGCCGCCTGCCACGTCAAGAACCATAGTGTTCGCGGTAAGGGAGCGAATGAGATAAGCTCCTTCTTCGATCGGAGCCTCGACCGACGTATCGCCTTCCGGCGCATCGGGATCTTCTGCCGCGTCGGGCTTTTCTTCCGACACTGCCTCGTCGTCGCCGACATCTCCCGTGCCGTCGGCGAAAGCATCGTCGCCAGCCGGGTCCAGAGCATCGGATTCCTCTGAGTCGATTGAAGCGGAGGCTCTCTCGCCCTCTTCTTGCGTCGCCTCAGAAAGACCCGTAGGCGTTTCCTGAGAATCCGAAGGCAGCCCTTCGGTAGATTCCGCCTGCGATGAGGAAGTCTGCTGTTTCGGATTCGTGTCGACAGCCTCTTTCGCCTCTTTCGCCCATGCAGGGGTAAGAGAGAAGCAGAGCATCGCCGCAAGCATCCACGACAACGCTTTTCCGGCAAAGGACGTCTTCATGTTCGCGCCTTTCCACAGGATTTTCATGATGTCTCCACCATAGCAAAACAACGATGCGCACGCGCGCTTTTTCTCCCTCATCGCGCGCCCTGTCGGCAAACGCAGAGGCGAACAAACGCCGCGAACCGCGCATGCGCGCAACCGGTCCTTCCCTTCCCATGCACATGATGGCGCAAGGGGCTCTCGCCGCTCGGGCACCATAGAATATGCCGTATAATCCACGGCATGGAGAACACGCTGAACACAACCCGAGATTCACGAAAGCGACCACGCATAGCCGTCGTCACCATGGGCGTAAAGCTCGGCGACGAGAAGAAAGGCTACACGCGCTTTCGTTTCATCGCAAAGCTTCTCGTTGAGCACGGATTCGACGTAGACCTTATCACCACCAGCTTCCAGCACTGGGAAAAGGCGCATCGCGACACCTCGCGCGCCTGCTATCAGGAGCTTCCCTACCGCGTGGTGTTCATTGACGAGCCTGGCTACCAACGGAATCTCGATTTTGGCCGCATCCGCAGCCATGCCGTCGCCGCGCGCAATATGCGTGCTCATTTCGCCGCAAACCGCGGCAAGTACGACCTTGTCTACGCAGAAATACCCCCGAACGACGTCGCTCGCGCCTGCGCCGAAGCTGCCCAAGAAGACGGCATTCCCTTTGTGGTGGACGTGAACGACCTCTGGCCGGAAGCCATGCGCATGGTCGTCAACATACCGGTAATCAGCGACATCGCTTTCCATCCGTTCGCCCGCGACGCACGAGCGGTCTACCGCCTGTGCTCTGCTGTCGTCGGGACAAGCGACGAGTATGCAGCGCGCCCCCTCAAGGACCGGGAGAAGCCCTGCCCCACGCGCACTGTCTACGTCGGAAACGACCTTGCCGCATTTGATGAAGGCGTGCGACTGCACGCGGCGGAAATAGAAAAGCCCGACGACGAGCTATGGGTCATCTACGCCGGCACGCTCGGAGCAAGCTACGACCTCTCCACGCTCATCAAGGCATCGGCGCTTTTGGACTCGAAGCTTCCCGAACTGCGCGTGCTCATACTGGGCGACGGACCCGACCGCGAACGCCTTGAGCACCAGGCGGAGGATTTCCGCGCCCCCGTGCGATTCCTCGGCTACCAAGACTACGCATGCATGGCCGCATGGCTTTCCAAAAGCGACATAACCGTGAATTCCCTTGTGCGCGATGCAGCGCAGTCCATCGTGACAAAAATCGGCGACTACCTTGCAAGCGGAAAGCCCATGATCAACACGGGATCAAGCCGGGAATTCCGCATGAAGGTCGAGCGCGACGGCTTCGGCGTCAATGTGGATGCTGAGAACCCTTCCGCACTCGCCGAGGCAATCGAGCGCCTAGCGCAGCACGACAGCAAACGTAAGATCATGGGCATGCGCGCACGGCAGATTGCCGAAAAAGAGTTCGACCAGAACACTTCCTATCTTGAAATCGTGCGACTTATCCAGTCGCTGACCTGATTGCACAATCCCCTCACGACCTTATCCTCGCAACGCACAGCACACGCGTTTGGACCCAAAAGACAAGCACCGCCATCGGGCGGCCATTGCAAAGGAGAGGACATGACCGACAAATCAAAGCCTATTCCGTTCAGTCCGCCCGATATCACCGAAGCGGAGATAGAAGCTGCCTCCGAAGCATTGCGCAGCGGATGGATCACCACGGGACCGCGCACCAAAGAGCTCGAGCGGAAACTGTGCGCTTTCACCGGAGCGGACGGTTTCGCCTGCCTGAACTCTGCAACGGCAGCGCTTGAGTGCGCGCTCCGTCTTTTGGGCATAGGACCAGGCGACGAGGTTATCACAAGCGCATACACTTACACCGCGTCCGCTTCCCCCATCCACCACGTCGGCGCGAAAATCGTCCTTGTGGACACAGCTCCCGGCTCTTTCGAGATGGACTACATGGCGCTTTCGGACGCCATTACCGACCGCACGAAAGCGATCATCCCGGTCGATCTGGGCGGACGCATGTGCGACTACAACCAACTACGCAGCATGCTGCAGCTTAACCGGGGGAAATGGCACCCTTCCACCGACGTACAGCGCCTTTTCGACCGCATTCCCATCGTCGCCGACGGCGCTCATGCGCTTGGCGCCACGTGGCACGGTATGAAATGCGGGTCAGTTGCCGACTTCACCGCATTTTCCTTCCATGCCGTGAAGAACTTCACCACTGCGGAGGGGGGCGGCCTGGCGTGGCACCTTCCCCAGCCTGGCATGCCCGCCAGCCCGATGGCATGGAACATTCCCCAGCCCACTTCAAACATCACGTCAGAAGAACTGTACCGACGCGTTATGCTCCTGTCCCTTCACGGGCAGAGCAAAGACGCGCTTGCGAAAGCGCGTGCGGGAGCATGGGAATACGACATTGAATTCCTTGGCTGGAAATACAACATGACCGACATCATGGCAGCCATCGGCCTAGTGCAGCTGGAACGCTATCCGTCCTTGCTTGCGCGCAGGCGCGAGCTCATCGAACGCTACGAGCGCGGCCTGTCCGATTTACCCGTGTCCACGCTGGAGCATTTCGGGCGCTGGGGCGAATCGAGCGGTCACCTTATGCTCGTGAAGCTAGATGGACGTGGAGCTCGCTTCCGCAACCGCGTCATTGAGCTCATGGCGGAAGCAGGGGTAGCAACGAACGTCCACTACAAGCCCTTGCCTATGATGACGGCATACCGAAACCTCGGGTTCGACATCAAAGACTTCCCGAACGCCCACAACCAATTCCGCAACGAGGTCACGCTGCCGCTTCATACCCTGCTTTCGGACGAGGACGTGGACCGTGTTGTTGCAGAGCTTGCTCGTGCCATTCGGACCGCAGACGCAGAAGGAGTAGGCGCCGACGACGCGAAGAGCGCCGCTGAAGAGCGACTTGCCGCCTACATCAAACACATGGACGAAACGGGAGGATGGAGCGGCGATGCCGCCCCGCGCGCCTTCGCTGTCGGAGACGAGGAGCAGCCTGTCAGCCCCGAAGAAATCGCACGGGAAATGGAAGGCCGATGAGCAGGCACGCATCTAGCACCGAGCTCCCTCCTTTCAAAGAGACGGCATACTTGCGCGTTGGAAAACGGGCATGCGACCTTGTCATCGGCATCGTCGCCCTTCCCTTCGTGCTTCTGCTCACGGCCGTCATGGCGCCGCTCATTTACTTCGAGGACAAAGGGCCCGTCTTCTACAATGCACCGCGCGTCGGCAAGAACGGACGCGAGTTCGTTATGTACAAATTCCGTTCTATGAAGGTGAACGCACCCGACCTGCTCATGCCAGACGGGTCCACCTACAATGGAGCGGACGACCCGCGCATGACTAAAATCGGTGCGTTCATGCGCAAGACGAGCCTGGACGAAATGCCCCAGTTCTTGAACGTCCTAAAAGGCGACATGAGCGTAGTCGGCCCTCGCCCCGATCTGAAGCGCGAAACAGAGCTTTACGAGGGAAACGAAGGCGACAAGCTGCTCGTCAAGCCAGGCATTACCGGCTATTCGGCCGTCATGGTTCGCAATTCCGCCCCATGGCGCGAGCGCTTAAAGCTCGATGTGTACTACGTGCACCACGTCAGCTTCGCCCTCGACATGAAAGTGTTTTTCCAAACTTTCGGTGCCGTGTTCGGCCAAAAGGGTATCTATGTGGAAAATGAGCAGGCCGACGGGCAATAGCTCGTCGGCCCCCGCGCATGCGCTTAGCTAGTCCCCTGCCCTCTCTTCGCTCTTGCGCTGCTCGTGCTCTCGCAACGCAAGCTCCTGCACAAGCGTGTTCACCTTCATGCGCAAATGCGCCACCTTCGCGGTCAGCAGGAAACACTGGAGGACCAGGATGCCGATGGTGTACAGAAAGATAAAGTTCGAGGGGGAGGCGAACCCGAGCACACTCGAAAAGAAGTACGCCACCTGGGGAAACAGCGCCAAAATGACGAAGCTGCCTGCAAATAGCACCCAAAAGACCGAATCGCCTGTCTGCATTTCGCTTTTATGCACCTTGCGCACGACCAGCGCAAGCACCCCGACGGCTGCAACCGCCAAGAACAGTCTGAGAACTATATTCATGCAATCACCGGAACCACTGGACAAACAGGATGGAAATACATGCGCTGAGCATGTACTTGATGGACTTCGTGAAGCTCAGGTAGCTCTCTCCCGCCGTACGATCGCGCATCTGGACAGGAACCTCTGAAACACGAGCACCATGACGAATGAGATAGGCGACCGTATCCGGCTCCGGGCCAAAGTCGCTCTCTCGCGCGAAACGCTCGATCATGGCACGGCTGTACAAACGCATGCCCGAAGTCGGATCGCAAATGTGCGCGCCCGTCGTCAGGCGAATCATGCCTTGGATGAGGGACGAACCCGCCATACGAGCCGAAACATGCTTGTGGCTTCCCACGAAACGGGACCCGATAACGATGTCATCTCCGCTCTCTGCCATACGCGCGACCATAGCAGAGATGAACTCGGGACGATGCTGACCGTCGGCGTCGAACTGGACGGCGCAGTCATAACCATGCCGCAGTGCGTACTTCATGCCCGTCTGAAACCCCGCAGAAAGGCCCACGTTCACCGGAAGGTCGATATAGTCGAAACCGCGCGCACGGCACAAATCGCGCGTACCGTCGGAAGATCCGTCGTTGATGACAACGTAGTCCACCTCGGGAGCAACGCGCTCAAGCTCCTCTATCGTCGCCGCAAGGCTTTCTTCCTCGTTGTAGGCAGGAATGATGGCAAGTGTTTTCATAATGGAGAAAGTATAGACGAACTTAAACTGACTGTCCGCCTTCACGCTCGGCGAGACTCCTCGGCATGCCGGTAGAAGTCCGTCAGCCACGCAGCGGTCTGGCGCACATCGAAGCCTGCAGCGCGCACTTTGTCCACACCGTCCGCCCATCCTTCCTGCGGCACTGCACGCCACAGATCGACCGCACGCTGAGCCCATGACGAAGTGCCCGATTCGAGCGGCATGCGCACGGCGCGATCTGCAATGCATGCCAGGGGCGGCACGCCAGTCGAAAGCACACAGGGCAGCCCGACCGCCTGGGCCTCCACCGCAGCCAGCGCAAGCCCCTCCTTCACCGAAGGAAGCAGGAACACATCGAGAGCGCGCAGGACCTCCGGCACGTCTTCACGAACTCCGAGAAAATCCACCGCACCGTCCAGCCCTAAAGAGCGCGCTTGTTCGCGCAGCTCGCTTTCGAGCGGCCCGCGCCCCGCAAGCAGCAAGACGGCGTCTGGAAGTTCCTTCCGTATGCGCGCGAACGCCTCTAGCAGAAACGCATGGTTCTTCTCCGGCGCCAAACGGCCGACGTGCCCGAACACCGGACGCCCTTCCACGCCGAACGCCCGCTTGGCACGCTGGCGCTCTGATGCGCTGCACGCATAACGACCAAGGTCGATTCCGCCATTGAGCACGCTGAAGCGGTCCCCTTCCACCACACGTTGTCCGAAGCGATCTTTGCCTGCTTCGGGCGAGCACGCAAAGAAATAGTCGGCCACAAATCGCGTCGGCCACGACACGGCGCGGAAGGCGAGCCCAGCGAAGCCCGGCAGGAAAAACTGCGCATGACTATGCGCAATTGCGAACCTGCCTGCACGCTTCGCTTCCGAAAGGTATACAGCAGCGCTGCTTCCAATATGCCCGTGCACAATGCGGTGCTCAGGATGCTCCTCGAACACCTTGCGGCACAGGCGTGCATAGTGAAACAGGTTCGCGCCGTTGAAACGCGGCACGCGGTACAAACGCCCGCCCAGATCGGATATTTCCTCGTCAAAGTCGCACGTGCGCTCCTCGTGGACAAGAAAATCGAACTGAACGACATCGCGATCGACGGCGCGGTACAGGTTCATGACCGTCGTTTCAGCACCGCCGCGATCCATAGCACCAATCACATGGAGAACCCTCATCATGACGAGCGCTCCTCCTCTTCGATAGGACGCGGCCCCGTCCTGACAGCATGCGTCAAGTAAGCCGCGAGCACGAGCACGCCCACCATGCACGCACCTGCCCCTGCAAAGCTCACACCGTTCATATCCCAGGTAAGAACGCACGCGAATGTCAGCGGCAACACCGCCACAAACGCCGCAAGGTTGCCCAGAAGCGTCCCTCTGAAGCAGCGTACGGCTATGAGCACGTCACCGAAGAACCAGAGGAATGCGGTCAAAACGGTCGACAAGATAATGGGCTGCAAGAGATAGATGTACGGCGCGATGCTGCTGCCGAACAGAAGCTGCAAAGCCCACGAGCCGAAGAATGCCAGCAACACCGAGCAAACAACGGCGATTGCCATAATGCCCGCAACGGTGCGCGCAAGCAGTCGCACGAACTCTTTGCGCTTTCCTGCAAAATACAAGCGGGGGAACACGTCAAGCAACGGGTTGTAAAGGTAGGTCGCGCCCATTTGGACCACCAAAGCCGGGGCGGCGACAGACGAGTAGATGCCGAGCGCCGCTTCCCCGAACTCCCACGAAAGGAACTGCTTCGGCACAGCGAAAAGCGCGCTCGCCGCAAGCGAGGCGACGACGGCAGGAAGCGAAGTCTTCAGGAAGAACAAGGCCGTACGCCACCGGAACGTCACGCGCACCGGCTCGAACTGCGCTGCGCGCGACCGGTCGAAAAAGATAAGCACGCATGCCGTCAGCACGGTCATGGCGACGATAGCGGCGTCCAAGCTCTGCGTCAGCGCATAGACCGCAACGAACGAAGCGAGCGAGAGCACGCCCTGCAGCATGAACGATTTTCCGATGTAGTCCATGCGCCGTCCGAGCTGGTCAGCTCCGTGCAGAACGTCGATGACCAGCCCGAAGCCGCGATAGACGTAATACAAGGCAACCGTGAGCAAAGCTCCGGGAGCACAGGTCAAATATGCGTAGACCATGCACGCGACAAAAGCGACCGCCAGCATGAAGCATCGAAATCCCAGATAATCGGACAGCGAATGCTCATGCCGGATATCGGAAACTTGGTACGTTCCCATCTTGTAGTTCGCGAACGTGCTGAAAATGCCCACGACGGACATGGCCAACGACAGCAAGCCTGCATCGTCATAGCCGGTAGACAGGCGGACGATGACGATAGTCGTGAGCCACTGGCATGCCAAGTACGTAAGGGAGCCTGCGGAATTCCATAGCATGTTCGCACGGATCGACAGCTCCTCTGGCAAAGCGCGCTCTTGTTCGGTGCTCATAGGCGATAAGCCTCGAACGTGTGGACCGCGCGGTCGTTTTCTGCCGGCGGCGTGCGCCAATCGCCGTATTGGATTTCGAGCATACGCTCGAACCCGGCAGGCGCAAGATAGCTGCGGTCTTCGAATG
>NHCFC04200__coassemble_712_pt1 | contig 23266 bp, 17 predicted proteins | sample NHCFC04200__metabat2_low_PE_031 | metagenome-assembled genome bin NHCFC04200
CAGTCGGTCACCACCGGCATTTCGTAGCCTTTGCGGTCTTTGAGATAGTGCGGGCTTTTCCGGCGCGCGCATGATTTGCAGTCTTCGTTGCACGGCCCTTGGCTCATAAGCAGGCAATGCTCCGTGACCATCAGCTCGGTTTGGCCTATAACGGTCAACCCCAGATCGACCGGAGCATCTTCTCCCAGCTCCTTGATCTGGGCAAGCGTAAGCTCAGGCGAAAGCCACACGCGGCGCGCACCCGCGCGCGTTGCAGCCTCCAGTGCCAGCTTGTTCAGAACGGGCAGATGGGGCCCCACTTCGGGAAGCATACCGCGATTGTTCGCTTCGAAAAGCTGCCCGTAGTTTTCGACCAGGACCGGTCGGCCCTCCTTCAATGGCGTCCACGCATCGAAGCCGACCGCCTCTTCGCGAGCGCCCGTTACCGCATCATGGCTCACGGTCGGCAGCGCGAAAATGACGTCTTTGGGATACCCGGCCTGTTCCACAGTCGAAGACAGCTGGCCCGCAACGACCGCTTCGCCTCGTTTGTAGTTCAGGACCGGCACGTAAACCGCCGTCGCGCCCGCCTTCCTCGCAGCACGCGCGCAGGCAGGATTGGTCGCAAGAGCCACAACCGTGGCAGCGCTGCGCCAATGATGCGGCAGGAAGTCAGGCTTCGGCATGCGCTCGAGCGTACGGGAACGATACGAGGAAAGGAGCTCTTCCTCCAGGTTCTTCAGCGCACGCGCGCGAATTTTATGCAGTTGCGAAAAGCCGATGCCCACCCCATCGTCCAGCTCGACCGAAAGCTCTTTCAGCAGAAACGGCGTTGCGCCCATGCGGTCGACGTGCTCGCGCACTTCCTCTTCGTCAACAGGCTTCGTGCGCGCGGGCTCCACAACAGCGCCTTCCGCCTCTGCCCGCACGCCCTCTTCGGTCCAGAAGGCAACCAAAAGAGGGCTACCAATCTCAAGCCTCACCGATCCGGAAACTGCAATCTTCGGCAAGGACGGATCGTCCTGGAAGGCCGCCGCCGCATTGCGCACGCGGAACACGCGGTCTCCCCTGTTCGCACGCTGCGACGCCTCGAATCGAACATGCCCGTTGCGGTCGAACGTATAGTCCGCCAAAACATGCGTGAAATGGCCTTTGCTCGTCCAGAATTCGAGCACGTCGCCTTCATGGAGCTCTTCCGCCGCGTCGACCGAAACTTCCCTCCCGCGCGCGAACGAAACGCGTCCCACGAAGACGCCGCGATTGTTCGGCCTACCGTAGCTCATGATGTCGTTGCCGCGTTCGCCCTCGAGGTATGCCGTAGTAAATCCACGGGAGAACGCCTCGGAAAGCGCCTGCATCTCCTCTTCCGACGCACGAACCGACGGGTCGGGCTCTCCGTGAGCGTACACGCGGTCGAGCACCGCGCGATAAACAGAGACGACCGTATGCACGTATTCGGGCGACTTCATGCGCCCTTCGATCTTCAGCGAATCAACCCCTATAGCCGCAAGCACTCCAAGCAGATTTATCGTGCAGAGGTCTTTGGGGGAAAGGAGATGCTCGCCCGGTGCCTCGAGCGCTTTGCTCTTATGGAGCGCACGGTTGTGAAGCTCGTAGGGAAGGCGGCACGCTTGCGCGCACATGCCGCGATTGGCGGAGCGGCCGCCAACCATGGAAGACATGAAGCACTGTCCCGAATAGCACACGCAAAGCGCGCCGTGGGCGAACGCCTCTATTTCAAGGCCCGCCTCATGCGCACTGTTCGCCAAATGCTCGATTTCGGTAAGGCTCAGCTCGCGCGCAAGCGTCACACGCTTCACGCCGAGCGCCGCAACCGCTTCGATGCCGGATGCGCTGTGCGTGTTCATTTGAGTTGAGGCGTGCACGCGTGCCCCAGGGAGCGTGCGCTTGATTTCGGCGGCAATACCGATGTCCTGCACGATGAAAGCGTCGATGCCCGCACGGTACGCTTGGCGAACCAGCTCCATGGCCGATTTCGTCTCGCGCGGCAGCACGGCAGTATTCACGGTCAAATACAGCTTCACCCCACGCAGGTGGGCGTAGTCGCACGCTTCGCGCAAGTTATCGAGCGTGAAGTTCTCGGCGCCACGACGCGCGTTGAACTGTTCGGCGCCCAGATATACTGCGTCGGCACCCGCCTGAACAGCAGCATGAAGGCACGCCATGCTGCCTGCAGGAGCAAGCAACTCCGGTCTTTTCGTCGTCATGATATTCCCTTCGCACATGAAAGCGGGATTCCCTCCGGCTTTCCGCCGGGATGGAACCCCGCTTGGTCCTCTTCTCGGTCGGCACCCCGCAAAAGCGGGACCGCGCATGCCGCCACCGCGCAAGCCTTGAACGTAACGCTACGCTTCGGTCGCCGCTTTGTCGGCATTCTGCAAAAGCTCGATGCCCTTGTTGTACTGGTCCTGGATTTCTGCCAGGCGAGCTTCGTACGAGCTGTAGTCAAACGGCGCGTCGTCAGTTGCGCTTTCCACCTCTGCATACAGGTCAACGTAGGCGCTCAACGCATCGCGTAGCGTACCGCACGCGTCAACGTATTGCTGCTTGATGTCCGTCAGCGCTTCAGGAGCCTCCATGGACTCCAGCGTGCTAATGCATTCGAATGCATTCTGTGCAGCAGAGCGCATGGTCACCACATCGCCGCGCGCAGCCGCCTCGTCGAAGCCCTCCAGCCTTTCGCCCATTTCTTCGACGGTTTCGTTCACCTGGGACATGAACTGGCGATTCCGAGACTGCTCGTCGGAAACGGCGTTCTGCTGAGCGTTGCCTGCGCATCCTGCCAAGGCAAAGGAAGCAAGAGCTGCCGCGCACACGATAGAAAGCAAGCGTATGGTAAGTCTCATTCGGTATCTTTCGTCGTAGATGTATGTTTTCTCGAGTATACCTTCAACTTCTTGCAAAAGCGCACCCGGAAGGAGATGTTCCCTTCCCGTTGCCGGTCTGCACGAAGCCCCTAGCTTGTACGGCGCGTACGATCGTCGACGCTATTCTGCCGAACTGGCTTCGCCGCCACCGCCAGGATCTGTTGCGGTTTCGCCACCGCCGCCGCTGACGTCGCCGCCTCCGACGTCGCCTCCGCCGCCGCCGATGTCGCCGCCTCCGACGTCACCGCCGCCGACATCGCCGCCTCCGCCGCTGGCACCGCCGCCAATCTCACCGCCGGTACCGCCGGTACCGCCGCTGATGCCACCACTGGCGCCGCCACCGATGGTGCCGCCCGTCGAAGGCCCGCTCGTACCGTGGGAAGTCCCGCCTGATGCCGCGGAATCGTCGTCGGAATCATTCCGTCCGGACGAATAATGGCCGTCGTTGTCCGAATCATCATCGTCGTCATCGTCGCCATCATAGCTGTAGGAGCCCGAGCCGATGTGCAGGTTAGCGTCGTAGACATCGGAACGATAGGTAGGCTGGCCGGCCGTCGGGAATTCTTCGTGCGGCTGCCCCTCCATAGCCCGATCGATAAAGTCGGCGAACACGCTTGCTGCCGTCAGGCTTTCGGGCATCTGCGCTTCAGTGCGCGAGCCGACCCAGATTGCAACAGAGTACTGCGGCGTGATGCCGCAGAAATAGCTGTCGCGCCAGTTCTCGGACGTGCCCGTCTTGCCTGCTGCCACCTGTCCGCAGCTTGGCATAGCCTGGGTGCCCGTTCCGTTCGTGAGCACACCTTCCATGACCTGGGTTGCCGCATACGCAATTTCCGGCTCAAGAGCCTTCGTGCCCGTCGTGTCAGCTTCGAAAATAGTCTTGCCATTGCGGTCGGTAATCTTCTGAATGGCCTGTCCTTCGCGCGCCGTGCCGCCGTTGGCGATAGTCGCATAGGCTTGAGCCATCTCTTTCGTCGTGACCTCAGTGGTACCGAGCGTAAGGGACTGGTTCGCCGGAAGTTCCGTTTCGATGCCCATGCGGTTTGCCGTCTCTGCCACACGGTCCGCCCCAATGTACTCAGACAGGCGCACGAAGCCCGTGTTCGAAGAAATCGCGAACGCGCTTGCCATAGTGCGCGTGCCGTAGCTGGCTCCGTTGTAGTTCTCGAGCTCGTAGCCGTTGATGTTCGCAGGGGACGAGCAGTCGACCATTGTCTGCGGAGAGACGCCTTCCTCGAGCGCTCCTACCAGCGTGAACGTCTTGAAGGAAGAGCCCGGGGAACGATAAGCCTGCGTTGCGAGGTTGTATTGGTCGGCCTGGAAGTCGCGGCCTCCGATGAGGGCTTTGATATAGCCGTCGTCAGGGTCGATGACCGTGAAGGCAACGTCGTATTCGTCCGACATGCTCTCGCGCTTGGTGGCGGCAGCCGCTTCCGCCGCTTCCTGCACGCGCAGATCAAGCGTCGTCACAACGGTCAGACCGCCCTTGAAGACCTCGTTCTGGTCGTACTGCTCCAGCAAAAGCTGGCGCACGTAACTGGTGAAGTACGGGTACAGGTAGATGCCGTTATTGCTGTCGTCGTCCTGCGTGGGGTTCAGGTAATCGGACAAAGGAGTCGCGATCGCCGCATCGTACTCTTCCTGCGTGATGACGCCGTTTGACCGCATGCGGTCGAGCACGACATTGCGGCGCGCTTCGCACGTGTCGGGATTTTCGAGGGGATTGTTCGCCGTAGGCGACTGCGGGATGCCGATGAGCGTCGCCGCTTCCACGATAGACAGGTCGCTCGCATCCTTGGAGAAATACTCCTGCGCAGCAGCCTGGATGCCGTATGCGCCGTTGCCGTAGTTGATGGTATTGAGGTACATGAGGAGTATCTCGTCTTTGGTGTACTGCTCCTCAAGCTTCACCGCAATATAGATTTCCCTCACTTTGCGCTTGAAGGAAATTTCGTTCATCTCGTCGAGCAGAATGGTATTGCGCACAAACTGCTGTGTGATCGTAGACGCACCCTCTTGGCCTCCCATGAGGTTTACGACGACCGAGCGCATAATGCCCCACAGGTCAAAGCCGCCATGCTCGTAGAAACGTTCGTCCTCCGTAGCGATCGTGCCTTTTTTGACGTAATCGTTGACCTCGTCCCAGTTGACCGGTTCGCGGTTTTCTACGTAGAACTCGGCCAAGACCGTAGATTCGTCGCTCGCAAGGACCGTGGTCTTCTGCGCCGTGTTGTAGGCATCAACGTCCGTGTAGTCGGGAAGATCTTTGAGCCATTCGTTGCCGAGCGCCCATAGCCCGGCACCGCCAGCGCACAGGACGCCGACGACAATCGCCAGAAAAACCAGCAAGCCGACGTAGGGCTGCTTGGTCCTTTTTCCAGCCCGGTTCTTTGCCGCGCGTGAAGCCATGTAACACCTCCAATTAAACTGGGCACATTCTATCATCGCGCCTGCACAATGCCTGGAGGTGCAGAAGCCCGTTGAGTGTGCTATCCCGGCGATGTACGGTCGTAAAGGGCGATGAGGCATCATAAAATGCCAGCTCATCGCCCTTTATGGAGAATCGATTCAGGAGTTTCGGGATTTTTCGAGATATTGCGCTCATTCAGGGGCTTCCACCGAGCAAAGAAACGCCTCGTCGCAGGAGATCCCCTCTTCAACGTTGGCAAGCTGCGCTTCGACCGCGCACGGAGCCGTGCCGCCCTCTGTCGTGCGCGCCGCGACAATGCCTTCGACGGAAAGGCAGGAAGCGACATCTTCTTCGAACAGGCTGCTTGCCGCCTTGAACTCCTCGAACGGAAGCTCGGAAAGCTCGCATCCGCGCTTCTCGCACTGAAGCACCAAACGGCCGACCACCGCATGCGCTTCGCGGAACGGAAGCCCACGTTTCGCCAGATAGTCGGCAACGTCCGTCGCCGCCATATGTCCCTTTTCTGCCTGCGCGCGCATGGCGCGGTCGTTCACTTCCATGGTCGCGACCATGCCCTCCACGCACTGTAAGGCGCCTTGCAGGGTATCCACGGCATCGAACGCCCCTTCTTTGTCCTCCTGAAGATCTTTGTTGTATGCAAGCGGCAACGCCTTCAAGGTCACGAGCAGGGCCGTCAGGTCCCCCACGACACGTCCTGTCTTACCGCGTACGAGTTCAGCGAAGTCGGGATTCTTCTTCTGGGGCATGATCGACGACCCCGTCGAAAACTCGTCTGCAAGCACAATGAAGCCGAATTCGGAGCTTGCCCACAACACGATCTCTTCGCAAAGGCGAGAAAGGTGCACCATGCAGACTGCGCACGCGTACTCAAGGTCGAGCAAAAAATCGCGATCGGACACGGCATCGAGCGAATTCTGAACCACGCGCGCAAATCCGAGCGCCTGTGCGGTCGCTTGCCGGTCAAGCGGATACGTGGTCCCCGCTAAGGCCGCCGCGCCGAGCGGGCAGGCATCGGCGGCATCGTAGGCAGCCTGCAGGCGGCGGAAATCGCGCGCAAGCATCCATGCGTACGCAAGAAGATGGTGCGCGAACAGCACTGGCTGCGCATGCTGCAGATGGGTGTAGCCAGGCAGGATGCAGCCGTCGCTTGAACGCGCCCGTTCGACAAGCGCACGGCGTAAGGAAAGGTTGCCCTCCATCAGCGCGCGGCAGCACTCTTTCGCATACATGCGCGCATCGGTCGCTACCTGGTCGTTGCGCGATCTTCCTGTATGCAAGCGCGCTCCGGCGTCGCCGATGTCCTCAATGAGCGCCCGTTCCACCGCCATATGGACGTCCTCATCGCGAATGTCGAACGCGAACTCGCCTGATTCCATGCGCTCACGCACGCGCGCCAGTCCTTCGTCTAAAGCGCGTGCGTCCTCGCAAGACAGAATGCCCTGCTGCGCGAGCATAGCAGCATGAGCCCGCGAACCGGCAATGTCCTGTCGATACATCCTCCGGTCGACCGGCAACGACGCTCCGAACTCTTGGGCGAAGGCGCTTGCGTCGTGCTCGAACCTCCCTGACCACAATGCCATGACCATCCCCTTCCTACGCCAGAGGCCCGACTGCGCGTTGCGCGTCGAACAGTTCGGCCGGCGCACCTTGCTCGCGCCGGTTCTCCGCCCAGACCTTCGTCGAAAGCGTCTGGAGCTCGATAAACCCCTTCGCCGCGCCATGGTCGAAGCAATCGCCGACATCGTAGGTAGCAAGGCCATGGTCATAGAGGGAGTAAGGACTCTTGCGCCCGACCACCGTGCACCCTCCCTTGTAGAATTTCAGGCGCACGACGCCCGAAAGGCACCGTTGGGTCGAAGCGCAGAACGCATCGAGTGCTTCCTTGAGCGGGCTGAACCATTGCCCGTTGTAGACCGCATTCGCCCATGACTGCTCGATAGAGAGCTTGTAGTGCAGCACTTCGCGCTCAAGCACCAAATCCTCGAGCGCTCTGTGCGCCGTCACGAGCGCAAGCCCGGCAGGACATTCGTAGCATTCGCGGCTTTTTACGCCGACAAGCCGGTTTTCGATCATGTCGATACGCCCGAACCCATGCGCACCGGCAACCTGGTTCAATGCTTCGATGACCTCAAGGAAGCCCTGCGCTTTCCCGTTCAGGCTTTTCGGGATACCCCGGACGAACTCCACGTCGACGTATTCAGGCTCGTCAGGCGCAGACCGCGGGTCGGACGTCATCGTGTAGATGTCCTCTGGAGGCTCCGCCCACGGGTCTTCCAGCACGCCGCACTCGATAGCGCGCCCCCACAGATTGTCGTCAATGGAGTACGGAGATTCCTTCGTGGCGGGAACCGGTATGCCGTGCTCCTGTGCCCATTCGATCTCCTCGGGACGCGTTCTCAAATCCCACTCGCGCACCGGGGCCAGAATCTTCAAGGAAGGATCGAGCATGAGGATGCTGGACTCGAAGCGCACCTGGTCGTTCCCTTTGCCCGTGCAGCCATGGGCAATGAAAGAGGCACCGTGCTTGTGCGCGCCGTCGACCAGGTGCTTCGAGATGAGCGGGCGCGAAAGGGCCGATACGAGCGGGTATTTGTTCTCGTACATCGCATTCGCGGCCAACGCTTTCGTCAGGTATTCGTCCGCGAACTGCCGCCGCATGTCGACAACTTCGCAGGCGATAGCACCCGCAGCAAGGGCTTTCTGCCGAATAGGCTCAAGCCCTTCGTGCTCTTGACCGACGTCGCCGACGACCGCCACCACGTCAAGCCCGTGCTTTTCCTGAAGCCATTTGATGCAACAGGACGTGTCAAGACCGCCGGAATACGCAAGGACGACTTTTTCTTTAGCCATGGTTCTTCCCTTTCTCGATGGCGCCGAGCACGCCGCCCGGCACATGGCAGTGCTCCGCCCTCCGACGAATGGCCGGTGGGTTTGCGGATACAGACTGCTCAGGGAGCCAGACCGCCCGAGATTGCATGTCCTTGCGCAGGCAGGGATGAAGGAAACCAGGATTTGTCCAATTCGACACTTCGCACTGTGCGAAATAGCCTGCAAACGCAACGGTCCTCGAGAGGGCACGCCTCAGGGGCTGGAAACCCTGAGAACAGACGGGACGATACACGTGTCCCTTGGATGGAAAGCGGGGTGCCTACCCCAGACAGGAAAAGACGACGACTATCGTCGTCGCAGGCCGTTCAGCGTCTGCTGGATTTTCTCGGCGTCGTCGGTCGTCTTCGCAGCGATCATGATGGTATTGTCGCCTGCGACCGTGCCAAGAGAGCCGACCACGCCGGCTTTGTCGATGGCGCCCGCCACGCCGGGGGCGCCACCGGGAAACGTCTTCACGACGACCATGTTGCCCGCTAGATACACTTCCTCCACCAGCTCAGAAACCATGCGCTGAAGCCGCATATCTTCTGGCAGCTCATAGTTCCCGGACTCGGATTTGACGAGCCCCATGTCGGTAATATCGCGAGAAATAGTAGCTTGCGTGCAGTCATAGCCTGCGGCCTGAAGCTTCTCGGCCAGCTCACGCTGGGTGCGGACGTTGTTTTCGCGCACGATGCTGCGAATCACGTCGTGTCTCTGCATCCTTTTTCTCATGCGTGAAACCGTCCTTGCGTATCCGATAAAGCTTGCCGCTCTCGCTTCTTTCATACGAAGATTTTTAAGAAACGAGAAATATTATGCAATGGAATAGTAGCGCTGCCCTCTTTCGAGGGCAAGCGCTTTTACAAAAGTCCAGGCAATTTTTCCGCCAAAAGGTCAACCTCGGCCTTCGAGCAGACCAACGGCGGCAAGAACCGAAGCGTGTGCGGGCCCGTGAAATTCAGCAGAAGACCTGCCTCCAAACCGCGCTCGACTACCTGGGAGGCAACGATTCCTTCCGCAAGCTCCGCAGCGACCATAAGGCCAAGGCCGCGCACCTCTACGATGCCTTCAATCTGCGAGAGCCTTTCGCGCAGGTATGCGCCGACCTCCGTGACGCGCTGGGCGATGCCTTCCTCTTCGATGGCCGCCAGCGTCGCGCTCGCAGCAGCAATGGCCAGGCAGGAGCCGCCGAACGTAGAGCCATGGTCGCCCGGCTCGAACGCGCGCGCTACCGACTCGCGCGCTGCGCACAGGCCCGTCGGGAAGCCGGAAGCGATGCCTTTTGCGATGGACACGATGTCCGGCGTCACGCCGAAATGCTGGAAGGCGAACGGGTAATCGCCGCAGCGGTATATGCCCGTCTGGACTTCGTCGAGCATAAGAAGCGCGCCGTTCTCGTGCGCAAGGCGCTCGGCCGCCTGCAGGAATTCAGGCGTGCAGGGATGAACGCCCGACTCTCCCTGGATAGGCTCGATAAGAATGCCGCAGATGCCGTCCGGATGGTCGGCGAACATCTGCTCGAGCGCCGGGATGTCGTTGATGGGCGTGTGCAGAAAACCGCCGGGCAGCGGACGGAACAGCTCCTGTTTTGCAGGCTGCGCAGTTTCCGCCAACGTGGCAAGCGTGCGACCGTGGAAACTCCGATCGAGCGTCACGATGTTCTGCCCACCGTGGCTGTAGCGCTTGGACCACAGGCGCGCAAGCTTCGTGGCGCATTCGTTCGCTTCGGCGCCAGAGTTGGCATAGAAGCTCTGCCACGGCGTGCGCTCCCCTTCGGGAACAAGCGTGTTCAGCAAGTCGGAAATCTTCTTCGAAAGCTCGGCGCGCCCCTCGATGTAATAGTAGTTGCTCACGTGGATAAGACGCTGCGCCTGTTCGGCGATAGCGCCCGCCACCTTCGGATGGCAATGTCCCAAGCTGTCAGCGCCCACGCCGGCAATGAAGTCAACGTAGGTTTTGCCCTCATCGTCGCGCACTTCCATCCCACGGCCTTCCACCAGCTTCACCGGCTTGCGCGCGAACGTGTGCATTACATAGGTCGATTCAAGGGATTGGGTCTCTTCCAAAGACATGAGCGGTCCTTTCTCCTTTTCCGTCATCCCCGCACTCGGTAAAGCGGGCGTTGCGAACGGAGTTCGATCCAGCGAAGAGGCCGAGCGGCTCGATTGCTCACTCGGCCTCGGTAGCCTCATTTAATGGTTGCCCACCAAACGCGACGCGAACGCACCGAGCGGATGCGCGTCGAATTCGCAAGCTTCCTCGGTGGAGTGCATCGTGGTGCCGACGCCGCAGTCGGTCAGGAGCTCCAGCAAGAGAGAATGCGGAATCTTGCCGTTGATGATGTGCGCACGGAACACGCCCGCTTCCAAAGCGGCAACGCAAGACGAGAGCTTCGGAATCATGCCCGTTGCAGCCTTGCCCGAGCTTAGCGCTTCCTTCACCTCGTCTAACGTGAGGTTCGAGATCAAGGTGTCCTTGTCCGAGAAGTCTTCGTACAAACCGTCGACATCGGTCAGGAAGATAATCTTGTGAGCGTGCAACGCTGCAGCAATCTGGCCCGCAGCCATGTCGGCGTTGATGTTGTAGTATCCGCCTTCTTCGCCCATCGCCACCGTCGCCACCACGGGAATGTACTCGCTCCTGATCAGGTCGTCGAGATAGTCAGTGTTGATCTTCGTGACCTCTCCCACGTACCCAAGCTCAGGATTCATCTGGTGCGCAATGATGGTGCCTGCGTCAGAGCCGGAAACGCCGACCGCCAGGTTACCGTGCGAATTGATCGCATGGACCAAATCCTGGTTCACCTGGCCGACGAGCACTTCGCGCACAACATTCATGATTTCTTTTGTGGTCACACGCTGACCGTTGCGGAACTCGACGGGCAGGCCGAAATGCTCGAGCTCGGCGTTGATAGCCTTGCCGCCGCCATGAACGATGATCGGGTTCATGCCGATGATCTTCAAGAGAACGATGTCGCTCATGACGTCGCTGCGCAGGGCTTCGTCCTCCATGGCAGAACCGCCGTACTTGATGACGACCGTTTTGCCCGTGATGTTCTTAATCCACGGCAGCGCTTCGAACAGCGTCTGCGCGGTGCGCTCGGGAAGCCTGCTCGGGCGCGTGTCTCGTGCGTACTTCATGTCCTGTAATCTCCGTTGATCGTAACGTACTCGTGCGTGAAATCGCACGTCCAGACCGTGGTCGCTGCACACCCCTGACCAAGGTCCGCGGCGATGGTGATTTCGAGATCCTCAAAACGCCGAAGCGCCTCGTCCTCGTCGAAGGGGACGGTCAGGCCGTTGCGGCAGACCGGAATGCCCATGATGTCGATGGAAACGTTGCTTGCGTCGAAACGAGCCCCCGACTTCCCAAGAGCCGCCGCAATGCGGCCCCAGTTGCAGTCATGCCCGTAAATGGCAGTCTTCACAAGCGGCGAGTTTGCCACCGTGCGCGCAGCTCGATCCGCGTCGGCATCGTCTGCCGCGCCCGTCACCGTAACGGTCACTAGGCGCGTGGCACCTTCGCCGTCCGTGGCGATCTTGCGCGCAAGCTGCATGCAGACTTCGAGCATGGCAGCCGCGAGCTCTTCGTACGCAGGCGTGCCGAGCTCGATCGGACGAGCTTCGGGCGCTGCCGCACCGCTCGCCATCGCAAAACACGTGTCGTTGGTCGACGTGTCCGAGTCGACGGTGACCTTGTTGAACGACTGGCTCACTGCCGAAAGCAGCGCTTCGTGGAGCGCGCTTGGCGCAACAGGAGCGTCGGTGGTGACGACCGCGATCATGGTAGCCATGTTCGGCATGATCATGCCTGAGCCCTTGCACATGCCTCCCACAGTGAACGTCGCACCGTCGTAGGCAGGATCGGCGCTCTGGTAGCAGACTGCCCACTCCTTCGGCACAGTGTCCGTCGTCATGATGGCGCGCGCCGCTTCCGCACCGCCTGCGGCGTCGATCTTCGCATGAAGCGCCGGCAAGCCTGTCTCGAAAGGCTCTAACGGCAGATGCTGTCCGATAACGCCCGTCGACGCGACAAGCACGTCCTCCGCTGCACAACCGACAGCCTCCGCCGCAATCTCGCATTCGCGGCGCGCGGTGGTCAAGCCCACATCACCCGTGGCAGCGTTTGCGTTGCCCGAGTTCACGACAATGCAGCGAGCCGTCCCCGCGCAGCCTTCGCCCAGGTTCTCCCGCGAGACGATGACAGGCGCAGCGCAGAACACGTTCGTGGTAAACGCGCCTGCCGCAGAGCACACTTCGTCGGCCTCGACCAACGCAAGGTCAAGTCGGTCGGGCGTTTTCTTGCGAAAACCAGCATGGATGCCCCCGGCCTTGAAGCCAGCTGCACTCGTGACGCCGCCGCCCTCGAGCGGAGAGAGTTCGAATGCCGATGCGTTCATTTCGCCTCCTTTACCCCATGTCCACATCCTGACAGACCGCCAGGACCCTATTGCCTGCGAAACCACCGTGCACAGCGCGCGGCGGTATCTTTCCAAAATGCCTTACACCGGAAGCGCGACCGGCGGAAGACCGCACGTCTCCCCAAAGCCGTACACGAGATTGGCGCACTGAATCGCCTGCCCTGCCGCGCCTTTGCACAAGTTGTCGATAGCAGAGATCGCGATGAGCGTTCCGGACGCTTCGTGCAAAGCAAGGCCGATGTGGCACGCGTTCGTTCCTTCGACCGAAGCCGTACGCGGCAGGCTGCCGGCCGGAAGCACGCTCACGAACGGGCAGTCCGCATAGAACGCTTCGTAATGCGCGACGACCTCTTCCAGGGAGATGCTGCGCGCCTCCTGCGACAGCGGCATGCTCACCGTCGAAAGAAGACCGCGGTTGATGGGAGCGAGGTGAGGCGTGAAGACCAGTCGGTCCTTCAAGCCCAGAACCTGTTCGATTTCGGGAGTATGGCGATGCCTGCCCACGCCATAGGCTTCGAAGTTGTCGGACGCACTGCAGAAATGGGTGCGCTGCGTCGCGCGCTTGCCCGCGCCCGTCACGCCCGAAATGGCGTCTACGATGACCGTGCCGTCAACCCAGCCTGCGCGTACGGCAGGAGCCGCGCCAAGGGACGTGGCAGTCGGATAGCAGCCTGCACACGCCACGAGCACCGGTTTGCCCGCTGCCGCATCGGCCGCAATACGCGCAAGCCCTTCCGGGAAAAGCTCCGGCAGGCCAAAAGCGCGCGTCTTCAGCAGTTCAGGAGAAGTATGCTCCGCGTTGTACCACGCTTCGTAGACTTCGACGCTGTCCAGCCGGTAGTCGGCCGAAAGGTCGAAGACGGAAACGCCCGCTTCCAAAAGCGCAGGCGCCTGCGCCATGGCCGCCGTATGGGGAACGGCCATGAACACCGCATCGCATTCTTTAAGCGCCGGGTTGTCGTGGCGCGTGAACGCAAGGTCGCATGCCCCGACGAACGAGGGGTAGACTGCCGTAAGCGGCTGCCCTTCGTCTGCGTTCGATGTGATGACGGTCAGTTCGAACTCAGGGTGCGCAAGCAACAGGCGAATCAGTTCCGCCCCTGCGTAGCCCGCAGCCCCTACTACGCCCGCTTTGAGTGCCATGCTTATCCCCTTTCGCGCGGTCAACAATGCGCACGGCAGAATTGTGCAAGTGCACAATTTTTTTCGCGTGCAAGCATACTCTCTTTTAACCGCATTCTTGCGTTAATTTGCCAAGAAAATGCAATTTGGGCAGAGATGGCTTCCGGAACGGCGTCTTTGGCATGGATGCCGACGCTCCGTTCTTTAGCAGTTTGGGGTGTGATGGTAGGTGGGGACGGCGTCTTCGAGCACGGCGATAGCCTGCTCGTCGCTCATCTCGATGCACTCCTCAAGCTCATCGAGCTTTCGCGCAACCTCTTCGTAGCTTATCTCCTGGCCTGTCGACACCATGATGGAAGAATTGTCCGTAGGAAGCGTGCTCTCTTCGTCCATGAGCAGCTCCTCGTACATCTTCTCGCCTTCGCGCAATCCAGTGAACGCGACCTGGATATCCACGTCGGGCGTCAGCCCCGAAAGCTGGATAAGGCTGCGCGCAAGGTCGACGATCTTCACCGGATCGCCCATGTCGAGAATGAAGATCTCTCCCCCTTCGGCCATGCCTCCTGCCTGGATGACCAGGCGAGACGCCTCGGGTATGGTCATGAAGTAACGTTCGATGTCCGGATGCGTGACCGTCACGGGACCGCCTTCGGCAATCTGGCGTTTGAACACGGGAATGACGCTGCCGTTGCTGCCGAGCACGTTGCCGAAACGAACGGCAGAAAACACCGTCTTGGACGTGCGTGCGTAATACTGCATGATCATTTCGCCCATGCGCTTGGTAGCGCCCATGACGGAAGTAGGATTGACCGCTTTATCGGTGGAGATGAAGATGAAACGCTTCACCCCGTGCTCGTCCGCCGCCCGAACAGTGTTGAGCGTGCCGAAGACATTGTTCTGCACGGCTTCGCGCGGACAGCGCTCCATGAGCGGGACGTGCTTGTGCGCCGCCGCATGGAAGACTACGCCCGGCTGGTATTTCTCGAATATTTCCTCGATGCGCGCCTTATCGCACACGTTACCGATCTCCACCACCACGTCGATGTCGTCATACGCGGCCGAAAGATCGCGACGCAACAGGTAAGCGTCGTTTTCGTACATGTCGAAGATGACGATGCGCTTCGGCGCCACCGTGCAGAGCTGGCGGCACAACTCCGAACCGATAGATCCACCACCGCCGGTCACGAGCACGGTTTCGCCCGCAATGTAACTGGAGACCGCACGGGTATTGAGGATGATCTCCTCGCGGCCTAGAAGGTCGGCAACATCGACGTCACGCAAGCTTACGTCGTCAAGCTCGTCGGTCCGCAGCTCGCGCACGTTCGGAAGCGTGCGCAGGCGACAATCCGTCTGCGTGCAAATGCCGTAGATGCGCCGACGCTCCTCGAGCGTGGCAGAGGGAATGGCGACGACAATCTGCTCGATGTCGTACTTGTCCACCAAATCCAAGATGTCTTCGCTTCCGCCGACGACCTTCACGCCATGGATGCGCAGGCCGCGTTTCGCGGGGTCGTCATCAGTGGCAACGATAGGAATGCCCGGCATGAGCGGGTCTTTCGACGCCATGCGATCGATAGTGAGCGACCCCGTTTCGCCTGCTCCCACCACCAGCGTGCGCGGACGGTCAGAAGACTTCGCGCCCGAAGCGAGCACACGCTTTTTCTGCCGCATGACGCGGTAGACCATGCGCACGCCGCCGCAGAAAAAGATGAGCAGGAAAAACGAGACGAAGAACACGCGAATGGGCAGGCGAACGTCGATGACCCAGAGGAACACGGCACCGCCGAACGTGGACAAGCCCAAAGACAGCACGATCTGGATGGCCTCGTCAACCGAAGCGTATTCCCATAAGTTGTTGTAAAGGCGGCTTATGCCGAGCACGGCGATGTTGATGAACGCAAGGATGCCCAAGATGAAGTAGATCTCGTTGTTGAAGAACACCTCGCCCCGAACGTCGGTCAAGACCGACGCCAGCCAGTACGCCGCGTACGTGGCGGCGATATCGAGAAACAGCAGGAGCGCCGTTCTCCTCGTGATATGGAGTTCCATCTAGATCCGTCTTCTTCCCAGTTCTGCGCACAGCATCCGGCCGCCGCAAGAGCTTTCACGCACCACGTGCGCACAGCTTTGCTGCGCAACAAAACACAAACAGTCGTTGCTCCGAACTGCCATTGTACAAGAATGGTCTATTATGGTGCGCGAAAGTAACCGGGAGGAAGGCTCACTCCATGAATTACGCAGCCAAGGGCTGCCCCGCTCGCTCTGAAGCAGACGCCCAGCCTGCACGCGAGCAGAACATCGCAGCCATCATTGCTTATTTCGAAAGCGGCATCAAAGATTCCTGCGAGAATGTGGGCATCGAGCTGGAGCACACTATCGTGCGCGGAGAGGACAAAACGCCTGTTTCGTACAGCGACGAACACGGCGTGCACTGGATTCTCTCGCAGCTGCAGGAAGACTACCCCACGCCCCTCATGGACGGGAGCGACCTTATTGGCGTCGTACGCCCTTGGGAGGCCATCACCATCGAGCCCGCCGCTCAGCTGGAAATCTCTGCCGGGCCGTTCAACGACATGCCGACGGCGCACACGGCTCTGGACACGTTCGAGCGCAAGCTTGAGGGCATCCTCCGTCCACAAGGCATGCAGGCGCTTTTGCTGGGATACCACCCTACCGCGAAGGCCCTCGACCTCGAGCTCATTCCGAAGCGACGCTACCGCTTCATGAACGACTATTTCGAAAAGATCGGGCCTTTCGGCCAGCGCATGATGCGCGGGTCGTGCTCGACGCAAGTCTCTATCGACTACGACTCGACCGACGACTGCCTGCGCAAAATGCATCTTGCAAGCGCACTTGTGCCGCTGCTCTCGTTCATCTCAGACAATGCGCCTGCATTCGAAGGACGTCCCCGCGAGCACTATCTGGTGCGCACGGAGATCTGGAACGAATGCGACCCCGACCGTTGTCGCCTCGTGCCCGGCGTGCTTGACCCTGACTTCAACCTCCGCCGCTACGCCGCGTACATCCTGGATACGCCCGCCATCCTTGTACCGGATGCAAGCGAGCGTTGGCGCGCCACCTCTCAGACGTTCGGCGAGGTCTACGCCGAGACGCCCATGACGCGCGCGGACGTCGAGCATGCGCTGTCCATGTTCTTCAACGACGTGCGCCTGAAAACCTACGTCGAGATTCGCCCTGCGGATGCAATGCCCGTACCGTACGCGGTCGCGTACGCTTCTCTCGTCAAGGGACTTTTCTACGACGAAGATAACGTGGAGCGTTGGCTGAGCAGGTTTGCGGCTGTAACAAACGCAGACGTCGTTCGCGCGAAAGCCGACCTTATGGAGCACGGCTGGGATGCAAAGGTGTACGGCACAGAGATAGGCATGCTGTTGGACGACCTTATCGCCGATGCCCGCAAAGGCCTTCCAGAAACAGACCGTTCTTATCTGGAGCCGTTGGCGAAGTTGGTAGCGAGCCGCATTACGCTGGCGGAGATTGCCGCCCGAACAGCATAAGCGCACGCAGCAACACGAAAAACGCCATGCACGAAGACAGTGAGCGAAAAAGCTTTCAAGGCGTCTTGCAGGCGAGAAATCAAGCTCCCGCGCACCTTGATGCCGAGAGCTTGATTCCCCCGGCATCAAGCCATGACGCCGTGCGCGATGCACCAGACAACGCCGGAAAGCTCGTGCGCATAACCTATCGCGTGGTTTTCGATGACGGCACGGTCCTTCTTGACCAGCCCGATCCCATAGAGCTTCCTTGCGATGCGCGTTTGATGCCACCTGCGCTTTTCGCGTGCGCACGCACGCTTGCGGTCGGCGAGACGAATACTGCGCACGTTGGTGCCGACGAAGCATACGAAGAGCGTTCGCCCGAGCGCATCTTGCGTATCGAACGTCGCAAGCTGCCAGCCGAATGCGTCTTCGAGAAAGGCGCCGTGATGCATCTGGAAGGTCCTGACGGCAACGTCCATCCTGCGCGCGTTATCGCCGTTGAGGACGGCTCGGTCACCTTCGATCTCAACCACGACGCCGTCTGCCGGTCATTCTCCGTGGAAATGACCTTGCACGGAATCGCCGACCTGCCCGTCCGCTAGCGGAGGGGACAACAGCCCACTGGGCTGCCCGTCCCCTCGCGGGGTTCGACCCCTGCGAAATGGCAAAAGCGGAATACCGAGTCCTGCCCCAAGCCAGGCAGCACCGACTTTTGTGAAAGTCCCCCACAATCCGAGAAGTGAGCGCTCTAGTGCAAAGCCTGCTATGGAGCGCTCCAGATTAACTCGTTTTTTGTCCCGCAGGTCGCCGAAAAGACAGCGAGAAGCCCTGCGGTGCCGAAGATTGCCTTGAAGCGGGGGCGCGGCTGGCCTGAGGGCCGCCGCGCTCCCGCTGAACGGCAAGGTTCGGTGCCGCAGGGCTTCGCAGCGGCAGCAAAAACGCCTGCCGAAAGGCAGGCGTTGAATTAATGGTGGAGCATAGGGGGGTCGACGATCCGCTCCCTCCGGTCGCGTCTCGGTACGTCGGGCTCCGCCCTCCTCGGACGACAGCCCACTGGGCTGTCGTCCCCTCGCGGGGTTCGACCCCTGCGGGGTATACGAAAACGGCCACCAACTTTCGTTGGCGGCCGTGTCATTAATGGTGGAGCATAGGGGGGTCGAACCCCTGACCTCATGACTGCCAGTCATGCGCTCTCCCAACTGAGCTAATGCCCCGAAATGGGTTTGTCTTGGCGCTTTCCGCTCTCCCGGAGCGCTTCGACGAGTGAATATATTACTTCATTTCAAACCCTTGTAAAGAGGGAATTTTGACTTTTTTCAAAACGCCCTGTCGCAGAAAGCGGATTCAGAGGACTACAGCCCCATCTCCGCCTTGAGCTTTTCCAGCTCAGCATCGACGGATGCGCTGCTACCTGCGTTCGCATACTTCTCTTCGAGGGCTGCAACCGGATCGGACGGCGCAGCGTTCAGCTCGGCTTCCGCGTTCGCGCGGTCGAGCATCGCGTCGGCCTTGGCCTCCATGCGGTCGAATGCGCTCATGGCACCCTCCGCCTTACCGGCGGCAGAAGTCATGTCGTTGACCTTCTCCTGCGTCTTCGCAACGGCGACCTTCGCCTTGATGGCCTCGCGGCGACCCTTGAGCTCCTCGATGTCGCTCACCAGCTTGTCATGCATCTGGCGCATCTTGTCCGCGTTCGCCTTCGCGGCAGCGTAGGACTCCTGCAGGCTCTGGCCCTTCGCTTCAAGCTGCTGCTTCTTCGCCAGGAACGTGCGCGCATCGCCTTCGTTGCCTGCCTGCAGAGCCATGCGAGCAAGATTCGCGTACTTCTCCACCTCGGCAGTGTTCTCGTCCACCAGGCGCTTGGTGCGCGTCTCCTCCGCCATGACGCCAGCGGTCTCCTGCTTGACCTCCGCCAGGCTTTCGGTCATGTCGATCAGGTGCTGGTCGATCATCTTCGCCGGATCCTCTGCCTTGTCCAGCAGGTCGTTGATGTTCGCCTTCACGATGGTGGCAAAGCGATCAAGAATGCTCATGTAGATTCCTTTCAGTCGTTCTTCCCGGACTGCTGCCCGTTTGCGTACTTCTTTTCAAGCTCGTCTAGAGCCTGGTCACCGAATGTCTCCAGCGGAGCCGAGGCGGGCGCGTTTTCGCCGCCTGTAGCCGACGTCTTCTGTGCAGCGTACTTTTCTGCCAAGTCTTCGACAGCGCCGTCCTCGAACTTTTCAAGCGGCGTGCTGAGAATCTCCTGCTGACGTCGCTGCTCTTCCGCTTTCGCCTTCGAGCGATGCCGCACGATGACAATCACGCCACCGACCACGACGATGACCGCTATGCATACCGCCACCGGCACGACAGGAGACGGCGTGACCTCCATAATGCGATCCGCCGTGCTCGCGTACGTTTCCGAGAACAGCTCTTCTTCGGACAGCGAAGTGTCGTAATAGTACCGGTCGAGGTACTGCGAAAGAATCGTGATTGCCTCGTCGTCGAGCACGCTTTCCGCCTGGGCGCCTATCCAGTAACCACATGCATATGACCCGGCGTTATTGTCGCAGAACACCAAGAGGAAGTGGCCTTCGTCAGCGAACAGTTGACCGTAAAGCTCTTGCGCGTACGTGCTCAACTCCTGCGTGGACGAAGTCGCCCCGTTGGGAAGGATGTAAAGGAACGGCTGCACGCCCGTCTTCTCGTAAAAATGGCGCATGCCCGCTTCGAGCGTCGAAGGGCTGGAAATCCAGCCTCCGTCGTCCGTGTAGTATGCCGTCTCTTGGACCGCTCCTGCAGGAAGCGCCTCGCGCTGCACGGTGGACGCCTCCACGCCAGAGCCGCTGCAAGAAGAGCCGCCAAACACCACGAGCACGATCACCAGAACGATTGCCACGATAAGGGCAATAGAGCAGCCGGACATGCCGCGAGACCCATTGCTCCCTGGCTGGTTCGGCCCACCAGGCTGCTGAGGACCCTGCGGCGGCATGCTGCCCCCACCACGACGCCCGCCCAGCAGACTGCCGATAATCACGCCGTTCAAGAAACCGCCTCCTCCGAAGCCGCCTGAGTAGCCGCCGCCCATCGGATAGCCGCCCCCAAGGGAGCGACCGCGAAAGCCTCCCCCTCCGAAAGAGCGACCGCCGCCCCCGGAAAAGCCGCCGCCACGTCCGCCGCCGGAAAAGCCACCGCCGAAGCCGCCGCCCCCTCCGAAGCCGCCTCCTCCTCCGAACGACCTGCCCATTGAATATCCTTTCTGTCCGCTTTGCGCCGACCGGTATCCACACGGCGCCATTCTATTATGCAGCAATCAGCGGCTTCCTTACGGCCTGCTGCCCCCAGTCAAAAAAACGTCACTCGACACACGAGGCGCCGCGCAAAGCCGCTCGTACGCGCACCGCGCACTTCGCAGACGGGCCTTCGGACGACCGCTGCCGTCCGAAGGCCCGTTCGAAACACTTATACAGTTGTTCAGGAGCGCCAGACTCTCGAAGGAAATGCCCCCTTCGGCATATCCCCTCATGCTATTCGGCGGCAGAAGCTTCTTCGTCCAGCTCGTCGATCTTCGCGATAACCGCATCCAGCGCGCCCTTCACGTCGTAATCCTCGACGCGGCCAAGGTCGCACAAGTGAGCGAACTCAGGATCGATAGGCAGCGTGGAGTACGCGGGGATCTCGTAGTGCTTGGCGACTTCTTCGCCCTGCGGCTGGCCGAAGATGTAATGCTTCTTGCCGCATTCGTCGCAGGTGTAGTAAGCCATGTTTTCGACGAGGCCGAGAATGGCGACGTCCATCTGCTGTGCCAGGTGGACGGCTTTGCCGACGATCATGGCAACAAGCTCCTGAGGAGCGGAAACGGTCACGATACCGTCCACCGGCAGGCTCTGGAACACGGTCAGCAGTACGTCCGAAGTTCCCGGAGGCATGTCGACGAACAGATAGTCGAGATCTCCCCAGTTCACTTCGTTGAAGAACTGGCGAACAGCATTGGAAACGACCGGACCACGCCAGGCAACGGGCATGTCGTCTTCCGGCAGCATGAGGTTCGTGGAAACCATCTTGATGCCCGACGGGGTCTGTGCGGGCAGGATGCCGTCTTTGTCCGCAGTGAGCGGGTTGCTCACGCCGAAAGCCTTCGGGATGGACGGGCCGGTAACGTCAGCATCCAGGATGCCGACCTTCTTGCCGCGCTTTTGCATTTCAGAAGCAAGGAGCGAGGTCACCAGGGATTTGCCCACGCCGCCTTTGCCGGACACGACGCCGATCACGTGTTTGATGGAGGAGCGGGAGTTCGGCGCAAGCACGCTGCTTTGCGGAGCAGTGCGCTCGCCGCAGCCTTCGACACCGCAGCTCGAGCAGGAGTGCGAGCATTCAGCCATGACAGCCTTCTTTCTTCTCGTCTTGGGAGGGGTTATCCTTTCTCGCAAATGGTAGCACACCCCTCACATCCTGATAGGGCTTTTTCGCACTCGTTGCCAGAGAGTGCCAACCCTCTTTGTGCACCACGACACCGCCCTCTCCGCGCAAAACAGCCGCTTGCTTGCCCTTGCCCGCATGCGCCCGATGGCGCTGCCTGCCTAGACGCAAAAGGCCTACCCTACCACACCGACCTTTTGCGCCCAATGCCCGGAAGAGACGATGTCCACAGGATAAGAGCGGCGATGCTCCCTCTCCCGCTATACTGTTTAAGCCGGGTTACATCGCACAGGCCGATGGAAACCCTCTGACCGAAAGGATTCTATGCTCTTTTCCGACATCACCCTCATTGACGAGAACTTCACTTCGCAAGAGCACCAGTGGATCGGTACCATCGATGGCCGCATTGCCTACGTAGGCGACACTGCACCCGAAGACCCCGCTCGTTTCGGCGAGGTCTATCCTGGGCACGACCGCGTGCTCATGCCCGGCCTGTACAATGCGCACAGCCATGCCCCCATGACCCTGCTGCGCGGTTACGCTGAAAACCTGCCGCTACAGACGTGGCTGTTCGAACGCATCTTCCCCTTCGAGGACAAGATGACCGCGGAGGACTGCTACTGGGCAACGAAGCTCGCCTGCGCCGAAATGCTGCGATACGGCACCGTGTCTTTTTCGGACATGTACTACCATTCGCGCGACTGCGTGCGCGCCGTGCGCGAAGCGGGCATGAAATGCAACATGAGCGACACGCTTATCGCGCCGCAAGAGAAATCCTATGACGAGTATCCGCTCGCAGCCGCCAACCGCGCGTACTTGGAAGAGCTGCAAGGAGCCGACGACGGACGCATCCTCATAGACTTTAACGTGCACGCCGAATACACCACCAACCCCCTTTCCGTACGCACGTTAGCTGAAGCCGCCAAAGAGGCAGGGGTGCGCGTCCAAGTGCACGTGTCGGAAACGCACAGCGAGCACGAAGAATGCAAAGAACGTCACGGGGGCCTCACCCCCGTGCAATACTTCGACAGCCTAGGGCTGTTCGACGTGCCCGTGACGGCAGCCCATTGCGTATGGATCGAGGGCGAGGACTTCGACATCTTGGCAGACCGTGGCGCAACCGTCGCGGCAAATCCGGTATCGAACATGAAGCTTGCAAGCGGATTCGCGCCCATTCCGCGCATGCTCGAGCACGGCATCAACGTGGCGCTTGGCACGGACGGCTGCGCATCGAACAACAATCTCGACATGTTCCAGGACCTCTACGTGCTTGCGCTCGTCTGCAAGGGTGCTGCAAGCGACCCAACGCTTATATCGCCTTCTCAGGCATTGCGCATTGCCACGCGCAATGGCGCACTGTCGCAAGGGCGCGAGGACTGCGGCCTTGTGCGCGAAGGCATGCGCGCCGATTTGGTGGTGCTTGACGCGAGCGGCCCTTCGTGGCATCCGACAGGAGACGCCGCTTCACACGCCGTGTACGCAGGCCATGGTGCCGACGTCGTGCTCACCATGGTGGACGGGCGCGTACTCTACCGCGACGGCAACTGGACGACCGTCGACATGGAAGAAGCGAAAGCGCACGTCGAAGCTGCCAAGCAGCGCATTCTGCAAGAGCTGTAGGAAGAAACACCGTGGAGTAGCGGGCCGAATGCGC
>NHCFC04200__coassemble_781_pt1 | contig 20763 bp, 15 predicted proteins | sample NHCFC04200__metabat2_low_PE_031 | metagenome-assembled genome bin NHCFC04200
GACGCCGGCCTTTCTTTGGACGAGATGATCGCTGCAGCGCTTGGGTCGACCGACGGGCAGGCTGCTGCGCCCGTGCCGTTGGAGGAGGGCTTCAGGAGCGGTTTCGTCACGTTGGTTGGACGCCCGAACGCCGGCAAGTCGACGCTGCTCAACGCTATCATGGGAAAAAAGATCGCTATTACATCGAACACGGCGCAGACCACGCGCCATCGTTTCCGCGCAGTCCTCACGCGCCCTGATTTCCAGATGGTCATCGTGGACACTCCCGGCATCCACAAACCCCACGATGTGCTCGGCGAAGAGCTCAACGTGTCGGCGCTCGAAGCGCTCAAAGACGTCGACGTGGTCGCTTTCCTCGTGGACGCATCGAAGCCGGTCGGCCGCGGGGACGCTTGGGTCGCCAACGCCCTCAAAGGACTGCACGCGAAGAAGATCCTGGTGCTGTCAAAGACTGACCTGGCAACCGACGAGCAGGTCGAGCGCCAACGTCAGGCCGCTGACGAGCTCGGCGAATGGGATGCGTACGTGGCGCTGTCTTCCAAGACGGGCGAAAACGTCGACGGTTTCGTGGCGGCGGTCGCCGCGGAGCTGCCCGAAGGCCCGCAGTGGTTCCCGGACGACATGGAGACCGATCAGCCGATCGAGGTCATCGTCGCCGAATTTGTGCGCGAGAAGATCCTGCGCAGCTTCCGCGATGAGATTCCGCATGCTATCGGCGTGGTCGTGGAGGAGATGGAATACAAGCGCAAGGCGAACCTCAACACGATATACGCCACCGTCTACGTCGAACGCGACAGCCAGAAGGGCATTATCATCGGCAAAGGAGGCGCTGCCATCAAGATGATCGGCAGCGAAGCCCGCGCCGACCTTGAGCAGCTGCTCGGCACGCGCGTGTTCCTCGATTTGCGCGTCAAGGTGAAAAAGAACTGGCGGCGCGATCTCAACCAGATTCGTCGATTCGGCTACGGAGAGGGCATCTAGTTGTCCGACGTGCGGAAAGATCAGGACGCGCCCGAACGAACGTGCGAGGAAGTGCGGGCCGAAGCGCGCGAACGGCTGCAAAAGCGGCTTGGCGCGCACGCGCGGCCAACAAGCGGTCGGGTGCATGCTGCGCGCGCACGGAATGGTGGCGCCGCACGGCATCGTGCCAAGCCCTCTTTCGACGAGCTTGGGGGCGGCGTGCGGGCGTTCGTGCGCCGATTCCTCCACGACAAGTTCTTCGTCGGAGTCACCCTGCTGGCGATCGCCGCTATCGTGACGGTGGTGACGCTTGCATTTCCAAGCATGGTCAGCAGGGATGATGCGGGTTTGACCGAAGAAGAGCGCGCTTTGCAGGAGGATATCGAAGCTCGCGTTCGCTCGAATGTCGAAGGAAACGTTTTCCAGGACGATGCTGCTGCCTACGATGCGGCAGTCCTGCCCTCCGATATGGACCCTGCTGCTGCCCGGACGCTGCGCGAGGCGGCACGTTCTGACGAAGACGCCGCGTTCGTGCTCTTGCACGCGACCGACTATGCGCGTTATGGCGAATACTACGCGCAGTTGCTGGAGCTTGCGGCGGAGGAGCCGACCGCACGTCCTTTCGTGGCCCAGATGCTGCAGAAGTACCCGTCCGATGCATCTGCCGGCCTTGATGCATCCGATGTGAGCGAAGACGCTGATACCGGAGAGGGATCGCCTGCAGAGTCGGGCGATTCGAACGGTTCTTCTCGCAAGGTGCCACGTCTGTACCAATGGGATGTTCGCTGGGGGTTCCAGGAGTACAGCTCTGGGCCGCTCGGCGTGACCGGATGCTGTCCGACGTCGCTTTGTATGACGTACACCGCATTGACCGGAAAGACGGACCGGTCCCCGGCGGATCTGGCCGATTTCGCTGAAGAGCATGGCTACGTGAGCGAGAACGAGGGGACTTTTGCGGAGCTTCTCGAATTTGCAGCGCCTGAACTGGGATTGACCTGTGAGATTCTGCCACTTCGTGCGTCCTCCATCTCAATCGCCCTGCGCGATGGCGCAGTTGTCATCTGCAATGTCGGGCCAGGGGAGTTCACGGAGGCGGGTCATTTCTTTGTGATTGCGCGCGAGAACGAGGACGGCACGCTTGCTATCAACGACCCGTACTCAACAGTGCGCTCCGACCAAGCATGGGATTCCCAGCGGATTGTCGACCAGGCGATAGGCCTTTACGCGTTCAGGGCGGCATCGTGATCGCGGAGGCGTTCTGATGACGGGGCAGGGCGCGTACCGCATCGAAGCGCTTGTTCTGCGCAAGACGAAGCTTAAAGAATCCGACCTGATCGTGACGCTGCTTGCGGAAGACGGCTCGCTTGTGCGCGCGGTTGCCCACGGCGCGCGCAAGCCGCAAAGCCCGTTCGCGTCGCGGCTTGAGCCGTGCGCTGTGGTCGATGTGCTGCTGGCGCGCGGGCGGAGCCTTGACGTGGCGAAAGAAGCGCGTTTTGTTGCGCCGAACGCTGCCGTTCGCGCCGATTTCGACGTTTCCGCCGCCGCATTGCCCCTTGTCGAGCTTGCGGGCAAGGTTGCCGAGGTGGGGCTGGAAAACCCGCGTTTGTTCCAGTGCGCCGTCGCCGCGCTTGCGCTTATGGACAAAGCAGCGGCCGGGACGATCGGCGCAGAGAACGCGGTCGTTGTGGGCTGCGCAGACCGTGCGCGCATCCTGTGCGCCGCCTGCCTGCTCAAAGAGCTAGCGTTTGCGGGCTTCCGTCCTTCGCTTGCACATTGCGCCGTCTGCGGCGAGCCTCTTTCGTTCGCTGCGCCGTCGTCTGCGTTCTCGCCGCACGAAGGAGGCTGCCTATGCGATGCCTGCGCGGCGGCAGGAGAGCGTTTTCGTCGCATCGATGCTGCCGTCTGCGTGCTCGCGCGAGATCTGTTGCACCGGCCGTTCGCTGACGTGGTTGCCTTGAGCGCGCCGTCATCCCACGTCAAAGGGGTGCTGCGCATAGTGCAAGATCTAGCGGAGGAGCATGTGGGCTCACGGTTGAAGTCGGTATCGTTTTTGCTGGGCGCCTGGGAGTGAGGTGCGCCTTCGGTATCTTTTTGCCAAAAATAATGCATCCGAGAACGCAAACGGCCGATTCCGCGAGCAAGCTGTGTCTCGCACGCGGAATCGGCCGTAGACAGAGTCAGGTTTGGTTTCGCCTGACGAATTCTCTCGAAAGAAAGAGGCCGTTCCTTGCGTTCAGGCAGTTGTTCTTGTCATTGCACCGCCTTTGGCAAGAATGGGGCAGATGTCAGTTTATGGGGACTTTGCGACTTCCTGCCTTTGCGAGAATTCGCTCTTGTCCTGCGGGGTGCGTATCACTACACTAGACAGGCTGTGTTTTACAGCGGCTTTCTGCTTGGTCCGCATATCCACCGTATGCGCACTCAGCAGGAAGGGAAGGAAGAGAGTGTCTGAAAACGGACACGCGAAGAAAGGTGAACATCATGGCAGATCGTCTTTCCGTCACGCGCGAGCGCGTTGCCGAAATCGTCAAGGAGTACGGCAAGAACGAGCAGGACACCGGTTCCGCTGAGGTTCAGGTTGCTATCCTGACCGAGCGCATCCGCAACCTGACCGAGCATCTCAAGATGCACAAGAAGGACCACCACACCCGCCGCGGCCTTCTGATGCTCGTCGGTAAGCGTCGCCGCATGCTGGTCTACATCAAGAACCGCGACATCGAAGAGTACCGCGCGCTCATCAAGAAGCTCGGCATCCGCGACAACATCTAACGGTAACTCAGGCCCGCTCGCGCGGGCCTTTGTTTGTTTCGCCCGAAATCCAATCCAGGAGGGCGAACGCTCGCCGCTAACACTGCGGTGGGGGATTGGCCGGTCGGCATCGCCGTGGGCGGTGCTGCTCGGGGGCGCCGGTAAGGTCTGGCGTCCGAAGAAGCCTTGACGCAATAGGGCGCAAGGGTGAGAGAAAGCGTAGAACAAAAACATGGAAAAAATCGTCGAATCCTTCGAGCTGTACGGCAAACAGTACCGTCTCGAAACGGGCGAGCTGGCCAAGCAGGCGACCGGCGCTGTCCTGGTGACCCAGGGCGACACCACCTGCCTCGTCACCGCCGTCGTGTCCAAGGAGCAGAAAGACTACGACTTCTTTCCGCTGACGGTGGACTTCATCGAGAAGATGTACTCTGTCGGCCGTATCCCGGGCGGTTATCTCAAGCGCGAAGCGCGCCCGTCCGAGAAGGGTACCCTCACGGCTCGCATGATCGACCGACCCATCCGTCCCGGTTTCGCGGACGGATTCAAGCAGGAAGTGCACGTCGTTGCCACGACGCTCGTCTGCGATGGCGAGAACCCGCCTGATTGCATCTGCGTTGGCGGTGCGTCTGCAGCCCTGTTGTGCGGCGGCACCCCGTTCGACGGCCCGGCAGCGTGCGTGCGCATTGCGCGCAACGTGGAGACGGGCGAATTCATCGTGAACCCGACGTACGCCGAGCAGGAGCTCTCCGACGTCGAGCTCACCATCGCCGGCACGAAGGACTATATCTCCATGGTGGAAGCCGGCGCGAAGGAAATCTCCGAAGAGGACATGCTCGCCGCCATGGCGTTCGGCCAGGAGGCTATCGCTGCTTTCTGCGAAAAGCAGGCGGAGTTCTTGGCGAAGGTGAGCCCGGAGCCGAAGGAGTACCCGGTCCATGTGGCCGATCCTTCCATCAAAGAGCGCATCGAGCCGTTCTTCGACCAAATGTCTGCAGCACTCAAAGATGCGGACAAGCAGTCTCGCCTGGTCAAGGTCGAAGAGCTCAAGGCTTCCATCAAGGAGAGCGAGTTCTCCGAGGACGAGCGTGCGGCCTGGGGCTCCGATATTGCCGCCGAGCTTAAACTGCTGGAAAAGCATGCCATGCGCGCCATGGTCATCGAGACCGGCGAGCGCGCCGACGGTCGTACGCCGGAGGAAATCCGTCCGCTGCACATCGTGCCGGGCTACCTGCCGCGCGTTCACGGCTCGGGCCTGTTCCAGCGCGGCCAGACGCAGGTTCTGTCCGTTTGCACTCTCGGCATGCTGAACGAATGGCAACGCCTTGACACCATCGAGCCGGTCGAGGGCAAGCGCTACATGCACCAGTACAACTTCCCGCCGTACTGCACCGGCGAGACGGGCCGCATGGGCGCGCCGAAGCGCCGCGAAGTCGGCCATGGCGCGCTGGCGGAACGCGCGCTTTTGCCCGTGCTGCCCACCGAGGACGACTTCCCGTACGCCATCCGTGTCGTCTCCGAGGTCATGGAGTCCAACGGCTCGTCGTCCATGGCATCCACCTGTGGCTCCACGCTAGCGCTGATGGACGCGGGCGTGCCGATCTCCCGTCCTGTCTCCGGCATCGCCATGGGCCTCATCAAAGAGGGCGACGACATTGTCATCCTCTCCGACATCCAGGGCATCGAAGACTTCCTGGGCGACATGGACTTCAAGGTCTGTGGCACCGAGCGCGGCATTACGGCCCTGCAGATGGACAACAAGGCCAAGGGCCTGTCCGTCGAGATTCTGGCCCGTGCGCTCAAGCAGGCCCACGACGGCCGTGCGTACATCCTGAACGCGATGCTCGAGCAGATCGCCGAACCGCGCCCTGAGCTCTCTCCGTTCGCGCCGCGCATCGAGACCATCCACATCCCGGTCGACAAGATTCGCGACGTCATCGGCACGGGCGGCAAGGTCATCCGCGGCATCCAGGACGAGACGGGCGCTTCCATCGAAATTCAGGAAGACGGCACGGTCCATATTGCCGCAGTCGAGGGCGCTGCAGGCGCTGCCGCGAAAGCTGCCATCCTTGGCATCGTCAAAGAACCCGAAGTGGGCGAAATCTACGAGGGCGAAGTCGTTGGCATCAAGGACTTTGGCGCCTTCATCAAGCTCACGCCCGGTAAGGACGGCCTGCTGCACATCTCCCGCATGGCCAACGGCCGCGTCGGCAAGGTAGAGGACGTCTTGAATCTCGGCGACGTTGTGAAGGTCGAGGTCATCGAGGTTGACGAGAAGGGTAAGATCTCTCTTGACCGTCTCGACAAGCCGGAAGCTCCGGCAGGATCCGAGGAGCCGCGTCGCGAACGCCGCAACGACCGCCCCGGCCGCGGCAACGGCGAGCACCGTGACAACCGTCCGGGCCGCAGCGAGCGTGAACACCGCACTCCGCGCCGCCGTCACGACGCGTAATCGGCCGAGTTCATCGGCTATTGCCTGAAAGAAGAAGCGTCTCGAACCCTTGTTGGTTCGAGACGCTTCTTTCGTTAACCAGCTGCTGTTCGGCGAGGGGCGGCGCTCTGGTACGGTTGGAGGCAGAAACCGTTGCCTGCTAGCACCGCGGAATGCTGCGATCGTCGCTCAAGATGAATGCCGGGGCAAACGCAAAACGACGCGCCAAACGCCGCCATCCGATAAGGCCGTATGTTTCTTACGCTCGAAACGTCCCGTGCGTGCATTCTGCGGTATCGTAGAACAAAACACGTAATCGCATGGAAGGCGGTCAACATGATCAAGGTAGCAGTGTGCGGGTGCGCGGGGCGCATGGGAAAGACGGTCGTGAGCGCAGTCGGCGCGGCGGAGGACATGGAGGTCGTCTGCGGTATCGACCCGTACGCGAAAGGCGATCTGGACATTCCGGTGTACGCATCCCTTGACGAGGCTCTTGCCAACAAGGAATTCGATGTGCTCGTGGACTTCACGCAGCCCAACGTTGTGGAGGGCAACCTGCGCACGGCGCTTCCGGCAGGCGTGGACTGCGTGGTGGGCACGACGGGCCTGTCCGAAGAAAAGCTCGAGGAGCTTGCTGAGCTTGCTCCGAAGGGCACCTGCCTGTTCTATGCGCCTAATTTCACGACCGGTGCGGTGCTTATGATGCAGTTCGCAAAGGCCGCGGCTCCGTATTTCCCGGAGGCGGAGGTCATCGAAATGCACCACTGCCGCAAAAAGGACGCTCCTTCCGGCACCGCGGTCAAGACCGCCCGCATGATTGCGGAGGCGCGCGGTTTCGAAAGTGCTGCTCCGGGCAAAGAAACGGAGATGCCGGGCATGGAAGGCGCGCGGGGTGCGCTCGTTGCCGGCGTGCCGGTTCATTCCGTTCGCTCGATGGGCTTCGTCGCCACGCAGGAGGTCGTTTTCGGCTCGTTCGGCCAGACGCTTACCATCCGCCACGATTCATGGGATCGTGAGAGCTACATGCCTGGCGTGCTGCTTGGCATCCGCAGCGTAGGGGAGCGAGAAGGCCTCATCGTCGGCCTCGAGACGTTCATGGACTAGGGTCTCGTGCGCGCCTTTCAGCGAACGTTTCAGCCGCGTTGGTTGAACCCCTGATTTCACTGCCATACAATGGCAAGATGGTTTGAGACAAGCCCTCGTGAAGAAGGAGAAATATATGACGGCAGCAACCGAGCCCCGTTTCGGGCGCATGATTCCTGCAATGGTCACCCCGTTCGACGAGAACCGCGAACTCGACCTCAAGCGCGCTGCGGAGCTGGCACGCCGTCTGGTCGAGGGCGGTGCGGACTCGCTCATCATCAACGGTACCACCGGTGAAAGCCCGACGGTGTTCTATCCCCAGAAGATCGAGCTGTTCAAAGCGGTCGTGGCTGAAATCGACGGCCAGGTGCCGGTCATCGCGAACGTCGGCGACAACTGCACCCAGGACACGGTCGACTTCGCGCGCGAGGTCGAGCAGCTGGGCGTTGACGGCTTCATGCTCGTTGTCCCGTACTACAACAAGCCGCCGCAGGAGGGCCTCTACCAGCATTTCACGACCATTGCGAATTCGGTCGACCTGCCCATCATCCTCTACAACATCCCGGGCCGCTGCTCGGTGAACATGACCGCTGAAACCACGCTGCGCATTGCCAACGCGTGCGACAACGTGATTGCGGTGAAGGAAGCGTCGGGCGACATGGACCAGGTCAAAGCCATCGTCGACGGCGCGAAGGAAGGCTTCTCCGTCTACTCGGGCGACGACTCTGCGACGTTCGACATCATGAAGCTGGGCGGCATGGGCGTTATCTCCACCATTGGCAACGTTGCCCCGGCGCGCATGAAGGAAATCGTCGATCTGTGCGCTGCGGGCGAATGGGAGAAGGCCGCTGAGGCGAACGAGCGCCTGCTGCCGCTCATGAAGGGCCTTTTTGCTACGGCGAACCCCATCCTCGTCAAGGAAGCGTTGAAGCTTACGGGCTTCCCGGTCGGCGGCGTGCGCCTTCCGCTCGTCGACGCAACGCCCGAGCAGTCCGAGACGCTCGCCCAAATCATGCGCGAGGTCGGCGTGCTGTAAAACATGCGTCCGCCTCTATCTGAAGCGAACGACGCCTCCTGTCGCAACGAACGGCAGGAGGCGTCGTCTTCTCTGCGGCCGTGCGCAGGCGGCCGCCGCGCTCGTGCGCGACGCGCTTTATCTTTGAACGAAACCATACGGTCGGTCGTGCGATGCCAAGAAATCGAACGGACCCTTCCAGCCTGCTCGCCAGAGCAAACGGGAAGGGTCCGAAACGTCGCCTCAATGGGTACGAGACGGCTCGCCGCGGGATGTTTCTAATAAATGATGTTGGTCGGCGCCCAGCCGCCGCCTTCCGGTCGGGTGCCGTATACCTCTTTCGCCACCATTTTCGATCCGCATTTAGGGCATTTATTCCCTTCGCGACTGATGTTTTGAAACTGTTCGAATCCGCAGGACGAGCATTTATAGTAGACCCACGGGCAGCCGTTCTGACAGTTCTCGGGCTGGTAGATTGCGAAGCCGCCGTTCGCCTCCTGCAGCTCCTCTTCGTCCAGTTCGCGCGTATCGTGATTTTGCTCGCTCATGGGAAACCTCCTCGTTTGGAAATGACGGCTTCATTGTAGCAACGTCTGCTCACGGCAACCTCTTCACGGAACGAAAGCGACAAACGCAGGAGTGAATGCGTTCGCGCTTCCGAAGGGGGCACGGCTGCCCGCATCCCGCGCTGGCCTTGTGCGTTTTGTCATCGCGCCGGTTTTGCCGACAGGGTGCACTATAATTGCACGAATGCACCGAAGCAGGCCGCGGCGACGCGCGGCGTTGCGGAAGCGGGCGAGCGCGCAGGGCGCTTCGCCTGCTCGCTCCATCAGGACGGAGGCGTCGGGAACGGCGCAGCACATACGCATGACGAACAGGGGAGACCCCACGCGGCGCCTGCCACGGCGGCTCCTCGCGGACGAAAAGGAGATGCATGTCAGAGCAGAACCAGACCGAACGGCAGAAGCAGCCCGAGAAAGCGCCGAAGCCCAAACGGGAACGCAAGAACACGACGCGCTCGTACAAGCACGTCCAGCTCGAGCGCAAGCGCCCGCAGCTGACGCGCGACGGCGCGGCGCAGGAGAAAGGCCAGCAGCGCCAGCGCCCGGCTTCCCAGCACGCCTCGACCGAAGGCAAGGACCCGAAGGCGCGTCTCAAGGTCATCCCGCTGGGCGGCCTGGACGCCATCGGCAAGAACATGACGGTCTTCGAGTGCAAAGGCGACATGATCATCGACGACGCCGGCCTCATGTTCCCTGACGACGACCATCCCGGCATCGACCTCATCCTGCCGGACTACACCTACGTGCTCGAGAACGCGGACAAGCTGCGCGGCATTGTCATCACGCACGGCCACGAGGACCACACCGGCACCCTGCCGTACCTGCTGAAGGACCTCGACCGCAAGGTGCCCATCTACGCCACGAAGCTCACGCTGGGCCTCATCGAGGGCAAGCTCGCCGAGCACCGCGTCAAGAACGCGAAGCTCGTCGAAATCAAGCCGGGAGACCAAATCCAGCTTGGCTGCATCACCGCCGAATTCTTCGCGGTGAACCATTCCATTCCCGGCGCGGTAGGCGTGTTTTTCCAGAGCCCGGCGGGCAATGTTCTGCATACGGGAGACTTCAAGCTTGACCAGAGTCCTATCGACGGGGTGCACACGGACTTCGGCGCGCTTGCACGCTTCTCGAAGACGGGCGTCGATCTCATGATGTCCGACTCCACCAACGCCACCAACCCGAACTTCACCCTGTCTGAGGCGGAGGTGGGCAAGGTGCTTTCCGGCATCATCAAGCAGGCGTCGGGCCGCGTGATCATCGCCTCGTTCGCAAGCCACATCCACCGCATGCAGCAAATTTGCGACGCCGCCATTGCCAACGGGCGCAAAGTCGTCGTGACCGGCCGCTCGATGATCCAGAATACCGACATTGCGCGTCGTCTGGGCTACCTGCATATTTCTGACGACAACCTCATCGACGCGTACGACCTGAAGGGCATTCCGGCAGACGAAGTCGTCATTATGTGCACCGGCTCTCAGGGCGAGCCGCTTTCGGCGCTCGCGCGCATTGCCAACGGCGACCACAAGACCATCGACATCGAAGAGGGCGACACGGTCATCATTTCTGCCACGCCGGTCCCGGGCAACGAGAAGGCGGTCACGCGCGTCATCAATTCGCTTGCGAAGATCGGTGCGGACGTCTACGACAAAAGCCGTGCGCGCGTGCACGTGTCCGGCCACGCCGGCGCGGAAGAGCTCAAGCTGGTCCTGTCCATCGTCCAGCCGAAGAACTTCATGCCGGTCCATGGCGAGGCCACGCACCTGCGAGCCCATGCGAAGCTTGCCCAGGACGTCGGCATCCCGAAGGAAAACGTCTTCATTTGCGAAAACGGCGAAGGGCTTGAACTCAGCACGAAGGGCGTACGCCGCGGTGACTACGTGCAGAGCGGTATCGTCTACGTGGACGGCCTGTCCGTGGGCGACACTTCGCAGGATGTGCTCGATGAGCGTACGACGCTTGGCTCGCAGGGCATCGCCTGCGCGACCGCGCTGGTCGACGCCAAGCGCAAGCAGGTCGTGGGGTCCGTGCGCGTGGAAACGCACGGTATCACGGGCGGCGACGACCCTGAGGTCGTCGAGGACTTCTCCTTCGCAGTCACGCGCGCGCTTGGCGGGGCGCTTTCGAAGGGCGGCACCGTCAAAGACTGGGAGCGTGCGTGCCGCCAGTCTCTCCAGACGGCGCTTTGGGAGCGCACCAAGCAAAAGCCCATGGTTATCGCCACCGTCATGGAGGCGCCGAAAGCGTAAGCTTGCATCCGGTCGGGAACACGAGGTAAACGCAGCATAAAAGGAGTACGCAACGTGGCTCGAGGCTCGAGTTCAAGCACGAAAAGTCAAAAAGGCGCGGCAAAGCACCAGAAAGCGGGCACGCCGCGCCAGCCGCAAAAGCGAACGGCAGCTTCCTCGCGCGCCGCGCGCGCGGAAGAACGCGCGCCGCGTCCGCACCTGCTTGACGACCGCGCGCGGCGCGATATCGTCGGCGTCGTCATAGCCGTCGTGGCTATCGCGCTGTTCGTCGTCGTGGTGCTTCCGTCGGACGCCGTGATCACGCACCTGCTCTCGAGCGGCCTTCACCGCGCACTTGGCATTGGCTGCTATATTCTGCCGTTCGTGCTCCTGATCGTAGGGGCTGCCTTCCTCTATCGTTTTGAAAAACCGAACGCCTCTGCGCGCATTGCCATCGGGCTGGGGCTTGTCTATCTGGCAGTGCTCGTGCTTATGGCGCTTACGTCGCCCGGAGCGGCCGAAAACGCGAACATGGTGTTCAACGACTTTGTCGTCCAAGACCGTGGCGGGTATGTGGGCGCGGGCATCGCCTGGGTCGGCTTGACCCTGTTCGGCCAGGTCGTGTCCACCGTTATCATGGTCGGTGTGCTGGTGGCGGGACTTGTCGTCATCGGGTTTTCCTTGTCGGGCGTTATCGAGCGTGCGCGGGGCCTGTTCGTTCCCGGCGATGACGGCTATGACGACATGACTGCCTACGATGCGCCTGCTTACGGGCGTATGTCTTTGCATGATCCGGGCGCACACCGCCATCAGCGTGCGCAGCGTCAGCCTGTCCGCAGGGAAGCGGATCTTTCAGAATTCGAAACTCGCGCGCTCGACGATGGCTTCGAAGACGAAGACCAGGAAGCTTTGGCTGCGCAGCCGACGCGCGCCATCGACCATTCGACTGCGCGTACGCGCGTTCTGGCGACTTCCGCGCCTGAAAGCTTTGACGAGCCTGATGCCGAGGAGCCGAAGGCCATGACGCGCCGTCTGGGGCGCAAGCACCGTGAAGAGGCTGTCTCTTCAGCTCCGTTGCCTTCGCGCCGTGAGCCGGCGCCGACTGCAATGCCGCATCCTTCCGAAGGCTTTGAGCTTCCTTCGATGTCGATTCTGCATACCTCGAAGGATTCCGAGGAGGACCGCGAAAGCGAGGCGTCGCTTGCGGAAACAGGCGCCCTGTTGCAGGAAACGCTTGCCGACTTCCATATCAACGCCGAGGTTGTCGGTTGGGTCGCCGGTCCGACGGTCACGTTGTTCAAGGTCGACCTGCCCGCCGGCGTGCGCGTGAGCCGCGTGACAGCGCTCGAGGACGATATCGCGCTTGCGCTTGCGGCGCCGGGCGTGCGCATTTTCGCGCCCATTCCGGGCACGAACTATGTGGGCATCGAGGTCCCGAACCGCGTTCGCCAGAACGTCCTGTTGGGCGACGTGCTGCCGGGCGCAAAGGGCGGTCCGCTCGAGATTGCTATCGGCAAGGACGTCGAAGGACGGCTGATCGTGTCGGACCTGGCGAAGATGCCCCACCTGCTCATCGGCGGTACGACCGGTTCCGGCAAGTCCGTCTCCATTAACGCCATGATCATGTCCATTCTCATGCGCGCCACGCCTTCCGAGGTGCGCTTTATCATGGTCGATCCCAAGCGCGTCGAGTTCACGCCTTACAACGGCATCCCGCATCTCTACGTTCCGGTCGTCACGGAAGCGAAGGAGGCCGCAAGCGCGCTGTCCTGGGGCGTGGCGGAGATGGAGCGCCGCCTGAAAGTCTTTTCGAAGGTGGGCGCCCGCAACATCAGCCAGTACAACGCGAAAGTCCAGGCTGCGCGCGCTGAGGCGGAAGCGCAGGCTGCGGCCGCGCAGGCGGATGCCGCCGAAGGGGAAGAGCCTGAGCCGCCGGTTCTGCCCGAAAACCTTTCCGAAGAGCTCCCGTACATCGTCATCATCATCGACGAGCTTGCCGACCTTATGATGAACGTCGGCAAAGAGGTCGAGTTCTCGATCAGCCGCATTGCGCAGCTTGCACGTGCGGCAGGCATCCATTTGATCGTCGCCACCCAGCGTCCGTCCACCAACGTCGTGACGGGCCTCATCAAGGCAAACATCACGAACCGTATTGCGTTCAACGTTGCATCGGGCATCGACTCGCGCGTCATCCTCGACACGCCCGGCGCTGAGAACCTTATCGGCTTGGGCGATTTGCTGTTCTCCAAGCCGGAGTACGCGAAGCCCCAGCGTATTCAGGGCTGTTTCGTCTCGGAGGATGAGATCAACGAAGTCGTCGAAGCGCTCAAAGCTCAGGGCGAGCCTGAATACCATCAGGAGATTCTCAGCACGAACCTCATCACGCTCGGGGCCTCCGCGCCTGACGGTTCCGGCGGTTCGGTCGACGCGGACGATCCGCTGCTGTGGGAAGCGGCCGATATCGTGGTCTCGAGCGGACTAGGCTCAACCTCGAACATCCAACGCCGACTCAAGGTCGGATACTCGCGCGCGGGGCGTATAATGGACATGCTCGAAGAGAAGGGCGTCGTGGGACCGCCCAACGGCAGCAAGCCGCGCGAGGTTTTGGTGGACGTCATGGAGCTTGAGACGCTCAAGGCGTTCGAAGCCCATGACGGCAACGACTCGGAGGTATAGAACGTGGCATCGCATCAGATGAGCTTCGGCTCGATCTTACGGGAGGCGCGCGAAAGCAAGCGTCTCGATCTGACCATGGTCGCACGGCGCCTGCGCATTCGCCCGGACATCCTGGAAGCTATCGAGGATGCCGACTTCACGCGCATGCCTCCGCGCGGTTACACGCGCAATATGGTGAACGCCTATGCACATTTCCTTGGCCTGAACGCGACAGAGATCACGCGCATGTACCTGGACGAAGTGTACGCATACCAGGTCGGCAATGCGCGCCAGACTTCGCGCAGCCACGGGTTCGATATGGGTTCGCGCCGCGGGACAGTGCAGGGCGAGCTGCGCAACAACGGCTCGGGCCGTCGCCGGTTCTCGGACGGCTACCGCACGGAAGAGACGTCCCGTATGCAGCGTATGAGCCGCGAACAGGGCAGGTCGCGCCGCTCTTCCCGTAGTGCGGTGGAGGACATTCAGTACACGAATTTCTATTCCGGTCCGCGCTCTCCCCAGGTCAAGCCCGCTTCCAAACTTCCGTTCATCATTGCGGGCGTTGTGATCTTGGTGCTTGTCATCATCGTCTGCGTCCTGCTCTTCGGCCCGAAACAGCCTTCGACGCCGACGGAGCAGCAGGTCATGCCGGTGACCGGCATCGACGAGCAGGGTTCGTCCTCCGCTTCGACCGAAAGCTCTTCGTCCTCCCAGCAGCAGGCTGCCCAGGAGACGGCTCCCACGAGCACGGTCGTCGAGTACACCGTGGCTGACGGCGCAGAGGTGTACCTGGAAGTCTACGTGGACGGCGCCACCGAGGTCGCCGACGACGTCGCGGGTCCGCAGACGGAACGCTTCGACGTGACCGGCACCATCGAGTTCAACGTCGTCGCGTCCGAAGGCGAAGTCACTATCACGCAGGACGGCAAAGAGGTGCCGCTTACCGACGACGACGGCAACGGCGTCATGACCGTGACCATCGACTTTGCCGACGTGCTCGCACAATGGAACGCCGACCATCCGGACGCCGCCCAGTCCACGTCATCTTCTGACGGGTCTTCCTCGACGGAGGGTTCGTCGAGCTCCAGCTCGAGCTCCTCTGACGATGCGTCTGCGGACGATGCCTCTTCTGACGATAGCTACACTGACGAAGGGGAGTAGCGTCGCGGTGCGCGCAAGCACCGTATAACCGCATATCGATCCTATCGGCCGCCGCTGACGCGACGGCCGATTCCGTGACAAGCGAAAGTTTTGCAAAAGAAAGGGGTGCCACCCATGGCGAAAGAATCCAGCTTCGACGTAGTTTCGACGGTCGACATGCAAGAAGTCGACAATGCTTACATGCAGGCGAAAAAGGAGCTTAAGCAGCGTTATGACCTCAAGGACACGGACTCCGACATTGCGCTCGATAAAACCAAGCGCACGCTGACGGTGTCCGCACCGAGCGATTTCGTCGCTAAGCAGGTCATTGACATCCTCACTTCGAAGCTCATCAAGCGCGGTATCGACCTGGGCGCTCTGCAGTGGGGCAAGGTAGAGGCCGCCTCCGGCGGCAACGTTCGCCAGACGGCCACGATCGTCGAAGGCATCGACCGCGATACGGCGGGCAAGATCAACAAGGACATCAAGGCGCAGAAGTTCAAGGCGAAGGTCCAGATTGAAGGCGACAAGCTGCGCGTGTCGTCGGCTTCCATCGACACGCTTCAGGAGGTCATTGCCTTCCTGAAGGGCAACGACTACGGCCAGCCGCTCCAGTTCGTGAACTATCGCTAGGCAGAAAGGGTGTTGTCCATGCCCGCCCAATCGGCGCAAGCGCGCCCGCGCGTCTGTTTCGTGACGCTCGGGTGCGCGAAAAACGAAGTCGACAGCGCGAACATGAAACGGCGCGTCCTTGCTGCCGGTTTCTGTCTTGAGGAAGACCCGGCGCAAGCGGACGCAGTGGTCGTGAACACGTGCTCTTTTATCCAGGCTGCCACTGAAGAGAGCCTTGAGGCAATCTTTGAAATCGCAGGCCTTGAGAACTTCGAGCGCGGGGACGCGAAGCTCGTTGTCGCTGGCTGCATGCCTGCGCGCTATGGCGATGACCTGGCCGCAGAGCTTACGGAAGCGTCCGAATTCGTCCCTTGCAGCAAAGAGGACGACATTGCCGCCATCTTGTACAAAATCCTGCCGGATGCGGAAGGGGCCATGCATGATACAGCGCTCGCTGCGGACGCGGAACCGGTGCGCGACGTCGACGGCCAGCCAAGTGCTTATGTGAAGATCTCGGACGGGTGCGACCGTTTTTGCAGCTATTGCACCATACCTTTTATTCGCGGACGCTATCGGTCGTTCGCGCGGGAGGAAATCTTGGCGGAAGTGGCACGCCAGGTCTCTGCAGGAACGCGCGAGATCGTGTTCATCGCGCAGGATACCGGCCGTTGGGGTGACGACTTCGAAAAGCCGTCGACACTCGCGTCGCTTTTGGCCGATGCCGCTGAAGCATTCCCGCACACATGGTTCCGCGTCATGTACATTCAACCCGAAGGCGTCACCGACGAGCTGCTGTCGTGCGTTGCCGACCACGAGAATATCGCCTCATACTTCGACATACCGCTTCAGCACGCAGACGCTGACATTCTGCGCGCTATGAACCGCCGTGGCTCACGGGAGGAATACGAGGCCTTGGTCGCGCGCATTCGCCAGATGGTTCCCGGGGCCATGGTCAGGACGACCCTGATTGCCGGGTTCCCGGGGGAGACCGAAGAGCAGTTCGAAACGTTGTGCGATTTTGTCGAAGAAGCGGACTTGGACTATGTCGGCGTGTTCCCGTATTCGCAGGAGGACGGTACGCGCGCTGCGCGCATGGACGGCCAGATCGACGATGACGTCAAGCAAGAGCGCGCCCAAACGCTGCGCGATCTGGCGGACGCGTCCTCTACCGCGCGCGTCGCACAGCGTGTCGGACAGGAGATGGACGTGCTCGTGCTTGGCAGGGAAGAGGACGGCCAGCTCTACGGGCGCGCATGCTGCCAAGCGCCCGACGTAGACGGCGTGGTGTACCTTGACGGTGGCGAGCCGGGCGATGTCGTCCGCGTGCGCATTGTGGACACGCTTTTGTACGAGATGGAAGGCGAGTTGCTGTGACCGCATCGCAAGAGAACGCAACGAAGCTTTGGACGCCCGCCAACATCGTGACCGTCGTGCGCATTTGCGGCGTGCCGTTGTTCATCGTGGCCATGCTGAGCCCGTGGCCTGAATGGCTTTCGTTCTGGCCGGATGCCTGGCTGTGGAAGCCGTGGCTTGCGACGCTTGTGTTCATTGTGCTTGCGGCGACCGACAGTTTGGACGGCTATCTTGCCCGCAGCAGGCATGAGGTCACGAACTTCGGCAAATTCGTCGATCCGCTTGCGGATAAAATTCTTACCACGGCGGCGCTGCTCGTGCTCATCGAGCTGGGCGTGCTGCCTTCCTGGCCGGTGTTCATCATCCTCTGTCGCGAATTCATCGTGTCGGGCATTCGCATGCTGGCAGCGGCAGAAGGAAGGGTCATCGCGGCCAGTTGGTACGGCAAGGCGAAGACCGTTACGCAGATAATCGCCATCGTGCTGTTCCTCGTGAAGGACTCTCCGGTGACCCTACAGTTCTTTGGAGAGGCGTATTCCGCCCTGTACTGGTTTGCCTGGGCGGTCATGGCCGCGGCGGTCGTGCTGACAATCGTCTCCATGCTCGACTACTTCGCGAAAGCGCGCGAGCTTCTCGGGTTCGTATCTTCAAAGAAGGCTGCTTCCAAGGCTGCTGTCAAAGAGGTTTCTGGCGCTTCTTGCCCGACCGAGCATCAGTTGGTTGATGCCGACAGCACTGTCGGCACGCGCCCGCGCGAGGATGTTCCTGCGCCTACCGAAGACGAGCTGCGCCTTTTGGCCGAGCGCGTTCTTTCTGCCGCGCGCCGCCGCGGTGTGTCGCTCGCCACAGCAGAAAGCCTGACCGGCGGCTTGATTTCCGCGACGCTTACGGCCGTTCCTGGGTCGTCGGACGTTGTCGCGGGCGGTGTTGTCGGATACTCCTTCGAAGCGAAGGAGCGCGCTCTTGGCGTGGATGCTGTGCGGCTTACGGCGGTCGGCGCCGTTGACGAAGAGGTTGCCCGCGAAATGGCGCGCGGAGCACGGAGCCAGACCGGGGCGGATATGGCCGTTTCGGTCACCGGCATTGCCGGGCCAGGCGGTGCAGAGCCAGGAAAGCCGGTCGGCACGGTGTGCTTCGGCCTTTCCACTCCTGACGAAGACCGTGCGGAGTCCGTACAGTTCCCCGGCGATCGGGATGAGGTGCGCGCCCGCACCGTACGCTATGCGCTGCGCATGCTCGAGCACAGGCTCGAGGCATAGCCTGTGAAGCGCCTGCATGCCGAATTCGGCCGCAGGCGCTTTGGTATGGCGCCCGAAACTTGCAAGAAGCCTGCACGTTCGTGCTTGCGCGCATGTTCTTTGGTGGCGGACGAGGCGTGCAGGCGTGGAATGGACGATAGATTCGCGTGGACAATCGAGTGAAAAGCGATGCGACAGGCGGCGGAGCGCGCTCGTTAGACTAAATGCGTTTCCGGCCGATGCTGCAAGGTTTTGCCCGGACTCAAACAAGTGTACGTATGCAATTGACCACCAAACAAATGTACGTATAATAGAGCTGTACGCAGCTCGAACGGAACAGGAGATGATGAATGGACCAGGATAAGGCAAAGATGCTGAAGCTTACGACGGACCAGATCGAACAGAAGTTCGGAAAAGGGTCCATTATGTCCCTTGGAAAGGATGGGCAGCATCTTGAGATCGGCGTCATTCCTACCGGTTCGCTGCCGCTCGATGCTGCGCTTGGTATCGGCGGCGTCCCGCGCGGCCGAATCGTAGAGATCTACGGTCCTGAGTCATCGGGCAAAACCACGCTCGCTTTGCATGTGCTGGCAGAGTCGCAGGCGTTGGGCGGTATTGCTGCCTTCATTGATGCAGAGCATGCGCTCGACCCGGTCTACGCGGCGCGCTTGGGCGTGGACATCGACAACCTGCTCATCTCGCAGCCGGACACAGGGGAGCAGGCGCTGGAAATTTGCGACATGCTGGTGCGCAGCGGTGCTATCGACTGCATTGTCATCGACTCGGTAGCAGCTTTGGTGCCGAAGGCGGAAATCGAAGGTGAAATCGGCGACGCCTCCGTCGGCCTCCAGGCACGCTTGATGTCGCAGGCGCTTCGTAAACTCGCTGGCTCTCTTTCCAAATCGAATACGACCTGCATTTTCATCAACCAGTTGCGTGAGAAGATCGGCGTCATGTTCGGTAACCCTGAAACCACGACGGGCGGACGTGCGCTGAAGTTCTTCTCGTCGGTGCGCATCGACATCCGCCGCATCGACTCCATCAAGCAAAACGGCGAAATCGTGGGAAACCGCGTTCGCGCAAAAGTCGTGAAGAACAAGGTAGCCCCGCCTTTCCGTCAGGCCGAATTCGACCTTATGTACGGAGAAGGCGTTTCTAAGGAAGGCTGCATTCTGGACATGGGCGTTGATGCCGGCGTCGTTAAAAAGAGCGGTTCTTGGTACACCTACGGTGAAGAGCGCTTGGGACAGGGCAGGGAGGCAGCCAAACAGAAACTGCGCGAAAGCCCGGATTTGCGCGACGAGATCGAAGTCAAAGTGCGCGAACATTTCGGCATCCCGGTTATCGGCGCTTCTGCTGCTGCATCCGAAGATTCTGTGCAGGCATAGTCAGTGACCGCTTCCGCAGACGAAAAGCGCGCGCTGCTGGCAAGCTTGCGCGCGCATATTAAAGAAATCGAATCCGCAAGCGCTCCTTCCACGTCTGAGGAAGGAGCGCTTGGTGAAATGCGCGCATTTGATGAAGAAGAACGCTTGGAATGCCAGAGGCACTGTGCTGCAAAGCATCGCGAGGCATCTTCATTCCAAGCGCTTGGTGCAAAAGAGGATCCCAAGCAGAGCGTTAAGGGCGCTTTGCGCAAAATAGAGCGCCTATGCGCCGTACGCGAGCAAAGCTCTGTTTTGCTGACCCAGCGCTTGGTGCGCGAAGGCTTCGACGAATCATGTGTTTCCGAAGCGGTCTCTCAAGCGCTTTCGTGGGGACTTTTGGACGATATGCGCTATGCGGAATGCTTGGTGCGAACGCGTCTTGCGGCCGGGCGCGGCATTTCCGGCATCGCACGGGAGCTTGCAAAATGCGGCATAGCGCTTTCCGAACTTGACGGGTGGCCCGAGCGTTTCGACGTGTCGGAAGAAGGGGAGGTGGAGCGCGCGCTCGCCGTATTGCAGAAAAACCCTCCGCGCTCGAAAAACCGCCGAGAAAGTGCCTACCGAAAGCTGTGCACAAAAGGATTTTCCGCATCCGTCGCTACGACGGCAGCACGGTTGTGGAGTGAATCTGCAGGCTACACCGATCTTTAGGCGCAGCTTCCTTTGCTTTTTCACGGTAAAGCCTTATGATAAAACGTGCTTGAGTTTACGTGCCGTATCGGCATTTTGCATAGACAAAACTCCATATGCGTGCGGACCGTTCGGTCTACGTATGCTCATGCCTGGCGTATGCCCGGCATTTTTTATGCCGTAAACCTTGTATGTGACCATAAAACCATGAAACAGAAAGGAGAGCGCATGGACGGTGTTATCTGGCTTGTCGTCGGTGCCGTCGTGGGCATCGCTCTCGGCTACGTAATCACGCGCTATATCGCGAACGCTTCCAGCAAGCGTGCGGCGCAAGAGGCTGAGACGTTGGTATCCGACGCAAAAAAGCAGGCTGAAACCCTGCGCAAGGAAGCCGTTATCGAAGCGAAGGATGAGGTCCTTCGTATGAAGCAGGAGGCTGAAAAAGAGAACAAAGAACGCATGCGCGAAGTCCGTGCGGCTGAAAATCGCTTGAACCAGCGTGAGGAGTCCCTCGACCGCCGCGTGGAGTCCCTCGACGCGCGCGAGCATCAGATTTCTTCTTTGCAGGGTCAGCTCGACCGCAAGCAGCGTGACCTGCAGGAAGCTGAAAAAGAGATCGGCGTGCGCCTGGAGAGCATTGCCGGCATGACGCCGCAGGAGGCCAAGCAAGAGCTGCTCGACAGCCT
>NHCFC04200__coassemble_790_pt1 | contig 20457 bp, 16 predicted proteins | sample NHCFC04200__metabat2_low_PE_031 | metagenome-assembled genome bin NHCFC04200
ATGATCTTGATGGAGTTCTTGTTCGCGCCGACCGTGCCGTCGCCGCCAAGGCCCCAGAACTTGCACTCGATGGTGCCGGGAGCGGCGGTGTTCGGGCAATCCGGGTCTTCCGGAAGCGAGAGGTGCGTGACGTCGTCCACGATGCCGACGGTGAACTCGCGCGCCGGAGCGTCCTTCTCCAGCTCCTTGTAGATGGCGAAAGCGGAAGACGGCGGGGTGTCCTTCGAGCCCAGGCCATAGCGTCCGCCGACCACCGTCAGGTCGCTGCGGCCAGCCTCGGCCAGCGCGGTGATGACGTCGAGGTACAGCGGCTCGCCCAGAGCGCCCGGCTCCTTCGTGCGGTCCATGACCGCGATCTTCTTCACAGTCTCCGGCAGTGCGGCCAGGAACTTCTCCGTGACGAACGGACGGTACAGGCGGACTTTCACCAGGCCGACCTTTTCACCCTGCGCATTCAGGTAGTCGACGACCTCTTCGATCACGTCGCAGAACGAGCCCATCGCGACGATAACGCGGTCGGCATCCGCCGCGCCATAGTAGTTGAACAGCTCGTAGTTCGTGCCGAGCTTGGCGTTCACCTGGTGCATGTAGTCTTCGACCACGGCAGGCAGCGCATCATAGACGCCGTTGCACGCCTCGCGGTGCTGGAAGAAGATGTCGCCGTTCTCGTGCGAACCGCGAGAGGCCGGACGCTCGGGGTTGAGCGCGTGCGCGCGGAATGCGCGGACAGCGTCCATGTCGCACAGTTCGGCCAAGTCGTCGTAATCCCACACGGCGATCTTCTGCACCTCATGCGACGTGCGGAAGCCGTCGAAGAAGTTGATGAACGGAACGCGGCCCTTGATAGCGGAAAGATGGGCGACCGCAGAGAGGTCCATGACCTCCTGGACGTTTCCTTCGGCCAGCATGGCGAAGCCGGTCTGGCGGCATGCCATGACGTCAGAATGGTCGCCGAAGATGCTGAGCGCCTGGGTGGCGACCGTACGAGCGCTGACATGGAAGACGCCCGGGAGCATCTCTGCCGCGATCTTGTACATGTTCGGAATCATGAGGAGCAGACCCTGGGAAGCAGTGTAGGTGGTGGTCAGCGCGCCCGCTGCCAGCGAACCGTGCACTGCGCCTGCGGCACCGCCTTCAGACTGCATCTCGCACACTTTGACGGTCGTGCCGAAGATGTTCTTCTTGCCGGCGGCAGCCCACTGGTCCACGAAGTCGGCCATAGGGCTCGACGGCGTAATCGGGTAAATGCCCGCCACCTCGGTGAAAGCATAAGAGACGTACGCGGCGGCGTTGTTGCCGTCCATAGATTTGAATTCTCTCGTCATATTCCTCCCCTTTGGTCGGGACCGGTCCTCTCACGTATGCTCCCGACTATACCGAGCAGCGCCCTCTGGAACGCCGAAGCGCAGACGGCGGGCGGACGCGCGTCGGTAAATGGGTCTGGCACAGCCGCTTATTGCCGTTCGCGGACGGTGAACGGCAGGCAGGCTTTCTTTCGAAGGAGCCTTTTGGCCTGCAGCGAAACGGGAACGCACATTATTTAGTTCGCGCGTACAAATAAATAAGGAGAGCGGCGCGAACCGCTCACGGCCGCAGAGCGCTCGCCCGCCAGGCGAACGCATCCGCTCACCGCCTATTCTGCACCGTCGCTGACCTCCGCAAAACACGCCGTTTACCGAAAATTTACATCGTGGCTACCGCTTGCCAGCCTCTGCGCATGCACGCACGGTTCCGTTCGAGGGAGAATACGTCATAGTTTGTCCAATTCGCGGCGGCAAAGACGTCGCGGTTCCTAGACATCAGGAGGGATCATGGAAGGACAGAAGATCGTTCTCAACCGCCGTGCGTTCGTTGCAGGCGGCGCCGTCGCCGCTGCTTCGCTCGGCCTCGGCCTGGTCGGCTGCGGTGGCGACTCCACCGAGGAGACCGCTGCTGAGAGCACCGCTGCCGAAGAAGGCGCGGCCGCTGCCGGTACCCTGACCGCGGCTGTTGGCTACCAGACCAACAACTACCATCCGTCCACCACGTCTTCCGCCCTTGCGCTTGGCGCGAACTGGCATGTGGTCGAGGGCCTTTACGAGCTCAACATGGCCACCTACGAGCCCTATGCAGCCCTCGCCGCCGGCGACCCGGTGGAAGTCTCCGAGACCCAGTACGAAGTCACCCTGCGCGAAGGCGCCAAGTTCTCCGACGGCACCGAGGTGACCGCCGCTGACGTCGTCTCTTCGTGGAACCGTGCGACCGCCGAAGGCGGCCTGTACGTGCCCATGCTGTCCTGGATCGCCAATATCGAGGCCAAGGACGACACCACGGTGACCATCACCACCGCGTTCCCGTTCTCCCTGGTGAAGGAGCGCCTCTCCCTCATCAAGGTCGTCCCGACCAGCGCCACCGACGAGCAGCTCACCTCTCAACCGGTCGGCACCGGCCCGTGGATGTACGAGTCCATCAGCGAGCAGCAGATCGTCTTCGCCCCGAACCCGGAGTACAACGGCGATCATCCTGCCACCAACGAGTCCATGGTCTGGGACATCATCGTGGACGACACCGCCCGCTGCACGGCCATCCAGGAAGGCTCCGTCATGTGCATGGAGAACTGCCCGGCCGACATGATCGACCAGATCGCTGCTGGCGGCGCCACCACCGAGGACGTTCAGGGCTTCAACCTGCCGTTCCTCATGTTCAACACCAAGAAGGCCCCGTTCGATGACAACCGTGTGCGCCAGGCGTTCCTGTACGCTATCAACGTGCCGCAGCTCATCTCCAACGCCATGATGGACAAGGCCGAGGCTGCCACGAGCTTCCTGCCCGCCAACCATGCGAACTACCACGAGGCCTCCACGGTCTACACCTACGACACCGCCAAGGCCACGGAGCTGCTCCAGGAGGCTGGCGTTTCCGGCCTGAGCATCACGCTCGACACCACCGACGCCAACTGGATCACCGCCCTGTCCCCGCAGATCAAGAACGACCTCGAGGCCACCGGCCTGGTCACCGTCGAAATCCGCGAGCAGGCTTCCAGCTCCCTGTACGCCAACCAGACCGACACCGACGACCCGCAGTTCGACGTCGTGCTCGCCCCGGGCGATCCGTCCGTCTTCGGCAACGACCCCGACCTGCTCATGAACTGGTGGTACGGTGACAACACCTGGACCCAGAAGCGTACCCAGTGGAAGGGCTCCGAGGCTTACGAGCAGCTGCAGACCCTCATGAACCAGGCTGTTCAGGCCTCCGGCGACGAGCAGCAGGAACTCTGGAACCAGTGCTTCGACCTCATCGCCGAGCAGGCTCCGCTCTACCCGCTGTTCCATCGTTCGGTGACCACCGCTTACTACGCCGACCAGCTGGACGGCTACGAGCCCATCGGCACGACCGGCCTGAACTTCATCGACGTGACCGCTCAGGCCTAATCGAAGTAAAGGCGACTTTGCACCAGATTTCACGATTTGTTCATATATAATTGTTAATGGTGCGAACCCCCTTCATTTCGGCAAAAACGACCTCGCATCGCGCTGCGGTGCGAGGTCGTTTCAGTTTTATTGGATGGACGGGAAACCTGTCCGCGACTGTCACGAAAGGAGGCTATGGTGAATAATCTGCTTCGGTTGATTGGCAACCGATTGATCGCCTTGCCCATCATGGTGCTGGGTGTCACCTTCCTCGTCTTCTTCCTGATGTCGTTCTCCCCCATCGACCCGGCGTACTCAGCGCTTGGCGAGGGAGCGTCGCAGGAAGCGCTCAACGCGTACCGCGAAGCGAACGGCCTGAACGACCCTTGGATCGTCCAGTATGGCAGCTTCCTGGTCAACCTGCTCCAGGGCGACTTGGGCACCTACGGCGCCAACCAGTCTTCGGTTGCCGACGCGGTCGCCACCGCCCTCCCCATCACGCTGCAGCTGACCTTCATCGGTCTTATCATCGCCGTCGTGCTGGCCACCATCCTGGGCGTTGTCTCGGCGCTTTATCGTGACCGTTGGCCTGACCAGGTTATCCGCGTTATTTCGATCATCTGCATCGCCACGCCTTCCTTCTGGCTGGCAGTCCTTTTGATCCTGCTCTTCTCCTCGACGCTCCATGTGCTGCCGGCATCCGGTCCGCTCCCTGCGTTCGGGGAAGACCCCGCGGGCTACATCCGCCGCATGGCCATGCCCGCCTTCGCGCTCAGCCTGCCGGTCGTCGGCCAGCTGACTCGCGTCATCCGTACTGCCATGGTGGAAGAGCTTGACAAGGACTACGTCCGCACTGCTATTGGCGCCGGCATCCCGAAGGGCATCGTCGTTGCCCGCAACGTGCTGCGCAACGCGCTCATCACGCCGGTTACCGTCCTCGGCCTGCGCATCGGCTACCTGATCGGCGGCGCTGTCGTCATCGAGGTCATCTTCAACCTGCCGGGCATGGGCATGACCATCCTGCAGGGCGTGCAGCAGAACTACCCGACGCTGGTCCAAGGCGTCTCCCTGGTTGTCGCCCTCACGTTCATCATCATCAATATCGTGGTCGACATGCTCTACATCCTCATCAATCCTCGAATTAGGACGGTGTAAGCATGGCACTTCGAAAGAACCTTACCCAGAAAATGGAGTCCAACCCCGGCCGTGTGCGCTTCCGCCGTTGGAAGGCCATGACCGTCGGCTCCCGCATTTCCCTCATCGTGCTGCTGGCAGTCATCCTGGTCGCGGTGTTCGCCCAGTTCCTGGCCCCGTACAACCCGTACGAAATCTTCACGGCACGCCAGGCCCCCAACGGCGAATTCCTCTTCGGCACTGACACCGCCGGCCGCGACATCCTGTCCCGCATGATGTACGGTGCCCGCTACTCGCTCGTCATCGGCCTGGGCGCGACCGCGTTCGCGCTCGTTGCGGGCTCCATCTTCGGCTCCATTGCAGCCGTTTCGCGCAAAGGCGTCTCCGAAGTCATCATGCGCTGCATGGACGTCGTCATGTCCTTCCCAGGCATCGCGCTGGCCGCCGTGTTCGTGACGGTCTTCGGCAGCAACCTGCCCTCCCTCGTGTTCGCCATCGGCTTCCTCTACATCCCGCAAATCACGCGCGTGGTCCGTGCGAACGTCGTGAGCGAATACGGCAAGGACTACGTCCGCGCGGTCATCGTCTCCGGCGCCCGCGCTCCGTGGATCCTCATCAAGCACGTCGTGCGCAACTGCATTGCGCCGGTCATGGTGTTCACCATCGTGCTCGTGGCAGACGCCATCGTCTTCGAGGCCTCCCTGTCCTTCATCAGCGCAGGCATCCAGGAGCCGACCCCGACGTGGGGCAACATCCTCGCCGACGCGCGCGGCGGCGTGTTGGCCGGCCGCTGGTGGCAGGCGCTGTTCCCGGGCCTGGCCATCATGATCACGGTTCTGTGCCTGAACATCCTGTCCGAAGGCATGACCGACGCCATGGCGGCAGCGCCGAAGGCTCCGGTCAAGGCCTCCGACTCCGCGCTGTCCACCAAGCGCGAGGCCGACGCCCTCGTCGCCAACCCCGAGCTGGCCTACGCTGCTCAGGCCGAGTCGCTCAACAAGCGCCTTGCCGAGCTGCGCGAAGTGGAGCTCAGGCGTACTGACCGCTTCCTGGCGGACACCTCTGTGCCTCCCATCCTGGAGGTCAAGGACCTTGCCATCCAGTTCCCGCGCCATGGCGATGTGGACGTTATCGACCACATCAGCTTCGTCGTCCGCCCGGGCCAGACGATGGGTCTGGTCGGCGAATCCGGCTGCGGCAAGTCCATTACGTCGCTTACCGTCATGGGCCTGCTCGACCCGAAAGCGAAGATTCCTTCCGGCGAGATCCTTTACAAGGGCCAGAACCTGCTGAAGATGACGGACAAGCAGCGCAACGAGCTGCGCGGCAAAGAGATTGCCATGGTCTACCAGGACGCGCTCTCTTCGCTCAACCCGTCCATGCTCATCAAGGCGCAGATGAAGCAGCTCACCAAGCGTGGCGGCACCCGCTCTGCCGAGGAGTTGCTCGAGCTCGTCGGTCTGGACCCGAAGCGCACGCTCGATTCCTACCCGCATGAGCTTTCCGGCGGCCAGCGCCAGCGCGTGCTCATCGCTATGGCCCTGACCCGCGACCCGCAGCTGGTCATCTGCGACGAGCCGACGACGGCGCTCGACGTGACGGTCCAGAAGCAGGTCATCAAGCTTTTGAACCGCCTGCAGGAAGAGCTTGGCTTCGCGATGGTCTTCGTGAGCCACGACCTTGCGCTCGTCGCCGAGGTCGCGAACTCCATCACCGTCATGTACGCCGGCCAGGTCGTCGAGCAGGGTCCGGTGCGCGACATCATGACCGAGCCGATCCACGAGTACACGCGCGGCCTGCTGGGCTCCGTGCTCTCCATCGAATCCGGCTCCGGCCGCCTGCACCAGGTCCCCGGCTCCGTCCCGAGCCCGAAGGACTTCCCGAAGGGCGACCGCTTCGCACCGCGCTCCAGCCATCCGAACGTCCACTCCGACGTCCGACCGGTCATCAAGCGCTACCGCGACACCGACCACTACTTTGCTGAATTGCCGAACGCTGAAATGCAACGTCTGGGCCTTACGCCCGTTGAAGGAGGTGTGGAGCTGTAATGACCACGGCAGAATCGAAGGCTACCCAGCCCATCATCTTCCTGGACGACGTCCACGTCACGTTCAAGACCCGCACGGGTTCCATCCTGCATCCGAACAAGGTGAAGGCCGTCCAAGGCGTCACCATGAAGCTCATGCCGGGCGAGACCATCGGCATCGTCGGCGAGTCCGGTTGCGGCAAATCCACGACGGCGAACGTCATCTGCGGCCTGCAGGCGCCGACGTCCGGCAAAGTCTACTTCAAGGGCGTCGACGTCACGAAGCGCTCCGCGCAACAGCGTCGCACGATCGGCCGTGTCATCTCCGTCGTGTTCCAGGACCCGGCCACGGCGCTCAACGCCCGCATGACCGTGCACGACCAGCTTATCGACCCGCTGAACGTGCATAAAATCGGCACGGCGCAGGAACGCGAGGACCGCGCGCTGCAGCTCATCGAAATGGTCGGCCTGCCGAAGTCCGTCCTCGACGCGCTACCGGGCCAGCTTTCCGGCGGCCAGCGCCAGCGTGTGGCTATCGCCCGTGCGCTTTCGCTCAAGCCTGACGCCATCGTCGCCGACGAGCCCACGTCTGCACTCGACGTGTCCGTTCGCGCGCAGATTCTGAACCTGCTGACGGACCTCAAGAAAGACCTGGGCCTGTCCATGGTGTTCATCAGCCATGACATTCAGACGGTCCGTTACATTTCAGACCGTATCATGGTCATGAACGGCGGCAAGTGCGTGGAGTCCGGCCCTGCGCAGGACGTCTTCAACAACCCGCAGGACGCCTACACGCGCAAGCTGCTGGGCGCTGCCCCGTCCCTCCTCCACCCGGATTTGGGCCAGGCGAAGTAAGCGCCCCGCACGCTGCACCGCGCAAGCGCATCGAAGGGAGGCACGAAGGTTCGTGCCTCCCTTTTTTCGTGCATGGGGGCCTTTTCGCCAACCCCGCCGCCCGCGTCACGAAAACCGCCTTGTGTGGACGCATATGAAGTCTGAGAAGGGTCGAACCGAAGGGAAACTGCGGCATAACGGGTTCACAGGCTTCATTTCTTCGCTCGCGCACGTGGCATCGCGCGTTTCACGAGGTCGCATCTGCGAAAGCAACAAAAGCTCCCTCTGCCGTAAGCAAGCGGCACTACGCATGATTCTCAATTGCCTCATCCGTCCACAAAACCGCTTTCTCCTGACGCACAGCGCGAAAAGGCCGCGCCATCGATGACGGCGCGGCCTTCAGGAGGGGTTCGTTACGCGAAGCCTAGCAGGCTCCAAATCAGACCGTCCGAAAACGAGCGGTCAACGCTGTGACGCAGGACGAAAACCGTCCGATGGCTCTACAGAATGCTCGCAGCGTAGAAGCAGTAGCGAGCGAGCGCCACGGCCAGGATCATGACCACAGCGGTGGCAGCTGCAGCCGCCATGGGCGAAAACTTGCCCTTCGCACCTGCGAATGAGATCGCAGCGCCAATGATGGACAGCACCGCAGCGACGCCGAACAGCATCGCGTCGTGCCCAAGGCCGCTAAAGCCCGTGAACTCGACGACCGAAACGACCGCGAAGATAACATCGAGCGCGATCGCCAGATACGCGAACGCCGGCTTCGTGCACAGGCTGGGAGCGAACACGGACGCCAGAGCAGCGCCCATAGCAAGATCACCCACCAGGTACAGCGGCCACGTGACGACGTTCGTCCATGCCTCCACACCGTAGCCGGTGAAGTACGCATTGCCCATGACGACGACCAGGCCAGCCGCCGCGATAGCCTCGATGACCCGAACGACGCGTGGGCAGGCACCTTTCACGAAACACAGCACCACATCGACCACCAACAGCGCGCCGAACGCGATAGACCAGTACGCCTCCTGAGAAATCATGGACGAAGGGTTCGACAGGGCGTTCAGGAACATCAGGGGACGGCCCAGGTGACCGAGGCACCCCAGAAGCCCCACGCCCAGCAGCACAAGGCACGCGAGCGGGAGCATCCAAGAACGCTTCTCCTCTTCCTTCGTGAAGAACACCGCGCTCACGACGGAAGCACCGGCGGCAAGGCCCGCCAGCGTTGTGAACACGAACAAGGGGAATTCAGAAATCATGTTGATCATCCTTGCCTGACATCGCGGCAGCGCTGCACGCCACCGCGGGATTCGATCATTGCATCGTGCGGCAGTGCAGCTCGCTACCGCACGGTTTGCTCAGCGCGCGACGCCAGCGCGCCGTCATGCAGCCACCGACACGAGTTCGTTGTCCTCGATGCCCCGCAGGCGCAACGCTGCGAGCTTTCGCGTTTCCGCAACGAGCTGCTCGCAGGCTGCAGACTCCTCGGCGTCATATGCGCGCGCAGCATCAACCAGCGCGCGCTCCGCGACATCTTCGCCCGAAGCACCCACGCCTGCTAACCCCTCGGCCCAGAACGCCGACTCACCCAGGAACGTGGCGTCCACGGCGACAAAATCGGCGAACGCCTCGATCATCTGCGGGTAGAGCACCGCGGTCTTTGAGCGGCGCGCGAAGCGAGCGTACTCGGACAGCCATCCGAGCAGGTGTCCGCGCACGAAGGACTCTTGCTCGCGCTGCACGGCAGCCAATGCGGCGAGATCGCCGACCGACAACGCCTCGCGCGCCTCCCCCGCCAACCGCGACAAGAACGCGCACATAAGGGACACATGGTCATCAGGCACGCGCAGCAGCTTGCGCGGCTGCAGCCCATGCGCTTCGTAGGCACGGCGAACTGCAAGCGTGCTTTCCTGACAGACTGACGCCTGCTTGCTCACATACGGAGACTCCCACGGATACGCCACGAGTTCGGCAGGGCCGATGAACAAGCGCGTGTACTCATCGCATGCCGCATCGAGCAGCTCGCCCGAAGCCCGGTCATGCAGGCTCGCGAGGAACCCCGCAGCGGAAGCGAGCGCCTCGCTCCCCTCTGCATACGCGCCGAGAGCCGCCTCGGTCGCATCGCCGGTCAGCGCCTCCAGTAGTTCACAAGAGGGAACGCCGCCGAACAGCTTATGGAACAGCGTGTAGAGGTACTCGCGGCACGCGAGCAGCGACGCCACGTCCATGACTTCCGCAGTCCGCTCGGGCGTGCTTGCGCCGGTGATAGCAACCATGGTTACAGCACCACCTCGGTGAACTCCTCGCGCTGCGCGGCAGCAGGAACTTTCAGCAGCAAGTTCGGGTTCGTGATGCCCGCCTCGGGCAGCGCGGGGATCTCGCTCACCAGCTCGCCTTCGTGCGCGGCGCGCAGTTCGTCGATATCGCCGAACTCGATGGCGCGCATGGGGCATGCGTCCACGCACACCGGGTTCATGCCCGCTTCGCGCAACGGCGCGCACGTGTCGCACTTCACGATGCATTTCGCGTCCTCGTCATACTGCGGAGCGCCGTACGGGCACACGATCATGCAGTTGCGGCAGACCACGCACCGGGAGTCGTCATGCTGCACGGTGCCGTCCTCTGCCTTGTGCATGGCGCCCGTCGGGCAACCCGCAACGCATGCCGGGTTCTCGCAGTGGTTGCAGGAAACGACCGTGTGGAACAGGCCCACCTCCGGGTACGTTCCGCACTCGTACGTCGTAACGCGTCGCGGACGCGGGCCGACGCTCTGCAGGTCGTGGCGGTCTTTGCAGGCGACCTGGCAGGTGTGGCACCCAATGCAGCGGGTCAGGTCAACATAGAATCCAAGGCCCATAGGTTATGCCTCCTGCTCTTCGATCTCGGGAACGTGATAAGCGGGGGTATCCGGGTCGTCCACGCCAGCAGCGAAGAACGGCGGGCGCTCGTAGTCCTCCACCAACGGCTCGCCGTCGTACTTCTCAATCTGGATGAGCAGGCTGTTGTAGCCGTCCACCTGCGGGAAGTAATTGGATTGCTGGCCATCGGAGAGCATCTGCTCGGAGCCACCGCGGTCGATGATGTCATCCGGGTCGGACTCGTCGAACACGGAGTGCACGCCATGCGGGATTGCCACCGTGCCTGGCATCATGCTCTGCAGCGGCTGGGCCTTGCGCAGCATCTTGCCGAAAGAGTTGAAGCACATGACGGTGTCGCCTGCCTTGATGCCGCGCTCTTCGGCGTCCTGCACGCTCATGAACACCGGATTACGGAAGGCTTCCTGGGTCCACGCCATGTTGTCGTAGCAGGTGTGCGCGCGGCGCATGTAGTGCGGGGTGTACGCCTGCAGCGGATAGTCGCCCTTGACCTTGTTCTCCCAGTCGGAGAACGTCTCCTGGTAGCCACGGTACGGCACGAAGTAGTTCGCGTACGGTTTGATGGGCTCAGGGTTGATGCCGATGCGGTTCACATTGTCGGCCTTGAACTGACAGTAGATCTCAAGCTTGCCGGACAGCGACGGGCGCGGCCACGCCGGGTCGGAGACCACGACTTCGCCGTTCGGTCCGATGCCCAGCTTGTCGTCGCGGTAGCCCACATAGTTGCGCCGGTCCTCGGGAGAACGCTGGCAGACGTAGGATCCGTCGGCAATGAACTGGTCGAAAGACACCTTGCCCTGCTGCTCCGGGAAGCTCGCATGGTATTTCTCGTTATCCTCCGCAGTCCAGGTGATGACCGGGCCCCACGAGCTCAAGTCCTCGGACAGCTCGCGCATGCCCAGGAAGTAGCCAAGCCACTGGTCGTGGTTGCTCTTCGGGTACGCCAGATCCGGGTCGACGCCCATGCGCTCCATGATCTCGCGGCAGATGGCCTTCTCCTCGCGCGCTTCGTACATGGGCTTGATAAGCGGCTTCCAGGCCAGCAACGCGTCCTTGCGCTGCTTCTGGCCGTTGCCGTCGCCGAACGGGCTCGGCCAGCACAGCTCGCCCCAACGTTCGTCATCATTGCCTTCCCAATGAGTCGCGACAGGCAGGATGATGTCAGCGAACGAGGCGGTCAGGGAGTACTTGATCTCCAAGGAGATGCAGGTGTCCGCCTGACGCATGACCTTGATGGCAGTGGACAGGTTGCCGCGCGTCTGCATGAAGTTGCTGCACGTGGCAAAGAGCAGGCGCGGGTTCACCGGCATCTCGCGCGCTTCGTGGTAGGTCGGCGTGTTGGCGCGCAGTTTCGTGGAGGTCGCGGCGGCAGCGCCGTTCGGCGCGACCCCGCCGGCGGCTGCCGCGCCGGAGTCTCCCAGGTACTGCGCGACCGCGTCGGGAGAGCCGGCGTCGTAGGCGCCTTCGGACGTTGAGACGTACGTCCCTTCCGCCAAGGAGCTCCACCAGGAGTTGCCCTCGATGCAGCGGTTTGGACCCGTGACCGCAGGGGCTGCAATCAGGTTGTCCGTGTATGCGTAATCCCCGCCGGCATGCTGGATGAGGCGGTAGCCGGAATCGCCAGCGTCCCACGTGTAGATGGCGGCGGAGCCATGGCCGGACTTGCCGAAGTGACCGCCCAGCGCGGACACGGTCATGTACGCCTGCGAAAGGTTCTCTGCCCCCAGGTAACGGGAGGCGGCGTAGCTGTGCAAGAAGATGTCCTTGTTGTTCTTGCCCGCCATCTCCGCGTACCACGTGATGTCCTCGACCGGCGTGCCGCAGATTTCCGTCGCCCACTCCGGCGTCTTCGGAATGCCGTCGTACTCGCCCAGCAGGTAATCGCGGAAGTTCTCGTCCGTGGTCGCTTCGGCAGGCATGGTCTCGGGCGTGAAGCCCACCGTGCGCTCGTTCACGAAATCCCAGTCGATGATATCGCCGCGCTCTTCGTCGAGGCGGACCATCTCGTAGGCGACCGCAAGCAGGAACGCGGTGTCCGTGCCCGGACGAACGCGAATCCAGCGTGCGTCCAGCTGGGCAGCCGTGACGTTGAAGCTGGGACCCACGTAGACGAAGTTCACGCCCGCTTCCTTGGCGTGGTTGAGCCACTGCATAGCAGTGTGCTGAGCCCACGCAGGATTGCAGCCGTACAGGATGATGTTGTCGGCGTTGGGCAGGTCGTACTTGTCAGGCGCCATCATGATGTCCGGGTGATCGCCGTTGGAGAACATGCCCAAAGCCTCGGTCTGGAACGCCCAGCAGCCGAACGACTCGACCTCAGTGTTGTAGACCGCGCCACCGATGAACGGGAACATGGCGGAAGCCGGCGCCCAGCGCCAGCCATTCACGACCACGCCGTCTTGGCCGTACTCGGCGTACACGCGCTTGAGCTCGTCGGTCACGTACGTGAGCGCCTCGTCCCAGCTGATGCGCTCCCACTCGTCCTTGCCGCGGAGTTCGCCATGGGCGTTCTCGCCACCACCCGGCTGCCAGCTCTTGCGCTTCATGGGGTACTTGATACGGTCGGCGTTGTAGACCTGCTGGCGCAGCGAGCGTCCGCGCAGGCAGCTGCGCTGCTGCGGCTGGTCGAAGCTGTCCTCGTGCGCGTCGTCAGACTTCTGGCGGATGACCACGCCGTCGACCACGTAGCCGCGGTTCATGCACATCTGGTTGCAGTTCTGATGGCAGTGGATGGGCAGCCATTCGCCGCGCTCTTCCAGGATGGCGTTATCGGACGCCACGGCGGACGCAGCCTGCCCCTCGTCAGCGAACGCTCCGCTGGCAAGCCCCAGCGCAGCAGTCGCGGCAGCCGCGCCCGCGCTGGCCCGCAGGAAGCTTCGGCGGCTCACGCTGTGGTGAAGGATTCCCATGCTCTCTCCCCTCTCGTCTTGCATGAGGCCCTGCTTGCCGGACCTCGATTTCGTCTTCATTCTGTGCGCGCGAAGAGGGGAAAGCTAATGCTTATATCGAGTTTCTTGCTATGCCTCAGAGGCATGCGAAAGAACGGCGCTGGCGAGATGTTATAGCGATGCCTCCAAGTTACCCAGAACACCGCCGGGTTGCTGCCAGGGCGCGGAAGCTTATCGATATCTGCCCTGCACGCCAAGCAAACGCCTCCGAGGGATTTGGGTCACCGCTCGCCGATAGACACCTCGCCTGTGCATTCTTCCCGCAAGCACTGCAAAAACGCCTCTGCGGCGTTCGAAAGGTGCCGGTGCTTCTTCCAGACGACAGCCGAGTCGGAGTACACCGGAGGATCAATCGGTCGAAAGCACAGCGCGCCATCTTCGGGCAAGCGAATGAGCCGGTCGTAGCAGAACATCACACCCATGCCCTCTTCGACGGCAATAGCCGCGTTCAGGCCCAGGTTGTACGTGAGGACCACATCAAGACGGTCGTGCAGCTCGCCCGCCCATTCGCGCATCTTGCCCGACTTCATGCCCTGCCTTGATCCGATGACCGTCCTTCCTGCCACATTCTCTGGGCGCACTGACACGCGCTCCGCCAGCGGATCGTCTTTGCGCATCAGCACGCCCCACCGGTCACTCTCGGGCAAGCTGAGCGACAGGCGATCCGGGTGCGGCAGGGGCTCGAACTCGACCAAGAAGTCTAAAAGCCCATCGTTGAACCGGTCCTCCAGATCAATGCTCGTGCCACTGAACAAGTGGAAGCGCACATCTGGATGCTCGTCCCGGCACCGTTTCGCCGCCCGGAAGACCGTGCGCATGACCTCGGACTCTCCGCACCCGATGAACACGCTACCGCCCACCGCGCGGTCCGGCTGGGCAAGGTCGGCCGTCGCCTTGTCGGCCAGGGCGACGATGCTCGTCGCGTAGTCGCGCAAGCGGACGCCCTCCACGGTCAGACGGATTCGCTTGCTACCGCGCTCGAACAGCGTCGTGCCGAACTCTTTCTCCAAGTCAGCAAGCTGGCGCGAAAGCGTGGGCTGCGTCACGTGCAGCTCCTTCGCCGCCCCTGAAATGGTTCCCGCGTGCGCGAGTGCGAGGAAATAACGCAACGTTCGTAACTCCATGCTTGCCCCTTCCCTACGCCGTGCACCTCATGCGCCACAGTACGAACAGCACGCCGGCTGCCAAGAACGCTGCGGCGCCGAATACGGCTGCGCGCGTTCCCGCCACCGTGATGAACACGCCGCACAGCGAGGTGCCGAGCGTGGTTCCCAGGTTCGCTGCCGTCAGGTACAGGCCGTTGCTGAAGTCCGCAGCCTCGGGCGCCGCGCGCGAGACCATGAACTGGTTCGCGTTGTTCGCAATGCCCGCGATCACGCCCAGGACCAGCGTCAACGCTGCCGTGGGGAGGCTCAACTGCCCCACCGCAAACAGCGCGAGGTATAGCACGATGAGCACGAGCGGCATAGTCACGAGCGTCGTCTTCGGCTGCGCGCCCAACGCATGACCGGAGATTACGTTACCCACGATATTCGCGCCGCCGTACGCCAAAAGCGCGATGCTCACCCACGCCGCGCTCATGTGGGAGACCACGCCGAAGAAATCCGCCATGAAGCTGTAGAAGCCAAACATGGCGCCGTTGATGGCGGCCGTTGCCAAAAGCGACGCCCACAGCACCGGCTTCTTCAGGATGCGCAGCTGGCTGCCGTACGTCATGCGCTCAGAGACCGGCATGGTCGGGACGAAGAGCGCGGTCGCCACGAACACCGCCACGGTCACCACGGCGAAGAACGCCAATGCCGCCTCTAGCATGACCGTGCTTGCCAGGTAGCTGGCCACGGGCACGCCCAGCACCATGCCGGCAGACACGCCCACGAACACGCGCGAGGAGTTCTTCGCGCGCTCAGCCTCCGTCTCACCCGTCTGCCCACCCAAGGCCAGCGCCATGGACACGTACAGCGGATGGAACGCCGCCGGAGCCACGCGCGCCGCCAGCAGCACTTCGAACGTGGGCGCGAATATGGCGGCCACGTTGCACACCGAGAACACGCCGAGCGAGAGCAGCATGACGTGCTTGCGATTCATTTTCGAGAACAGCAGCGGCATGGTCGGTCCAGCAATGGCCACGATGAGCGCGAACCCGCTCACCAGCAAGCCTGCGTCGGGCACGCTCACGCCGAACCGCTCGGACACCTGCGGGATGATGCCCACCACGCCCATCTCGGTATTCAGGATGCCGAACACGCCGACGGCCAGGATGAATATCAGCAGCTTGCTTGAGCCTTTCGCCATTATTACGTTCCCCTTTCCAAAAGAGAAGGGCCGCACCCAAAGCACTCGTCCAAGAACCAGAGCAGGCAAACAGAAGCGCAGTTCGCACAGAGACGGATCCGGCAGGTTTTCTACACCAGCGAGAACGTCACGTCCGCGGCACCTTCGCCCAAGAACGCACGCATCTGGTCTGCCGTGGCGCCTTCCACGTGCGCCAGTTTGGTGAAACTCCAAGAATTCGTGCCGTAGTACACGGTGATCTGGTCTCCCTGGTAGAGGATCACGTCGCCCGGACCCACGCTAATCTGCGCGTCACTGCGCGGCAGGCTCTGCGGCAACTGCCCCACCTTCTCCATGCTCGCGTAGTCGTCCATTTCTACAGTGAGCGGGCCTTCCGCCAGCAGGTCGGCAAACGCCCGCGCGGATGCATTGTCCTCGAGCGTGGCCGAAAGTGTTTGCCCGTCCACTTCCAACTGCAATTCGGTTGCTGTCATGGCATCTCCTTGGCTCTCTGCTTCGGACGCTTCCGATGCGGATTCGGCGGAGGGCGTCGGAGCAGGCCCGCCTGCCGAATTCGCTTGGCCGGCGGTGGACTCTTGCACTGCGCTGCCAGCAGGCTCCGCCGCGGATTCAACCTGTGCCGACTCCGTCGGCTGCCCCTCGTGCACGGCAGGCTCGCTAGCAGGCGCGCAGCCGAACGCCGCCAGCGCCCCCGCCAGCGCAAGAGCGCAGGCCATTGAACTTGCGTGACCTCTCATCTTCTCTCCCTACAACGACGCGCCGAAATCGCGCAGCATCTTTGCCATGCCGGGCGATGTGGCCTCGGGCGTGGTGGCCTCGAAGATGCCAAGATCCTGCGCACCGAACCATTCCACCAGGTAATGCTTGTAGATGCCTTCTGCCTGCTCGTACACGCCGTGCGCGCCCGAGCACAACAGGAGGGCCATCTTGGTGCAGTGCTTCGGCTTCAGGCCAGCGTAGGTGCGATTGAGGACCGTGTGCATCTGGCCCGAGAACGAGCCGTAGTACACCGGGCTTGCGACGACGATCATGTCGGCGGCATCCCACAGCGGGTATACCCTGTCCATGTCGTCACGTTGAACGCAGGCGCCATCTCCCGCACCGTGGCAGTATTCGCACCCACGGCACCCCCGTACATTCAAGCGCGCCACGTTCACCGTCACCACTTGATGCCCCGCATTGCGAGCGCCGGCGCAGAACGCCTCGACCATGGCAGCCGTGCCGCCTTCAGCACGGTAACTGCCATTCAGAACTAGGATGTTCACTGCTACCCCCCCCCTATTTCGCTTTCTCCACCAGCAGCTCATAGGATCCGGAAAGACCGTGTAGCACCTCGAGCGGGCAGGTCACCTGTCCCATGTTCACTTGGTCGCCGTAGCGGTGGGAGCCCTCCTCGCCATCGAACAGCACGGCAAACCAGCCGCCACCGGGGTTGTAATTGATGCTGCCGTTCTTCCAGCCGTGCTGCACCTGCTCTGCCCGATAGGGCAACTTGAAGGGCATTTGCCCGCAAAAGTCGACGCCCGTCCCTGACACGCGAATGCGACAGGGCAGCTCACGGGCGAATGCGTGGGCGGTCTCAGTATCATTGAGCACGCCAGAAACTGGAGTGTCACCGAAATGCAGGGTGATAGAAATCTCGCTCATGGATGGCTCCTTGCTTTGGATGCGGACTCTCCTTCCATTGTCGCGGCCTGCCTTGCTTAGTACAATTACTTATATCTAATACTCGATTATGCTCATTACGCATACTTAGGAGTTCACCATGAACATCCGCGTTCTCCGCTATTTCCTGGCCATCTGCCGAGAAGGGAACATGTCGCGCGCAGCGCAGGCACTTCATGTGACGCAGCCTACGCTCTCCCGCCAGATGGCGGATCTCGAACGCGAGCTGGGCTGTGAGCTGCTCGTCCGCGGCAACCGCACTGTCACACCCACCGAGAAAGGCCTCTACCTGCGCCGACGCGCGGAAGAAATCGTGGCCTTGGCCGACCAGACCACTTCCGACCTCACGCACGATGACGACGTGATCGAAGGGGACGTGAGCATCGGCGCTGGCGAAAGCGAGGGCATGCGCGTGGTCGCCGCCCGCATTCGCGCGTTCCGCGAGCGCTATCCTCACGTGCGCTTCCACCTTCGCAGCGGCAACAGCATCAACGTGGTCGAATGGCTCGAACGCGGTCTGGTAGACTTCGCCGTCCTCATGGCCTACCCGGAAATCAACCGTTTCGAGCACGTCCGTCTGACCCCGACCGACACGTGGGGCGTCCTCATGCCGAATGGGCATCCGCTTGCGCAGACGGATGTCATCACGCCGCAAGACTTAGTCCGCCGTCCGCTCATCCTGTCGGAACAGGCGCTGGAGACCGACGAGCTGTCCCAGTGGTTTGGCAGCCTTGCGCGGCAGGTCGAGGTCGCGGCAACATACAACCTGGCGTTCAACGCCGCGTTGCTCGTGCGCGAAAACGTCGGCTGCGCGCTCGTGTACGACCGCCTGGTGCCCACCGGCCAAGGAGCAGGCATGGAATTCCGCCCGCTCGACCCGCCGGTGGCATCTTCCATCGACTTCGCTTGGAAGCGCGGTCATGCGCTCGCTCGCGCACCGCGCGCGTTCTTGGAAGAGATGCATAGAGGCTCGCTGGAGGCATCGTAGAGCGCCCCGCGCCACCGTTCGCGCGCCGTGGCCAACAAGGATACAGCCGCGCGCGAAGGCAGCGCCCGCCCGCACGTCCCATGCGGTAGAATGTCCCTGGCCGAGCGCCCGCGCCGGCCGCGCAGTCCACATCCCTGTGCACGTGAGGAGACCCGCCATGGACTGGCAAATCGTGACCGATTCCAGCTGCGACATCATTCCCGCGCCCTGCGCGGACGAGCCCGTCGGACACGCGAGCGTCCCCTTCGTGCTGAGCGTGGGCGACCAAGACTTCGTCGACGACGAGAACCTGAACACGGCAGACCTGATCAACGCCATGGAAAGCTGCAAGCAGGCCAGCCGCAGCTCCTGCCCCGCCCCGCAGGCGTGGCTCGAGCACTTCAAGCAGGCCGAGCGCACCATCGCGCTCACCATCTCGTCGAACCTCTCCGGCAGCCTGAACAGCGCCCAGGCGGCGCGCCATCTGGCGCTCGAAGAGGACCCCAGCAGGCAGATTGCCGTAGTTGACTCCTTCTCCACCGGCCCGGAGATGACACTGTGCGTGGAGAAAATCCGCGAGCTCATCGGCGCCGGCCGCAGCTTCGAGGACGTGGTCGCCGAGGCCGAGGAGTTCTTCCGCCGCACGCACATCGTCTTCGCGCTGTGCTCCTTCGACAACCTGGTGAAGAACGGGCGCATGGGCAAGGTCGCCGGTCTCATGGCCAAAAAGCTCCAGATGTGGGGCATCGGCATTGGCACGGACGAGGGCACCATCGCCATCAAGGCGAAGACGCGCGGCTCCGCGAAGGCGGTCAAGCAGCTCATTGACGACATGGTCGAGCGCGGTTTCGAGGGCGGCAAGGTGGCCATCAGCCACTGCCACAACCTCGCGCTGGCCGAGAAGCTGCGCGACGGCATCAAGGAGCTGTGGCACACCGCCGAAGTGGGCATCCTACCCACGCGCGGCCTGTGCTCCTACTACGCCGAGCGCGGCGGCCTCATCGTGAGCTTCACGGAGGGATAGGCCCTGCCTGCCCGCGATTTTTCGTTGCAACCTGCTCGTTTCGCGTTGACGCGTTTTGCAGAGATTTTATAATTCAGAGCGATTCTGTCCGAAAACAACGAGAGGTTGCTTTTCATGAGCGAATTCAAGCTCCACGGCGTCATCCCGCCGGTCGTGGTCCCGCTGACAAAGGATCGCCATTTGGATCTGGCTGCCTTCGAGCGCACTGTCAACCGCATGATCGACGCAGGCGTGCATGGCCTGTTCTTCCTGGGTTCCAGCGGTGAGGTCGCCTTCCTGACCGACGCCCAGCGCTACCACGTCATGCAGGAGGCTGTCGCCGTGGTCAACGGCCGCGTCCCGGTTCTGGCGGGCATCATCGACATGGAGACCATGCGCGTGGTCGATCAGGCAAAGCGCGCTGAGGCCTTCGGCGTGGACGCCCTCGTGGCCACCGCCCCGTTCTACGCGCTAGGCGGCCCGAAGGAGACCGAGCGCCACTTCCGCGTCATCCGCGAGCACACCAACCTGCCGCTGTACGCCTATGACCTGCCGGTCTGCGTGCACACGAAGCTGGACCCCACCATGCTCGTGCGCCTGGGCAAAGACGGTGTCATCCAGGGCGTAAAGGACTCCTCCGGTGACGACGTGCAATTCCGCTGGCTGTGCCTGGAAAACGAGGAAATCGGCCATCCGCTGTCTCTGTTGACCGGCCACGAGGTCGTCGTCGACGGCGCGTACATGTCCGGCGCCGACGGCGCTGTTCCCGGCCTGGCGAACGTCGATCCGGAAAGCTACGTTAAGCAGTGGAACGCCTACCAGGCGGGCGACTGGGAGACCGTGCGCAAAATCCAGGATCACCTGGCACGCCTCATGTTCGTCACGCGCCACGTGCGCGCGACCGTCGGTTTCGGCGCAGGCGTTGGTGCCTTCAAGACGGCACTGTGGCAGATGGGCGTTTTCAACAGCAACCAGATGCGCGAGCCCGTCCAGCCGCTCGAAGGCAAGGACGTCGAAGAGATCGTGAACGCGCTGAAGTATTGCGGTCTGCTACCGGAAGACGCCCCTGTTCGTTCGTAGAACAACCGGAGCGAACACTGCCGTCGCAAAATGCCTGACGGCAGGTATACTAAGGCGAGACGGCTATGCCATCTCGCCTTTTTCATGCGCACGATGGTCGGTGCCTTCGCAAGAAGCCCCGTAAGCCCGCAAGAGACAAGGAACGCACATGGAAACCAACGAGCATAAGATTGCCATAGCAGTCGTGGACGTCGGCGGCACGAAGATTGCCGGCGCTGTCGCCCTGTACGATACGGAAAACCC
>NHCFC04200__coassemble_836_pt1 | contig 19114 bp, 13 predicted proteins | sample NHCFC04200__metabat2_low_PE_031 | metagenome-assembled genome bin NHCFC04200
GAAATGTCGCAACCTGCAGAAATCCTGCAGGTTGCTTTCGTTTTCGGCCCCGTAGCGGGGTTCGAACCGATGAGGTGGGTTTCCGTCAAGAAAACTGCCCGGTGGGCAGTTTTTAGGAAACCGCCCGACCGAGCCTGCGAGGAAGGGGTTGAGCGCTCTGCGAAGCAGGGCGCGGGAACCCCGTCGTCCGCTCCATGAAATGTCGCAACCTGCAGAAATCCTGCAGGTTGCTTTCGTTTTCGGCCCCGTAGTGGGGTTCGAACCGATGAGGTGGAAAATTCTGGGTTATAGTCCAAAATTCTCCGTTCGGTTGTTTGCGCCACAACGTCCATTTCGCGACAAATCGACTATCATTATTACAACCTGATGTGCCGACTAAACAAGGGGAACTTCGGCATCCCCTGCGAGCGAGGTTAGCCATGGACGACCAGGGAAAACTCGAACAGCTTGGCTTCGACCCATTCGAAGAGGCAGAGCGGATTACCCGCTATCAGCTGCACGTGCATTATTGCGAAAATCAGTCCGACGCTGTCATCGACACGTTCGACGATCAAATAAGCTGGTTTGGTGCAAGCGAAGGCGAATATGCCGTCGGGCGCGAGGTCGTTGACGAAATATTCCGCTCCATCACCGGGTATGTCGTGAAATGCAGCATCAGCGACGAGCAGTTCGACGTCATCTCCCCCGTTCCCGACATTTACATCTGCTCCGGCACGTACTGGGTTTCGACCGACCCCTCGACGGGCGTGTACGTGCGCTTCCACCAGCGTATTGCGACGGTCTTCCGCCTGGTGGACGGCGCCTTGAAATGCTGCCACCTGCATCTTTCGAACCCGTATTCGGAGATGATCGAAGGGGATATAGGTTTCCCCCATCAAGTGTCACGCCAAACGTACGACTACATGCAGCAAGCGCTCGAGCAGCAACGCAAGCAGATCGAAACGCAGACAGCCGAGCTTAATAGCATCTACAATACGGTGCCGTGCGGCATTCTGCGCTTCAAACGCGTGGACGGGACGTACCGCCCCCTCATGCTGAACCACGCCGTCGCCGAGCTCATCGGAACAACGGACGAAGAGCTGAGCGCAATGGACTGGTCAGAAGGCTTCAGCCCCACCATCATCGGAGAAGACGCCGCCAAACTTCGGGCCGCTCTGCACGAACTGCAAGATCCGGGCGACACCGTCAACATCCTTGTACGCGTCCAGCGACGTAACGGTGAAACCATTTACGTCAATTCGTGCAATTCGCTCATTAGCACGGACGACGAAGGCGCCATCGTCCAGAAAATCGCCTTCGACATCACCGACCGCGTGATGATGGAGAAAACGCTCGAACGGATGAGTTTCGAGGACAGTTTGACTGGCCTGTACAACCGCACGAAGTTCAACCACGAGCTGCAAGAAGGACATGGCGAAGGCCTCTCGTCCCTTGGCGTGGCGTACTTCGACATCAACGGCCTTAAGGCCACGAACGACCGGTACGGCCACAAAGCGGGCGACGACCTCATTTGCCGAGCTGCCGGGCACGTGAATCACAGCTTTGCAGGTCGGACATACCGCATCGGCGGTGACGAATTCGTCGCCATTGCGCCCGACCTGAGCCGCGAGGACTTCGAGCGGAAAGTCGCAAGCATTATGGAACACCTGCGCAACGACGGAATCGAGATAGCTGTCGGCCTTTCGTGGCGTGGCGAAGGCTGCAGCGTCATGGAACAGTTCGACGAGGCAGACAAGCGCATGTACGAGGACAAGGCGGCATTCTACCGCACTCACGACCGCCGCAAACCGCGATAGCGCTTTGCACGCTACGGTGACCGCAGAACGCAATCCCTCATTCGCCTCAGACGCGTAGCCTCACGCAAAAACGCCGCCCGCACTATGCGGACGGCGTTTCTTCCTTGCGCTGACAAACGGGCGCGTTTAGCCGATGCTGCCCGTCGGATAGACAATCATGAGCAGCAGCAGATCGACCAAGAACACGATAGCGAACACGATCGTGATGCGGTCGAGGTTCTTCTCGATGATGCTCGTGCCCGTCTGGCTGGAATAGACAGAGCTGGCGATGGCGTCAGAGATGCCAGTGCCCTTGCCGGAATGCAGCAAGATGAAGATAATCAGGCCCAGGCCGGAAATGACCAGGAGGGCAATGAGCAGAATCAAAAGCGGGTTCACGTTTTCTCCTCTAGTTCCTTCGAAAGCGCTGCGCGCTTGTGTCTGTGTTCACAAGCATATGATTATAGCCATTTCGTGCAACTTTACGCAAGCAGGCTTCCGCCGTCCATCTCCTTCGGCACAGAAAGTCCAATCATCTCAAGCAATGTCGGGGCCAGGTTGCAGAGCGCGCCTTCCTCCGGGCGCAGCGCAAGCCCCCGACCTGCACAGTCGACCAAAATGCACGGTACGGGCGCGGTCGTGTGCGCCGTGTGGGGACTCCCGTCAGCTGCGAGCATTTTGTCCGCATTGCCATGGTCGGCCGTCACGAGCGCCACGCCATGTTTGCGCTCGAGCGCGGCAAGAACCTGCGAAAGCCCTGCGTCCACCGCCTCGACCGCTTGCACTGCAGCCGGGATGGACCCGGTATGGCCCACCATATCGCAGTTCGCAAAGTTGACAATGTAAACGTCCGCTTCGTCCGCATCGAGAGCATCCGCAAGCCTGCGCGCCACCTCGGGCTCGCTCATTTCGGGCTGGAGATCGTAGGTGGCAACCTTCGGGCTGGGCACGAGCACGCGTTCCTCCCCTGCCTTCGGCTCTTCGCGACCGCCGTTCAGGAAGAAGGTCACATGCGCATACTTCTCCGTTTCGGCAATGTGGTACTGACGAAGTCCCGCGTCCGCCAGCACATCCGCCAGCACGTTGTCCGGGAATTCCTTCGCGAACGCCACCGGCGCAGGAATGTCGGGGTCGTATTCCGTCAGGCATACGAAATGCACGTGCGGCCAACGAGAACGTGCAAAGCCCTCGAAGCTTTCGTCCACCAGTGCGCGCGTGATCTGTCGTGCGCGGTCCGGACGGAAGTTGAAGAACACGACCGCATCCCCATTCTGCACTCCGCGCGCGTCGAGCGCGACCGGCTCTACGAACTCGTCGGTCACGTCGGCATCGTAGGAACGCTGCATGGCGTCTGCCGCGCTGCCTTCGAACAACGGCTCGGCGCACACGATAGACCGGTAGGCGCGCTCGACGCGCTCCCATCGGTTGTCGCGGTCCATCGCGTAATAGCGGCCTTCAACGCTTGCAATCTGCACGTTTGCGCCCGTACCGTCGAACTCAGCCAGAAAACGCTGTAGTTCCTCGATGTAGCTTTTGCCGCTTTTCGGCGGTACGTCGCGCCCGTCCATAAAACAGTGCACGCGTATATCGGAGACGCCCGCGGCGACCGCCGCGCGCACAAGCGCGTACAGATGCTCGTTGGACGAATGCACGCCGCCGTCGGAAACCAGGCCCATGAAGTGCAGCGCAGCGCCCGGCTTTCGCGCAGCCTCGAACGCATCGTTCAGCACGGCATTGTGCGCAAGCGACCCATCCGCGCACGCACGGTTAATGCGCGTAAGCTCCTGGTACACGATACGGCCTGCGCCAATGTTCAGATGGCCGACCTCCGAGTTGCCCATCTGGCCGTCAGGCAGTCCGACCGCCTCGCCTGAAGCTTGCAACGTGGTATGCGAGCATTCAGCGAGCAAACGATCCAGGCAGGGAGTTTTAGCCTGGGAGATGGCATTGCCCTCTCCCGCCTCTGCCAGCCCAAAACCGTCCATGATCACCAGCAGGGCCGGAAGGTTAAACGCTTCGCGCGATACGGACGCCTGCGCGTTCATCGAATCCGCCGTCATGAGAGGCACGCCTCGACCAGCTGACGGAAGCTCGCTGCCTTCAGCGCCGCTCCGCCGATAAGGCCGCCGTCGATGTCAGGCTGGCAGATAAGGCCTTCGACGTTCTCGGGCTTCATGGAGCCGCCGTACAGCACGCGCATGTTCTGCGCGGTCTCTTCGCCGAACAGCTCTGCTACCGTCGCACGCACGGCTGCGCATACCTCTTGCGCCTGCTCGGGCGTAGCAGTGCGACCAGTGCCGATAGCCCAAATGGGCTCGTAGGCGACGACGGCGTCCTTCACCTCCACCGCATCAAGCCCGGCGAAGGCAGCGCGCACCTGAGCGCACACGTACTCTTCGGTCTCTCCCGCATCGCGCACCGCAAGGGACTCGCCCACGCACACGATCGGGGCGATACCGCCCGCAATGAGCGCACGCGTCTTCTTATTCACCATCTCGTCGGTTTCGCCGAACAGCGTGCGGCGCTCGGAGTGGCCGACGATGCAGTATTCGCAGCCGATCTCCTTGAGCATGGCAACGGAGATTTCGCCCGTGAACGCGCCTTCGGGCTCCCAGTGCACGTTCTGGGCGCCGACGGAAATCTTCACTTTGTCGAAGTCCAGCACAGTCTTTGCGGGCTTCAGGTCGACGAACGGCGGGCAGAGCACCACGTCGACGCCCTCCCATTCCTTGTCGTACTGGTTAGAAATGTCCTGCGTGAGGACCACGGCCTCGGCAACGGTCTTGTTCATCTTCCAGTTGCCGGCCATCATTTTTTTACGGGTCATGTCGTTCCTTTCGGTTTGGACGATCCAAGGGACACGAACATGCAGCGAAATGCACCTCTTGCATGCCCCTATCCCGAAATGCGCAGGGAAACACCTCCGTTCAAGAACGAGAGAGCCCGCGCGCTTCCAAACGAAAACATGCCCTGCCGCCCGAGCGAGCGGCAGGGCATCCAATCTACTTCAAAGCTTCCACGCCAGGGAGCGCTTCGCCCTGGACAAGCTCCATCGACGCGCCGCCGCCGGTCGAAATGAAGGTCATCTGGTCGGCGAGGCCGAACTTGTTGACCGCGGCAACCGAATCGCCGCCGCCGATGATCGTATCCGCTTCCGCATTCGTCGCCACGGCTTCGGCAACCGCCTTAGTGCCCGCCTCGAACGCTTTCATTTCGAACACGCCCATAGGGCCGTTCCAGAAGACAGTCTTCGCCTGGGCGATAGCCTCTCCGTACGCCGTCGCAGTCTCCGGACCGATATCCAGCCCCATCATGTCCGCAGGGATCGCGTCGACGGACACGGTCTGCGTCCGCGCATCCTCGGCGAACGCGTCCGCTACGACCACGTCGGTCGGCAGCAGGATACGGCATCCGGCAGCCTCCGCGCGCGCAAGCGTTTCAGCCGCGCGCTCGACCCAGTCCTCTTCTTTAAGCGACGTGCCCACCTGCTTGCCCTGAGCCAGCAGGAACGTGAAGCACATGCCGCCGCCGATCACCAGCACGTCGCACTTCTCGATAAGCGCGTCGATGACCTTGATCTTGTCGGAGACTTTCGAGCCGCCCAAAATGGCCAGGAACGGACGCTTCGGGTCTTCCAGCATGCCCGTGAGCGTGCCGACTTCGTTCAGCATAAGATAGCCGGCATACGCAGGCAGAAGCTCCGCGACGCCCGCCGTGGACGCATGCGCACGGTGCGCCGTGCCGAACGCATCGTTGACATAGACTTCCCCGAGCGCAGCGAGCGCACGGCAGAAATCGGGGTCATTCTTCTTCTCGCGCTTATCGAAGCGCAGGTTCTCGAGCAGAAGCACCTGGCCGTCCTCGAGCGCTGCAGCCTTCGCTTGCGCATCTTCGCCCACCGTGTCGGATGCGAACGCGACCGGTGCGCCCAGAAGCTCGGAAAGGCGCTCGGCTGCCGGAGCGAGGGTGTACGCTTCTTCGAAGCCTTCGCCCGACGGACGGCCGCGATGGCTCATGAGGACGACGCGAGCGCCCGCGTCCACCAAGTACTGGATGGTGGGGAGCGCCGCGCGAATGCGCGTGTCGTCGGTGACAATGCCGTCCTTGATAGGCACGTTGAAATCCACGCGGACAAGCGTCCGCTTACCGGCAACGTCCGCTTGCTCGACGGATTTGACGTCAGCCATGAAACCTCCTTACAGAAGAGAGCCCGCACCGCCCGAGGCGAACGCCACGGCCTCAGTGCGGGCTGAGTGCGAGAATGCCCCGACCTTGCAGGCCCCCGCTCTGTCAGCGAGGGCTTTCCTGGTGGCGAAGATCGCCGCGAAGGAAGGCTGCGGCTGGCCTTACGGCCGCCGCAGCCTTCATGAACGGCGAGATTCGGTGCCAGGGAAGGCCGCAGCGTCGAGTATTCCGCCGTTCGGAAGAACGGCGGAATGAATTACAGCATGATCTTCGCGAGGTCGCGGACGCGGTTGGAGTAGCCCCACTCGTTGTCGTACCAGCTGATGACCTTGATGAAGTTGCCTTCGCCGCCCATGACCATAGTCAGGCCGGAATCGAAGATGGAGGAATGAGCGTCGCCCACGATGTCGATGGAAACGATCGGGTCGGTCTGGTACTCCAGGATGCCCTTCAGCGGGCCCTCCGCAGCAGCCTTCATGGCAGCGTTGATCTCTTCGACGGACGCTTCCTTCTCAAGCTCCACCGTGAGGTCGACCATGGAGCCGTCCGGCGTGGGAACGCGGGTAGCGAAGCCGTCCAGTTTGCCCTTGAGCTCAGGTAGGACCAGGGAGACCGCGCGAGCAGCGCCCGTGGTGGTCGGGATCATGGACAGTGCGGCAGCGCGCGCACGGCGCAGGTCCTTATGCGGCAGGTCCAGGATCTTCTGGTCGTTGGTGTACGCATGGATGGTGTTCATGAAGCCGCGCTTGATGCCGAAGTTGTCCATGAGGACCTTCGCGACCGGAGCCAAGCAGTTCGTGGTGCAGGAAGCGTTGGAGACGATGTGATGCTTCTCCTTGTCATACTGGTCGTCGTTGACGCCCATGACGATGGTAATATCCTCGCCCTTGGCCGGGCAGGTGATGATGACCTTCTTGGCGCCTGCGGCAATGTGCTTGCTGGCCAGTTCGCCGGTCTTGAAGATGCCGGTGGACTCGACCACGATGTCGACGCCCAGCTCGCCCCACGGCAGGTTCTCCGGGTCGCGCTCGGAGAGGACCTTCACGGCCTTGCCGTCGGCCACGAAGCCGTCTTCGGTGACCTCGACGGTCTCGAAGGCACGGCCGTGGACGGAGTCGTACTTCAGCAGGTGCGCCATGGTCGGGATGTCGCCCAGGTCGTTGACGGCGACCACTTCGAGCTCGGGGTCCTTGCACATAGCGCGGTACACCAAGCGCCCAATGCGCCCGAACCCGTTGATGCCTACCTTCGTTGCCATGTTGTCTCCTTTCGCAAGGGAGGCGTTCCTCCCGTTTCGACGTAGCAGCGCGCACGCGCGCACGGTACACGATTATTGTACCGCGGGAACGGGCAGGAATACGGCACATCGGCGGACGCGTGAAAGAGCGGGCAAACGCACGGGCGCAGATGGAATCCTGCGCGCACTTTCGCACGAAATGCCCGCGCCAAAACGGCAAACGAGATTTCCTGCCTACGAAATCTCGGCTGCCATCTGCTCGATACGACGGACGCGGTGGTAGACTGCGGACTTCGACAGCGGCGGGTTGGCGCGCTCTCCTAGCTCCTTGAGCGTGGCGTCCGGATAGGACACGCGCAAGGAGATGTACTCCTGCAGCGCAGGCGGCAGGTTCTCCAACCCGTGTTCGGCCACCACCTTATGGATGGCCATGATCTGCTCGACAGAGGACTGCGCGCTTTTCGCCTGATTCGCCAACTCGGCGTTCACCCGACGGTTCACGTCGTTGCGGACGCTTTTGATGACCCGCTCGTTCTCCATGGCGAGCGCCGCCTGGTGTGCTCCCACCAGCGCCAGGAACTCCGAAATGGCCGAACCGCTCTTGAGATAGACCGTCCACGACGAGCGGCGCGACATGATGCGCGCGCCGATACCGCGCTCTTCCAGCAGCGCCACGATGCCGCGCGCGAGGTCTTCGGACTCAAGCGTCATTTCGAAGTGAAAGTCGCCACGCGGGTTGGAAATGAACCCGCTGCCCAGGAACGCCCCGCGAAGGTACGCCGCCGTGCAGCACTGCTTCTCCACCAGGTGCGGATCGATGCCCATCTCCAAGCCCGTAGCCGACAGCACGCCCGCATCGTGCAGCGCCGCATCCAGCCCTGGCTGCATGGGGAGCACAATCAGGTAGTTCGGCGTCTTATGGAGCACCGAACGTCGGACCGTAAGCTCGGTCTTGAGCTGATAGATCTGATGGAGCAGCTTGATGATAAGGCGCGCGACGCTCGGCACGTCGGTAGCAAGCTCGACACGATAGCGCCCCGTGCCGCCGAACATGAGCGTTCCCTCCGTCCGCACGAGCGCTGCCAGCACCGCTTTGTCACAGTGCGAGCAAACAGGCGGCACGCGCGTGAGCTCTTCTTTTACTTCCGCCGTGAACGACATAGCTTGATCACTCCTGCGAACGCGTCGCGCAAAGCCTGCGGGTCATGCCACGTGGGGTGCAGCGGGTCCACCAAATTGCGCGCGATCACGAGAGGACCGCGCGACTGGATGCGCTTCGCCATCTGGTAGTCGATGCGAACAGGTCGGATATTGGGATTGACCCCCGGACCGGACAAATCTGCCTCCGCTCCGCCGCCTTCGCGGCCGGTCGCCTCGTCGAGGACTTCAGAGAGGCTCTCCCGCGCACGCAACGGTCGCGGCGTGTGAACGAGCATGTAGTCCACCAGACCGTCCATGCCATGGTCGAACAGCGCCTGCACATGCTCTTCGGCGGAAAGGCCCCAGGTTTCGCCCTGCATGTCGGCAAGACTGCACACGAACACCGTATGCCCCTGGGAACGGCGAATGGCGTCCACGATGCCGGGGACGAGCAGGTTGGGAATAATGGACGTGAACAGCGAGCCGGGACCGAGCACGATGAGGTCGGCCTCTTCTATTGCGTCCACCGCAGGTTGATAGGCGGCAACGTCCGTTTCCTTAAGCCATGCATGCTCAAGTGCGGTGTTCGAATGGCACGCCTTTGCCTGGCCTTCAATCGTGCGCCCGTCCCGCGTTTTCGCGCAGAGCACGATATTGTCGAGCGTGGAGGGATAGACGTGGCCGCGGCAATGCAGCAAGTCCTCGCAGATTTCGATGGCCGCCGGGAACGAGCCGGTAGCGTCCTCGAGCGCGGAGAGCATGAGGTTGCCGAGCGTATGGTTGCGCGCGAACTCGAAACGGTAGCGGAACGCGCGCGTGAGCGGATCGTGCTGGTCGCCCGCGAATGCAACCAAGCATTTCCTGATGTCGCCAGGAGGCGTGACATGGGCTTCCTCACGTAGGATGCCAGTGGAGCCGCCATCGTCCGCCATGGCGACGATGGCGGACGTTTCAACGCCCATAGACAGCAGCGTCTTGATGGACACGGGCGCACCCGTGCCACCTCCGATCACGACCGCGCGCGGAGGACGCCGCACGAAATGGCGCGTCTCCGGCGACAAGGTCTCGCGGATACGCTCGAATGCGGCAGTCTGCGTCGGGTCTATAGAAAACGGGTGCCGCATGGCTACTTCGCCGCCTTCTCGGTTTCGGCGAGCGAAAGGTCGCGATGTGCAATGCTCACGCGGTAGCCGCGGCTCTTCAGGTAGTCGCCCGTGGCCTCGGCGAGTGCCACGCTGCGATGCTGGCCGCCCGTGCACCCGACGGCGATGGCCAGCTGCTGTTTGCCCTCCGCAACGTAGCCGGGCATGACGCAGTCCAGAAGTGCGCGCCAGCGCTTCTGGAACTCTTCGGTCTCAGAGCGGCACATGACGTAGTCGCGCACGGCCGGGTCAAGGCCGGTAAGGTGGCGCAGCTCCGGGTCGTAGTATGGATTCGGAAGGAAGCGCACGTCGATGACGATGTCCGCGTCAAGCGGCGCACCGTGCTTGAAGCCGAACGAGTAGACCGTCACTGCCAGGCCCTTGCGCTCCTCTTTCGTGGAGAACAGGGACTTCAGCTGTGCGCGCAACTGCTGCGGGAGCATGTCCGTCGTGTCGATGACGACCCACGCGGATTCGCGCAGGTTGAACAGCAGCGAGCGTTCGCGCTGGATGCCCTGGACGATGGTCATGCCGTCATCGCAGAGCGGGTGGCGACGACGGCTGGACTTGTAGCGCGCGATGAGCTTTTCGTCCGCCGCGTCCAGAAAGACGACACGGTAGTCGATGCCCGCTTCGGTCAGACGGTCGAGCTCCGTTTCGAGCGAAGAGAAGAAATCGCGATTGCGCGCGTCGCACACCGTGGCAATACGACGGTGCGTCGACTTGCCCTCCGGGCTGTCCGCAAGGTCAAGAAGCGACGGGAGCAAGCGTGCGGGCAGGTTGTCGACGCAGAAGTAGCCCAAGTCCTCGAACGTGTGGATAGCCTCGGTGCGGCCCGCACCGCTCATGCCCGTGATGATGACCAGATCGGGCGCTTCTTCGCCCGACCGCGACGTCGCGGCTGCATTCATGGTATCGCTCATGCTGGCTCCTTCCCTTCGTCTTCGCCCACCGCGAAGACGCGAGCGGCTGCTTCGGTCTCGGCGGCTTCCCCGCGCTGCCCGTTCGCCGCGCGCCCTCCGCTGTCGGCGCGCGCATTCGAGGTGTCATTATACTGCGCAAGCACGGCCACGAGCTCTTCGGCCACTTCGTCCGGCACGACGCGCGCCGCCTTGATTTCTTCGAGCGTTGCCTGGCGAAGGTTCTTGAAGCTCTTGAAGGCTTTGAGCAGTGCTTTTTTGCGCACGGGCCCCAGTCCCGCCACGCCGTCGAGGATGCTTGCCGTCATGCCCTTGCCGCGCAGCTCGCGGTGGAACGTGATGGCGAAACGGTGCGCCTCGTCGCGAATCTGCTTCACCAGGTAAAGGGACGCCGAACCGCCCGGCAGCACGACCGGACCGGTATCCTGCCACGGAACGAACAACTCCTCGTCTCGTTTTGCCAAACCGCACAGCGCAATGTCGTCGATGCCCATCTCCTCGAACATGTCGATAACGGCATTGAGCTGTGGCAGACCGCCGTCGAGGATGATGAGGTCGGGCTTTTTGCCGAAGCGTTCGTCCGCCATGCGCTCCGGACGGTAACGGCGGCGCATGACCTCCTGCATGGACAGAAAATCGTTCGCCTCGTCGAGCGGCGTCTTGATCTTGAAGCGGCGGTACTGGCTTTTGTCGGGGCGCCCCGCGGTGAACACCACCATGGACGCCACCGTGTACGAACCGTGGATGGTCGAAATGTCGAAGCATTCAATGCGCATCGGCGGCTCGTCAAGGGCCAGGGCGCTTTCTAGCTGCAGTAACGCGTCGTTCACGCGTTTGTCCTCGTAGTTCGTGCGCACCTTATAGCGCATGAGCGTGTGCTCGGCGTTGCGCTCCGCCATCTCCAGAAGTTCGCGCTTTTCGCCCTTCTGAGGGGCCGAAAAGCGGACTTTCGCGCCGTGCGCGGACTCAAGGCGTTCGGTAAGCCACTCCTCCATGACCTCGACGTCCTCGGGAAGTGCGCGCACGATGACCTCGTGGGGAATGGACGTCGTCGCATCGTAGTAGCGCAGAAGGAAGTTGTGGAGCAGGTCGTCGTCGGGGACGTCCTTGCCGCGGTTGAGGACGAACTCGTTGCCGTTGATGACGCGCCCTTCGCGAATCATGAACACGTGAACGCCCGCGATGGTCTCTTCGCGGAAAATGCCCACGACGTCGGCGTTCAAACGGCGCGACGATACCGCATGCTGGCGGTCGGAAAGCGCGTTGATGGTGTCGATGCGCTGCTTGACGCGCGCTGCGCGTTCGAAATCGAGCTCCGCGGCCGCCTCTTGCATCTCTTCGGTCAGCTCGTCGATGAACTCCTGGTGATTGCCCGCGAGGAACCGCTCCACCCGACGTACGTTCTGCCGGTATTCCTCCGGCGTTATCTGGCCGCAACAGGCGCCAGGACCCAGCCCGACATGCGCGTCGAAGCATGGGCGCACGTCATGGGAAAGCAGGGCGAGCTCGTCTTTTTCCAAGCGGCGTTTCAGCTGGCGCCAGTCTGCGCATTTTGCCGAGCAGACGGGCACGACTTTGCGCGCAATGTCGATCAGCTCGCGCGCGGCGCGGCTGTCCGTGTACGGCCCGAAATACCGCGTGTCGGAGCGGTGCTTTTCGCGCGTGTACTTAATGGCCGGAAAGACGTCGCCTTTCGTGAGCGCGATGAACGGGTAGCTTTTGTCGTCCTTGAAGTCTGCGTTGAAGAACGGTGCGTACTGGTTGATGAGGTTCTTCTCGAGCACAAGGCTTTCATGCTCGTTCTGCGTCACGATGTACTCGAAGGAGTCGATCTGCTCCACGAGCAGCGGAATCTTCGCCCGCTCGTCCTGGAAGTTCACGTACTGGCGCATGCGCGCACGAAGCTGCTTTGCTTTGCCTACGTAAATAACCTGGCCAGACGCGTCTTTCCAAAGGTAAACGCCCGGCTCGGCGGGCACGTTTGCAAGCTGCTGTTTGATTTCTTCGAGTGTTGCCATGGGGGAAGTATACCGGATATGCAAAGGGAACGCCCGGGTGCGTGTGCGCGTGGTGCAGGCGGGCGAAAAGCCACCGGAAACGAAATCCCGATTTTGCAGCAAGTTTGGGAACTTATTGGTCCAAATTGAGGCTCCACAGGACCAATAACCTCCCAAACTTGCTGAAAACACCTTGAACAGGACCAATAAGTTCCCAAACTTGCTGCAAAAGCCCGATTGCGGTTACGGAATAAAAAACGCGGGACGAGTGCATCCGTCCGGGCGATTCCGACCAAACGAAAACTCGGCTTTGAGAAGAATCGCGGCTCTTGCGGAAAAAGAGGACTGTCGCTATTTCCCATCCGACCGCTCGAAACCTGCGCCCAAATCAGGAACACGCGTCGTCCGCACCGAATCGTGGGGCAACTGTGGAAGTGCGGGAGCTTCGCGCGGAGCGAAGCAAGCATGCTCTATCATGGGATAATCCATCATACAGGCTTGCAATCTGCGGAAATACTACGTGTCGCGCGCGAAAGACGATGGATTGCGCGATGCGGCGCCACACGCCACGTGCGCAACGTGCCAACCGAGGAAAAGAGACGCGATGGCGTATGCCGTAGAGCCCACCACGCAAGCAAGTCAGACTTCACATTCATACTCCCCCGGCCTCCTCCCCGAGCACCGCCCGGAAAGGGCTGTCGTGTTCGGACGGTCTTCAGGATTCGTTTCCGAAGACGAGCCGGTAACGGAGCCCAACCGCCAACGAAACAAGAAGCGTGCGGTCAGTTGCGACAGGAAACGAAGCCTAGAATCCACATTCGGATACATAGAAGACCCCTGTCAGGAGTCCGCAGCCTCTTTCGAGCACGAACGAAGCACGAAACTCCCTGCCAATCTTGAATGCGACCAGAGGGCTAAATCCGCGCTCGCGTCTGGAAACATGGCGGACACCCGGACTGGGCAGACTTTGCCGGTCGAATCCTTGCTCGCATCTGGATATGGTACAGAATGCAAGATGCCGTCCTCCTCTGAACGCAAGCATTGCAAGAGCTTCGCAACAGAGACCGACGACAGCCCGGCACCTTGCACTATCGAAGACCATGCGGTCGTGTTCAGTCATCGGACGGCGCTCCAAATCGCAAGCGCTATCGCGCTGGGACAGTGCCGCCGCATCAGGACGCCTGTGGAGCTCGCTAACGTGGCACCTGAGCGAAAAGGCGTGGAGCGGGCAGTCGAAGAGCTTCGAGACGCAACGCCGAACCTGTTCATAACCAGGCCGGCGCACTATCTTGTCGGAAGCCGGGCGTTCAAACACTGCACGGAACGCCACGCGCCGCATCATGTCGCCGTCACAATGCCGAGCTCGTCCATCCTTCGCCTTTCAGGCGGTTCGTACTGCTGCTCCCCGGCACTTGCGTTCGTCCAAAGCGTAGCGAGCATGGGAGATGCCGGCTGCATCGAAAGCAAAATAGCGATGCTGGAACTCGGATGGGAGCTGTGCGGAACCTACCGAACGAAGAAGACGGCACGCCAAACCGTCTACGATGCCCCACAGCTGACCACCGTGCGAACGATCAAGGATTTCGTGCGCAAGAACGGCGGAATGCACGGAATCAACAAGGTGCGACGCCTGCTTCCCTACCTGGCGGACAACTCCGCATCCCCGCGAGAGACGAAGCTTGCACTGTTGCTCATGCTTCCCTGCCGGTTCGGTGGGTACGGGTTCGGCATGCCAGTCCTGAACCGCGACATTTCGGCGACACAGGGTGCGCGCGCACTGGCGCGGAAAGGAAGCTTTCGCGGCGACATCGTATGGCCGAGAGCAAAACTGGACGTCGAATATCAGAGTCGTGAGCAACACAGCGGCGAACAGAGCCGCATTGAGGATTCGCGGAGAACGAACGCACTGACCCTCATGGGTTGGAACGTCGTCGAAATCACGAACGCGGAACTGGACGACCTTGCCGCCATGGACCAGATTGCCCGCACGATACGCTCCGCCCTGAAGGCGCACACAGGCAACAATATCAACGATTATGTACGCAGGAAAGCGGAGCTGAGACAGGCGCTGGGCCTGCCGACATAGAGGCGGACGCCTGACCCTGACCGCGCGTCGCTGGGTCATTCGTCGAGGATCGTCTGGGCTTCGGCAACGTCAAGCTCTTCATCGCTTTCGAGCACTTCCTGGTCACCTTGCGCTTCGCGCAAAGTACGGGCTTCCTCGAACTTCGCCTGCATGGTCGGGTTGTTTTTGGTCAGGCGCTTGATGGTGAGGTCCTGGGCTTTGTCGTTCGCAAGGCGAAGGTTACGCTCGCTGCCGAGCAGCGCTTCCTTGATCTTGTTCAGATGATCGATGGACTTGTCGATTTCGTCGATAGCGGTCTGGAACCGACGGCTCGCCAGTTCGTAGTTGCGCCCAAACCGCGCCTTGAAGTCCTCCATCTGCTCTTCGAAGTGCGTTACGTCGATATTCTGACTGCGCACCTGCGCGAGCTCCGCCTTGTACGTCAGCGCGGACAGCGAGGCGTTGCGCAGGATAGAGATGATCGGAATGAAGAACTGCGGACGCACGACGTACATCTTCTCATAGCGGTACGACATGTCGACGATGCCTTCGTTGTACAGTTCGCTCTCCGGCTCTAGCAGCGTGACCAAGACCGCATATTCGCAATTCTTCTTGCGGCGGTCAGCGTCCAGCTTTCTCAGGAAGTCCTCGTTCTTATGTCGATGCGTGCTCTCGTCGCTTTCGTTCTTCATCTCGAACATGATGGAGACGACCTCGTTGCCGTCGTCGTCAAGCTCCCGGAAAACGTAGTCGCCCTTCGTGCCGTCCACCACGTCGTTGTCCTTTTCGAAGTACGCACGCGGAAACGCCGTGGCACGGAGCTTGTTGAACTCCGTTTCGCAGTGCTGCTCCAAAGACTCTCCCACCATCTTGGTGGACAGGCGTGCCTTCATGTCCTTCACGCGAGCAATCTCTTCGTCCTTGAAGGCAATGATCTCGTCCTTCGCCTTGAGTTTTGCAGCCATCTCCTCTCGCAAAGCGCTCGCTTGCTGCTGGCTTTCTGCCTGGGCGATCTGCATCTGGGCGGCCAGCGCATCGCGCTCTTTCTCCGCCGACGTCCGCGCCTGCGCAACGGCAAGCTCTTGCTGGCTGGCAAGCGCCGCCTTCTGAGTTTCGAACGCAGTAGCCTGTGACTTCAACTGCTGTTCGTGCGCTTTTGCCGCCTGCGCCAACTGCGCCCGGTACGATTCCTGCTGCTGTGCGAGCTGCTTCTGGTACGCCTCCTTTTCCAAGGCCAGTTGCTTCTGATAGGAACTTTGTTCCTGGGCGAGCTGCTGCTTGTACGATTCGGCTTCCTGGGAAAGGCGAAGCTCCTGCGCTTGCAGCTCAAGCCGATGCGCTTCCGCTGCCTGCTCCAACTGCTGGGTGAGCTGGGCAATGCGCGCTTCGCGCTCCGACGTGGCATCAGCAAGGGCCTTCTCCCGTTCGGCCTGGGCCACGCGGTCGACCGCGTCTTTTTCCGCCGAGACCTTCTCCAGCGTTGCCGTGAGCTGGGCGATACGCTCCTGCGCCTGTGAAAGCGCCAGCTGAGACTCTTCTTTGTAAGCGTCCAGGTCTTTGCGCGCAGCGGCTTGCACCTGTTCAAGGCGCTCCTGAGCAGCGCCCTTCACTTGCGCAAGCTCCTTGCGCGCAGCGTCGGCCGACTGCTCGAGCTCCTTGCGTGCGCGCTCTTTTTCCAGCGCAAGCTGCATACGCGCTTTGTCGTTCGCCTCTGAAAGCTCTTGGCTGGCGCGCGCCTGCGTTTCCGCAATCGCAAGCTGCACTGCCTGCTGCCGGGCTTTTTCCATGAGCTGCTCACGGTGCGAAAGCTCTTTTGCGAACTCGGCATCCCGCACCTGGCTGAGAATCTGGGCGTAGCCGGATTCATCCACCTGGAATACAGTGCCGCACTGTGGGCATTTGATCTGGCTCATGCGCTGCTCCTCCTGAAGGTTCATAGGCGTGGCGTCTGCGGCGGTAAACACCGCCGCATTGAGGACGGCTGGTCTGAAAGGTCGTTCGGACGGAAATGCCGCTTTGCAGAAAGTGCAGTTCCGTCAGGCAAACAAGGTCGGGCTCAAACCGGATGCTGACGTTTTCGACCACTCTACCACGCAGCCCCGGGAAGAATCAGGCTGGCATGCGCAATCGTGCGCAATACCGTGAAACGAACACATGTTCGCTTATACTGCTTTGAAAACGCGAGACCGTATGGCTGCGGACGCAACGAAATGGAAGCGTTCGAAATCCCATGCCGCATACATGGAGCAATGAAAACGCTCGAAACCATAAACCGTGGACGCTGCGAAATGTCATCGTGCGGCGCACTCCTGCAAACCTGTCATGCGCAAAGGGCGAACCCCGCTGACAGACGACAGCGCTTCGAGCCCCGAAGGCCCGAGCACCTCGAGGGCCTTGCCGTAGAACGCGACACCGTGCCGCTGCCCAGCGTGGGGTGCAAGCCCGTATCACAGCCCAACATGGGACAGCCTGTACCGCTGCCCTGCGCGGGGTGCAAAACCGTACCGCAGCCCTGCGCGGGACGTAATCCCGCGCCGCAGCCCAACATGGGACGCAAGCTCGTTGCGCAGTCCAGCGTGGGGTTCAAAGCCGCTTTGTGCTCTCCTGGCATGGCGCGTGAATCGATTTTGCGCTTTCGCAGCAAGTTTGGGGATTTATTGGTTCTGATCCAGGCGTTTTCAGCAAGTTTGGGAGTTTATTGGTCTTCTTTGACCTCGAATCGGACCAACATCCTCCCAAACTTGCCGCGAAGTCGGGATTTCGGTTCTCGCGGTTGAGCGGGTGAGATAACGGACAGGCGGACCCGGCTGCGCTCCGGGCAATTGGAAGAAATCGGCAGCGCGAACGTCAGGAATGTCCTCGACAGCAGGCGGGCTTCAGGCGATGGACATGAGGCGCGGTGTCACGATTTTGCACATCGATAGACTGGCGGGCGAAAAGGACGGGAGTGGGACGCGAAAAGACCTGTTAGATGCTTCTTGTGGCAATCGGGCGACTGGCATGGAAGCATTCGAAGGCAGCCCACAGCAAGGCGCATCGCCTGGTGGCGCGACAGCTTGCAAGCTGCTTGCCGCCTGCCGCCAAGGACGGCCGCTCATTGTTACATACCCTTTAAGAACGCGTTAACCGGCATACGAGCGCACACCACGCACCCTATAATGCAACCGTTTTCACATTACGCTCTACCTTAGGAGGTCCCATGAGCTACGTCCAGAGGGTCATCGAGCAGGTCAAGGCGAAGAACGCCAACGAGCCTGAGTTCATTCAGGCTGTCACCGAGGTGTTGACCTCCCTCGAGCCCGTTATCGAGGCCAATCCGCAGTACGAAGCTGCCGGCATCCTCGAGCGCATCGTCGAGCCGGAGCGCGTGGTCATGTTCCGCGTGCCGTGGGTTGACGACTCCGGCAAGGTCCAGGTCAACCGTGGTTTCCGCGTGCAGTTCAACAGCTGCCTTGGCCCCTACAAGGGCGGCCTGCGCCTGCATCCGTCCGTAAACCTGGGCATCATCAAGTTCCTGGGCTTCGAGCAGATTTTCAAGAACAGCCTCACCACCCTGCCCATGGGCGGCGGCAAGGGCGGCTCCGACTTCGACCCGAAGGGCAAGTCCGACATGGAGGTCATGCGCTTCTGCCAGTCCTTCATGACCGAGCTGCAGCGCCACATCGGCGCTGACACCGACGTGCCGGCCGGCGACATCGGCACCGGCGCGCGCGAGGTCGGCTACATGTTCGGCCAGTACAAGCGCCTGCGCAACGAATGGGTCGGCGTGCTCACGGGCAAGGGCCTGAACTTCGGCGGCTCGCTCGTCCGCACCCAGGCCACCGGCTACGGCCTGATCTACATCGTCGAAGAGCATCTGAACTGCACCGGCGACACGTTCGAGGGCAAGACCGTTGCAGTCTCCGGCTCCGGCAATGTTGCGATCTACGCGGTCGAAAAGGTGCAGCAGCTGGGCGCCAAGGTCGTCACCATGTCCGACTCCACCGGTTGGATTCACGACCCGAACGGCATCGACCTTGACCTCGTCAAGCAGATCAAGGAAGTCGAGCGCGGCCGTATCTCCGAGTACGCGAACCGTCGCGAAGGTGTGGAATACCACGAGGGCCGCGGCGTCTGGAGCGTGCCGGTGGACATCGCCCTGCCGTGCGCAACGCAGAACGAGCTCTTCCTGGAGGACGCGCAGCAGCTTGTCGCCAACGGCTGCAAGATTGTGGCCGAGGGCGCGAACATGCCGACCACCATGGACGCGACCGAATACCTGCTGGAGAACGGCGTGACCTTCTTCCCGGGCAAGGCTGCAAACGCCGGCGGCGTGGCAACCTCCGGCCTGGAGATGTCCCAGAACTCCGAGCGCCTGTCCTGGTCCTTCGAAGAGGTTGACGCGAAGCTCAAGGGCATCATGCAGAGCATCTACCACGCAGCCGACGACGCTGCGCGCGAGTACGGCCATGAAGGCAACTTCGTCATGGGCGCGAACATCGCTGGCTTCAAGAAGGTCGCCGACGCTATGCTCGCTCAGGGTATCGTCTAATACGAAGCGGACAGCTTAGCTCGATATACCGCTCATCCCTCGCAAGAGCCAACGAGGCCCCGAAAGGTGAACTGCACCCCAGTTCTTGGACGGGGCAAATGAGACGCGGCTACGCCGCAAAG
>NHCFC04200__coassemble_878_pt1 | contig 18006 bp, 14 predicted proteins | sample NHCFC04200__metabat2_low_PE_031 | metagenome-assembled genome bin NHCFC04200
CGGGCGTCGACTACGAGGTGTCCTATCGCGACAACGTGAACGCAGGCCAGGCCTCGATGGTCGTGACGGGCAAGGGTGCGCACGCTGATCTGTCGATTACGGTGCCGTTCACGATCGAGCCCGCTCGCATCGTGGGCATCGAGGTCGAGATGGAGGACGCGTACTTCTACACGGGAAGCCCCGTCGAGCCGAAGCCGTCGGTTTCCTTCGGCGGCAAAGAGCTAGGGGAAGGCTCCGATTACCTCCTGTCCTACGAATGGAACACGGATGTGGGCACGGCGCGCCTGCGCCTTGACGGCATAGGCAACTTCGCTGGCACGGCATACGTCGACTTCCGCATCGCCTACGAGATAACGGCGGACATGGTCGCGCCCATTCCCGACCAGGAATGGAACGGCTTTGCCGTCACGCCGGACGTGACGGTCGTCCACGATGGCAGAGAGCTCTCCCTGTCATCCGACTACACGGTCTCTTACCTGGGCAACGACCGGCAGGGAACCGCGTACGCCATCGTCACGGGCAAGGGCGATTACGCGGGCACGGTGCGCGTGCCTTTCAAGGTGGGCGGGGAAGTCGTCTACCTTGATGCGGGGGAGTGGGCGGACGGCACCTCGTACGCCTGGGCGACCTCCTATATCGCGCGGGCGTCCGAGGCGGGCTACGTTTCCGGCTACGAAGTTCCGGGCGGGTACGAATTCAGGCCGCGCAACCACGTCACGCGCACCGAGGTCGCCACGATCTTGTACCGGTGCACGGTCGCCGACCCGACACCGTCCCTGGATGCAGGAAAGTTTCCTGACAACACCACGCTGTTCTCCGACAACCTGGGCTGGCAGTGGTATACCGCGGCTGTCAACTGGGCGGCGAGCGAGGGTATCTTGCAGGGAAGCGGAGGCCTTGTTCGTCCTGACGACCACGTCACGCGCGCCGAGCTCGCGACGATGATCGGGCGCTGGGCAGAATCGTGCTTCGGCGAAGACATCTCGACGGCAGGCAGGGAAGCGTTCGAGTCCACGGAAGACAGGCGCGAACTCGGCGCCCTGAACGTCGCCTGGGCGGAGCCGTACTTCGTCTGGACGTGCGACACGGGCATCCTGAGCGGCTCTGCCGGCCCGACAGGCCTGGAGCTTAAGCCGAACGACTACGCCGACCGGGCGCAAATGGCGAAGATCATCGTGGTCGCCGCCGAAACGGTCGGCGCTTAGGCGCCGAAGCCCGCCTGTGCGGCGAAATGCGGTGCAGGCGGGCTTTTTCGCGCCCTGGCACAGGACGTGCTGCATTCCGCCCACCCTTTTGCCGTCGGGTTTGGTGCTTGTCCGGTGAAAATTTGCGCGTGGGTCGCAGAGGCTGGCAGGAGCCGTATAATAGCCCAATGCCAAATTTGGCAGGGAGCGAAAGACCACAGCGCGCTGACGCGGGCTTGCGCCGCCGAAGGCGGTCGCATGGACGCTCCACGTCTCGCGTTCTTTGAATGAGGAAGAAGGGGTGCAAGGTCATGTCTAGACTCCAGATCATGGACACGACAATCCGTGACGGCCAGCAGAGCCTGTGGGCGACGCGCATGACGATCGGCGACATGCTGCCGATTCTGCCGAAGATGGACCGCGTAGGTTATTGGGCTATCGAAGCATGGGGCGGCGCCACGTTCGACACCTGCCTGCGCTTCCTTGACGAGAATCCGTGGGAGCGCTTGCGCGCCATCAAGTCGAAGACGCCCAACACGCCGCTTGCAATGCTCTCGCGCGGTCAGAACCTTGTCGGCTACAAGCATTATTCCAAGGATATCTGCAACCATTTCATCAAGTGCGCGAAGAAGAACGGCATCGAGGTCTTCCGCGTCTTCGACGCACTGAACGACATTCGCAATGTCGTGGACAACGCCGAGGCCATCAAAGAGTGCGGCGCTCACTTCGAAGGCGCTATCTCCTATACGGTAAGCCCGGTCCACACGCTGGATTCTTACCTTGAGTACGCCCAGGGCCTGAAGGACCTCGGCGCCGACTCCATCGCCATCAAGGACATGGCCGGCATGCTCACGCCGTACCGCACCGAGCGCATCGTGAAGGCGCTGAATGCAGAGATCGGCCTGCCGGTTCACATCCATTGCCATTACGTCGGCGGCATGGCTCCGGCGAACATCCTGAAGGCGGCCGAAGCGGGCGCTGCCATTGCGGACACCGCAAGCGCGCCTCTGGCGTTCGGCAACAGCCATCCTGCGGTCGAAATGATCGTGGCAGCACTGCAGGAGTCGCGCTATGACACCGGTATCGATCTCGACCTGCTTTTCGAGATTGCCGACTACTGGGAGGAAGTGCGCAAGCGCGGTCACTACAAGCGCGGCGTCTCTTCGCTTATCCATATGCAGGTGTACTCGCACCAGGTGCCGGGCGGCATGATGAGCAACCTTGTCAGCCAGCTGGAAGTCCAGAACGCGGTCGACCGCCTGCCGGACGTTATGAAGGAGATCCCGAAGGTCCGCGCAGAAGTCGGCTACCCGCCGTTGGTGACCCCGATGTCCCAGATTGTGGGCACGCAGGCTGTGTTCAACGTGCTGACGGGCAAGCGTTGGGGCGTCGTCTCGAAGGAGATGAAGGACTATATCTGCGGCTACTACGGCAAAGCCCCTGGTCCCATGGATCCGGAGGTCGTGGCGAAGGTCGTGGGAGACTCCCAGCGCCTGGATCCCGACGTTGCGCCGGGCTCCCTTGTCACCACCACCTACGAAGAGGTGCGCGATGAAATCGGCGATCTGGCCAAGACGGAAGAGGACGTCCTGATGTACGCGCTCTTCCCGAACGAGGCGCGCACCTATCTCAGCAAGCATCGCACGTCCGAAAAGGTCGACTTCCTGATGGAGCAGGAATCGAGCGGAACCAAAGAGGAGGATTACGTGGACATCAATCAGATTCGCGAGCTGGTTCGCGTCGCCGAGGAAAGCGGCGTCGGCGAAATCGTGGTCGAGGAAGAGGGCATGCGCATTGCGGTTCGCATGCCGGGCATGGTCGAAGCTCCTGCTCCGGCCGCTCCTGCCGTAGCGCCTGCTCCTGCGCCGGTTGCCGCGGTCGCTCCCGCTCCGGAAGCTCCTGCTCCGGCCGCCGCTGCCCCTGCCGACCGTCCGTCCACCTGGTATGCGGTCACGTCCCCGATGGTGGGCACGTTCTACACGTCGCCTGCTCCGGGCGAGCCGCCGTTCGTCAAGGTGGGCGACGAAGTGGCCGCCAACCAGACGCTGTGCATCGTCGAGGCCATGAAGCTCATGAACGAGATCACCGCCGAGGAGATGGGCACGGTCCGCGAGGTTTGCCTCGAGGACGCCACCCCGGTCGAGTTCGGTACGGTCATGTTCTACATCGAGCCGCATAACGCCAAAGAGCCTGCAGGTCCGGAGAGTGCGTAATGTTCGATAAGATCCTGATTGCAAACCGCGGTGAGGTCGCCCTGCGCATCATGCGCGCCTGCAAGGAGCTGGGCGTGAAGACCGTCGCGGTCTACTCAACCGAAGACGAGGACACCTATCCGGTGCAATACGCCGACGAAGCCGTCTGCATTGGACCGGCGCCCGCGAACAAAAGCTACCTGGTGATGCCTTCCATCATCATGGCGGCGAAGAACCATGGGTGCCAGGCTATCCATCCGGGCTACGGCTTCTTGGCGGAGAACGCCGACTTCGCCCGTGCATGCGCGGAGAACGACATCGTCTTCATCGGCCCGTCTCCCGAGTGCATCGAGGGCATGGGCGACAAGTCGACGGCGCGCGAGACCATGCGCGCCTGCGGCGTGCCCACCGTCCCTGGCTCTGACGGCATCGTCGACACCGTGGAAGAAGCTCAGGCTTTCGCCGAGCGCGTCGGCTACCCGGTGCTCATCAAGGCTACGGCAGGTGGCGGCGGCAAAGGCATGCGCGAAGTGCACGATCCGGCCGACCTCGCGTCTGAATTCCAGGCAGCTCGTACCGAAGCGCAGGCCGCATTCGGCAACGGCGACGTATACCTGGAAAAACTCGTTCTGCGTCCGCGCCATGTGGAGATCCAGGTTCTGGCGGACGACTTCGGCACGCGCGTTTCGCTCTGCGAACGTGACTGCTCGATTCAGCGTCGCCACCAGAAACTGCTCGAAGAGGCTCCCAGCCCGGCGCTCACGGAGGAAATCCGCCGTGCAATGGGCGTGGCCGCCATCAAGGCAGTGCGCGCGGTCGACTACCGCAACGCCGGCACGATCGAATTCCTGCTCGACCAGGACGGAAAGTTCTACTTCATGGAGATGAACACCCGTGTGCAGGTCGAGCATCCGGTCACGGAAGAGATTACCTTCACGGACATTGTGAAGGAGCAGATCCGCATTGCTTCGGGCGAGCCGATGAGCTGCGGCGAGCGCGCTCCCTTCGTCCCGCATGGGCATGCTATCGAATTCCGCATCAACGCGGAAGATCCGGAGCATGGCTTCCGTCCCTGCCCGGGCACCATCACGCGCTTCGAGCCCCCGGCAGGTCCGGGCGTGCGCGTGGAAAGCTACGTGCACACGGGATCGCGCATCTCTCCGTACTACGATTCTCTCGTTGCCAAACTCATCGTGCGCGGCTCGGATCGCGCCGAGGCCATCGCTCGCGGCAAGCGTGCGCTCGAAGAGTTCAAGATCGAGGGCATCAAGACCACGATCCCGTTCCACCAGCGCGTGCTGGAGAACGAGTGCTTCCTCGCAGGCGATGCGTGCACTGACTTCATTGAAACGCAGATGGGAGATGTCCTATGAGCGAACTGAACCTTGAAGGCATGGCCATCGCTCCCGGCGTCGTGGAGACCATCGTCTCCTTGGCGGTGCGCGATGTGGACGGCGTGGTCTCTGTCGGTTCGGCGAGCGGTCTGCGCCTCTTTGGCGGCCGTCCGTCCGGCCAGGGCATTGAGGTCACGGTGGACGAAAACGACGAGCTTCATGTCGACGTTCACGTGGACGTTCGCTACGGCGCTTCGCTGCCCCAGGTTGCGGAGAACATTCGCACGTCGGTTGCGGATGCCGTGACCACCCAGGTGGGCTTGAACGTCGCCGCGGTGGACGTGTACGTCGAAGCGATCCAGTTCGAGTAACAGACAACGCGCGGGCCTTTGCCCGCGCCTTATACGGCGTCCGAACGGCTTACGTCGGATGGCGGCGATCAGCATGCTGCCGTCTGGGCGAAGGCGTTCGGACGCCCCTTGCTTGCGCGGAAGACACTGTTTTCGGCGCAAGACCCTTACGTGTACACAGATGCGATCTTTGAGAAGGAAAGACCGAGGGCAATGAGCAAAAAAACCAAGCGTCCGCACCATCATCATGAGCGCACGGAAGCGCGGCGGCTTGCTTTGCAGATGCTCTACCAGAGCGAAATGCTGGAAAAGTCACCGAGCGCTATCCTTGACGAGGCGAACTATGTCGCAGAGGAGGGCGTGCCTTCCGCGTATGCGCAACGCCTGCTTCGCGGGGTGGAAGAGCATCGCGAGGAGATAGACGACGAACTGCGCGTTTCGTCCGAAAATTGGACGCTTTCGCGCATGTCGGCAGTCGATCGCTCGCTTTTGCGCGTGGCAGTCTACGAAATGCTCTACGTGGACGAAGTGCCGCTTTCGGTCTCCATTAACGAGGCGGTCGAACTGGCGAAAAGCTTCGGCGGCGGAGATGACTCCCATCGCTTCGTGAACGGAATTCTGGGCAGGATTGCCCGCAGCATCGAAGCGGAAGGAAAGAAGGCTGCCGAAGCGCAGGAGCCTGAGCCGTCCGCCATCGACCTGGTTGCAGCAGCGTTCGCGCGCGAACAGCAGGAGAGGGGCGATGCGGAAGCCCAGGCAGAGAGCGCTGCGCCAGCCGAGGAATCCACAGCAGAGAGCGTCCTGTCCGACGACGCGGTTTGCGCCGTTGAGGGAACCGTTCGCTCCGACCAGGACGCGTAGGCTTACCATGGACGAGAAGACGCCGAACGTCGAACCGCACGAAGGCAACCATCCTGTCGCAGAAGATGCGGCAGACATGCCGAACGAGCGCGCCATGACCGCGGACGGTCCAGAGGAGGAGAGCGGGCCGTTCGCAGAAGTCCGGGGTCGCCTGGAAGAGATCGTACGCGAGGTCGGGCGTGAGGATATTTCCCTTGACGCCGCGCTTGACCTGTACGAAGAGGCGGTCAAGCTGGGCACGAAAGCGACCGAACTGCTCGAAGGGCAGGCGTCGTGAAGAAAGGGGACGCAGGAATGGAACCGAGGATTCTGGATGCCATCAGCTCGCCGCGCGACCTGAAAGTGCTGACCGAAGACGAGCTGGGCATTCTTGCGAACGAGATTCGCCAAGAGATCGTGGCGGTGACCTCGCGTACGGGCGGTCATGTCGCTTCCAGCCTCGGTGCGGTCGAGATCATTCTTGCGCTCCATTCCCTTCTCGACTGCCCGAAGGACAAGATCGTCTTCGACGTCGGGCATCAGGCATACGCGCACAAGCTGGTGACCGGCCGCCTTGACGCATTCAAGACATTGCGCCAGTACGAAGGCCTTTCGGGGTTCACGAAGCCCGACGAAAGCCCTTACGACGTGCATTATTCCGGGCATGCGTCCGATTCGGTGTCCATAGCGGTCGGCCTGGCGAAAGCCCGTGCGCTCAAAGGCACTGACGAAAAGATCGTTGCGGTGATCGGCGACGCGTCCCTTGCTGGAGGCATGGCCTTCGAAGCCCTTAATACTATCGGGCAGGCGCAGCTGCCGCTTGTCATCATCCTGAACGACAACGAGATGTCCATTTCCCGCAACGTGGGCGCTTTGGTAAAACATCTCGGGTTCATGCGTGCTACGAAGGAATATCGAGAGACGCGCGACCATGTGCAGGATTTCCTTGAGCAGCGTGGCAAAATCGGCGAAAGTGCCGTCAACCTGGGAAGGAACCTGAAAGATTCGCTCAAGCAGCTGGTGATTCCCAACGCTATGATCTTCGAACAGCTGGGCATTCTGTGCACGGCGCCCATCGACGGGCATGACATCCATGCATTACGCGAAACGCTTGCGAGCGTGCTTGAGGCGGACGGCCCGGTGCTTGTGCACGTGGTGACCAAGAAGGGCCACGGCTATGCGCCCGCTGAAGCCGATCCTGAGACATTCCATGGGGTTGGGCCCTATGACATTGAGTCGGGCGCGCTGAAGAAGAAAACGGGTGGCGCTCCGTCCTGGACGAGCGTATTCGGAGAGGCACTGCTGCACGAGGCGGAGCGGGACCCTGACGTGGTGGGCATCACAGCTGCGATGAAAGGCGGCACGGGCCTTACCAAGCTGGGCGAGAAGTTCCCGGACCGCTGCATCGACGCAGGCATCGCCGAGGAGAACGCCGTGGGCATGGCAGCAGGGCTTGCATTCGGTGGCAAGAAGCCGGTCGTGGCCATCTACTCCACGTTCATGCAGCGCGCTATAGACCAGATGATCCTGGACAACGTGCTGTCGTGCAACGATGTCGTGTTCGCGCTCGATCGCGCAGGCCTGGTAGGCGACGACGGCCCGACGCACCATGGCGTTTTCGACCTGGTCTATGCGCGCATGATGCCGGGCATGCGAGTGTTCGCGCCTGCCGACGAAGCCGAATTGGTGCACGGCCTGCACACGGCCCTTGCCCTGGGTGGACCGTTCTGCCTGCGCTATCCGCGCGGGGCCGCGGAAGGGGTTCCGCTGCCCGATTCTCCCGAGGTTCTGGAACCGGGCGTGGCACGACGCTTGCGCGAAGGCGAAGACGTGGCGATTCTGGCGCTCGGGCGTATGGTAGGACATGCGCTTGCCGCCGCGGACATCCTTGCGGAATCGGGCATCGAGGCGCGCGTGGTGGACCTTCGTTGGGCGAAGCCGCTCGACCGAAAGGCCATTAAGAACGCGGCAAAGACCAAGCTTGTCGTCACGGTCGAAGAAGGCGTGGTAACCGGCGGCGTGGGCGAAGGCGTTCTGGAGATTCTCTCCGAAATGGGCGAGGCGACATCAACGCTCGTCATGGGCATTCCGGACCGTTTTGTCGGACAGGGCAAAGTGGACCAGCTCTTTAAAGAAATCGAGCTCGATGCAGAAGGCATCGCACGCCGCGTCAAGCAAAAGCTCCAAAGCTAGCGAAAAGCCTCCGGTCATGCCGGAGGCTTTTCAGTTCGGGGCGAATTGTGCGCTGTGCCGTGCGATGCCGGGACGTCGAGTCCTTTGGGCGGCAGCGTTGGGCGGTAGATTACGATGGCCGCTAGGACAGCGCGACCTCTTTGGCCATGATGTAGTCGTCCATGACGTAGCCGTTTCCGATATCGCTCACGCTGTCCTCGGCAATGTGCCAACCGCGTCCTTTGTAGGCGCGAATGCCCATTTCATTGTGCTTGTTGACGTGCAAATAGAGGGAAGAAAGGCCGTTTGCGCGGCAGAAATCCTCGCAGAAATCGAGCATGCGGCTGGCATAGTGCTTGCCGCGCTCCTCCTTGAGCAGGTATACCTTCGAGACGAAAAGTTTGCCCTCTCCAGGCTGGATGTCTGTCGCCAGTTCGCCTTCGGGCGTTTCAGGGCGCACGGAAAGGTAGCCGACGCGTTTGCCGGCCTCATCGAGCACGAACCAGTACAGGTAGCCTTCCTGGCGGATTTCGTACTTAATAGGCTCGAAGCTCTGCATGGTGTCCACCATGTAGTCGATCTGGCCTTCGGACAAAACGATGGGCCAGTATTCGTGCCAGATGGCAGATGCCATCTCTGCCATATCGCGGATGGCGACGTCTGTGCAGACGGGAACGAGGGAGATGGAGGACATGCGATTTCCTTTCGTGCGACGTGGACCCTTCAAGCGTTATCCATTGTAGCCCTTCCTTTTACCGCGCAGGCTTCTTCTTCGTTCGTTCAGGGGAGGGCAAGGGGCATTCCGCTTGCCCGAAAGGGATTACCGCAGCGTTACCGCAGGCTTCTGAAAGAAGCTGCCCTGCAACAGGGATTCTTATCTTTTTTGTATATCGCCGATGAAATATGCAAAAGTAAGCGCTATTTCATGTGCAATATTTCCGTGAGGTAACGCCTGTGTGTACGCAGGATTGCCAAACAAAGTCAGCTGCGTTAACGACGCCGACCGAAATGAACTGGTCATATTCACCCGACACCATGAGGTAGCAAGGCGGCGCGCAGACGATGCAGGGTAGCGCTTCTACATCGGTTCCTAGGCGTTGCCGTATACGAAGCGTATACGAAAGAGGGTGAAGGAAATGTTCGATACAGGCACGACGGCATTCATGCTTGTGTGCGCCATGCTCGTGCTGCTCATGACGCCCGGCCTCGCGTTTTTCTACGGCGGTTTGTCGCGCCGCAAGAACGTGGTCAACACCATGGCTATGTGCATGGCAGTGTTGGGGGTCGTGGGCGTGCTATGGGTGGCGGCAGGCTGGTCGTTCGCCTACGGTGGCGACGGTTCGCTGCCGTTCTTCGGCGGTTTCGACCAGCTTGGTCTTGCCGGGCTTGTCCAGAACCTCCTGGCCGAGGAGGGGACGGCAGTGAGCCATGGCACATACCCGGCTATTGCGGACGTGGCATTTCAGTTGGCGTTCGCGGCGATCACGTGCGCCATCATCACGGGTGCGGTGGCAGGCCGCATGAAGTTCGGCGCGGTCGTGCTGTTCGTGGCTATTTGGGTGCTTGCGGTCTACGCGCCGCTTGCCCACATGGTCTGGGGCGGGGAAGGCTCGCTTATCGGCGAGATGATCGGCGCGCTGGATTTCGCCGGAGGCGACGTGGTGCATATCTCCTCAGGCCTGACGGGCTTGGTGCTGTGCGTGCTGCTGGGACGGCGCAAGGGCTTTGGCATGATGAACTATCGTCCGCACAATGTACCGTTCGTCGTGCTGGGCGCGACGCTCTTATGGTTCGGCTGGTTCGGGTTCAATGCGGGTTCGGAATTCGCTGCGGACGGCGTGGCAGCTCTTGCGTTGCTTAACACCGTGGTCTCGTCGTGCGCAGGCTTGCTGTCTTGGATACTGGTCGAACGGGCAAAGGTGGGCAAGCCCACGCTCGTAGGGGCGGCAACGGGCTTGGTCGCAGGCCTTGTCGGCATTACGCCGTCTGCCGGCTTCGTGGAACCGTGGGCAGCGATCGTTATCGGGGCGCTCACGTCTCCTGCCTGCTATGTGGCGATATCGTTCTGCAAAGCAAAGCTCGGCTACGACGACGCGCTCGACGCGTTCGGCTGCCACTGCGTCGGCGGTATCGTGGGCGGTATTCTCACGGGCCTGTTCTGCGTGCCGGAGTTGTCCTGGACCGACTTTGGCGGCCTGCTGTATACCGGCGATGCGACGTTGCTGCTGGCGCAGGTGGAGGGCATTGCCGTCACGGTGGCATTCGTGGGCGTTGCCGCAGCGGCGATCGGGCTGGTGGTGAAGGCGATCTTCCGGGGAAGCCTGCGCGTGCCAGAGGCGGACGAAGCGCTCGGTTTGGATGTTGCGGAACATGGCGAGTCCGCGTACCCCGCATACTTGGGGCTCGACTAGGAAGGAAGTTCGCGCATGAAAAGGATTACGGCCATCATTCGCCCTGAGAAGATGGAGCCTCTCAAGGATGCATTGTTCGCTGCGAACATCAGCGGTATGACCATCTCGCAAGTGCAGGGATGTGGTGCGCAGCATGGGTGGAAAGAATACTACCGTGGTTCTGAGGTTCTGTTGAACATGGTGCCGAAGGTAAAGTTCGAAATCGTGGCAGACGACGCGCTGGTTGACAAGCTGGTGGACCTCATCGTGACGACGGCGCGTACCGGAGAGGTGGGCGATGGCAAAATCTTTATCTCGCCGGTAGAGGACGCCGTGCGCATCAGGACGGGAGAACGCGGTGCCGCAGCGCTGTAGTCCTGGCGCGCGCAAGGGAGGCAAGGCGTTCCCGCCCGTCATCGGCCTTTGCCGTTCATGAAGGAATCGTTGGCAGTGCGCGAAAAGAGTTCCGAAGCACGCTCGTTGGTGTTAGGCTACTAACAATAACAGTTCCTGATAAAGAAATAGTATCGCGTTGTCGACCATCTTCTTTTATCAGGCATGAGACCGACCGCCAACCGGCGACGTACGCCGATACCTGCCAAGGACGTGATGACCATGACCGCCCAGACAGCCGCACCCACACGCAACACCGTGCAGCGTGCGCTCGTGATGGACGCAGTGAGGTCGTTGCACGGTACGCACCCCACCTCCGCGGACATCTACGAAATCGTGCACGCAGAGCATCCGCATGTTTCGCGCGCCACGGTATACCGGAATCTTGGCGTGCTTGCAGAGCGTGGCGAGATTTTGCGCGTGGAGGTTCCGAACGGCGCCGACCGTTACGACTTGCGTGCGACGCCCCATTACCACCTGAAATGCCAAGCCTGCGGATGCGTGCTCGACGCCGACATGCCGTACCACGCAGACTTGGCCGACGAGCTGACCGACACGCACGGGTTCCGCGTGACCGGGCATACCATCCTGTTCACCGGCTTGTGTGCGGAGTGCCGTGCGGCCGCCCAGGAGGCCGCTATCAGGGGCTAGCCACGTTCGGTCGGCAGGGCCAGTGCACCGTCGCGCTGGCGTTCGGATAAACTTGCGAATTAACCCTCCAAAACCGCTCGCGCCTCAAGATGTGAATCTCTTCCCGAGACAGGAAAGTCCGGCGGTGCTTCGAGCGTGCTGTGATATACTAACCGGGCTTGCGTCAGAGGGGCGCAAGCAGTACGTATAGGCCCCCGAGACATGTTTGTTGCAGCATGCGCGGCTCGTGCAAGCGAACATGGATATGTTAGAAGCAACCATGGCGAAGGGTCCCCGTTTTATTCGGAAGGGGTCCATTTTGACCGAAATCAAGAACACGTCCGTCATCGAGTTCGACGACATCACCGACGACCAGATGAATCAGATGATCGACGGCACGCTGACCGACTTCGACGAGGGCGACCTGGTCGACGGCACCGTCGTGAAGATCGAGCATGACGAAGTGCTCGTGGACATCGGATTCAAGAGCGAAGGCGTGGTTCCGTCCCGCGAGCTCTCCATCCGCAAGGATGCCGATCCGTCCGACATCGTGAACCTGGGCGACAAGATCGAGGCCCTCGTTCTCCAGAAGGAGGACAAGGACGGCCGCCTGATCCTCTCCAAGAAGCGTGCTGAGTACGAGCGCGCTTGGATTTCTGTCGAGGAGAAGTTCAAGGCTGGCGAGACCGTCACGGGCGAGGTCATCGAGGTCGTCAAGGGCGGCTTGATCCTGGACATCGGCCTGCGCGGCTTCCTGCCGGCATCCCTCGTGGACCTTCGCCGCGTCAAGGACCTGGACATGTACCTGGGCACCGAGATCGAAGCCCGCGTTATCGAGATGGATCGCAACCGCAACAACGTCGTTCTTTCTCGTCGTGTGCTGCTTGAGGAAGGCCGCAAGAACGAGCGCGCCGAAATCCTCTCCAAGCTCTCCAAGGGCATGCGTCTCAAGGGCACCGTTTCCTCCATCGTGGACTTCGGCGCCTTCGTGGACCTGGGCGGCATCGACGGTCTGGTTCACATCTCCGAGCTCTCCTGGAGCCACGTCAATCATCCGTCCGAGGTTGTCAAGGTTGGCGACGAGGTCGAGGTCGAGGTTCTCGACGTCGATCTGCAGCGCGAGCGCATTTCCCTCGGCCTCAAGCAGACCACGGAGGATCCGTGGATCAAGCTGGTCGAGAACTACCCGGTCGGCTCCATCGTGGACGGCAAGGTTACGAAGATCGTCCCGTTCGGCGCTTTCGTGGAGCTGGGCTCCAACGTCGAGGGCCTGGTGCACATCTCTGAGATGTCCCCGCGCCACATCGACGCCCCGCAGCAGGTCGTGCATGTGGGCGACGTCGTGAAGGTTAAGGTCATGGACATCAACTCCGAGCGTCGTCGCATCTCCCTGTCCATGAAGGCTGCTGCTGACGAGCTGGGCTTTGAGATCGAAGTCGACGAGTCCGTCGTCGTCGAGGAGCGCCCGCGCAAGAAGCGCGAGGACAAGCAGCCCAAGGCTGAAGAGGCTGCCGAATAAAGCACGCCACCACGTGGTGACAGCTTATGCATAAGAAAGGGCGGAGCCACATGGCTCCGCCCTTTTTGCGCGCTGGTGCAAATTGATTCTTCGCACCAGCGCCGAAGAAGGTTTTGCCTCTATTCGGTGGGGTAGGAGGCGGCGTCTTCGTCGTCGGGCGCGCTCTCCTTGGCGGCTCCGTACGGCGCACTGTTTCGGGAATCCGCGGTATCGCCCGCTGTGCCAGCCGCTTCCTGCGCTTCCTCAGCTTCTTGCAACGCTTTGGCCTCGCGGGCTGCTATGCGCGCCTTCGCGGCCTCTATCCGCTTTTTGCTATCTCGCTCGAGCTCGTTGATGACGTAGTCGGTATCGCGTGCTATCTGGGCTTTCGCCTTCTGGATTCTTTTGCTCGACAAATCGTCCATCTTGAACTTTCGGTGTGCCTTGAAGCCAAGGAAGTAGCCGACGAGTATTGCAGCGAGCGTCCAAACGATCAGCAGGATGTTGCGCAGGAAATCGCCAGCTCCTTCAGTAAGCGTGAGCTGTCGGGATATGTCGTAGTCGCCCGTGGACAGGTAGTTGAGCGCTATGAGAACGACGCCAGTGCCAAAGGTGCCGACGGCGAGCCCAAGGAACACAACGACAAGGAACACGAGGCTGGAAGCGGCGTCCCCGAGCCGCTCTTTGAGCGTTTTCTGCCGTTTCGTCATGCCGCACCCCCCGCATTCTCTTCTGCGTCAGCTGTGCCGCCTTCGGCCTCTTCGGCGCCTTCCGTGCCGTTTTCGTCCGTTGCGTCGCTCGTGTCGCCGTCCGTCGTTTCGCCTTCCGTGGTTTCGGGTTCGGGCGGATTCGGCGTGTCTCCGACGGCATCGTGGATAAGCCCGATGAAGGCCTGCACGCCGACTTCGGTCAGATGCGTGCCATCTCCGTCGAAGTATTCGTCGTGGTTTGCGCTCGCTCCGTACCAGTCGATGAGCGTAACGTTCTCATGGTTCGCTGCAACCGTCGTGATGGCGTCGTTAACGGAAGTTTCCCATGTGTTCGGGGTGCGTATGGTGAGCAGGTAGACCTTTTTGTCTGCGCCGACAAGCGTCAGGAGCTCTTCCAATTGGTCTTCGGTAAGCACGCCGTTCGTGCCGAGCGCAACGACGATATGCTCTCCGACAAGATTCTGGTCGCTATAGTATTGGTAGACTTCCTGCCCGACGGTGAGCTGTCGGCTCGTCGCAGCGTCCAAATGGCCGCCAGGCCACTGGGCGTTGAAGGCATCGGTCGCTCGAAGGGACACGGAGTCGCCGATCATGAGCGGGTCGTACTTCCACGGCCCTTCCTCTGCTTCGGGCTGTGGCTCTGGGGGAGGGGTCTGCTGCTCTTCCTGCTGCATGAGAGCGTTCGGGTCGTTCAAGGCGGACGTGTTCGGAACGACCGCGCAGCCGACGAAGGCAACGCCGCATACGAGCACGCACGCGACGGCGGGAACGGCATGCTGCTGTAGCCAGAGGGGCAGATTCACGCTGCCTGCACGCACGCTCTTGAAGAACTCCCCGAGCTTTCCTTTGCGGATGGGATTTTCTACGAAATGGTACGAAAGCGCCGAAACGCCCATGATGATGCCCAGCTGCAAGAGCAGGTAGAGCAGGTTCGGGTCGGCGGTCGAATTGCGCGGGTTCATGAGCAGCAAAATCGGGTAATGCCACAAGTACATGCCGTAGGATCGCTTGCCAATCCACACGAACGGCGTCAGGCCGAGCGCGCGGCCGAACATACTGCGCGGGTGCACGATGACGGCGATGACGGTTGCCGTGAGGATGGACGCGAGTACCAGCCCGCCGCGGTACAGGAGGGGCGAATAATCGTCCACGAAAACGACCATGCACAACAGGCCAACGAACGCGACAATGCCGACGGCATCGAACAAGGCAAGCTCCTTGCGTGCCATGCGAGAACCGCTGCGTTCGTTAAGCTGGTAGGCGGGCCAAACGTAGGCGAGCCATGCGCCCGCTAAAAGCGAGAATGCGCGCGTGTCGGTGCCGTAGTACACGCGGCTTGGGTCGGCGGTCGGGTTATAAAGGACTGCCATCAGAATGGCGCTCACGGCGGCAAGCACGATCGTCGTGCGACGTTGTGCCGTCTTTCCTACGCCCGCTTTGCCCAGCGCCAAAAGCAGCAGCGGCCACACGACGTAGAACTGTTCCTCGATGGCGAGCGACCAGAAATGCGTAACAGGCGACGGAGCGCCGATGGCCTCGAAATACGAGATGTCCGCGAAAACGTACCACCAGTTCGTAAACCAGAGCAGCGCGGGCAGCAGGTCGCGCCGCAGTTTTGTGAGCAGCTCATGGTCGAAGATGACGAACAGCGCCATGCAGACGATGATGACCAGCGCGATAGCAGGGAACAACCGTCTCACGCGGCGAAGCCAGAAGTTCTTCAGGTCGATGGTCTTCGTGTTGTCCCATTCGACGAGCAGAAGGCTGGTAATAAGGTAGCCAGAGAGCACGAAGAAAACGGTGACGCCTAGCAAGCCGCCCTGTGCGAAGGGGAGCCCCATGTGATAGGCGATAACAGCAAGGACAGCGAAAGCGCGCAGGCCGTCCAAAGCGGGAATATAGCGATTCTTCGTGCGGGGCATGGCAGTTTCCTTGGAGCGTTGAAAGTGTGGGTGGAAATGCCTGCTTCGTCTAAAGAAGGGCGGAGCAGCGATAGAACATAGTAGCACGCTTAAGGTTCGCGTGGAGGTGCCATCTTTCGTCATTTATAATTGTTCGGCAATGTGCGGTTTCGCAGTCGTTTTGCGGCGTATGCGCGGAACGAATCTGCGGAACCGTTCGCGTCCGGGAACGTGCCATGAGAGGGGGCAGGCGTGAGCGAGAGCAAGGGCCGTGTGGCGCTGGGCATGAGCGGTGGCGTCGACAGCTCGGCGTCTGCTGCGGTGCTTTTGTCAGAAGGCTGGGGCGTGGTCGGCGTCACGTGCGTATTCCAGGATGATGAGCGTTCGGAAGCGGCCGTGCGGGATGCAAGGGCGGTCTGCGAGCGTTTGCATATACCCCATGTGGTGCGCGACAGCACGACGACCTTCGAGCAGTGCGTGGTGGCTCCCTTCGTCGAAGGCTATGCGTGCGGTATCACGCCGAGCCCCTGCGTCGGCTGCAATGCTTCTTGCAAAATCCCCGAGCTCATCGCGGTTGCGGACGAGCATGGCTGCGACCGGGTGGCCACAGGGCATTACGCGCGCATTTCCCAGCATGCTGAAAGCGGCCGGTATATGGTGCGCACGGCGCTCGATGACGCGAAAGACCAGAGCTACATGCTTTCCCTCCTCTCGCAAGAGCAGCTTTCTCGGCTGCTCCTTCCGCTGGGAGGTGTGACGAAGCTGGCGGTGCGCACGATGGCGGAAGATCTATGCCTGCCGGTTGCTCACAAGCCAGAAAGCCAGGACATCTGTTTTGTGCAGGGCGATTATGCGAACTTTCTCGGCGCGCGAGGGGTGGAAGGAGAGCCGGGGTCTATCGTCGATACCACCGGGCGCGAAGTCGGGCGGCATCGAGGACTGCACCGTTACACGATCGGGCAGCGCAAAGGCCTGGGGATTGGCGGTGCTCCCGAACCGTATTTCGTGGTTGCGAAAGACATGGAGCGCAATCAGCTCGTGGTCGGGTTCAAAGACGAGGCGTTCGTCCGGAGCGTGCAAACGGGCGGCATGAACTGGCAGGCGATTTCCGGCATCGAGGAGCCTCTGCCGTGCATGTGCAAGCTTCGCTACCGGTCCGTGCCATGTGCGTGCACGCTTTTCCCGGCTTCGGATGACACGGTGCACGTACGGTTGGAAACGCCGCAGCCTATCACTGCCCCCGGCCAGTATGCGGTTTTCTATGCAGGAACGACCGTTCTGGGCGGCGGCGTTATCATGGCCGTCGAACGAGGCTAAAGCTTCTGGCGGGATTTCTCTTCTGCCAGGCATCTCTGGGCGCGAAGTTCGGTCGAGCGCCCGCCCCTGCCAGACAGGACAGGAAGTGCGCTAAAGAAAGGAAGGACGCATGTCCCAAGAATACAGAGTGAAGGTGGCAAAGTTCGGCGGAAGCTCCGTTGCCAGCTCGTGGCAGTTTCGCAAAGTGCGCGACATCGTGGCGGCAGACCCTGCGCGCCGATTCGTCGTGGTGTCTGCCGTGGGCAAGCGGGACAAGCACGACGTGAAAGTTACCGATCTTCTTTACCTGGTGAACGCGCATTTGCACTACCACGTCAGCTGCGATGACCTGTTCGGCACCATTGGCGTCCGCTTGTCGGAGATAGCGCGCGAGCTGGGTATCTCGTATCCCATCAGCCAGGAGTTCGGCCTGTTTCGCGAGCGTGCGAAGACCGGTTGCTATACGGAGGAGTTCATCGTCAGCCGGGGAGAGTACTTTACCGCGCGCATGATGGCGGAGTTTTTGGACATGCCGTTCGTGGATGCGGCAGATGCCGTGGTGTTCAATCACGACGGAACGCTGAACAAGGAGCGCACGGGCGAACGTTTGCGCAAGGCAGCCCAGGATTGTGCGGGCCGCTTTGTCATGCCGGGCTTTTACGGCGCCACCGAAGATGGACAGATTAAATTGTTCGACCGCGGCGGCAGCGATATTTCCGGATCCGTCGTGGCGCGTTGTCTGGGCGCGGACCTGTACGAAAACTGGACGGACGTGTCGGGCTTTTTGACGGCCGACCCCCGCATCGTGGACGATCCGCTGCCCATTCCGCATGTCACCTATGCCGAACTGCGCGAGCTTTCCTACATGGGCGCAAGCGTCCTGCACGAGGATGCGGTATTCCCTGTAAAGGAGGCGGGCATTCCGCTCGTGATCAAGAACACAAACCGGCCTGACGATGCTGGTACGGTCATCAGTGCGGCAGACGACGCCGAAAGCCGCCAGATTGCGGGCGTGACCGGCCGTCGTGGCTTTGTTGCGGTTCGCACGACGCACGCGCGCTCGGTGCCTGTCTCGTCGGCGCTTTGCCGGGTGCTCGCGGTCGTAGAGCGTTTCCG
>NHCFC04200__coassemble_918_pt1 | contig 17324 bp, 19 predicted proteins | sample NHCFC04200__metabat2_low_PE_031 | metagenome-assembled genome bin NHCFC04200
GCGTGGCGTCGGGCTACGGCGACGGTTCGGGCGCGTTCGGGCCGGACGATGCCGTGACGCGCGAACAGCTGGCGAAAATGCTCGGCGACTACGCGCGCAATGTGGCGCACGAGGACATCGAGGCCGCCGATGCCTCCCTGTTCGAATCGCTGCCGGACAGCGGCCTTGCATCCGACTGGGCGCATGCGGGCCTGGTGTGGTGCTGCGCGAACGGCATCATCACGGGCAGCGCGCGGCCGGACGGCACCGTGCTCGACCCGCAAGGCGGCGCGAACCGCGCCATGATGGCGAAGATGATCCTTCTGACGCTCGAGGCGACGGCGTAAGGCGTCTTTGCCTGCGAATTCACCCTTCGGCGCTGGTATGCGTCGAAGTTGGACGGTAGATTGCGCAAACGTGGCAGCATGGTTGCGCTGCCTGTTTGCGAACAGGGGCGCGCCTGGCTTTTCGGACCGGGCGCGTTCCGATTCTCTCGAAGGAAAGAACATGGAAGAACACAATACGGATGCGCGCGAGGAAAGCGCATCCGAGGTACTTCGCGAGCGCGTGGTCGCGTTCGGCGAGCGCGCTGAAGGCGCAGAGGGGCAAAAAGACGCTGGCGACGTCCAGGATACTGCCGTGCCCGGAATGGGCGGCACGGCTCCCTCGTCGAAGCGCCCGTTTTCGCGCAAGGTGCTTGCCGCGGCCGTTGCGGTGGCGTGCGTTGTCGCCTGCGCGGTCGGCGTGGCAGTCGCGTGGAACGGCGGTCTGTTCCAAACGGTCGACGATGCGCCGTTGAAGGCGGAGCAGGCGGCATCGGACGATGTTGCCGAACGGAGCTCTGCGGCCGTCTCGACTGCGCACGTGTCCTCGTCGGCCGCGGAGGGCGACGAGCAGCCTTCGAGCTCGGAGGCCGCGGAGAGCGCTTCGCAAGAGTCCGCAGAGACGCAGGCCACGAAAGCGAACCAAGCTTCTGCGATCGATATTCCTCAAGGCGGCGGTCCTGCGGAAAACACGGTCGACGCTTCGCGTGAGCAGGCTTCGCCGTCCGCATCCAGCGAGGGGGAGGCTGCTGCGCCGAGCGCCCCTGCCGAGCCTGCGCTCGGTTCCGAGCCCGAGGCCGCGCCCCCTGCGGCTCCGAGCGAAGAAGAGCCTGTCGCGCAGACGGTTTCCGTTGCGGTGGACGGCACCGTCGTCGGGGCGGGCGTCTTTTTCGACGATAAGATTTCGTACCGAGAAGGCATGACCGCCTACGACGCGCTTGCGGAGACGGGCGTTTCCTACAACGCGACAACGTCTGCGTTCGGCATGTACGTGACGGCCATTGCCGGACTGGCGGAAAAAGACCACGGCCCGCAAAGTGGATGGAAGTACAGCGTGAACGGGGCCGTGCCCCAAACTTCCGCCAGTTCGTACGTCCTGCAGCCTGGGGACGTGGTTCGCTGGTTCTATGCGACGGCTGCCTAGGCTGTGCTATGGTGATACCGTCTTGTATGAAAGGGGGAGGCAATGGGCTTCTTCAGGAACCCGAAGGTGGCTATCGGCATGGCGATCATCGGGGTCGTTCTGGGGCTGGCGGTCGTGATCGGCTACGGGGTCAGCGTCGCCTAAGCGCGTTCGATTCGTGCCATCCTGCGGTGCCGACGGCGTTCTTTGCCGCGGCGCTCGTTTTGACCATGGCGGCGGTCCATCCGCTGCTGACGCTTCTGTCGCTGGCTGCCGCGATCGCCTGTGGCGTTTTGGTGCGCGGTGCGCGCGCGGTCGTGCGCGCGCTTCGCTGGCAAGTTCCCCTTGTCCTGCTGGTGGCGCTTGCAAACCCTTTGTTCTCCGCGTCCGGATCCACGGAGCTTTTCCGTCTGGGGCCTCGGGCTGTGTACGCAGAAAGCCTGTTCTATGGCCTGGTGATGGGCATGCTGCTCGTCGCGGTCGTCGCATGGTTCTTCAACGCTTCGTCGGTCCTGACCTCCGACAAGGTGATGGCCGTGTTCGGCGGCGCGCTCCCGGTCGTGTCCCTCATGATCTCTATGGCGCTTCGCCTTGTGCCGCGGTTTGTCGACCGGGGGCGTGATATAGCGGACGTTCATGCCGCCTGCTCAGCAGCGCGCGCGAAGGGCCTCAAGGCGCGCCTTCGCCAAACGTCCGTGCTCATGGAATGGAGCATGGAAGACTCCCTGGAGACCGCTGATGCCATGCGTGCGCGCGGATGGCGTCGAGGGCAGAGGCGCATGCGGTACCGGCGCGGCGGCTTCACGGCACATGACATGGCGCTGGTCGGCGTGCTTGCAGTCTTGGCGGTGGTGGCTATTGCGGTGGCGTGGGCAGCAGTCTCGCAGTACCGCTTCTATCCGACGCTGACCCCGCTGCGCCCTTGGTGGGGCTATGGTGCGTGGGCGGTGTTCCTGCTGTATCCGTTCATCGTCCAAGGGGAGGAGGCGCTCAAGTGGAGGCGCTGACGTTTCGCGACTTTACCTTTGCCTACCCGGGCGCGGACGAACCGGTGTTGCGTGGTGTCGACTGGACGGTGCGCGAAGGGGCGTTCGTGCTGCTCGTGGGCGCGACGGGATCCGGGAAAAGCACGCTTTTGCGCAGCGCGAAGCCCGAGATAGCTCCCGTTGGCGCGCGGACGGGCAGCGTGAGCGCGTTCGGCCAAGCGCTTTTCGCGGAGGGTGCAGCGGAGGGTACCGTTTGCGGGCGTGGCGAAAACGACGGGCTAGGCCTGCTGGTAGGCTTCGTGTCCCAAAGTCCCGAAAGCCAGATCGTCTGCGACACGGTATGGCACGAGCTGGCATTCGGCCTTGAGAACCTGGGGACGCCGGTCGGCGCCATGCGCCGCCGGGTGGCAGAGGTTGCGCACTTTTTCGGCATCGAGCCGTGGTTCGGGCAGGAGACCGCACGCCTGTCGGGCGGCCAAAAGCAGCTGCTCAACCTGGCGTCGGCGCTCGTTCTGCAGCCGCGCGTACTGCTTTTGGACGAACCGACCGCCCAGCTCGATCCGGTTGCGGCGAAGAATTTCCTGCATGCGCTCTTCCGCGTGAACCGCGAATGCGGCATCACGGTGGTCGTGGCGACGCATGCGCCAGAGTCGGTGGCGGCCTACGCGACCGAGGCGGTCTGCATGCGCGAAGGCCGCGTGGAAGCGCTGGAGATTTCCCGGTTCCGTCGGCATCCTGAAAGCGGCTTGCAGCAGGAAGACGGCTCCGAAAGCGATTATGCTCCCGCTTTCGCGCGCGCTGAGTCCGCTCCTGCCATCGACGTGCGCGAAGTCGGTTTCCGTTTCGGCCGCGAAGAGCCCTGGGTGCTGACGAGCGCTTCCCTTTCGGTCGCCTGCGGTTCGGTGCACGCTGTCGTGGGAGGCAACGGCAGCGGGAAGTCGACCCTGCTGCGCCTGGTGGCGGGCACTCTGCCGCCCGAACGTGGGCGCGTCCGTAACGCGCTGCGCGCATCCCAGGCGCTCGTGCCTCAGGACCCGCGCGCGCTCTTCGCGTGCGATTCCGTGCGCGAAGAGCTCATGGAGTGGAGTGTTCCTGCGGGGTACGGGGAGGCCGAGGCGGAGGCCATGGCGAAGCGGTTCGGCCTTGACGGTCTGGGCGGGCGTCATCCGTCCGATCTGAGCGGCGGCCAACAGCAGCTGCTTGCGGAAGCGAAGGCCCTGCTTGTCAGGCCGCGGTTGCTGTTGCTCGACGAGCCGACGAAGGGCCTCGACACCGCCGCGAAGTTGGCGGTCGCCGCTTCGCTCGACGAAGAGCGTCGCCGGGGAACGACGATTCTTCTCGTCTCGCACGACCTCTCCTTCGTTTCGTGCATGGCTGATGCGGTCACGATGCTTTTCGACGGAGAGGATGCCTGCACCGAACCGACCGATGCCTTTTTCGCAGGAAACCTTTTCTTCCGCCCGGAACCGGACGAGTTCATGCGACGTTGGCGAAAGGGAGACGGACGATGAGCGCGCGCTCCGAAAAAGCGGTGCGCATAGAGCCGTCCGAAGCGCGAGGTTCGCGCGATGGCTCGCTTCGCGACGCCCTCGTGCTCGCTGCGGTGCCGGTCGTTCTGGCGCTCGCGGCCGTTTCGGGTTTTGCACAGTCGGCGCTTTTGTCCCTCGCCGTCGTGCTCGCGGCGGTCGGGCTCGTGTTCGTCGGGTTCGAGCGCTCGCGCCCTGGTTTGCGCCAGGTCATGCCCGCGGTCGTGCTCGGCGCGCTTGCGGCGGCAGGTCGCGTGCTGTTCGCGCCCCTTCCTGACTTCAAGCCCGTGTCCGCTATCTGCATCCTGGCGGGCGTCGTGTTCGGTCGCCGGTGCGGGTTCATGGTAGGCGCCCTCGCGGCGCTCGTTTCGAACTTTTTCTTCGGCCAGGGTCCGTGGACCCCGTGGCAGATGTACGGGTGGGGGCTCATAGGGTACCTGGCAGGTGTGCTGGCGGATACGGGGCTTTTCGACCGGTTCCGCCCGACGGTCTATGCATACGGGTTCCTGTCAGGCTTGCTTTACGGCATCGTATTGGATTCCTGGCACGTGATTGGCTATATCAGCCCGCTCACGTGGGAGGGCGCACTCTTGTCGTACGGCGCAGGCCTGCCGTTCAACGTCGTGCACGGCGTGGCGACAGCAGCTTTCTTGCTAGCTCTATATGCCCCCTGGCGGCGCAAGCTCGAGCGGATTCGCGCAAAGTACGCGCTGATGGGCGAGGACTAAGGCGTGCTACAATGCAGTTCCCGAGAGGAGGCCTTATGTCGTACGAGAATCCGCAGATGACGCAGACGGTCGCAGCGTTGCGCGCGGGGGAGCCTGCCGTATACCCGACCGAGACGGTCTACGGCATCGGCGTGGCGGTCGGCAAGGCGGCAAGCCCGGATGTCCTGTTCGACATCAAAAAGCGCGACCACGGAAAGCCGGTCGCCTGGCTCGTGGGGGACGTGGACGACCTATCTCGCTACGGGCGTGCAGTGCCCGACTTCGCCTGCGCACTTGCGCGCACGTTCTGGCCGGGGCCGCTGACGCTTATCGTGAAAGCAAGCGACGCCGTTCCTCCTGCATTCCGCTCGGCGGAGGGCACCATTGGGCTGCGCATGCCGAACAACCCTACCGCGCTTGAGCTTATCCGCCGCGTTGGCGTGCCGTTGGCGACCACGTCCGCAAACGTTTCCGGGTGCAAACCGCCGAAATCCTTTGACGATATCGACCGGGATCTGCTGGACCGCGTAGCTGCCTTTCTCGACGACGACCAGGAGAAAAGCGGCGTTGCGTCCACGATTCTCGATTGCACGAAAGAACACCCGACAGTCGTGCGCGAAGGGGCTATCACCATACAGGACATCGCAGCGCTGTCGTAAAGCGCTGCCTGCGGCGCCGGGGTTTCGCTCCGGGCCGCTTTTTCGTATGCGGAAGGGCGGCGCGCGTGCGCGCGTCGGTTGGACGGCATGTCGGCGGGCCGCGCAGTTTGGGAACAGCGCGCGGTCTTGCGCGACGGCAGTATGCTCTGCCAGGCAAAGGGAGGCTGCATGAAAAAGTACGTCATTGCGCTCGACCAGGGGACTACTTCGTCGCGTGCGCTGTTGTTCGACCACCGTGGACGGGTTTGCGGTGTGGCCCAGCGTCCGCTCACCCAGCACTATCCGCAGCCTGGCTGGGTGGAGCACGACCCGCGCGAGATCGCGTCCTCCCAGCTGGGCGTGCTGACCGAACTGCTGGTTGCCACGGACGTGCCGCCTGAAGAGGTAGCTGCTATCGGTATCGCCAACCAGCGTGAGACCACGATGGTATGGGATCGGGAGACGGGCCTGCCGCTGGGCAACGCGATTGTGTGGCAATGCCGCCGTACGACCGAGCTGGTCGAGCGCATCTGCGGCGCGCCCGGCATTGCACAGCGCGTGCGGGAGAAGACCGGCCTGGTGCCCGATGCCTATTTTTCGGCAAGCAAGATAGCCTGGATTCTTGACCATACGCCCGGAGCGCGTGCTGCGGCCGAACGCGGGGAGCTCGCGTTCGGCACGGTCGACTCGTGGCTGGTCTGGAACCTCACGCACGGTGCCGTCCACGCGACGGACGTGACGAACGCCAGCCGTACGATGCTCTACGACATCCATGCGGGCGCGTGGGACGAAGAGCTGCTCGCGCTGTTCGACATCCCTGCCTCGCTGCTGCCGGAGGTGCGGCCTTCTTCGTGCGTGTTCGGCCTGACCGCGCGGCCGGGCGTGCCTGCGGGCATTCCGGTTGCCGGCGTGGCGGGGGACCAGCAGGCAGCGCTGTTCGGACAATGCTGTTTTTCGCCCGGTAGCGTGAAGAACACCTACGGTACCGGCTGCTTTTTGCTCATGCACACGGGCACGGAGGCGGTCTCTTCGGAACATGGCCTGGTCACGACGGTTGCGGCGAGCGCTCCGGGGGCGAAGGGCACGGAGTATGCGCTCGAAGGCAGCGTGTTCGTGGCAGGCGCCCTGCTGCAGTGGCTGCGCGACGAGCTGGGTATCCTGGACGACGTGGCCGACTCGGACCGTTTGGCGCGCAGCGTAGAGGATTCCGGCGGCGTGGTGGTCGTGCCGGCGTTTACCGGCCTGGGGGCTCCTTGGTGGGATGCCGAAGCGCGCGGTGCCCTGTTCGGCCTCACGCGCGGGACGACGCGCGCGCACGTGGTCCGTGCGGCGCTGGAGTCCCTGGCGTTCCAGACGGCGGACGTGGCGCGCACGATGGAGCAGGATTCGGGGCTGCGCATCACTTCGCTCAACGTGGACGGCGGCGCGTCTGCCAACGATTTCCTCATGCAGTTTCAGGCGGATATCTTGCACGCGCGGATAAACCGGCCCACAGTGACAGAGAGCACCGGACTGGGCGCTGCTTTCCTGGCAGGCCTGGCCGTCGGCTTTTGGAAGGACACGGAAGAGTTGAAAGCCTTGCGTGCCTGCGAACGGCATTTTGAGCCGCGTATGCCCGAAGGGCAGCGCGAAGAGTGCTTGCAGCGGTGGCACCGGGCGGTCGAAAGGACGAAAAGCTCATGAAGATCAGCATTGCGAGCGACCACGCCGGCTTCGAGCAGAAGGAGCGCCTGCGCGCGTTTCTCGAGGGGTTGGGCCACGAGGTGATCGACCGCGGGCCTGCGAACGACGACCGCGTCGACTACCCCGACTACGCGGTTCCGGTCGCGCACGACGTGGCCGACGGACAGGCAGAGCGCGGTGTGCTCGTGTGCGGAACCGGCATCGGCATGGCGCTTGCGGCCGACAAGGTGGCCGGCATTCGCGCCGCCAACATCATCACGCCGCAGTTCGCCGCCTTGTGCCGCGAGCATAACGACGCGAACGTCATCACGCTTTCCGGCCGCTTCGTCGAGCCCGAAGTGAACGAAGAGATCCTGCGCGTTTTCCTGTCCACCGACTTCGGCGGCGGACGCCATACGGGCCGCGTCGAAAAGATCATGGAGCTTGACTAGTTCCGTCGGCCTGACGGCCGACGGAACTCTCGACGCTGCGGGTCGCCGGGGTACCCCGTCTTGGCGCTCCGATTCCTCCTCGCGGCCCAAAGGCCGCTTCGTCGGGCTTTCCGCCAACGCAGGGTATCCACGCCCCTCGCTGGCGTTGGCTTGCGATGCGACCCTTCCGTGCTCCAGGTGGTGAAACGGCCGACGCTGCGGTCTTCCGGGGTGTCCCATCTCGCGGCGATGCCGAAGCTTTGCGTGCCGAAGTGCACCGTGGGCCACCGGGGCGCAAATGCGACCTTTGCCGTAACGGGCGTGCGCAAAGGGCGCTCCTGCTGGTAGGATTCCCCTGAAGAGACACGCCTTTCGCTCAGACGAGGCGGCATGTGCGAAGAAAGGAACAATCATGCCTTTGAAGTACGTTTCGAAAACCGACCCGGCGGTGGCTGCCGCCATCACCGAAGAGCTGGCGCGTCAGCGCGGCACTATCGAGCTGATCGCCTCCGAGAACATCGCCTCGCCGTCTGTCATGGAAGCGATGGGCACGGTGCTCACGAACAAGTACGCCGAAGGCTATCCGGGCAAGCGCTATTACGGCGGCTGCGAAAAGGTCGACATGGTGGAAGACCTTGCGCGCGACCGCGCATGCGAACTGTTCGGCAGCAACTTCGCCAACGTCCAGCCGCATTCCGGCGCCCAGGCGAACTTCGCTGCGTACACCGCCCTCATCCAGCCGGGCGACAAAGTGCTCGGCATGAGCCTTGACCAGGGCGGACACCTGACGCACGGCTCGCCGGTGAACTTCTCGGGCAAGCTCTACGAGTTCCACGCCTACGGTCTGAACCCGGAGACCGAGACCATCGACTACGACGAAATGGAACGCCTGGCCAAGGAAGTCCGTCCGAAGCTCATCGTGGGCGGTGCGAGCGCCTATCCGCGCACGATCGACTTCAAGCGTATGCGCGAAATCGCGGACGAAGTGGGCGCCTACCTGATGGTGGACATGGCGCACATCGCCGGCCTGGTCGCTACGGGCGCGCATCCGAGTCCGGTGCCGTACGCGCACATCACCACCACGACCACCCATAAGACGCTGCGCGGCCCGCGCGGTGGCCTCATCCTCACCAACGACGAGGCGCTGGCCAAAAAGGTCAACTCCGCAGTGTTCCCGGGCGCCCAGGGCGGCCCGCTCATGCACGTAATCGCCGGCAAGGCCGTCGCCTTCGGCGAGGCGCTGCAGCCCTCCTTCAAAGAGTACATCGACCATGTCGTAGAGAACGCTCGCCGTCTGGGCGAGGGCATGATCGCGGGCGGCCTGCGCCTGGTCTCCGGCGGCACGGACAACCATCTGTGCCTGGTGGACCTCACTCCGGCAGACGTGACCGGTAAGGATGCAGAGAAGCTGCTCGAGACCGTGGGCTTGACGGTCAACAAGAACTCCATCCCCAACGAGCCGCGTTCCCCGTTCGTCACGAGCGGTATCCGCGTGGGCTCTCCGGCAGGCACGACGCGCGGTCTGACGGCGGACGAGTTCTACACGGTAGGCGAATGCATCGCCGCCGCGGTCTTCGCCGCGGGCGACGAGGCAAAGCTCGCTGAAATTGGCAAAACGGTCCAGGGCATCATCGATGCCCACCCGCTCTACCCCGAGTTCTAGCGAGAAAAAGCGACAGTCACTTTTTCTCATTCGGGCGACGAAGTAAACGAAAACGGCCTGCATCCTGAGGGGCGCAGGCCGTTTGCATTGCACGCTGCAGTCGGCCACGAGAAAAAGCGGTCGACCCTTTTCTCATCTTGTACAATGGCGGGAGCCGATCGAGAGGAGAACGCCATGCAGCTCGGGGTCGAACGTCCTTCGTGGGACGAATATTTCATGACGTTGGCGAACGAAGTCGCCACGCGCACGACGTGCCTGCGCCGTGCCGTGGGCGCCATCATCGTGAAAGACCGGCGCATCCTGGCGACGGGCTACAATGGCGTGCCGACAGGCCTGCGGCATTGTGCAGAGACCGGCTGTTTGCGCCAGCAACTGGGCGTTCCTTCTGGACAGCGACATGAGATCTGCCGTGGCCTGCACGCGGAGCAGAACGCCATTATCCAGGCGGCGCGCTATGGCGTGGACATCACGGGCGCGTCCATCTACATCACAACGCAGCCGTGCGTCGTGTGCGCGAAGATGCTTATCAACGCCGGCATCACCGAAATCGTCTATCAGAACCCGTATCCCGACGAGCTGGCCATGTCCCTGCTCGAAGAGTCCGGCATTGCGCTGCGCGTATACCAGCCGGAGCATGCGAAGACGGAAGGGGAGCTCGGTCCGGAGGTGTAAGCTCGCTGCTTTACCGCGCGAAAGCGACCACTGCGCGGCACTTCGCGTGCTTTCACCGTTTTCGCTTCTTTCGCTTTTTGCCGTTTTCGATGCATTTTATGCAAGGATTATGCACTGCTTCGGAAGCGCGGAAAGCGCCTTTCGTGCGCGTGCGCTCATTTCCTTGGAAACGGCTTGCTTTTGAGCCTTTGCGCGCCGGAAAGTCTCTATCAGGCGAAATGCGGGCAAGGGAAGTCTTTTAGGCCGAAAAAATCCCCGCATTTTGTAAAAAAGACCATCGAACCCCACGAACATGCATTGTCAACGAAATTCTTTTTGGTTTTTTGCATACGGTTCGGTAACTTCCGGTATCATATCCTCCGGCTTGTAAACGAGGGCGCGCTGCGCTCTCACGGACAGAAGAAAGCAGGATATGGTTCTCGCGGTGCTCCTTGGCGCTCTTTCCGGCATCTTGGGCTTTCTGCCTTTGATGGGCTCGCTTGCCCTTGCCAAGCGCGTGACGAGCACGAGCAACCTGAGCAATGTGAGCTCGCTCCTGCTCGGCCTGATCGGCTCCATGTTCGTGCTGGCGGTCACGGCGGTGCTTTGCATCGTCCTCGCGCGCGACCTGGCACTTCCGTTCGTTCTTGCCGAAGCGGTCGCGCTTTCGGTCGCGGCAGTGGTCTTCGGCGTTTTCAAGCTGGTGAGGAAGTAGAGCGGAAAGGCAGTAACGTGAATCCTTTGGAAGAGCTCGCGAACGGCGTATCGCACCTCCAGCATTCGTTCGACTCGGCATTCGTGTTCGGCCCCGTCACGCAGTACGTGTTCTGGATGGTCATCTGCTTGGCCATCACGCTGATCGTGGTGCTGGTGGCTGGACGCAAGCTGACTCTCGTCCCGAAGAGCAAGTTCGTCCACATGGTCGAATACGGCTATGACTTCGTCCGCAAGGACATGGGCGAAAATGCGATCGGCCATGGCTACAAAAAGCACGTCCCGTTCCTGGCTACGCTGTTCTTCTTCATCCTGATCTCGAACTTCGTGGGCCTCATTCCGGGCTGCAAGACCCCCACGGGCACGATCTCCGTCACGTGGGCGCTCGCTTTGATCTCATTCGTCTACTTCAACTGGCAGGGCATCAAGGCCCATGGCGGCTGGGGCTACATCAAGTCCATCGCCCCGTCCGGCCTGCCCAAACCCATGGTGCCGGTCATTTGGTTCTTCGAGTTCATCTCGCTCGTGCTGCGTGCGCTGACGCTGGCCGTCCGACTCTACGGCAACATGTTCGCCGGCCACATGGTGCTTGCCATCTTCGCCGCCGCCACGAGCATCTTCATCAGTGCAGCCGCCTCGAACATTGTCTTCGGCGCGGTCAGCATCGGCTGGTTCGCCCTGCTGTTCATCATGTACGCTCTCGAGACGCTTGTCGCGTTTTTGCAGGCGTACGTGTTCACGATCCTGTCGGCGGTCTACATCTCGCTGGCGACTTCCGAGCACTAAGCTCGCGCGGGGTGTGCCCGCATGCGTCGCGTCTGCGGCGCCTGACTTTCGGAAATCGACCGGACGCCCCCTGTCCGGTTGGTTGATAGGCAAAGGGTCCGGGGAAAGGCTCCGGACCGGTCAAAGGAGGACACTGTGGAACTTACTTTCGAAGCCCTGAAGCTCGTGGGTTACGGCCTGGCCACCCTTGGCCCTGGTCTGGGCATCGGCATCGCCTGCTACGGCTGCTGCATGGGCACCGCTCGCCAGCCGGAACTGCAGGGCCGTCTGTTCACGAACTTCATCATCGGCGCGGCGCTCGCCGAGGCACTGGCTCTGATCGGCTTCGTTCTCGCGTTCATCCTCTAAGTCAGTCTTGTTCGGTAATCAAGCCGCAATAAGGCTGGAAGGAGGAAAGAACGTGAAAGCAAGCAACAAGGCATCGCGGCTGCTCGCTCGCGCGGGCGGAATCTCTGCCGCCGCCTTCACTGCGTCTGCCGCGTTTCCGGCCCTCGCCTTCGCAGCCGAGGAAGAAGGGAGCGGCGGAATCAGCGCGATTCTGCCGAACATGACCGAGTTCATCCCGATGGTCGTCGCCTTCATCCTGCTGCTGCTCATCCTGGGCAAATTCGGCTGGCCGATGTTCCAGGGCATGCTCGACAAGCGCGAGGCCTCCATCAAGGACTCGCTCGAGAAGGCAGAAGAGGCGCGCATCGAATCCGAGCGTGCGCTCGCCGAGTACAAGACGCAGCTGGAGGATGCGAAGGCGCAGGCCGCCCAGATCGTGGCGGACGCGAAGGCGACCGGAGAAGCCGTCAAGACGGACATCACAGCGAAGGCCCAGGCCGAAGCCGAGCAGATGATCGCCAAGGCGCGCGTTGCCATCGAAGCGGAGAAGCAGGCTGCGATCGCAGAGCTCCAGGCTTCGGTGGCCGATACGTCCATCGCGGTGGCTTCCCGCCTGATCGGCGAGAACCTTTCCGATGACGAGCATCGCGCGATCGTCGCTCGTTACGTGGACGAGGCGGGCAGTTTCAATGCCAACTAATCGTCTCGTCGTCAAAGAAACCGTCGACACGTACGCGTCCGTCCTGCTCGACGCGGCAAACGCTGCGGGCGGCCAGGATGCCGTCCTCGAAGTTCGCGACCAGCTGGAAGTGGTGACGAAGGCGCTCCGCTCCAACGTGGACTTGGAAGTCGCGCTTGCAGAGGAGGCTTACACTCCCGAACAGCGCGAGACCTTGGTCCGCAACGTGTTCGCGGGCATGAACCCGGCGCTCGTCGAGACCTTGCTGGTCATGGCGGAGCGCGATGACTTGGGACTGGCGGGTCGCATCTACCGTGCGTACGACGAGCAGATCGAAGAGAAGCTCGGCGTGGCGGTGGTCGACGTGACCACGGTGGTGGAGCTCGACGACGCACTGCGCGAGACGATTTCGAACAAAGCAGCCCAGGATTTGGGCAAACAGGTCGTGCTGCGCGAGCACGTGGACAAGTCCATTCTCGGCGGCATCATCATGAGCGTCTCTGGAAGGCGCATTGACGCAAGCATTGCAACGCAGCTTGACACTGCGCGTACCGTGCTCAAGACAACAGATGGAGGTGAATGCTAGTGACTGAAATCACCGCACAGTCTATTGACGAGGCCCTGCGCAAGCAGCTTGACGCGCTCAGCATGAGCGTCGAGTCCCGCGAGGTCGGCACGGTCATCCAGGTCGGCGACGGCATCGCGCGCGTTGACGGCCTGAGGGGCGCCATGGCAGGCGAGCTTTTGGAGTTCACCGGTGCCAACGGCAAGACCGTTTACGGCCTGGCCCAGAACCTCGAAGAGGACGAGGTCGGCGCCGTTCTTCTGGGCGATGTCACGGCTATCAAGGAAAACGACCAGGTGCGCACGACGGGCCGCATCGTCGAGGTTCCGTCCGGCAAAGGCATGCTTGGCCGCGTCGTGAACCCGCTCGGCCAGCCTATCGACGGCAAGGGCCCCATCCAGGCGGAGGGCATGCGCCCCGTCGAGTTCAAGGCGCCTGGCGTTCACGCCCGCAAGCCGGTCGAGGAGCCCATGCAGACGGGCATTCTCGCCGTTGACTCGATGATTCCGATCGGCCGCGGCCAGCGCGAGCTGATCATCGGCGACCGCCAGACGGGCAAGTCTGCTATCGCGGTCGACGCTATCATCAACCAGCGCAACGAAGACGTGATCTGCATCTACGTCGCTATCGGCCAGAAGGCCTCCACCGTCGCCGGCATCGTGGAGACGCTGGAGCGCCATGGCGCGATGGACAAGACCATCGTCGTCGCCGCGACCGCGTCCGACTCCGCCCCGCTGCAGTACATCGCCCCGATGGCAGGCGCTGCCATGGGCGAATACTTCATCTACACGGGCGAGGACGGCAAGCCGGCAGGCCCCGAGAACCCGGGCCGCCATGTGCTCATCGTCTACGACGACCTGTCCAAGCAGGCTGTCGCGTACCGTCAGATGTCCCTGACCCTTCGCCGCCCGCCGGGACGCGAGGCGTACCCGGGCGACGTCTTCTACCTGCACTCCCGTCTGCTGGAGCGCGCGGTGAAGATGTCCGACGAGAACGGCGGCGGCTCCATGACGGCACTGCCGATCATCGAGACCCAGGCAGGCGACGTTTCCGCGTACATTCCGACGAACGTCATCTCCATTACCGACGGTCAGATCTACCTGCAGACCGACCTGTTCTACCAGGGCCAGCGCCCGGCAGTCAACGTGGGCATCTCCGTTTCCCGCGTCGGCGGCTCCGCGCAGGTTAAGGCCATGAAGCAGGTCGCCGGCTCGCTGCGTCTGGACCTTGCCTCCTACAACGAGCTCCAGGCGTTCACACAGTTCGGCTCTGACCTGGACAAGGCCACGCAGGACCAGCTGACGCGCGGTGCCCGCATGACCGAGCTTCTGAAGCAGGGCCGCTACGTGCCCATGTCGGTGTGGGATCAGGCTATCGCCATCTACGCGGGCAGCCAGGGCTACCTGGACGACCTTCCGGTCTCCGACGTCGTGCGCTTCCGTGGCGAGCTTTTGGCCTACATGCATGCTTCGCGGCAGGACCTGGTCGACCGTCTGGCAGCCGAAAAGAAGTGGACCGACGACATCAAGGCGGACATGAGCGCTGCCATCGAGGCGTTCAAGACCCAGTTCTCCGCTTCCGCGACGGCGTAAAGGACCACGAACATGCCCAACCTTCACGACATAGAACGGCGTATCAACTCCGTCAATTCGACGAAGAAGATCACGCGCACCATGGAGATGGTGGCGGCGGCGAAGATCCGCTTCGCAAGCGAGCGAGTGGACCGTGCGACGCCGTACTCCGAATCCATGGCGGAAATGTTGGCGGACGTCGCCACGCGTGTGGGCGGTAGCGAGAACGCGCTTCTCAAGAAGCACGACGACGTGAAGAACGTGCTGTTGGTCGTCATGGTGTCAGACCGCGGTCTGGCCGGCGGCTTCAACAGCAACATCCTTCGCTTGGCCGAGCACTTCATCAAGGACAAGGCGGCCGAAGGCGTGCAGGTGCACGTCGCCGCCTGCGGCAAGAAGGCCATCGGCTATTTCACGTACCGCAATATCACGCCGGTGCTCGAGTTCGCGGGCCTGTCCGCGGACCCCACCGTCGAAGAGGCCATGACGATTGCCCAGTACGCCATCTCGGGCTACGTCGAGGGCAACCTCGACGAGGTCGTCCTGCTGTACAACCATCCGAAGAACGCTGCCGAGCAGGTCATCCGCCAGGAAATGCTGTTGCCGGTCGACACCAGCGCGCTTGCGCGCGAGGACGGCGAAGGCTCTTCCAGCGGCGACGTCGACTTCGAGCCGAGCGCCGAAGCGGTCCTGGATAGCCTGCTGCCGGCTTACGTTCGCACGATGGTCTACCACGCGCTGATCGATTCCGCTGCGGGCGAGCAGGGCGCTCGCCGCAACGCAATGAAGGCGGCAACCGACAACGCCAACGAAATGGCAGAGACCCTGACCAGAATGTACAATCGCGTGCGCCAAGGCGCCATCACGACCGAGATTAACGAGATCGTGGGCGGCGCTGCGGCTTTGGAGGACTAAATGGCTGAAGAAACCACCACTACGGTCGAGCAGGAGGCGAAAGGACGCATTGTCCGTATCGTCGGCGCTGTCGTGGACGTCGAGTTCCCGCCAGAGTACATGCCGTCGATCTACAACGCGCTGACCGTCACTGCGACGACTCCTATCGGTGAGGTCAAGACCGTTCTTGAGGTCGAGACCCATCTTCCGGGCGACATGGTCCGTACCGTGGCCATGTCTTCCACCGACGGCCTGGTCCGCGGCCTTCCGGTCGTGGACACCGGCGCTCCGATGAAGATGCCGGTCGGCCAGGCCACCCTGGGCCGTATTTGGAACGTGCTCGGCGAGCCGGTCGACGGCAAGCCGATGCCGGAGGACGTCGAAGAGTGGCGCCCGATCCACCATCCGGCCCCGGACTACGACACCCTGACCACCACCACCGAAATCTTCGAGACCGGCATCAAGGTCATCGACCTGATCGAGCCCTACGTCAAGGGCGGCAAGACCGGCCTGTTCGGCGGCGCAGGCGTCGGCAAGACGGTGTGCATCCAGGAGCTCATCAACAACCTGGCCCAGGAGCACGGCGGCACGTCCGTGTTCACGGGCGTAGGCGAGCGCACCCGCGAGGGCACCGACCTCTACCTCGAAATGAGCGAGTCCGGCGTTATCAACAAGACCTGTCTCGTCTATGGCCAGATGAACGAGCCTCCGGGAGCGCGTCTGCGCGTTGGCCTGGCGGGCCTGACGGAGGCGGAGTACTTCCGCGATCAGGGCCAGGACGTGCTGTTGTTCATCGACAACATCTTCCGTTTCTCGCAGGCTGGCTCTGAGGTGTCCGCACTGCTCGGCCGTATGCCGTCCGCAGTAGGCTACCAGCCGACGCTGGCAACCGAGATGGGCGACCTTCAGGAGCGCATTACGTCCACCGAGACCGGCTCCATTACGTCCGTTCAGGCTGTCTACGTTCCTGCTGACGACCTGACCGACCCGGCTCCGGCGACCACGTTCACGCATCTGGACGCGAAGACCGTTCTTTCGCGCTCCATTGCCGAGCTCGGCATCTACCCGGCCGTCGACCCGCTGGACTCCACGTCCCGCGCGCTCGACCCGGAGATCGTCGGCGAAGAGCATTACCGCGTGGCCGTGGGCGTGCAGCAGATTCTGCAGCAGTACCGCGACCTTCAGGACATCATCGCTATTCTCGGCATGGACGAGCTCTCCGAGGACCAGAAGCTTGTCGTGAACCGTGCGCGCAAGATCCAGAAATTCCTGGGTCAGCCGTTCCACGTGGCCGAGCAGTTCACGGGCAACCCGGGCAAGTACGTTAAGCTCGAGGACACCGTGCGCTCCTTCGCCGAGGTGCTCGACGGCAAGTGCGACCACATCCCCGAGCAGTGCTTCGTCTACAAGGGCGCTATCGAGGACGTGTACGAAGCCTACGAGAAGATGAAGGAAAAGGAAGCCGAATAATGTCCAGCCTTTCTTGCGACATCGTCACTCCCGAAGCAAAGCTCATGTCCGAGGACTTTTACATGGTGATTGTTCCCGGCGTCGAAGGCGAAATGGGCTTTCTGCAGGGGCATGCCCCGCTTGTGTCCGCTTTGGCGGACGGGACGGTGCGCCTGCGCAAGCAGGCAGGCGACAAGGAGCGCGTGATCGCCCTGCAGGGCGGTTACGTCGAAGTCACGGGCGAAAAAGTGATCATCCTTGCCGACCGCGCATGCCCGGTCGAGGAGATTGACGTCGAGGCGGTGCGCGCCGAGCGCGAAGAGATGCTCCGCCAGCTCGAGGCGCTCTCCGCGGACGACGCTGGCCGTCCGACGCTGGAAGGCGCTCTTGCCTGGTGCGACGTTCGCCTGAAGGCCGTCGCCTAGAGCGAATCGCGCGCAGGGGACGAAGTCCGCTGCTGGGATGGGCGTGTGCAGGTGCGCACGGCCGTCGCGCCCTGCTTGCGTTACCTTGCGTGCACCTTACCTATCAACCGAAAAGGCCCGCCGCCCGGCGGGCCTTTTTAGGTCATGCACCGGACCCCCGGACCCCCGGACCCACTCATCGCGTTCTTTCCGTGCGCCAACGATATGGCGGATTGCGGACGGAAA
>NHCFC04200__coassemble_976_pt1 | contig 16470 bp, 15 predicted proteins | sample NHCFC04200__metabat2_low_PE_031 | metagenome-assembled genome bin NHCFC04200
GAAGCGTATTGCAAATACGCGACGAAGGCTTGGAGCGCCAAGCGTGCCGCCAGGGAAGACCGCAGCGTCGGCCGGTCCGCTGTTCGACAGAACAGCGGAACTCCGGCAGAGCGCCAAGCGTGCCGCCAGGGAAGACCGCAGCGTCGGCAGGCTCCGCCGTTCGCCAGAACGGCGGAGCGTGAGAGCCCGCAGCGTCGGCTTGTTCCGCCGTTCTACAAACGGCAGAACGCCTAGATCTCCATCACTTCGTCTTCCTTCTTCTTGAAGACGACGTCGACATCGGCGATGTATTTGTCCGTGAGCTTCTGAATCTCCGCTTCGGCGCGCTTAGCGTCGTCCTCGGAGATTTCGGAGTCCTTCTTCTGCTTTTCGATGGCGCTGTTCGCATCGCGGCGTGCAGCACGGATGGCAACGCGAGTTTCCTCGGCGAAGCCCTTGCACTGCTTCACAAGCTCGCGGCGACGCTCCTCGGTAAGGGCCGGGAAGGGCAGGCGGATGCACGCACCGTCGTTGGACGGGGTCACGCCCAGGTCGCTTTCCATGATGGCGTGCTCGATAGCGCGCAGCATGCCTTTGTCCCACGGCTCCACGACGAGCATGTGGGCGTCGGGCGTCTTTACGGCGGCCATCTGGTTGATCGGCGTCTGGACGCCGTAGTAGTCGACCTTGATGCGGTCGAGGATCATTGCGTTCGCACGGCCCGTGCGCACGGTGGTGAAGTTATCGTGCAGTGCCGCGATTGCCTTTTTCATGCGCTCTTCGGCAGCATCCCTGATTTCGCTCATCTTGTTCCTTTCGCCCTGCGGGGAATTCGTGCTTCCGTGATTATCGCACACTCTGCCCGTCGCGTAAGGACAGGCACGGCCAATGAGAGGCTTTCCGTACGCGAAGGCGGCAAAAGCACGCAGTTGTCGACCTGAACGCTTTTGCCGCATGCTGAGACGCACGTCCCGCACCCTTGCCCACAGCACGCTTTCGCACCAGCGCGCGGAAAGCCGACCTTGCTACTAACGGATGGTGGTACCGATCTTCTCTCCCTTGAGCACGCGCGCGATATTGCCCGGAACGGTCAGGTCGAACACGAGCATGGGCAGGTGGTTGTCCATGCACAGGGACGTAGCCGTGGAGTCCATGACGTGCAGTTCGCGCGAGAGGACCTCAAGATAGGAGATTTCGTCAAAACGCTTTGCGTCCGGGTTCTTCTTCGGGTCGGAATCGTAAACACCGTCGACCTTCGTGGCCTTCATGAGGCATTCGGCGTCGATTTCGCACGCACGCAGCGCGGCGGTAGTGTCCGTCGTGAAGTACGGGTTGCCCGTGCCGGCGGCGAAGATGACCACGCGGCCTTTCTCCAGATGGCGGATGGCGCGGCGACGGATATAGGGCTCCGAAACCTGGCGCATCTCGATGGCGCTCATAACGCGCGTCTGGATATCGTGGCGCTCGAAAGCATCCTGAAGCGCAAGGGCGTTCATGCAGGTGGCGAGCATGCCGATGTAGTCGGCCTGGGAACGGTCCATGCCTTCTGCCGAACCCGCCATGCCGCGGAAGATGTTGCCGCCGCCGACGGTGATGGCCAGCTCGATGCCGTCGTCGACGATCTCTTTGATCTGGACGGCGAGCTCTTCGACCACCTTCGGGTCGATGCCGTAGCCGGTGTCGCCCATCAAGGCCTCGCCGGAGAGCTTGAGCAGGACGCGCTTGTACTTGTAGTCTTCTTGGGCCATCTGGAAACCTTTCGGACGTCGCGATTATGCCAACTAATTATCTTACCTGATTGTCCCTTTACAATCTTCCCCATTTTGAGCAAGGGACCTCGTGCACAAAAACAACCTGGAAGCGATTGGCTCTCTGCAATTGATCGTCAGCATGCAAAACGCCGGGGCTGCTCTCGCAGCGCCCGGCGTTCGCTCGTTCGCTTTTCGCGCGTCCTAATCCCTGTTCAGGAAACGTCCTTAGTAGCCGAACCCGAATCCATAGCCGTTTCCGCCGTTGTCGTACCCATAGCCGTAGCCATTATTGCCGGAATTCTGGCTTGAGCCGCTCGTTTGCGAGCCCTCGTCAGAGCCGAGCGTGGCGGACGCGGTCTGGGTCTGGCCGTCGCGCACGTACTCGATCTGGACGGTATCCCCCGGGTTGACCGAACGAATGGCCAGAACCAGGTCGCTGGAGGATTCGATGGCAGTGTTGTTCACCTTCGTGATGACGTCGCCCTGCTGAAGCCCCGCTGCAGCGGCGCCGGAGCCGTCGTTCACGCTCGTCACGAGCGCGCCGGAATCGACCGAGAGGCCGTACATCCGGGCAACTTGGGAATCGACCGTGCCCGTGGTCACGCCGAGCTGGGCGTGCGTGGGCGTCTTGCCGTCGATGATCTGCTGAGCGATGCCCATGGCGTAATCCACCGGGATGGCGAAACCAACGCCGGAATACTGGCCGGAGCTGCTTTGAATCATCGTGTTGATGCCGATAAGCGCCCCGTCAGAGTCCACCAGCGCGCCGCCCGAGTTGCCAGGGTTGATGGCAGCGTCAGTCTGGATCATGTTCGTGTAGTACGCCGTGCCGCCTTCGTTCTGAAGGACGCTCGAACGGTTCACGGCAGAGACGATGCCCGTGGCGACCGACTGCTCAAGGCCGTACGGAGAACCGGCGGTCATAACCCATTCGCCTACGGTCAAATCAGCCGAGCTGCCAATCTGGACGGCGGTCAAATCCTCGTCAGCCTCGATCTTGATCACGGCGAGGTCGCTTGACGCGTCCTGGCCCACCACCGTCGCCTCGTACTGGTTGCCGGAACACAGCGTCACCATCAGGCGGTCGGCGCCTTCGACCACGTGGTCGTTGGTGAGGATGTAACCGTCGTCGGAAATGAGCACGCCGCTGCCAAGGCTTGAAAGGGTCTCGGAAGAACCGCCGTCCGAATAGCCGTACATGCCGAACATGCCGTAGCTCTGCTGTTCGGAGTAAACGTCGATGTTCACGACGGAAGGCAGGACCTTCTGGGAGACCGCCTCTGCCAAAGTGGCGTCATCGCCCGCGACTTCGATAGAGCCGCCCGCACCGCCCAGCACCGTACTGCCGCCGGACGAGCCGCCTGCATTGAACGCTGCGAAACCGCCGATGCCGATCGCGCACGCAAGCGCCGCACCTAAAAAGCCGGCGAGGAAGGTCTTTCCGAATCGCTTTACCGTACCGCCAGAGCCGGATGCCCCTGCATCATGGGACGCAGTCGCCGTCGCAGGCTGCTGGTAAGAATAGGAGTTGGAAGAAGCTCCGTACGCGCTCCCGTAAGGCTGGTAGGCGCCCTGTGCGCCGGAGGCATACCCCGCCTGCGTCGCCGGGGAGGAAAACCCTGCCTGCTGCTGTCGGTCAGCGCTTGCCCCGTACTGCGCCGTCTGCGCTTGCCCGCCGTACGTCCAGTTCGGGCTTGCAGAGCGGGCGGGCTCCTCCGTTGTGCCCGCTGCGGCGTTTGCCGACCCGTCGGCCGCAAGAGGCTGCGTCGGCATCGGCGTGGTGCCCTGGTAGCCCGACCCAGGAGCCGGAATCTGGCTTGCCGTCGGACGGGACGCCTGGCTTGCTGTTTGCTCCGGAGTCCCGTCGTGCTGCAGGGGCAGCTCCTGCGAGCTGCCCTGGGGGATGTTCTCGTTATAGTTCGTCATGGCTCTCTCCTGTCGGTTTCGAAGAACGCCCGCTGCCGAGCCGTTTCGCTCGCGCTCCTCCGGCCTGAGCTTGGAGGAAAGGCGTCCTTTGCCGTAGTCTCTGCTCTGTCTCTCATCTGGTACGTTCCGCGGTACCGTTCCGTGCGGCGAGCTCGCTTTCGGCCCGCCTTCTGTTTGACACGACGACCATACCATGCGCGCGCTTCCCTCTCGCACCAGGAAACGAAGCCGTCATGCGCGCGACACACAACTACTCCAAAAGGTGTACGCCCTTAGGTTCACCGGCATCCTGGAATGACAAGAAAGCCGGTCGCCTTTTATCATGCCCTCGCATGCGGAGTTCGGCCTTTCGATAGATGAGAAAAAGCGACTGGCCCCTTTTCTCCTTTTCTCGCACTCTTCTCGCAGCGCGCCCTCCACCGAAGAGCACCGTCCTGCCCGCAGCGAAAAACGGTCAGTCCGGCAGAAAAACGCTACTATGCGATAGGAAAGAGACATCGCGAACACGGTCGAGAAAGGCTGCCCATGGTCACATCAGAACAGTCCGCGACGGGCGCGCGCACCCGCCGCGGCGCCGCGAACGCCTGCAAGCGCCTGTACGTGTCGGTGCTGCTCGCGCTTTTGCCACTGCTCGTTTCGTGGGGGTCCCGCCTATCGCCCGCCATGCGACGCGAGACCGCGTACCTCCCCGAAGGATTCTCTTTTGCCGTTCGCATTCTCGGCACCGGCCAAGCGTGCGCAGCACGGCGCAAGCCCACTGCAGGCTGGAAACGGATGCCGAAAGACGCGCGTGTCGACTACGCCATCGAGTTCCGGGATGTCGACTATGCCTTCGACGTCTTTTCGGGCGGCCTGTCGCTCCAAAGCGCCCTGGCCGCACGTTTGTTCTGCACGCGCGGCCCGAACAACGACGGCGTCGCCCTCACCTACCTGTTCACACGCCTTCTGCACGCGTTCTTCTTCTGGCGCGGCCGGTAAGCGATCGCAGAGAGAAAGGAACCTTATGCAAGCCTTCGAATACTCCTGTCCGACGAAAATCGTCTGCGGCGCCCACGCGCTGAGAAAGCTTGCCGACGAGCTGCGGGACCACCAGGTAGAAAAACCGCTGCTTCTGAGCGACGCGAACCTGGTGAAGCTCGGCGTCGCACAGCATGCCATCGAGCCGCTCGAAGAGGCGGGCGTTTCCTTTGCGCTTTTCGACCAGATACCGCCGGACTCGTCGCTCGACGTGGTGAACGAAGTCGTGCGTGTGTACACGGAAGAAGGCTGCGATGGCTTCGTCGCGTTGGGCGGCGGCAGCGTCATTGACACGGGAAAAGGCGCGGCAGCGTCCATCTCCTGCGAAGGCGCCGACTTCGCAAGCCTGCAGGGAGCCGAAATCCTGCGCGGCGAACGCCCGCCGTTCTTTGCCATTCCGACCACAGCGGGCACCGGCTCCGAAGTGACGCTGGTCGCCGTCGTGGCAGACACCGCAGCGAACGCCAAGCTTTCGTACACGTCCTACCGCTTGGTGCCGGATGTGGCGTTCCTGGACCCAGCTCTCACGCAAAGCCTCCCGCCAAAGCTTACCTCCACGACGGGCATGGACGCGCTTACGCACGCAGTCGAGGCATACACCTCCATCCAGAAGAACCCGGTCTCCGACGCGTTCGCGACCGGTGCTATCGAGCTTATTTCCCGCAACCTTGTGACCGCATGCGAAACGCCTCAAGATGCCGACGCCCGCACTGCGCTCGCGCTTGGCAGCCTTATGGCAGGCGCCGCATTCTCTAACGCCATGGTCGGCGTCGTCCACGCCCTCGGCCATTCGCTTGGCGGTCTCTGTCACGTGCCGCACGGCCAAGCGATGATGCTCCTGTTGCCCCACTGTGTAGACTGGAACATCGCGCACGGCATGCATCGCGGCCTGTACGGCGAGCTGCTGCGCGCCCTTGACCCTGCCCGCTTTGAACAGCTTGCGCTTGATGCCGCCAAGCAGCAAGACAACTCGCTTGGTGCCGTTGACACCAAGCGCCTTGCAGAGATGCGCGACGCTGCATTTGCCGCCAAGCTCCATGACATGAACACGCTGTTCCACGAGCGTTGGAATGTGCCCATCTCCCTTTCCGAACTGGGAATTGCGCGTGATGATCTACCGAAGGTCGCGCACCAAGCGCGCTATGACGGAGCAGCTATCTACAACTCCTACGAAATATCCGAAGAGACCGCGCTTGCCATCCTGGAGGCCGCATACTAGGCGACGCCTGACAACGCGAAACGAAACAGAACGCTGACCGAAAGGCCCTCTATGACCACCCAGACCGCACTCCCCTCTTACGAAAGCGCCGCGGACGTCGCTGCGGCAGCGGCGCGCATGCACGAGTACTTTACGACCGGCGCAACGCTTCCTATCGAACACCGCAAAGACGCTTTGCGTCGGCTGAAGGCATGGCTCAAAACCAACGAAGAGCGCGTGCTGTCCGCATTGCAGGAAGACCTGGGCAAGGCGCCTTTCGAAGGCTACGCGACCGAGCTTGGCATTGTGTACGAGGAAATCAACCTCTGCTTGGGGCACATCGGGTCATGGACGCGCCCGCGGCGCGTGCCCACGCCCATCACGCATTTCCGTTCGTGGTCGAAGGTCTATCCGAGCCCCTACGGCGTAGTCTTGGTGCTCAGCCCGTGGAACTACCCCCTGCAGCTTGCGCTCGTGCCGCTGGTGGACGCGCTTGCCGCCGGCAACTGCGTGGCGCTCAAGCCTTCGCGCACCTCGCGTGCGACGAGCACGCTGCTCTGCGAAATGCTGACCGAGCTGTTCGACCCTGCGTTCGTCTGCGCCTTCCCTGGATCCGGCGCCATGAACGACTGGCTGCTGGAGACGCGCTGGAACCACATCTGCTTCACGGGAAGCCCTGCTGTCGGCCACACCATCATGGCCGCCGCCGCGAAATACCTCACGCCCGTCACGCTTGAGCTGGGCGGCAAAAGCCCCTGCATCGTGGACGCTTCCGCGAACATCACGCGTGCAGCCCAGCGCATTGCCTGGGGCAAAGGCATCAACACCGGCCAGACCTGCGTAGCGCCGGACTATTTCTTGGTGCACGAGTCCGTCGTCGTCGAGCTCGTCGCGAAGCTCGACGCGTGCTTCCACCAGTACTACGGACAGGACATTCTTGCCTGCGACGAATGGCCGCGCATCATCAACGAGCGCCATTTCGACCGCCTGATGGGCCTTATCGAAAACCGCAATCCTAACGCGACGGTCGCTTTCGGCGGGCACGGGAACCGCGAGACCCTGCGCATCGAGCCAACGTGCCTGCGCAACGTGACGCTCGACGACCCGGTCATGCAGGAGGAAATCTTCGGCCCTATTCTGCCCGTCATCACGTTCCGGACGCTCGACGAGGCGTTCGGTATCGTCCGCCAGTTCGAAACGCCGCTTGCCTGCTACATCTTCGCCGAAGACAAGGCGGTGCAGCAGCGCGTCATCCGCGAGCTGCCTTTCGGCGGCGCAACGGTGAACGATGTGATCATCCACCTCGCGAACAACCATATGGGGTTCGGCGGCCTGGGAAATTCCGGCATGGGCGCTTACCACGGCAAGGTCGGCTTCGACACGTTCACGCACTACAAGTCCACGCTCACGAAAGGAACCTGGCTTGAGCTGCCCGTGCGCGTCCCACCGTTCGGCAACAAAATCAAACTGCTGCGCATGCTTATGAAATAATGGCCTGCTGCACTGTGTGGAACGACCACTAAGGAGAGAGACGCCTATGCAGCTGCCTGGCATCATCGAAATAACCCCCGACCAGTCTGACCTGCTCGCCAAAGGGGCTCGCATTTTGGGAACAAGCTTCCTCGAAGAACTCTGGTTCGCAACCTGGCTTTCGGCGCTGGATTCGCTCGGTGCAGACCGCGCTCGCAAGGAAGCCATCATGCACGCGTATTTCCAGACGGAGCTGGAGCTCCATGCGCCCTACCACGCCCTCTATGCGACCGATGACCTGGCGGCGGTCGCAGGAGGCTACCTTGCAAGCGAATTCGCTGACGCGCCTGGCCACCAAGCGCTCGAAGAGCAGGCTTTCGCGCACGTCCTGCCCGCACTGCTGACCGAAGCAGAAGCGCAGGCGCTGGACGCTGCAAGCCAGCACCTTGAGCCCGTGTCCGACTTCTTCTGGGCGGCAGACCATGCGCGCGCAGACCATGCGGCAGGCGCCACTGCGACGGACGACCATATCTACTTCTTCGCATGGGCCGTCGATCCGGACAATCGCGGATCGGGCGCTTTCCGACGCCTGATCACGCCCTTCTTCGACCGCGCAGACGAACTGGGCGTCAACTGCTATCTGGAATGCTACAGCGACGAGCTCCAGTCCCTCTACGAACACGTCGGCTTCGAGCTCGTGCGCACGCTTGATGCGCCCGGCGTCGACATCATCGAACGCTGCATGGTCCGCCGCCCTCGCCAAGCGAACGCTTCCTAGACCTTCGCGGTGCGCTACCCGCGCATCCGCCCCCGAAACGAGCCGTCCGATCATCCTGGAGAAACATGAGCGACCGCAAGCACGCCAAACGCAAGAACAAACAACGCAGCGCGCCCGCCCGCCGCGAAAAGCGTGCGTGCTGCAAAAGCACCCCTGTTCCTGCGCGCGCGGCAAAGTTCGCATACTGCGAAAGCATGCTGCGCTGCCCGGTATGCGCATCGGCCCTGCACCTGGCAGGCGGAAGCCTCGTGTGCGATCGCGGCCACGATTTTGCCATCTCCAAGAAGGGAACCGTGAACTTCCTGTCGCGTCCCCACGAGTCGGACGGCTACGACCAGGATTTCTTCGAAAACCGCCGCATCGTCTTCGAAGCGGGCTATTACGAGCACCTCGTCGAGGGCGTCGCTTCCTTCTTCGACGCCCGCCCTGATCTACGCTGCATCGTGGACGTCGGGTGCGGCGAAGGATTCTACGCCAAGCGGCTGATTGCTCCTCGCACGGACAAATCCGCCCCAGCCCCGTCCGAGACATGCCCCCTGCCCAGCCGCACGCTCATCGGCCTCGACCTTTCGAAAGAAGCGCTCCAAGTTGCCGCACGCGGTGGAAACGACGTGTGCTGGATAGTGGGCGACGTCGCAGCGCTTCCCCTGCAGGATTCCAGCATGGACGCCGTTCTTGACGTCTTCACGCCCGCTCATTACGCTGAATTCGCACGCGTGCTCAAACCAGGCGGCCTTCTCGTCAAGGTCGTCCCCGGCGCGAGCCACCTGAAGGAGCTGCGCCATGCCTTCCGTGACCTCATCCGTCACGAAGACTATACGAACCAGCTGGTAGTCGACCATTTCCAGCGTCATTTCAAGCTTCTAGAGCGCATTCCGCTCGCCAAGACCACGCGCACCACCCCGACCGAGCTGAAAGCCTTCGTGCGCATGACCCCGCTGCTTTTCGGCGTGGACGAAAAAACGGCCGAAAGCCGCTCCGTGCCCGAAATCACCGTGGACGCAGAACTTCTGGTCGGCACGCCGCTTCGTTAAACCCCTGCACGCCGAAAGGGGCATGCACGCTCACCGCTTTATAAGGTACAGACCCTTCAACCAGCGATAGACTTCTGCCATCAGGCAACCGTCACGAAGGACACTGCCATGACCGATGACCGCAATCTTGACAACTCCGCACCCGCATCCCGCCCTAAGCGTCGCGGGAGGCGCATTGCTATCGGCGTCGTCATCGCATTGGCCGTCATTGCCCTTGCTGTCTTCGTCATCGTTCCCGCTGCGGGACGTTTCTTCACCGCACAAGAGACCGCCGTCCGTTCCGACTGGTCCGTCGAAACGGGCGACCTCCTCACCAGCGATGAGGCGAATCGCGTGAACGTCCATACCGCCGACCTCCATTCCGACCTCATGGTCGTACAGCTTGTGCCCGAAGAGATAGAGGACGAAGGCTTCACCTACTACAACGTGGACGTTCAGGACCGCCTGGCGCAGACCATCGAAGGCATCAAGAGCCTCGATGTCGCCTGGACCGCTTCGAACCCGCTCGCGGTCCTGAGCCCCTACGGCACGGGCAGCAACAGCCTCTACCTTTACTTCGAGACCGACCTGGACACGCGCGTGACCTACACCATCCATGTCGACGACCCTGCTATCGCCGACTATACGGCAACTGCCAAAAACTGGGCGGAAGGCTCCGAGGACACCGTCTACGCCACCGAGCACGAATTCCAGATCGTAGGCCTGGTTCCTGGGCGCACGAACGAAGTGACGCTCACTATCGAAGGATCATTCGGCATCGAACGCCAGCGCGTCTCGTTCACGGTCGACATGCCGGACACGAAATCGGGCTATGCCGTGCAGTTGCCCGTCACCGAGGGAGAGAGCACCGCAGAGCTGTCCGACGGGCTCTTTGCCATGGTTCGCACGAACGGCTACCTGGGATACGGCTTTTTCTTCGACAACGACGGCATCATGCGCTACGAGCTGGTAACCGAGGGTCTTGGCCTCGACCGTATCCTGTATTACGGCAACGACATCGTCGTCTGTTCGTCTGCTGGCAGCATCGCCCGCATTGACGGCTTAGGGCGCGTCAAAACCGTGTGCAACCTGGGCAGCTACGTGCTCCACCACGATATTAACTATTGCGGCGATAATTCGCTGGTCGCGCTCGTCGAGCGCGCTGGCGCCGAGACCGTGGAAGACGTGGTCATCGAAGTGAACCTGGACACGGGAGAGGTCACGGAGCTTCTGGACTTTACCACGTTCATGGACGATTACGTGCAGGCGTACACGCACGTCATCGGCGCGACCGACACATTCTTCTGGCAGGCAGGGGAACGCGACTGGATTCACCTGAACACGGTCGATTATCGCGCCGAGGACGACGCGCTGATCGTCTCTTCCCGCGAAACGTCCACCATCATGAAGGTATCGAACGTGCATACGAGCCCGCAGATTGACTACCTCATTGGCAATGAGAGCTTCTGGGCGGGCACGCCGTACGAGGCATACAGCCTGACGAAGCTGGGAGACTTCAAATACCAGTACGGGCAACATTCGGTCGAGCTCGACGGAGAAGGGCCGACGGAAGGCACCTACTACCTGCTCATGTACGACAACAACTACTGGGCGCTCAGCACGCGCAGCGGCTACTCCCCCGATCTGACAGGCACGGACGTGAGCACCGACCTGTACAACGGCACTGCGAGCTACGTCTACCGTTATCTGGTGGATGAGAATGCCGGTACGTACGAACTGGTCGACTCCTTCGCAGTCCCCTATTCGAGCATCGTCTCCAACGTCGCGCACACGCCCGACTCCACGAACTACGTGGTCAACAGCGGCATCGCGAATGTGTACGGTGAATACGATGAAAGCGGTGCGCTCATTCGTCAATTCGCATACGAATGCACTTTGCAGGGCTACCGCACCTTCAAGGAAGATATGCTCGGCTTTTGGTTCAGCGAACCTCGCCGGTAATGCTCGCCGGTATGCCCCTGCCGCATTATGCGTGTCTCGCCTATTTCGAACGCCTGCCACAGTATGTGCGCCTCGCTCGCCTCGAGTGAATGCCGCGGCATGCGCACCTTTCGTTCGCCCTGAGCGCCTGCCGCATTATGCGAACCTCGCCCGCTTCGAGTGCCTGCCGTATGCGCACGCCTTTCGCTCGCCCCGAAAGCCCGCCGTATCATGTGCATCTTTCGTTCATCCTGAACGCCTGCTGTATTATGCGAACCTTCCCCCCCCCGAACGCCCGCCTCTCTGCCAGCAGGCATTCGGGAGCTTTCTGGGCAAAAAAGTGCCGAATGGTACCAACCTCGCCTCCTCGTAGCGCGAAATAACCTCGCAAAAAAGCTCTCTGCGTTTTCGTACGGCGACGTAATGCCTGATAAGGAGAGCACCGCGTCCAGAAATCTCGCCGTCAAAGCAATTCGCCGCCTTTGATAAGCCCTTGAAAGCCAGGCAAGGACGACTTTTTCGTTACCATTCGGCACTTTTTTGCCCTCAGGGAGGGAGAAGCCTTGCGCCTTCCTCGTGATTGCTCCCGCTCGTTCCCTCGCACTCGCTCCTTCGTGCTCGTTCGTTCACACTCGCCGTGGCAACGCACGCTCTCCCGAGCGAATGCTCCTGCTTGCACACGCCCTTGCCCACCTGCTTGCATACGCCCCTGCCCACCTGCTCGCAGGAACCCCTACTTGCCTGTTCGCATGCCCGCTACGCAAAAAGCCCTCTCCCTCCATGAAAGGAGAGAGAGGGCTTGTCAGGGCAGAGGATTTATCAGGCAGTTTTCAGCCTCTCGTAGCAGGACGAAAACCGCACAATCCACCTGCATGCATTCGTACCCAGAACTCTAAGCACGAACAGGTAGTGCTAGTCGATGGAGTCCATCGGCTTGGTACCGTACTCGTGAGCAAGCAGCAGGATGAAGAACGCGACGACGCAGATGCCCATCATGTAGTAGGCAGGCGCCATGCCGTTGCCGGTCGCGTCGATCAAAGCGGTTGCCACGAAGGAAGCGGTGCCGCCGAAGATAACGTAGGCGATGTTCGAGCCCATGGCAGCGCCGGTGTAACGGACTTCGGTCGGGAACATTTCAGCCTGATAGCACGCAATGTTCGAGTCGTTGACCGTCAGCACGAGGCTCAGCAAAAGCTGTCCGCAGACGATAAGCGGGAACGAGCCGGAGTTAAGCAGCGTGAATCCGGGGATACTGAATATCAAGAACAGGATACAGGCTGCTTGGAGCATCCTTCTGCGTCCCACGTGGTCGGATATACGGCCGCTGAAGAAGATGAGGCCGATATAGACCAACAATGAGATGTCCGTAATCGCCTGAGCAGGAGCAGCTTCCATGCCAGCGTAGCTCGTGAGGTACGTGGGCAGATAGGTGAGCACCAGGTAGAAACCGACGGAGTTCACCATCGTGGCAGCGATGCTGACGACGAGGCGACGACGATACTTCGTGAAGATGTCCTTCAGAGGATGCGGGGAAAGGTCGCCATGGGAAATTTCAGAAGCGACCTTCTTGTACGCCGGGGCATCCTCAAGACGCGTACGGATGTAGTGCGCGACCAGGCCGAGCGGCAGGGCCAGCAGGAACGGGATGCGCCAACCGAACGCGATAACGTCAGCGGCAGGGAGCAGCGTCTTGGCAAGAAGAGCAGCCGTGGAGCCCGCGAGCAGACCCGTAGCGGTAGAAGCCGGAACGAGCGAGCAGTACAGGCCACGATGGCTGACCGGAGCGTACTCTGCCAGGAAGACGGCAGCACCGGAATACTCGCCAGCTGCGGAGAAGCCCTGGACAGAACGCAGGACCAACAGCAGCAGCGGCGCAGCCAGGCCGATAACGTTGTAGCCCGGAAGCAGACCGATGAGGAATGCAGCGCCCGTCATAACGAAGATGGAGACGGACAGCGACCATTTACGACCCTTCTTGTCGCCCATGCTGCCCCAGAACATGGCGCCGAGCGGACGGAAGATGAAGGAAATGGCGAAAATAGCGAACGCGAGAAGCGTAGAGTCGATACCCGAGTCCGCCGGGAAGAAGACTTCGCCGATCTGGATGGCGAAGTAGGTGTAGGTTGCGTAGTCGAACCACTCGATGAAGTTACCAAGGAAGGAAGACAGGGCTACCTTGCGAATGACCGGGTCTTTTCTTCCCTTTGCAGGAGCATTACTTTCTGATTTCATGGAAGTCTCCTTCGTGATTGGAGGCCGCGTCCGAACCAGAAAGGGCAACAAACAGGTTTATGCGATTGTTCATGTGACTCCTCCCATCACCCGGACCGCGGCACTTCTCTGCAGCACGGCCCGAGAGCTCGAACGGGCTGGTCAAGCCCGCCTTCTTTCTCGCACGGGAAAGAAGGCGGGCACATAAGGATTAGCAGAACTCAGTCTTGATAGCTTCGACCATGTTCTTAACGGCGACATCGCGCAGGATTTCGCCCTTTTCGACGGTCGCGTCCGCCGGGGAGGACAGGCAGCCAGACGGCGGCGTGTACTCCGGGACGATCGGGAGAACGTCGTAGTTCGGCAGAACCGCCGGCAGACCGGTGTAGAGCTCCGGGTCCATGCGGTCCATGTCCACCAGGTCCGGGAACCACAGCATCATGAGAGAGGTCTCCATGACGCCTGCGTGCTCCAGATCCCAACCGGTGAAACCGTCAGGATACAGCTCGTCGATGGTCTTGTCGTCGACGAAATCCCAGTAGGACAGGAGCTGAATCTTGACGTCCTCGATGCCGTAGGAACGCGCCTTCTCGAGCGCCAGCTGAGCGCCTTCGAAGATGAACTGGTAGTTCTCATAGTGACCGTTCATCAGGACGATCTTGCGGGCACCGTCTTCGATGACGTTGAAGACGATGTCGCGGGCCAGATGAATGAGCGTTTCGCCCTCAAGGCTCGTGGTGCCGGTGAGGTGGAAACCGCCGCCGGAACGCTGCTGAGAGCGGTAGCCGTAGTTGATGGCAGCCGTCACGATGCCGTGAACCGCACCGTTCGTCTCAGCCTCGAGGGCCTCGGCGGTGGTGCCGGCCATCTTCTTGGTCAGCGCGGCGTCGACGCACATGGCCATGTGCGAACCGTGCTGCTCAAGGGCGCCAACCGGGATGAACACGATAGCGTCGCCCGCGATCTTCTCGCGGTACGTAAATGCGTCCATCTCCTCCATGTACACGCTGTATTTCATCTTACCTCCTTACTCCCCTCTTGACCGGAGGGGTTCGGATGAAGCCTGCGCCACCGATTGCTCAGACAGGCGCCAAAGCTAGGGGCGCAGGCTTTGGATGCGAAATTCTCGCAGTGAGTCTTAGAACTCTTCGAGGGTGTCGACCTGGGCCTTGCTTGCACGCAGGATGAACGAGCGCTTGGCCTGCTGGCCGCCTTCGGCCAGCTTGCGGACGAGAATCCTCTTCAGGCGCGGGTACTCGTTGATGCCGTACCATGCGAACGCGGTGCCGCCCACGTACGCTTCAACGATGCTGTGAACAGGCAGGTCCACGTTGCGCTGCGCGTCGGACTCGAGGTACTCGGCGATGCTCGCCGTGCAGACGCTCTTGATAACGTCGGAGGAAAGGTCAAGGTCCTTCGCCAGCTGGTCAACCTGGTAGTCGACCTCTTTCTGATCCGCATGCGGGAAGTAGGTGACGTCGTAGGTGACGGCAGCGACGCCGTTCGCCTTCGCGAAGCCAAGCAGGTCTTCGAGGGAAAGCATCTGCACATGCTCCTCGGTACGCTCGGCGATATCGAGCTCGGCCGGGAAGCCCTGGACGCCCGCCTCGGCGAACACGGCAGCGAGTTCTTCTTCGGTCTTCGCAGCCTCGAAGTCGACTTTCGTCACGATATGGGTAAGGTTCTTCGTGACCTTCATAGCGGTCTCTCCTTCCGTTCAGCAGGCTGAGCCAACGTCGCCGCCGGCTCAGCCTGTTTGCCGCTGAACTCGGCCAGTCTTACCTGGTTCCGAATTCTTCTTCTTCAGCCTTGTCCAACTTGGCAGACAAGTTGTCTTCGAAGCGTTGCTGCTCTTCCTTCGCTTCGACCTTTTCCTCGACAGACTTTGTCGAGACAAGGACCTGGGCTACACCACCGATGATGATCAGGGCGCCGCCGATGAGCTGGAAGGTGGTGAGGACTTCACCGAACATCACGAAACCGAGGATGGAAGCCATGATGGTTTCCTGGTAAGCGATAGCCGCAAGCTCGCCAGCCTTCAGCATGCGCGTTGCGTAAGCAAGCAGGTGGAAGGCGATGAAGCCGGTGACGAGGGCTGCAGCGACCCACACGATCCAGGACATCTGGTCCATGGTGAAGAGGTTCCACTGCTCGGTCAGGATCTGGCCGTCTGCGCCGGTCTGCTGGACGCCGTTGACCTTAACGGTGTACTTCAGGCCGCCGGAGAGGAAGTTGTCGATGAGCATGATGCCGAGAAGCGTGATGGCCGCAATGCCGAAGTTCCACCAGGAGCGAACGTTGGATTCGCAGTCCTGACGATAACGGCCGACGAACAGGTACAGGCCGTAGGCAACGCCGGAGGCGAGGCCGATCATGTTGCCGAACATCCACTTCGGGTCGAGGTCAAGCGTGAGGCCCTGCGGGGTCACGATACCAACGATGAAGAGCATACCGATGACAACCGCGAGGAGGCAGAGGATGTTCTTCCAGTTCAGCTTCTCCTTCAGGAAGATAGCAGCCAGAACCGTGGAATACACCGGGCCGGTGTAGATCAGGAACGAAGCGTTTGCCAGCGTGGTGTACTGCGTCGAAATAACGTAGAGACCGGACAGGCAGCCCAGGAAGATGCCGGAGAACAGCATTGCCGGGGAGAAACGGGTGTTCTTGATATTGGCGTACTCACTGCGCTTGAACAGCAGGAAGTAAATGTTCAGCGCAATAAAGCCGAGGAAGTTACGGCCGAACGAGATAAAGTCGCCCGGAGCATTGATGTAACGACCGAACGCGCCGATGCCGCCCATGGCCGACGAAGAAAGGAATTGGAACAAGAAGCCCTTGAGCTTGTATATTGTTTGTGGATGCAAAGCCATATTGTTTCCCCTTTCAATCCCTTCCAAAGGGAGAGGCGGAGAATGCCGCCGATAACAAAGAGGGGCAGCCGTGGGAATAACGCGACTGCCCCTTCAGCGATAACCTCGGTCTACGTACGACCTTCTGGGGCAAAACAGATATCGTCATCGCATGTCACCAACGGACATCGTCCGCGGTCTGTCATTGTCCCTAATCTGAGAAGGCCGGAACTTACGCCCCGGCCTTCTCGAACGGAACAATCTGTTTATTCGCTCAAGCGATTAGTCGTTCCACATCTCCGGATGGATGAGGGTGCAGTCCTTGATGCGGTTCGGG
>NHCFC04200__coassemble_996_pt1 | contig 16117 bp, 9 predicted proteins | sample NHCFC04200__metabat2_low_PE_031 | metagenome-assembled genome bin NHCFC04200
GACGGTGTTTGCCGGGCTGCGGGTCGTTTTTCCTGACCGTCCGCGCACTGCGCGACGAACTATTTTGGAAGGTTGCATATGAGCGAAACCACCGACAAGCAGGCGCTAGCTCCCGAGCTCCTGAACGACGAGCGCGCACTGCGCCTGAAGCGCCGCGAGGAGTTCATGGCCGAGGGCACGAATCCGTATCCCGAGCACTCCGAAGTGCGCGACTATGCGGCTGACATCGAGTCGAAGTACGCCGACTTGGCCGACGGCGAAGACACCGAGGACGTCGTGAAGATCGGCGGCCGTATCGTCGCGAAGCGCGGCCAGGGCAAGATCATGTTCGTCGTGGTGCGCGACGCCACGGCGGACATCCAGCTGTTCTGCCGTATCAACGATATGATCGAAGCCGACTGGGAGCTGCTCGGCCGCCTCGACGTGGGCGACATCATCAACGTCGAAGGCGTCGTCGTGCGCACGCGCCGCGGCCAGCTGTCCATTGCGCCGCGCCAGATCGCGCTGCTTTCGAAGAGCGTCCGCCCGCTGCCGGAGAAGTTCCACGGTCTCTCCGACAAGGAGACGCGCTATCGCCAGCGCTATGTGGACCTCATCGTGAACGAGGACGTGCGCGAGACCTTCCGCAAGCGTTCCGCCATCATCGCCGCCTTCCGTCGCTACATGGAGGAGGACGGCTACATGGAAGTGGAGACGCCCATCCTGCAGACCATCCAGGGCGGCGCCACGGCGAAGCCTTTCATCACGCACTTCAACGCGCTCAACCAAGAGTGCTATCTGCGCATTGCCACCGAGCTGCACCTGAAGCGCCTGCTCGTGGGCGGGTTCGAGCGCGTGTACGAAATCGGCCGCATCTTCCGCAACGAAGGCATGGACCTCACGCACAATCCTGAGTTCACGACCATGGAGGCTTATCGCGCCTACTCTGACCTTGAGGGCATGAAGAAGCTGACCGAAGGCGTGGTGAAGGCCGCGAACGCTGCCGTGAACGACTCGGAGCAGATTGTCTACCAGGGCCAGGAGATTGACCTGTCCGGCGAATGGCCGAGCCGCTCTATGTCCGACATTGTCTCCGAGGTCCTGGGCGAAACCGTGACCATCGACACGCCGGCCGAGGTGCTTGCCGAGCATGCGAAAAAGCACGGTATCGAGGTTAAGCCGGACTGGACGAGCGGAAAGCTCATTGCCGAGCTCTACGACGAACTGGGCGAGGACTCCATCGTGAACCCGACGTTCGTCGTGGACTATCCGGTCGAGGTGAGCCCGCTTGCGAAGCGCCACGAGGACGACCCGCGCTTGACGCACCGTTTCGAGCTCGTCATTGCAGGCCATGAGTACGCTAACGCTTTCTCCGAGCTGAACGACCCGGTCGACCAGGCTGAGCGTTTCGCGAAGCAGATGGAGGAGAAGGCCGAGGGCGACGACGAGGCCATGGAGTACGACGAGGACTACGTGCGCGCGCTCGAATACGGCATGCCGCCGGCGGGCGGCATGGGCATCGGCATCGATCGCGTGGTCATGCTGCTGACCGACTCCGCCAGCATTCGCGACGTGCTGCTGTTCCCGCACATGCGCCCCGAAGGCAAGGGCCGTGCGGGCGTGGGAGCTGCTGCCGCGAAGGCGAAGGAAAGCGCCGCCGCGGACGTCTTTGCGCCCAACAAGGTGCCGACCATCGACTTCTCGAAGATTGCAGTCGAGCCTCTCTTCGAGGATGCGGTCGATTTCGAGACGTTCAGCAAGTCGGATTTCCGCGCGGTCAAGGTGAAAGACTGCGTGGTCGTGCCGAAGAGCAAGAAGCTCCTGCAGTTCACGCTGGACGACGGCACGGGCGAAGACCGCACCATCCTTTCCGGTATCCATGCGTACTACGAGCCGGAAGAGCTGGTCGGCAAAACGTGCATCGCTATCGTGAACCTACCGCCGCGCAAGATGATGGGTGTCGATTCCTGCGGCATGCTGCTTTCCGCCATCCACGAGGAAGAGGGCGAAGAGCGCCTGAACTTGCTCATGGTGGACCCGTCCATCCCGGCAGGCGCAAAGCTTTACTAACGAGAAAAGAGCGTGAAAAAGGGTCAGGCACTTTTTCACGCTTTTGAGCATGGAATAGGCGCTTTTCTCATTTCATTATTTGATAGGAGAAAGCGCCTATTCCCCTTTTCGCATTCGATCCGATAGGATGATGCCTATGCCCCGTCCCGCCCGCGCAGAGAGCCCTGTTAACCTCTATCACGTAACGATGCGCGGCATTGGTCGCCAGCTCATATTCGAGGACGATGCGGATAGGAAATCGTTCCTTGCGCGGCTGAAAAACGTTCTCGACGCCAGCGGCAGCATCGATTGCCTCGCGTGGTGTCTCATGGTCAACCATGTCCATTTGCTGTTCGAGGGCCCTTTGCAAGGCCTCTCGATTCTGATGCGCACGTTGGGCGCCGGCTACGCTGCCTATTTCAACGCTCGGCACGATCGAGTTGGCCATCTGTTCCAGGGACGCTTTGGCAGCGAGCCGGTGATGGACGAGCGGCAGTTGCTTGCCACGGTTCGCTACATTCATTTGAATCCGACGAAGGCGTATGGCATTCCGGCTGCCGCGTACAGCTGGAGCAGCTACCAGGAGCTGCTGGGCGGCAAATCGTTTCTAGCGAATCGTGATAGGGTGATATCGCTGTTCGGCGATGTCGATTTCGCTTCATTCCACGAAAGCTATGCTGGCGATGAAGACGGGGCTGCCGTCCCGTCGCGCGGGCGGATTGGCGACGACGAGGCGTTGCGAATTGCTATCAGCATTGCCACTCCGCACTCCCTGAGCGACGTGAAAGCGCTTCCGAAGAAGGAGCGAAACGAATTGCTCCGCCGTTTCCGTTCCGCAGGGCTTACCATCAAGCAAATCGAGCGCCTTACTTCGATAGGAAGGGGCATCATTGCTCGCGTGTGAGGGGCAGAAATGTGAAAAAGTGCCTGACCCTTTTTTACATTTGGCGGTTTGGTAACAGCGCTGTGCAGATTTGGCACTCGAATTTCATGAGTGCTAAACTTTGCCAGGTAATGTGAGCCATGCTGGGCGCAGAGTCCAAGCATCGCGAGAATCGAGACCTCAATGTCATTCGACAAGTTCACCGACAAAGCGCGCAAAGTGCTTGTCCTGGCGCAGGACGAAGCGCGCGCTTTGCACCAGCCGTACGTGGGCACCGAGCACGTATTGCTGGCGCTTATCAAAGAAGAGGAGGGTCTGGCCGCGAAGACGCTCGCACGTTTGAACGTGGAGTACGACGCCGTGGTGCAGACCATCCGACAGATTGTCGCCATCGACGAGAGCACGGACGTATCGGGGCACCTGAACTTCACGCCGCGCGTGAAGCGCGTTCTGGAGAACTCCCTGCGCGAAGCCATGCAGATGGGGCGCAGCTACATTTCGACCGAGCACTTGCTGCTGGGCATTGTGCGCGAAGGCAGCGGCACGGCCATCGACGTGCTGGCGCGCCTGGGCGTGACAGGCGACCAGGTGCGCGCCGCGCTGAACGACCTGGTGGGCCAGAGCCCGGTGTTCGCAGGCCGTCCGGCGTTCGACCACCCCACCGGCCAGAGCGACTCCATCCTGAGCGAGTTCGCCACCGACCTCACGCGCAAGGCGCGCGAGGGCAAGCTTGACCCGGTCATCGGCCGCGCGGGCGAAATCGAGCGCGTCATGCAGATTATGAGTCGTCGCCAGAAGAACAACCCGCTGCTCATTGGCGAGCCGGGCGTGGGCAAAACCGCCGTCGTGGAGGGCTTGGCCCAGCTTATCGTGGCCAACCAGGTTCCGGACCTGCTGCGCAACAAGCGCATCTTCGTCCTGGACGTATCCGCGCTCGTTGCGGGCAGCAAATATCGTGGCGAGTTCGAAGAGCGCCTGAAGAAGTGCATCAAAGAGGTCATGGACGCGAAGGACATCATCCTGTTCATCGACGAGATGCACACCATCATCGGCGCGGGCTCTGCTGAAGGCTCTATCGACGCCGCCGCCATCCTGAAGCCGCCGCTGTCCCGTGGCGAAATCCAGGTCATCGGCGCCACGACCATCGATGAATACCGCAAGCACCTGGAGAAAGACTCCGCGCTCGAACGTCGCTTCCAGACGGTCATGGTGGGCGAACCGGACGAGGACGCGGCCATGCGCATCATGGAAGGTCTGCGCGACCGCTACGAGGCACATCACCAGGTCCATTTCTCCGACGAAGCCCTGCGTGCCGCCGTGCAGCTGTCCGACCGCTATATCCAGGACCGCTTCCTGCCCGACAAGGCCATCGACGTCATGGACGAGGCGGGCGCGCGCATGCGCATTCGCAACATGACGCTGCCAGACGAGCTGCGCGAAATCGACGACAAGCTGCGCAAACTGCGCACGGACAAGGATTCGGCCATTTCTGCCCAGAACTTCGAGCTGGCCGCCCGCCTGCGCGACGACGAGAAGAAGCTCGTGGAAGAGCGCGAGGCCGCCCAGAAGAAGTGGGAGGAAGAGAGCAACCGCTCCGTCAACGAAGTGGGCGTGAAAGACATCGCCGACGTTGTCTCCATGACCACGGGCGTGCCCGTCTCCAACCTGACCGAAGCGGAGACGGAAAAGCTTTTGCGCATGGAAGGCGTGCTGCACGACCGCGTGATCGGCCAGGAAGAAGCGGTGACCGCCGTATCGAAGGCTATCCGCCGCAGCCGTTCGGGCTTGAAAGACCCGAAGCGTCCGGCAGGGTCGTTCATTTTCCTGGGCCCCTCGGGCGTCGGCAAGACCGAGCTCTCGAAAGCGCTTGCGGAGTTCCTGTTCAATACTGAAGATGCGCTCATCTCCTTCGACATGTCGGAGTACATGGAGAAGCACAGCGTCTCGCGCCTGGTGGGCTCGCCGCCCGGCTACGTGGGCTACGACGAGGGCGGCCAGCTGACGAAGGCCGTACGCCAGAAGCCCTATTCGGTGGTGCTCTTCGACGAGATCGAAAAAGCGCATCCGGACGTGTTCAACATCCTGCTCCAGATTCTGGAAGAGGGTCGCTTGACGGACGCGCAGGGTCGCGTGGTGGACTTCCGCAATACGATCATCATCATGACGTCGAACGTCGGCGCGCGCGATATTGCGCAGCCGGCGCCGCTGGGCTTTGCGGACTCGGGCCAGCGCGGCCTGTCCGACAAGGAAATCCAGAGCCGCGTCATGAGCGAGCTCAAGAAGATGTTCCGTCCTGAGTTCTTGAACCGTATCGACGAGGTCATCGTGTTCAAGAGCCTCACGGAGGAGCAGCTGGTGGAGATCGTTCGCCTGATGGTGAGCGACCTGCGCGAACGCTTGATTGCGCTCAACATGACCATCAACCTGACGGAAGAGGCGTGCAAGTTCGTGGCGAAGGAAGGGACCGACGCTGCATTCGGCGCTCGTCCGCTGCGTCGTGCTATCCAGCGCCTGCTGGAAGATCCCATTTCCGAGCAGATTCTCGAAGGCAGGTGGACCAGCGGGTCGGTCATCGACGTGGACGTGCAGGATGGCGAGCTCGTGTTCGCCGCGGGCAGCGGCTCCATCCCGGCGCCGCGCAAACGCGACAGCATCGCGAAGGATACGGAGCTTTTGCTGACGGACTACAACCTGGGTGCGGCGGGCTTGCCGTCGAGCTCCGGTTCCGGCGGCGGGGCTGCTTCCGGCGGTGCGGCCGACTAGGAGGTTCCGCGTGCCTACGGCACGCGGAACCGGCCGACGCTGCGCGCTCCCAGTGCACGCCTTCTGGCCGCTCAGCGGGGCCTTGGCGGACCTTAGTCCAGCCAAGGCCCCGTTTCGCGTCCATAAGGCGCACCCTGAAAGCGCTCGCTGACGTTTCGGCGACCAGGGGGACAAACAACGCTTCTCGCTGGCTTTTCGAACGACCAGGGGGACGTAACGTTCTGTTCGTTGGCCATGCAAACGACCAAGGCGACAAAACGTTCTGTTCGATGATTCTATGAGCGGCTCGGCGGATGAAGTGATCTGCCTGCTGGCGTTGCGAACGGACAGCGTGGCAAAAGCAACCGCCGAAGGCCTCCTCCTCCGTTCCTCAAAAACCTTGCGCCCGCGCGTCGGTTTGGATGCGCGGGCTTTATACTTTGTGGGTACGAAAAACTGCAGCCCGAAGGAGTTCGCCATGCCCGAGAAAATCATCGACCCGATCGCCGTCCCTTCGGTGCTGGAGGCTCCCGAGGCGCTGTTGCCCGAGCTTGACTTCGATGCGCTGTCCCAGTCCTTGGGCGGGCTGGAAGGCCGTTTGGATAAAAAGCCGAAGACCGCCGCGATTATTTTGGCTGGCGGCACGGGCGAGCGCTTTGGCCGCGAGGGCGGCAAGCAGCTGGTCGAGATAGCGGGGCGTCCCATTCTTACGTGGTCTGCGGAAGCGTTCGATGCAGTCGGCGATGTGGGCCTGATCGTGATCGTGGCGCCCGAAGACCGCATGGAAGAATACCTGAAGCGCGCTATCGACCCGTTCCCGTTCGTGACGCCGGTTGTGCTGGCTCCCGCGGGGTCCATCCGACAGGAGTCGGCATTTTCGGGCCTGGAATACGTTCCGGACAACTTCGAGTACGTGGTGCTGCACGACGGTGCCCGCCCGCTCGTTTCGCCGGACTTGATCCTGCACACCATCAACACGCTGAAGGGCAACATCGACTGCGACGGCGCGGTCGTGGGCCATCCTTCGGTCGATACGCTCAAAGTGGTGGAGAACGGTGTCATCGTGGGGACGCCGGACCGTTCTTGCTTCTGGAACGCGCAGACTCCGCAGGTTTTCCGCGCAGGCATCTACCGTCGCGCGCATGCCTCGGCGCTGTCCGACGGCTTTGTAGGCACGGACGACTCGGCGCTCATCGAGCGCTTGGGCGGGCGTGTGCTCATGGTGGAAGGCAAACGCGACAACATCAAGCTCACCGTGCCCGAAGACTATCTCATGCTTGCTGCTGCCGTTCGTTCCATGGCCATGCAGAACCCGTTGGAGTAGCGAAGAAAGGGCTGGGGTAAAGTCAAGCGGGCATCGCGTCCTGCAGCGAGTCCAAAAGGGCCTTTGCGTACGCCTCGGCAGGAAACGGCCGCAGGTGCGTCGGCGAAGGTCCGGTTTCTGGACGGAATCGAAAACCGAGAAGCGCCCGAAAAGGCCGTTCGGGGCAACCTGGTTGCGGGGTCTTTCAAGCTAGCTGCGCTTGCTCTCTCATCAGGGAAAACGAGGAGCATCGGATGCCCGAATTCGCAATGGATGCCATCCGACGGCAACTGAGGGTGCCTTGCGGGTCCCTCGTTGCTTCTCAATTTCTGTTTCCGTCCAGAAAGCCCCGGTTTGTCGGCGCAAGGCGGCTTAGCATGCGGGCTGCCTGGTGCTGACTGCTGCTCCCTTGAAATCGCGGTGCATGATGCTTAGGCAGGTGGTGTCACCGCCGGGGACGTGGCGGCGTACGAGGAAAAGCGACTGACCCTCCTCCCCCTCATGCCGTTTCTCAAGGGCGCAACGATGTCGCGATCGGCACTTACAAGTGGTACAAGCTGCGGAGCGTTTCTTTCCAATAGGCCTCATCAACGACCCAGGTGCCGTCCTGCAGCAGGAATTCGACGTCTACGAAGCGGTCGGTGAGCGGTGCACCTTTCTCAAGCGCCGCTCGGTAGGAAGCGGCTATTTTCTCGAGGTCGCTCGTATTGCCCTGCAGCTCTTCGAGCGTCGTCGACTCAATGTCCTCTATGCCTTTCCAGAGGGCGTTGTACAGCACGGAAGTGTCTCGAACTTGCACGTCGGCGAACACGGACCCCTCTTCGTCATCGTCGAATGCGTACACGCTGCTGATTGCGTACGTGCCATCGGCAAGTGCCCAGCGCGCGGTTTCTTCCGGGTCGATACCGAGCATGGCATGGTCGATGCCAAAATAATTCCGCATGTCGTCGTCAAGGATATCGGCGACGAAGCTGACAGTCTCTTCATCAAGGTCGGCCAGCTTGCTGAATTGCTGCACTGCCAGTTCGCCCACTTCGCGTTCCGACCCGTCCAGGCTCAGTGCATCCAAAGAGCCGCTTGCAACGCCCGGGGAGTTTTCGTACGAGTCGACCGGCTGCATGTACGACTTCCCGTCCAAAAGGTCGTCGAAGACATCGCTGACGATGCCTCCGCTGCCCACAAAGGCGCAAATGATCGACAGCGCCAAGCCGATGCTTGCGAGCACCCGTCCGATGCCCGCTTTGCGCCCATTCTTGCGTGCTTTGCCCGCCTGAGCGAACGCGATGATTGCAAGAATGATGCCGAACAGCGCCGACGAGGAAGCGACTAGGATGGAAAGCGCTCCCATGATAAGGGCGGATAGTGCATGTCCGGCTCCATTTCCTGCATTCGTGCGCGCAGGGCGTGCGGCAATCGTGCGCGCGCGGGGCGGCTTGAACGGAGCGGGGCGCTTTGCCCCTTGACGCTTGCCTGCGCCCGAAGAAACGCTTGCCCCTTGATTGGTAGGCGTTCCTCCCGCAGCGGTTTCCGCAGACCCGAAGGCGCGCGGTTTCGTATGGCCGCGATGGACGGTCTTGCGAGGAGCGGGTGTCTTGGTACCGCCCGGAGCAAACGGGGCATTGGTGCGGGCGGCAGGTGAAATCGCGGCTTCCTCCTCGGCGGTCGAGGCTCCGATAAGAGGATTGAACTGCCGACTGCGGTACCGTGCGCGCTCATAGCGCGAGGTGGGCTGCACAGGCTGCCATGACGAATCAGCGCCCTCGCCCGTAAACGAGCCGGGCATGCTCCCTGCATCTTTCTCTCGCGCCACGGCGTCCCCTTCCTCGCCTTCTCTGCAGTTTCCATCCTAGCAAGATTCGAAAGCGATGGGCGGGATTGTCGGGTTTTCGCGCTCAATTCGGTAGGATCCAAGAATCGATGGGTGTTTTACTGCGATACATCGTTGGAGAACATTTTCTCCCTGCTTTCGTTGTCGCTCTGCGCTTTCGAAGGCAGCGTGTAGACGCACTCGAATGCCGTTGGTGGAGGACGCTTACGCTGCTTGTCGAGCGCTTCGGTAGTTTTCCTGCTTGCAGGCGCTACGACGCACCTTCCGTGCGCTCGGCGTCAACCTTGCGCAACAGCGCACGGAATTGCACGAAAAACAGGCTTGCAGTGGTGGCGACTGCCATGAAGTCCGCGATTGGTTCGGCAAGGAAGACCGCCATGACCTGGTCGGCCATAACATGGGGAAGTGCGAGCGTGAGAGGAATCAGCAAGATGATCTTGCGCAAAATCGCAAGGAACAGCGACGTTTTCGCATTTCCCAGGGCGACGAAGGTCTGCTGGCACGCTACCTGGACGCCGAGGAGTACGGATGCTGCCAGGTAGATGCGCATCGCCCAGGCGGTGTAGGCTGCCAGCTCCGCATCGGAAGTGAACACGACGATGAATGTTTGCGGGAGGAAGACCGCGATAGCCCACACGATTGCCGCGTACGCCACGCACGACTTCAGGAGCAGCAGGAAAATCCCTTTCATCCGCTGGGCGTTACGCGCGCCGTAGTTGTAGCTCATGATGGGCTGCGCCCCTTGCGTCAGACCCTGCAGCGGCAGCATGGAGAATTGCATAACGCTGCTCAGGATGGTCATAGCACCGACGGCGAGGTCGCCGCCATAGGCCAGAAGCGACGAATTGAAGCAGACGGTGATGGCGCCTTCGGTCGACTGCATGATGAACGGTGAAAGGCCAAGCGCCAGGCAGGGACCGTACACGTGCGGGCTGAGCCGCACAAGGCGCATCCGTATGCGCAGCAAAGTTTTCTTCCCGGTCAGGAATCGGAGAACCCAGGCGGCTGAAAGCGATTGCGAAATGACGGTCGCGACTGCTGCGCCGGTCACGCCCATGCCCAGCCCGAAAATGAAAAGCGGGTCCAGAATGATGTTCGCCACGGCGCCAATGACCACGCTCAGCATGCTGGACGTAGCGAATCCTTGCGCAGAGATGAACGAATTGAGCCCGAGCGCGACCATGACGAACAGCGTGCCGCATGCGTAGACGTCCAGGTACGCTTCCGCGTAGCCAATGGTGTTCTCGCTCGCGCCGAACAGAAGGAGCAGCCTATCTCCGAACGCGATCAAAATGACGGTCAGGGCGATTCCTGCCACGATGGTACCCGCAGTGCAGTTCCCCAGGATGCGCTCGGCGGCCTGATGGTCTTTGCGCCCCATCATGATCGAAGCGCGCGGCGCGCCGCCCATGGCGGCCAGTGCGGCAAACGCGCTTACGACCATGATGAGCGGGAAACACACGCCCAACCCCGTCAGCGCCAAAGCGCCCTCGTTCGGGATGTGCCCGATGTACATGCGGTCGACCATGTTGTACAGGACGTTGACCACCTGCGCGGTGATGGCAGGGACCGCCAGGCGGAACAACAGCGGCCCGAGCGCGTCGGACCCGAGGTCGACCGGCTTGCGTGCACGATGAATCCTGCGCGGGCGCTGCCCGCGCTCCGTCGGCGCGTCGTTGCGCGAGCGCATCATGCGCGCACCGCCAGCCAGCGGGCTTCCGCGTCGCGTCCGGGAGAGGCGCACGCGCGCGCGAAGGCGGCGTTTAGCGGGTCGAGGCATGCTTCGACCGGAACGCTCACGGGATGGAAGAGAACTTCCAGGTCGCGCCCTGTGCGCGCAGCGCGCTTCGCGAGCGCACCGAGCGTCGCGTCGTCCAGTCGGTCCATGCGTCCCGAAAGCACCACGCCGCAGAATGCGGGCGTAGCGCACCCGGCAGGAACCTTCGCCCTGTTCGCGCGCGAAAGCCACCAGAGCAGGGCGTCTTTTGCGCCGTTGGCGGACAGCGCGCGCCCGATGCCGCCATGCCGCACGTGGGGGCCGACGGCCTCTGTGGGCATGCGAAGCTGGGAGAGCGTGCAGCCGCAGCCGCTCACGGCGTCCAACATGGCGTCGAAAAGGGCGGGGATGGCATGCGTATGCTGGTGGCTGTCCACGCGCAAGCGACAGCGCTCTTCGGGGAAAGCCGCCAGAAAGCGTTCTATCTGCGCGGCGAACTCCGTCGCCGCCTGCCGCCTGAGCGCCTCCCGGCCTGCGCCCCAGGACAGGCGCCACAGTCCGACGAAGTCATGGCGGAACATGCCGCGTTCATCGACGAGCAGCGGGATGTCGGCTGCATCGGCGCAGCAGGGGCCTTCGACCAGGTTCAGGTGCACGCCAAGGCGAAGGGCGCCGGATTCTACGCAGGGGCGTGCAAGCTCTGCCGCCTCGCGGAATGCGGGACTGTTCGCGAAGGCGCTTGCGCTGCGCAGCCCTTTCGCCCTGTCTCGCCTGCTCCGGTCGACGAGCGCGAGGATGGCGCGCGCTTGCGCGACGGTGATGCCGTAGTCGTCAGCATGCAAGACCACGCCCATGCCGCGCCTCCCTTCGTCGCTTCCTTCCTGATGCAAACTCTAGTGATAACGAAGCCTGCGCGCGGCCGATTTATGAAAAACGCACGATTCCGAAGGCGGCAAGACCCAGGCGACGCCCTTGCTCCTCCGTGCGGGCTACTCCCGTCGGAGTATTTGGTGAACATTGCGCTACGCAATTCATGAACCAGCGCCGTGCGCCTGGCGGCAGTGCTAGACTGTGCGGCGCATCATGGTCGGACAGGCAGGCGAGGAAACGATGGACCTCTCTTTGATCGTGCCGTGCTACAACGAAGCGGCGAATTTGCCGACGTTCTTCGCGTCGGCCACGGCGTGCTTTGACGCGACCGAATACGACTACGAGCTCGTGTTCGTGAACGACGGGAGCAGCGACGAAACGATGAGCGTGCTTTCGCGCGCGGTCGAAAGCTACCGGGCGCGCGGAGGGCGCGCGACCGTGCGCATTCTGGAGTTCTCGCGCAACTTCGGCAAAGAGGCCGCCATGTTCGCGGGGCTGGAACAGGCCGCAGGCGATACGATCGGCTTCATCGACGCCGACATGCAGCAGGACCCTGCGGTGGCGCTGCGCATGTACCGCTGCCTGATCGAACGGCCCGACTACGACTGCGTGGCCGCCGTCCAGGAGAAACGCCGCGAGAGCCTGCCGCTGCGCGCGTGCAAGCGGGTGTTCTACCATGCTTTCAACGACGTGTGCAACACCCAGCTGCTCGAAGGCGTGAGCGACTTCCGCGTGTTCCGCCGCCCGGTGGCCGAAGCGCTCCTGTCCATGCGCGAGCACTACCGTTTTTCGAAAGGGCTGTTCGCTTGGGTGGGGTTCAAGACCTACGTGATCTCCTACGACGTGCACGAGCGTCTTTCGGGCGCAAGCAAATGGCGCGTGCGCGACCTGGTGTCGTACGCATGGAACGGCGTGCTGGCATTCTCCACCTGGCCGCTTAAGATGGTCATGTACGCGGGCGTGGTGATCATGCTGGCGACGCTCGTGTTCTTCGGCATCGACCTGCATGACAAGATCACGTACAACAACGACCTCTCCACCACGCAGCTTTTGGTCTACGTGGTCCTGCTCATGGGCGGTGTCCAGATGTTCGTCCTGGGCATTTTCGGCGAGTACATGGCGCGCGCGTACATCGAGACGAAGAACCGCCCGCTCTATGTGATGAGGTCGGAGCACCTCTACGAGGCGCGCGAGGATTCCTCCGACGCCGCAGGCAGAAAAGAGCGTTCGCACGAAGGCGTCGTCGACATGCGGCAAGGACGGGACGGCGCGTCGCGGCGCCGTTCTGCCGCCGTGCTGAGCGCCGTGAGCAAAAGGGCCGCGGCGTCCGAATCCGCCTTCGTCGACTCCGTGCAGGCGTCGAAGAGGATGGCGAAAGATGCCGGCGTGCGCTAACGGGGCGGAAGGGGCGCCCGAGGGCCGCCGCGCCTTCTGTGCGCTGGCGGCCAGCGCGCGCTTCCACACAGTGCTGGTCGTAGTGGGCGCCGTATTCTTGCTGGCGGGCGCGTTTCATGGCAACGTCTGGTTTGACGAAAGCTACTCCGTCGGCATCGCGAACCATTCGTTCGCGGACATCTGGGCTATTGGCGAAGGCGATGTCCATCCGGTGCTCGTGTACGTGGCGCTGCACGTCCTGAACCTGCTCTTCGGCCAGAACATCCTGGCCTACCGCCTGTTCGCGCTGGCGGGCGCGGTGGCGCTCGGCGTGCTCGGTCGCACGGTCGTCCGGTCTGACTTCGGGGCGTCCGCAGGCCTCCTGTTCACGTTCTTCGCGCTGTTCACGCCGTACGTGACGGACATGTCCATCGAAATCCGCATGTACTCCTGGGCGGTTTTCGCGGTGGCCGCCTGCGCGCTGTTCGCATGGCGCGTTTTCTCGTGCGTTCGCGGGCGCGACGAGTCGGGCCGCCCTGTGCGCGCAGGAGCTGAAGTGCGCGCGGGGTCGATCCGCGCGCGTGCGCGCGGCATGCGGTGCTGGGGCGGCGCGCCGAGGCGTTGGTGGTTGGCATTCTTCGCGGCAAGCCTTGCGAGCGCCTACCTTCACTATTTCGGCGTCTTGTCCGCCTTTGTCGTGAACCTGCTCTTGTTCGGCTACCTGCTCGTTCGGTGGGCGGTGTCGCGCGCGCGGCGCGGGCGCGATGCGTTCGCGCGGGCCGGCGCTCACGAGGGCGTGGCCGCAAACAGCGCGGTAGCCGAAGACAGCGCGCCGGGCGGGCGAACGCCCGTTGCCCGCGCCCTGCCCGTCTTTCTTGCGGGCGCAGTGGCTCAGGTGGCGGCGTACGCGCCCTGGCTTCCCGCGCTCCAGACCCAGCTTTCGGTGGTGTCCGACACGTACTGGGCGAACTTCACGTTTCCGACCACGCTGATCGAGCTGGGCACGTACCCCATCCTCACGAGCGCGGTCTCGTTCGCGCAGCGCGGACAGTACGGGGCGCTTCCGCAGACGGCGCTTGCCGTGCTGGTGTGGGCTTTCGTCGTGGCAGCGCTCGCGATCCTTGCGTGCGTGCTCGCTCGCGGCCTTCGTGCGGCCTTTCTGCGCTTGCGGGGTGTCGCGGGGCAGGGGCGGCCCGCCCGCGCGCAGTTCGCCGCCTGGCTTTGCTCGGATGGCGTGCTGGCGTGCATTCTGGCGTTCGGCGCCTATCTCGGCGTGTTCGTGGTGGCGGACACCGCTTCGCGCCTAGCGAATTCGTTCCTACTGTACTACCGGTATCTGTTCGTCGCGTTCGGGCTGCTCGTTCTCGGCGTGTCGTTGCTTGCGGCTCGCGCGGCGCGAAGGCGGGCAGGGGCGGTCGCGGTGGCCGTGCTGTGCGCGTGCGTGCTCGGCATTTCGGCCGTGAACCAGGCGATATCCTTGTCGGACAACTATGCGCCTGCCAACCAGGCGCCGCTCGAAGCGTTCGAGGAGGCCTGCGCGTGGGCCGAGGGCGCGCCCTTCGGGTATGCGAACGAAGGCGACGACGGGGAAGATGCCGTCGAAGCGGGCGACCGTGCGCTCGAGGGGGAGCAGGCCCTCTCTGCGGCGGCCGAAGAAGCTGCTCCTGGGGATGCTGCCGCGAACGCTCCGAACGGCGCATCGGGCACGGAAACGCCGGCGTCTCCCGCCGACGCGAACGGCGCGCTGGCGCCCGATGCCGACACGCCGCTCGCCTACCGCGAGAACGCCGATTTCGCGGCGACCGTCGACGCGCCGCTCGTGCTCTCGTCGGACATCGGCATCCAGGGCGTCATGGCGGTGACGTATCCCGAGATCGCGCAGACGTACATGGACTGGCAGCCGGGCAATTGGGCGCTTTCCTACCGCGCGTACGCTCCGACGCTCACGAGCGTGAAGACGTGGGAAGTGGCGCTGGACGGCTACGAAGGACGCTTCGTCGTGCTGGGGCAGAGCCAGGACGGCTCCGTCCCACGCGACGTGACCGATCTTGCGCAGAAGCCCGGCGTCTCCTGCATCGACGTCCAGACGTTCTATCGTCCCTACGAGCGCACGTACTTCACGATCGCGCGCATGGAGAAAGCGCAGGGCTGAGCACGCGAGGAAAGCCCTGATTAAAGGCCTTTCGGCCCAGTGCCACCACGGCGGGGCTGGGCCGAAATAACGTGACGATCGCTTCCTTAGAGCGCGGGCGCCAGCAGTTCGGCAAAGATCGAACGTTCCGTGAGCGCGACGCGAACGCCCTTCTCCATGCGGATGCGATGGATTTTCAGCTTCAAGCGCTCGGCGGTTTCCAGGTCCGTCTTTTCAAACGACGTGCACACCAACGTGTCCTGGGCTTTCGAAAGCGCAGGGTAGAGCTGGCGCACGAGGCGGGCGTACTCTTTCTCCTGCTTATCAAGCGGCATCTCGGCTCCGTCGAAATAAGCACGGCAGGGCACGAACCCGTTCATGAACCCGCAGAACACCAGAAGACGCGGCGTCTGGCCGCATGCTTGCTCGGGAGCGCACACGCGCACGGTATCCGGTTGAAAGGTCGGCGCGAGCAGCGACTGCTCGGCACGTGCGACCAGTGTTGCGGCGTCGTCGCCTTCGGTTGGCGCGCACACGGCTGCCACGGCTGCCTTCTCGCGTTCGGTCGCTTCCACGCGCGCTGCCAGTTCGTCGAGCAGCTGCATGCCGGTCAGCTCGGAGCAGGCATGCGCCAGCTCCATGCCGAACTCGTAAGGTGGCAAAAGCTTGGCCAGGTCGGCGCCGAGCATGTTCGCGTCCTCAATCTGCGCAAGCGCAGCCGGCATGTCCAAATCCTGCTCTTCCATGAGCGCGCGCAGCTTGAGGAAAGAATTGCTGTGGGTCAGGTAGTCGCCGAAGCCGCACCAGGCACGCCAGGAGACCGCATCGCGCGGATTTGCCGTCAGGCGCAATGCAGTGAACAAAAGTGCGGCGCCGCTGCGCTCGCGGTCGCGCACATCGCCTCCCAAAGGCTGGTGGACGCTGAGTACGGATGCGGCAACGCCCTGCTCCGCAAGGCTGCGGGCAACCTGGCGCCCCCACATGCGATGCGGAGCGATGATGGTGATGTCCTCCGGCGAAATTCCGCTGTCCAGAGCCTCGCGCACGATCGTGGCGGCGCCGTCGAATTCGTCCTGCGGGCGCTCGAACGAGGCAAACCGTACGGTGCCTGCTTCAACGCCTTCAGCGGGCGTCATTTCAGGGAGCGCGCCTTCGCTGACCTGTTTTGCGAGAAGGCCGTTTACGGCAGCGTGCACGACAGAGGCGTGATGGTACGTCGAAAGCTCAATGCGCTCACAGGC
>NHCFC04200__coassemble_1005_pt1 | contig 16042 bp, 12 predicted proteins | sample NHCFC04200__metabat2_low_PE_031 | metagenome-assembled genome bin NHCFC04200
TAGGTTATACAGTTGTTCCTTCATGCTCTTCCCCTACTTTCTCGTCAGAATTGGAAGCCCATGCGCACGTAGCGCGCAAGACAGTATTTGCTTACCGACAGCTCGCTTTTATCAATCCCATTGAGCACCGTCTTGATATAGCTCAGCAGAAAACCGTTGAACTTTACCTCGAGCACCACATTAAATGGGTCGAACACAGGATATAAGCAAAGCTGGGAGTCGAATATGTTCATGTTCGCTTCGGTCGCGCGAATATTCCGGTCCAACGTCACGCGAATCTTGTTCTCTTTCGCCACGAACGCAGTCCGGTCGTACTCCACGATGCATTTCGGCCGGTAGCCGTTAATGCTCATGAACGCGTACATCTCCGCCGCAAAAGGCTCAGGACGGTTCCTGAGCACGCTGTAGTCGCCTGCAATCAGGCGCTCCGCCTCCGCCCGGCACAACGGCAGGGATCTTTTCAGCTGATTATCCCCTTGCTTCTGCTTCAACTCCAGAAGGGCAAAATCCGCCGTTGGGTCATAGATGCGAAGGCGCACTTTACGACGCGGGTCCGTGCCAAAGAGCTTTTCGGCATAATCCCGGTCGTGCAGCGTGTCGAAATACAAAGAGCGAACCGGATAACCATGGAAACCGTTATGGGAGTCAGCGGCAAGAATGGCCGCCAGATTGCGCTCGGCCTGCTTTGCGCTTGCCAGGTTCAAGAGAAATTTCTTCTCTTTGCGCATGACTTTGCGCATCGCTCCACCTCCCGTGCGTTATCCCTTGCTCAATCAAAAGTAGAAGAGACAGAACAACCACGATGATCTCCCGTTCGCCTACAGAACGGCAGCGCTTTGCACGCACTATCATTTCAACAGCGTTTTCCCAGATGCGAAAGGCATATTTTGCTGTTCGCGCTATCGGAATCTCGCTCGCAACATCCTGTCACTTCTCTTTTGACGTCATTGTAATACCACAGCGGCAGGACAGCGCTCAACAGCAGGGTCTGCACAAAGCGCGTTGTGCAAAAAATAGCCACGCCCACCTTTGCTCTGTTTTAGTTTCGCGAACAACCTTTTGACCGTTTCGTCTCGCACGTCGAGCGCCCACAGCTTGCGGCCTCGCGCAGATGCTTTGCCGTTCCTACTCCACGCGAATGCGATTTTTGCCCGCGCGCTTTGCTTCGTACAAAGCATGGTCCGCGCGCAGGATGACCGCACGGAACACAGCATCTTCCGGCATCGTTTCGGTCACGCCCATGCTGACGGAGAGCTGCAGCGCATCCTGACCGCAGTCGACCGCATCGCCCACGCGGCGGACGTCGTGCAGTATCAGCTCGAGCGTCGGCATGACGTCTTCCAACCGCGCATCCTTGAAGAAAAGCACGAATTCGTCCCCGCCGACGCGACCGATGTCAACGCGACCTGTACAGCGTTCCTCGAGCAGCCTGCTTACCTGTATCAAAGCCTCATCACCGCGAAGATGCCCGTACGTGTCGTTCACTGCCTTGAAGTCGTCAATATCAAGCGCAACGCACACGCCCGCACCCGCCGCGCCATCCTGCCCCTTCGTCAGCCATTCGTTTACGCGGTCGCTCATGGCGGCATGGTTCAGAAGCCCCGTCAGAGAATCCCGCTCCGCACGCACGCGCAGATCGTACGCATCCTGCACGTCCTCGATGGAGCCGACAAGATGCCACGCCCCCGTGGCGTCGAACGATTTGCAAACCTTTCCGCGATACCACCGATAGTCGTAACCACGATACTTTGCCCGATAGTCCCCGACCGAGACGCCTTCGCCATCGCGGGCGCCCTCAAGAAGGCCTAAAACCCCGTCCAGATCGTCAGGATGGATGACCGCACGACGGCTCTCCGGCCAGGTCTCGAAATAACGCCGCACGACAAGCGTGTCCTTCATGCCGCCCTCGCTGGGAACAGGCCGGTCCAGATAGAACGTAGCGGTATCTTCCGTCGAATCGTAATCGAACGTGACGGCGCTCGTCAGATCGCTCAAAATGCGGTAGCGTTCGTACGCCCAAAGACGGTCGTGCTCAAGGAAGACGCGATCGGTCACATCGTTCGTACAGCAGAAAACCGTGGTCCCGCTGCGCACGAACGTCGTTTCGCACCAGCGGTTCGCACCGCGAATAAGATTTTGGTACCGGCAAACAACTGGAGGTTCGTCCGTCACGTCCTGGCATTGCCGAAATGCCGCCAGAAGACGTTTGCGGTCCCGCGCATCCGTGACCGTGCGACAAAGGTGGTTGGCGAACTCCTCAAGAGAAAACGCGAAAGCGGCATTCTGGCCGCTCAAACGCGAGTGACGGAACGTGAGCATGCCGCTCGCAAGGTCGAATTCGACCACGCTGTCGAACACGGTGCTCAAAACTAGAAGAAAACGCTCCGCAACTGTTCCTGAAGTTTTGCTGCAAGCTCTTTCGCGCACAACGCCGCTCAAACCGACCCCCTTACACTCTTTTGCGCACGACGTCGGTCCGACCTTTGCCGGACACTTCATTTTGGCCAACCGGGCTTCTCGAGAAAACGAGCCGCCTGTCTTCTGCGTTCGCCAAAATTGCATTCCGTACTGTAATAGGGCTGCGGCGTGTGTTCAACTGGTTTTTTCGCCCGCCTGCCGTTTTTAGCCGCTATCCATCGGCTTCACATAATTTCTGTGTCCCTCGCCATTTCGATTCACGGCTAACTGCACCGCGCCCGCCCTGCACGCATGAAGCCGGGTCCGCCTGTAATCAAAAGTGAGGGTATTTTTGCGCACAGCATTGTTCGCTTCAGCACGGCGCTCAATCGCCCTTTCCCTCAAACACCCCTAGCGCCCGGTGCGCGCAATGCGTTGCTTAAAGCGCAATATGAAGCATGCATCAAACCGTCGCCCACTATATCTCGTGTAAAATGTCTGACAGCAGCCAAACATGCTCGCCCTTTGCGGTCGGTATCGGCGCGCTGCCTTTCCCGATGCCGCCTGCGAGTCGTCAAGGAAAGGAGCCGCGTGCCATGGTGCCGGACATCATACAGAGCTTCCGCGAAAGCATGCGTCGTCGGCGCGCCTTCCTTGAAAACGCACGGGACGACATTCGCTCCGACAACCTGAACATGGCCTGTTTCTCATCGGCTATCGCGCTGGGGCTTCTGATGCTGTTTCTTCTCATCACCCCCTTCGTGGTCAGCGACTGGAGCCCTTCGCCGTACCATCTCGCTTTTCTCCCTATCCTTTCGGCGTACGCCCTCTGCGCACTGCTCTATCGGCATTTCTCCCGCACGAAGCGACTGGGCACGGTTTTCGGCGTCCTTTTCGAATGCGTTCTGTGCGTGTGCCTCACCCTCATTGACACAGCAGGAGAGCCCATGGCGCCCGGCTCTTTCATGCCCTTGATCTTTGTGGCGCTGCCTTCGCTGTTCATTCTGCGCTTTTCGCTGGCATACAGCATTGTGATCGGATTCGCCGTGCTCTACTGCGCCGCGGTGGTCGCGTGGAAAGACCCCTTCATCGCGCAGTATGGCATCTTCCAGTCTCTTGTCGGCATCGCGTTCTCTTTGAGCATTGCCCACCTGGTCATGCGCCACCGAATCCAAGCGTTCGAAACGCGCTCGCGCCTTCAAGAGCTCAGCATGCGCGACTCCATCGCCGGCATCTATAACAAGCGAACGCTTTTGACCGTAGCGCAGCGCACGCTGACCGCCGCTGGCTCCGCCCCCGCATGCGCGCTCATCGTCGTTGACCTGGACGACTTCAAAGACGTCAACGACGGAAGCGGGCATATTGCTGGCGACGCCATCCTGCGCGGCATGGGGCACTTGCTGCAAGAGCACTTTCGCGCCACGGACATCATCGGCCGCTTCGGCGGGGACGAATTCATCGTGCTCATGATAGGCGCCGTCGAAAAGAAGACCATCGAGGCGAAGATCGCTTCGCTTCAACGGCGCTTCGCCAAAGTCGGCAAGGCGGAAACGGGCGCGGTCACTACCTGCAGCGTCGGCGCGGTTGTCTCCAACGACCCGAACGCCGACTTCCTTTCCCTGTTTGCGCAGGCAGACGACGCTCTTTACGAATCGAAGCTCGCGGGCAAAAACCGCCTGACCGTCCATGCGTTCCGCCCATGCGGAAACGGAGAATGCCAGACGCTGTCCGAGAACAGGGAGCGCCTGGAGTTGCTGCGCCGCGAGATGGACCTCGCATCAAGCGAGCACGTCGTCGCGCATTCTTAGCGCGCATCTCACACGAACGGCACGTGCCAGGAAACGGCCTGTTCCGAAGCGGAAAATCTCAGAATACGCTACAATCTTCGCACGAACAGTGCGCTGATCGCGCACCGAAGAAAGGACCCGCATGGAACTGCCTCCTGAAGCCGACGCGCGCACCGTTTCGAACACGCTCCTTATCGTTGACGACGAGGAGATTAACCGCGCCATCCTTTCGAACCTGTTCGCCGACCGTCATACAACCGAAGAGGCGGAGAACGGCAAAGTCGCACTCGACAAGGTCCTGACGCATCCACGCGGGTACTGCGCCATCCTTCTGGACGTGGTGATGGACGAAATGGACGGCCTTGAGATGCTTTCCTACCTGCACAAGGCAGGGCTCATCGAACAGATCCCCGTCTTCCTCATCACCGCCGAAACGAGCGGCTCGGTCATGGAACAGGCCTACGAGCTGGGCGTTATGGACGTCATTCGCAAACCCATCGTCCCTTACATCGTCAGGCGCCGTGTCGAATCCGTCATCGAGCTGTTCCAAGCGCGAAAGCGCCTGAGCTATGTGGTCGAAGACCAACGCTCCGAACTCTTGCGCCGTGCTGAGCAGATCATAGACCTCAACCGCGGCATGATCGAAGCGCTCTCCGCTGCCATCGAATTCCGCGATGGCGAATCGGGCGGCCATGTCCGGCGCATCCACGACATCACGAAACTCATGCTCGTCAGGACGGAGCTGGGCAGCGGCCTGAGCGCACAGGACATCGACGATATCGCGCTTGCCTCCATCATGCACGACGTAGGCAAGATAGCTATTCCGGACGCTATTCTGAGCAAGCCCGGACGCCTTACGCCCGAAGAGTTCGAGGTCATGAAAACCCATACGCTGCAGGGAGAGCTGCTGCTTTCGCGCATTCCGCAGCTGAAAGAGAGCGGCGCCTACCGGTACGCCTGCGACATTGCACGGCACCACCATGAACGCTGGGACGGCCGCGGCTATCCTGACGGGCTGGCAGGCGACGACATCAGCATCTGGGCGCAGATTGTCTCTCTTGCCGACGTCTACGACGCGCTGACCAGCAAACGCGTGTACAAGAGCGCTTTTTCGCGCGAAGAATCGCTGCGCATGATCAAAGAGGGCGAATGCGGCGTGTTCAACCCGCGGCTCCTGGAGCTTTTCTTGGAGCTGGAGCCCGAAATCAACGAACTGTACGAATCCCTGCGCGAAGGCCATACTGAAGCATAAGCCCTCCGCCCGGCCGAACAGGCATGGACAAAAGCGGCTACGACGCACGCAACGCAAGCAAGGAGCACCCCATGGACAAAGCCCTTTTGGAACAAGGCGGAATCAACGTGAACGAAGCGCTGGAGCGTATGATGGGCAACGAAAAGCTGCTTTCGCGCCTTCTCGGGAAATTCCTGGAAGATGCTAGCTGCGAACGGCTCGCCCAAGCGATAGCGGTGCAGGATGCCCAAGCTGCCGCCGAAGCGGCGCATACGCTGAAAGGCGTTTCGGGCAACCTGTCCATCTCGACGGTCTACGACCTTGCATCCCGTCAGTGCGACCTTTTTAGGTCCGGCGCTTGGGAAGAGGGCTGCGCGCTCATGCCTCAAGTCGAAGACGCCTGCCGTATCGCGCAGGATGCTATTCGCACAGGAGCCTAGGTTCGCAAACCCGCATTGCCGTGGTTGGCGGTTCGACGCTTTCCATAAGTATTGCTTATTGCACAATAATAATATATTGCTTTTCATGATTGTCGGGGAAGGCTACGATAACCCGGCTGCGCTTGCGCGTGGCGTTTAAGACCGCGCGAGGTAAGGACCGCCCCATGGAAATCGTCAAAAAGAACTTTGCTGGCCTGGTATTTTGCTTCGCCATCGCCATTCCTGCCGCCCTTCTCGGAACGTTCGCTCCCGTCGTGGGCGGCCCTGTCTTCGCCATGCTCATCGGCATGGTCATCGCGCTGTTCGTAAAGGACGGCAGCTTGCGCACGGCGCTCGAACCGGGCGTGAAGTACACGTCGAAGAAAATCCTCCAATACGCGGTCATCCTGCTCGGCTTCGGCATGAACCTTGCCGATATCCTGGCGAAAGGCCAGCAGTCGCTTCCTATCATCATTGCCACCATCACGACCTCGCTCGTCATCGCCTTCGTGCTGTGCAAGGCTATGAAGATCCCTTCGAAGGTGGCAACGCTTATCGGCGTCGGATCCTCTATCTGCGGCGGGTCCGCTATTGCCGCTACCGCACCGGTCATCAAGGCAGATTACGAGGATATCGCGACGTCCATTTCCGTCATTTTCCTGTTCAACGTTATTGCAGCGCTCATCTTCCCCACGCTCGGCGGCATGCTCGGCCTGTCGAACGAAGGCTTCGGCCTGTTCGCGGGCACGGCCGTCAACGACACCTCTTCGGTGACCGCTGCCGCGTCCGCATGGGACTCCATCCATGGCAGCAGCATCCTGGACGAAGCTGCCGTCGTGAAGCTCACGCGCACGCTCGCCATCATTCCCATCACCCTTGTGCTGGCATTCTGGCAGGTACGCCGTGCGAAAGCAGCAGGCGCGCACGATGCCGAAAACGCCTTCAGCCTGAAGAAGATCTTCCCGTTCTTCATCCTGTTCTTCCTAGCTGCCTCCGTCATCACGACGGTCTTCGGCCTTCCGACCGAAGTGACCGCTCCTATCAAGGAAGTGAGCAAGTTCTTCATCATGATGGCCATGGCCGCCATAGGCTTCAACACGAACATCGTGAAGCTCGTCACTTCGGGCGGAAAGCCTATTGCGCTCGGCCTGTGCTGCTGGGTGGGCATCGCCGCCATGAGCCTTGCCATGCAGGCCGCCCTTGGCATCTGGTAGCAAAAAGAAAACCCGTTTCGCAATCGAAAGCGAGCCGTTTCCCCCGCTGCTCTGCAGCCTGAAGAAACGGCTCGCTGTCTTACTGCCCGGTTTGAAGCCTGGAGCGATATTTCGCAGCGCCTTACGCTAGCGGTCGCGGGCCCGCTTTTCGAATGGCCTCTTCGGCGTTCGGATAGCGCTTCGCGAAGTTCTCTTCGAACATGCGCGCAAGCTTGTCCGCCGCAGCGTCGTACTCTGCGCCGGAAGGCCATCCAAGCCGCGGGTTCAAAAGTTCCGCCGGCACGTCTTCGCACGCGACCGGCACGTCCATGTTGAACCGTTCGTCGTGGCGATACCCCGCCTCGTCGATGCTGCCGACCAATGCCGCATGCACCAGCGCGCGCGTATACGGCAGGCTGATGCGATGCCCTGTTCCGTACGCGCCGCCAGTCCAGCCCGTGTTCACCAAATAGACGCGCGCGCCCGTCGCCGTGATGCGCTGTTGGAGCAAGCGCGCATACTCCAGCGGATCAAGCGGCATGAACGGTTCGCCGAACAGCGCGCTGAACGTCGGAACAGGCTCGACGATGCCCTGCTCTGTGCCGGCCACCTTCGCCGTAAAGCCGGTCAGGAAATGGTACATGGCAGCTTCGGGCGTCAAGCGCGCAATGGGCGGCAGCACGCCGAATGCGTCCGCCGTCAGGAACACCACCACCGAAGGCGGCTGTCCCACGCCGTCAAGCTTTGCGCCCTCGATATGGCCGACAGGATAGGCAACGCGCGTGTTTTCCGTGACCGACGCGTCCGTGTAGTCCGCAATGCGCGTATCCTCGTCCAGCACGACATTCTCCGTCACGCTCCCGAAGCGGATAGCGCGGAAGATGAGCGGTTCGGACTCGGGCGTGAGATCGATGCACTTCGCGTAGCAGCCGCCTTCGATGTTGAAGACGCACTCTTCCGACCACCCGTGCTCGTCGTCGCCGATGAGCTGGCGGCCGTCCACGGCGGAAAGCGTGGTCTTGCCCGTTCCTGAAAGGCCGAAGAACACTGCCGTCTGGCGCGTGTGCGGGTCGCGGTTGGCAGAGCAGTGCATGCTCAGGCAACCGTCCTCGACCGGCAGCAGGTAGTTCATGGCAGAAAAAATGGACTTTTTGATTTCGCCGGAATACGCCGTGCCCGCCACGATGATGACGCGCTCTTCGAAGTTGATGAGCACGCCTGCGTTCATGCCCGTGCCATGACGTTCCGGGTCGCAGTCGAAATCAGGAACGGCAAGCACCGTGAAGTCGGGCTGGTCGAAGTGGTCAAGGTCGCCTGCATGCGGGCGCACGAGCATCTGGCGGGCAAAAAGCGCCTGGCTTGCGCGCTCCGCCACCACTAGAAACGCACGCGCATGGCGCCGGTCCGCGCCTGCAATACCGCGCATCACGTGAAGGTCGCGTCCGGACAGGTACGCGCACACGTCGTCGCGCAGCGTCTCGTAAAATGCTCGGTCTATCGGGCGGTTCACGCCACCCCATGCAATGCGGTCGTGGACGTCCGGCGTGTCCACGATAAAACGGCTCTTGGGAGAGCGGCCCGTGTACTCCCCTGTTTCGATCACGAGCGAACCGGTGGAAGAAAGCCTGCCCTCACAGCGTTGGAGCGCACGTTCGACCAGTTCGGCAGCGCATAAGTCGATATGCACCTGACGCTCGTCCGACGAAATGCCAAGCCGTTCAAGCACGGCGAGGACTTGCTGAGGGTTCTGAGCCATGGGAATCACCTTCGTCCGCCCGGGAGTTTGTTTCCGACGTGTTTCGTTACGACGGAATGGTACCACAGCGCCCGGCATGCCAAGGCATTACCGCACGCGCGTCTCCCAGAAAGCGACGGCGCTTGCGGCAGCGACGTTAAGAGAGTCGACGCCATGGTCCATCGGAATGCGCACCGTCCAGTCGCAGCAGGCAATCGTGCTCGCCGACAAGCCTTCTCCTTCGGTGCCCAGCACGAGCGCCAGCTTTTCGCACGCTGCCAGACAGGGGTCTTCGACCGATATCGACTCGTCGGAAAGCGCCAACGCAGCCGCCTTGAACCCGAGGCCGTGCAGCAGGGGGACACCGTCCACGGCCCAGTCGCGCTCTCCTCCAATGCGTGCCCACGGGACCTGGAACACCGTGCCCTGGGACACCCGCGCCGCCCGCCGGTAAAGCGGGTCGTGGCACGACGGCGTCAGGAGCACCGCGTCGATTCCCAGCGCGACCGCAGACCGGAAGATCGCCCCGACGTTCGTGTAGTTGACGATATCCTCCAGCACCGCCACCCTGCGCGCGCCACGCACTGCCTCTTCGACAGAAAGCGGCGCAGGACGTTGGAACAGAACGAGCGCTCCCCGCGTGATCTCGTACCCGGTCACCGCGCGGAACTGCTCGGGCATCGCGACGAACACTGGCACGTCGGGATAGGCCGCGAGCACGCGCTCTACGACCGGCATGGTCGGCTCAAGCCACTTTTCCTCCATAAGCAGCGCAAGCGGACGAACGCCCGCATCGAGCGCGCAGTCGATGGCCTTGCGCGACTCCCCGACGAACATGCCGCCTCCTCGCCCGCCGCCGATGCCGTCTCGCAGCTGGCCGTCCGTCAGCCCGCAAAACGCCGAAAGACGTTCGTCGTCGGTGCGCTCAAGCCTTACGACCGGCATGGGAAGCCCTCCTCCCGCGCCTCTTTCGGCACCGGGGCGTCGAACAGCTCATGCCAGGTCTGCACGATGCGTTCGAGAATGTCCGCTCCCTTAAGGGCGACAAGGACGTCCGCCGCCTCCTGCAACTGTGCGGTCCAAGCAGCAAAGTCGGCCTCGCCGCATGGCGACGACGGCCAGTCTGTCTCAACGAGCAGACGGTCCGCAGGAATGGCCTGGGCATACGCATGCCCGCGTTTCGTCGCCAGCATGCGCGGGCCCACGGAGAAGTAGCACCCCAGGCGAACGGCGCGCTGCACGGCGTCGCTCGAGCCCGAGAACCAGTGCATGATGCAGACGTTGTCCGACGTGCACCCGTCGCGCTCGAGGACATCCAGCACTTCGTCCGCAGCCGCCACCGCGTGCAAAGACACCACCTTGCCGCCCGTGATGCCCGCGCGCACCGCGCGTTCGAATGCCGCCGTCTGCTCATCGCGCGAGGTGGCACGGTGGCGTCCGAAGTCCAGCCCTATCTCGCCGATAAAGCGAGCGCCCTTGGCCAGCTCTTCGAACCGGGAGATTTCAGCCTCACCGCACGATCCGTCGGCAACCCACCACGGGTGCAAGCCCACGCCCACGCGCACGGTCGCGCAGCTTGCGAACAACGCCCGTGCACGCTCGTAGCCCGCAGGCGTCACCGTGGTAGAAAACGCCTCCAAACGCGCGCACTCCGCTGCGTGGGCAAGCAGGCGACCGTTCGCTGCAAAATCCAGATGGCAGTGCGCGTCCGGCAGCAGCACGCGACGCTCTTCCTCCATGGTGGCCTTCTCCTTTCCGCGCTCGTTCTCTCGGCCTCGCCCACCTTGCTCGCGCCGCACGCCCTGCAAAGCAGGCTCCGCAAGCGAACATCTCCGCGCCTGAGAGCGACGACATTCCCCTTCCGTACAACAGCTTAGTACGTTGCGACCATCTCGTTATGCGCCGCTTCGAGCGCCCACACCAGATCGGACAAGCGTGCCGTGTTGCTAGGGAAGCTTGAAAGGATGGCCACAAGGTAGGGTCCGTTGTTCGCCCACACGATTCCCGCGTCGTTTGAAGCGGACAGCCCGCCTTCGGCAATCCATCCTGCCTTCGACTGCACGGAATACAAGCCTCCCAGCTGGTAGTACAAAGGCGAGTTCAACGCGGAAGAATACCACGAGCCGACCCATCCGCCGTTCGGATTGCCCGTAAAGTACTCGTAGTTCGTCGTCCAGAGCTTCACCAAATCGCGCGACGAATACCAGGGGTACTGCAGCGAGGCGATGTCGGCGCTCACGCCCGACCAGGTGCACCACTGCCACAGAGGCTGCGGTCCGAACGTATAGCGCAAAGACGAGTACCCTTCGTTGCTCGACCAGCGAATGGTGGATTCCATGGTGTACGCCCAGTCGGTCGCCGCCCAGGGATAGTACGAGCAGACCGATGCCACGTACGGCCCTTTTATCGTGCTGGCCGCATAGAACGAGCCGTCGGCATTGCACGAAACGCCCTGGCCAGTCTGCACGTCGACCATCACGAATCCGACGTCGTTGCCCCATGCGCGCACATAGTCCACCGCAGCCTGCAGCTGCCCTGCCACCTGCGCGCTCGGCGTGTAGCCGCCGAACCCGGCAATACCCCACGAGCTGCCGGCCGCATTGATGCCCGCACGCACTTCGTCCATGGTGCGCTCGTAGGAAGCCAGCGTGAAGCTGAACTTCTGCGCCGCGGTTTCATTCGGGGTCCAGACTTGGACGTTCGCGCCGTCCCATCCGCCGCCGTCCGCGACGTCCAGGTACAGTCCGTTGCAGACAGACTGCAGGTAGAAGTACCCGTCCCCTGTCGGGATAGGCACGAACTGCTGGGCGGTCGTTCCCGTCGGCAGCCACACCTGCACGTTCGTGCCGGGCGCCGTTCCGTAATCGACCACGTCGAGCGCCATGTTCGAGCGCGCGCATTGGAGGGTGATGATGCCTTCGCCTGCGGATTTAACCCGCCAGCGCTGAGCGCCCGTGCCGTTGTCCACCCATGCTTGCACGTTCGTCCCCTGCGCAAAGGAAGCACCCGACACGTCGAGCGCACGCCCGTCGGAAACGCACGTGACGCGGTATGTGCCCGGCGAGACCGCTTCGACCGGCATGCCGAAAAAGCCCTGAGCCCGCGTTCCATTGATCGCATACGTGCCGACCGGCCGTGCATTCTCCGCAACACCCCCTGAAACGTCCAGCGCAAGTCCTGTTGCAACGTTCAGGAAAGACACGCCGTAAACACCGGGAATAATCCACCAGCGGGATGCGTCGCCGGTGTCCTCCGCTTGAACGACTTGCCCGCCGATGTCGGTCAACAGCAGGCCGGAGCATATCGGGCTGAGGGTGAAGTCGCCTTCGCCTGTCGCCTCGATGACGAATTTCTGCGCAAAGCCGTCATTGCGCTCCCAGAGATGCGTGCTCACGCCCGCATCGCGCGAAAGGTCGGGGACGTCGACGACCATTCCCATGTCGATGGTCGAGGGAATCGTGTACACGCCGTCACGGAACGCTTCGGCAGGCTCAAAAACGAAGCGCTGAGCAACGGTTCCGTTCTGCTCCCACGTGCGCACGTCGGCGCCTTCGAACGCCAGCCCGTCGGCCATATCAAGCGCCAGGTCGTTCGCGCAGGATACGAGCGTGAACGTGCCGTCGTCGTTTTCGGAAGCCTCCCACGTTTGCTCTACGCTGGCCTCTTCGAGCAGCCATTGCTGCACGTCCGCACCATTCTCAAGACCGCCTTCTTCGACAGCAAGCGCTTTTCCTGAGCACATCGCCTGCAGGCGGTAAACACCGTCTTCGCTCGACACCCAGAACCGCTGCGCGTTCGATTCGTTCGCGCTCCATAGCCGCACGTCAGCGCCGCTCACAACCGACGCGTCCGCCACGTCGAGTACGAAGGAAGGGTCGGCCGCACTGCGCACGAAATACGCCCCGTCTGGAAGGACCGGCTCGACCCCTTCTTCGCCTTCTCCTTCTTCGGAGTCTTCGTCGTCGGGATTATCCGCGCCCTCCGCGTCTTTGGCAGCGCGCTCGCCGCTTTCGCCTTCGGCGTCCTCAGCTGCATTCGTGCCTTCTTCGCCTGCCGGGGGCACGACTTCCGAACCTTCGAGCGTCCCGGAAGAGGGCATGCCGTCCTCGTCGGTTTCGCCGATTTCGCTTGTTTCGGCACTGACGTCCACGGTAATGTCGCTTGCGTCAGACGAGTCTTCCTCGAGCGGCACCGTCGCATCGTCTGCAGAAAGTGCTTCGCCGTGCCCAGTGCGTTGCACGACAGAGGCCACGGCCGCAACATCCGACTCTGCGACCTTTGTCCTATCGGCACTTGCCTCGTACCCCCAAGCAGATGCAGGACAAAGCCCGCACACAAGAGCGCAGGAAAGAACGAACGCCCCGAACGCACGCCCCCTCATGCCGTCCCCCTTTCAACACGGAATCGTTCCCCTGATTGTAAGAACCCCGCCTGACCAGAACAACGGCAGACCCGTCCAACGGGCTGTCCTGCAATCGAAGACTGAAGCAGCGAAAGCGACCGCGTTCGAATGGCGGCACCCGCTAGGAGCGCCCGCGAGGAACCGCCAATTCACGAATGACGAATCCTGCCAGCATCTGCCCCATAATGGGCGGCACGTACGAAGCCGTGCCCAAGGTCGGCCGCCTGCCCGCCTCTGCGGGAGCAGGCTCGCCCAACGGCAGCGCTGCAGGCTCCTCGCGCGAATACAGCACGCGCAGCGACCTAATGCCGCGCTTGCGCGCTTCCTTTCGCACAATGCGGCACAACGGATCGTTCGCGGTGTCGTAGATGTCGACGAACTGGAAGCAGTCAGGCCGCAGCTTGTTCGCGGCGCCCATGCTGCTGACCAGCCGAACCCCCGCACGGTCAGCGTACGCCGCGATGGCCATCTTCGTGGAAACGGTGTCTATGGCGTCGACCACGTAGTCGGCCTGGGGCGCCCATTCGTCCATGAGCGCATCGACCTCCTCCGGCAGGACGAACCGGTCAAGCGGCACCACCTGCGCCGAAGGGTTGATGTCGGCAACCATCGCCCGCACGACGTCGACCTTCCGCCGCCCAACCGTGCTGCAGAACGCAATGGCCTGACGGTTGATGTTGCTCGCCTGCACGACGTCTCCGTCGACGACCACCAAACGGCCGACGCCGCCGCGCGCAAGCGCTTCGATGCAGCTTGCCCCCACGCCGCCTGCGCCGAACACCATGACCGTGGACTCTGCCAGACGCCTCACGCCTGCACGCCCGAACACAAGCTCCAAACGGGACGTCGGCCCGTCCTCTTCGGCGCATGCGCTCCGCTGCTGCTCTGTTTGCACGCCCTCGGACAAGCAGCATTCCGTTCGCTTTTCGGAACCTTCGTCCATGACGCCCCTTTCCCAGGCCGACGCAATGCCTACGCCGTATCGTTTCCTGCCGCAACATGCAGCACGGTTTCGCCTTCGGCCTTCTCAGCCTTTTCGTTCGCCCGTATGGTACCAATCCTTCGGCATCTTCGCGCGCGCCCTCGGCCTGCAAGGCCGTATAATCGACCGGACCCTACTGAAAGCGAGGATACCTATGCTGTTCAAGAACATCCTGGTTCCCTACGACACGTCCGCGTACGCGCGCGCTGCGCTCGAAACTGCGGTCGCCATGGCGAAAGACGAGCCGGAAACCCGTGTGCACGTGCTCAGCGTGGTCAACAACAACATTAACCCCTGGGCAAGCGGCGCAGACAGCAGCAAGGAGTACGCAGGCGTGCCAACGTTCCTCATGGGCAGCGACGACTATAAAGACGTGGTCGCCGAAGCCCTCGAGCGCGATCGCCAGCAGCTCGCCGCAAGCGTCAAAGACCTTGTTTCCGTCCTGGGAGAGCGCTCCATCACCCATGCCGCGTTCAACACTTCCATCACCACTGGCATTCTCAGCTATGCCATCGAGCACGAATGCGACCTTATCATCATGGGACGGCGTGGCATGGGCGCACTGCGCAGCATGCTCGGCAGCGTCAGCTTCAGCATCCTGCAGAACGCCGACATCCCCGTCATGGTCGTGAAATAGGCACGATACAGACCGCAGGCTGTACGGAACGAATCCATGAAGAGCCCCTTGGCACGATGCGCCGACCCCAAAGAGCACGCCCACTACTGCGACGTGCTCGTAGTGGGCTCCGGCATAGCGGGGCTTTCGGCGGCGCTTGAAGCGGCCGGCGCGGAGGCGCGCGTGACCGTGGCTTCGCTTGGCCCCCTGTGCTCAGGATCGAGCTTCTTCCCGGGAACATGGGGGCTCGGCATGATTGGCCCCGTCGATGAATCGGACGAAAAAAGCCTGGAGCAGGCCATCGAGGACGTCGGCTGCGGCATGGCCGAACCGACGCTCGTCCGGACACTCGTGCACGGCATCCAACCAGCTCTGACGCACTTGGAATCGCTCGGATGCGCGCTCAAGCACCCTGCACGGTCGGGAGAGCGAGAGTACATTCCCTGCTTCGACCGGAAAGACCGCCTGTGGCGCGGCATCCTGCGCGAGCCGAGCGAACGCGCCTTGAAGCATGCGCTCGAAGCGGCGCACGTGCGCGTGCTTGAGCAGTGCGAGCTGCTCGACCTTGCCGATGCCGGACAGGGAGCAGTCCTCTTTGACCACGCCTCTCGGAAGGCCTTTTTCCTCGCATGCGGGGCGGTGGTCCTTGCCTGCGGTGGCTTCGGCGGGCTGTTCGCACACCGTTTGACGGGCGCAGATGCCGTAGGGTCTGTCCACGCCATAGCCCTTGCGCACGGTGCACGACTCGTGAACATGGAGTTCATGCAGGTCATGCCTGGACTTGTCAGCCCCTGCAAAGACATCGTCTTCAACGAGAAGGCGTTTCGTTTCATGGAGTTCGAGCGTTCCGACGCCGCACGTTCGCTGACAAGCAGGCCTGACGCGGGCGCTCTTCTGGACGAACGTTCGACGTACGGCCCGTTCACCTCCCGCCTGAAGGCCCGCGCCGTGGACGCGGCCATCGGAAGCGCGGGAGCGCAAGGGCTCGGCATGCGGTACCGCGCGCACGGCTCCCTGGACAACATGCCGGAATTCGTCCGCACCTACTACGAATGGCTCGAAAAGGAACACGGCGTCCGTCCTCAAGACTGGATGCATATCGCACCGTACGCGCACGCAGCAACCGGCGGCATCCTAATCGACGAAAATGCCTGGACCGGCGTTCCGGGATTGTTCGCATGCGGAGAGTGCACCGGAGGAATGCACGGTGCGGATCGCATTGGCGGACTGTCCAGCGCGAACGGCATCGTGTTCGGCGGCATTGCGGGCAGAAATGCCGC
>NHCFC04200__coassemble_1058_pt1 | contig 15368 bp, 13 predicted proteins | sample NHCFC04200__metabat2_low_PE_031 | metagenome-assembled genome bin NHCFC04200
TTCGTGCGCACTTCGAGCGGACGGCCGATAGCGCCGGTTTTGTCGAGGTTCGTTACGGGCTTCGGGCGCATGCTCAAGCCGCGAATTTCGCGCGTGGGACGGCTTTTCTTGGCAATGGCGCGTACGGGCGTGCCGATGACGCGGATGACGTCGTCGGTATAGTCGCGCGGCGGCGTCGTGTGCAGGTCAAGTGCGACGGAAGCGTAGCGCACGATCAGCACGATGCCCACGCAGCAGACGGCCGCCCAGTTTTCCAGCACGTGGTTTTGCCGCATGAGCGCGTAGACGATCGCGCCGATGAGCGCAGCAGACCCGTAGAGCGTGCCCGAACGGAAGGCCGCGACCGGCTGGTTCATGAACACATCGCGCGCGATGCCGCCGCCGATAGCGGTCACCGTGCCGAGAATGATGGCGGGAATAATCTCAAGGCCGGCGGAGAGGCCCTTGCTCACGCTAATGATGGTCCACAGCGCCATGCCGAGCGCGTCGATGAAGTCGAACAGCCAGTTGAAGTACTTCGTGATCTTTCCAAAGAAGAACACGACAACGCCGGTTAGCGCGCAGGCGAGGATAAGCGTCGGGTTCTGGAATGCGTAAATGCCGAAGTCCTGCAGCAGGATGTCGCGGATGATGCCGCCAAGAAGCCCGACGGTCACGGCGAGGGTGACCGTGCCGAAAATGTCGTAGCGCGCCCTGACGGCGCTCATGCTGCCGGAGATGGCGTAGACCACCGTAGCGAGGAGCTCGAACCACAGAGGGACGGCAAGCGCGGTCTCAAGCATGCGAGCTCACCGGGCCCTTTGCGCTGTCGCGGACGGACACGATGGTGGCGACCGTCGGTTCGCCGGAGAAGTTCAGCTCGCCGGTCAGCCGCCGTGCCGCTGCCAGGTCGAAGTGCGGCGACAGGAACATGTCGGCGCGCTCCTTCGCCTCTGCGCAGGCACGGTCGTAGATATCCCAAAATGCGTCGGTGTGGACTTCGTCGGTGAACGGGTTTGTCCAAGGCGCGCGCTCCCGGTTGTCGAATTCGCACGCCAGGGTCTCAAGAGGACGATGGCTCATGCAGCGGAAGAACGAATAGGGGCGGACGAGCTCTTCAAGGCGCCCGATGAGCGCGCGTTTGATGCCGGTAGGGGAGTCGAAAGCATGCTGCGCCAGGCGGAAGGAGCGCACGCTCGACGAGAACAGGTTTTCCGGGACGACCTGGCCGTACGCGGTCATGATGACATAGGCGTAGAGACGCGAGACAACGTGCAGCACCTTATCCGATGCGTGCAGGACGTTGCGGTGCGGCAGGTAGGTCGCGACCGTCTCGCCGCGCTTTGTGAAAAGCACCATTTCGTCGTATTCGCTCTCGATGACGCCGTGCACTTCGTGCGCGTCATCGCGCGAAAGGCCTTCGACGCCCGCATCGCACAGCGCGTATTCGAAGTGGTAGACGAGCGGGTGCATGCGCGCATCGAGCGTGTAATGGCACAGAAAGCCCAAAGCATAGGCGCGGCCGATGCCGATCTCTGCTTCAGGAAGAAGCGAAAGCGCCTGCTTGAAGGCGTGGATAAGCTCGCTCGGCCGTTCGCGGTGCATGAGCGAACCAACGCGGGAGAAAGCCGACAAGCGCGGGTTCAGCACGGCGTAGAACAGCGGGTCGGGTCCTTGGTTGCCCAGCAGGAAAGCTTCTGCCTCGTCGCGCGAACCGCCCACGCGTCCTGACAGCGAATCAAGGACGTCTTTCCCGAAGAAATCGTGCGTTAAAAGAGCGGGCATGGCGGGCCTTTCTGCGTACGCGGGCGGACAAGGAAGCAGCTGCAAGACGACGGCGCTCTCCGGCCGCCTTGGTGTGTGCTTGTGGTCGAACATAGCAGAAAACCTTGCGCATTTCTTCAGGCAACGGCGTGCTTGCGCGCATTTTACGCAGATGGCAGAAAGGCGAAAGAAGATTGCATGGTCGCAATTCGCGCAGTTTGATGCGTTTTTTACACCCTGGGCAAGTTCGTTGTCCTACAATTCCACTCGGTAAAAACGAGCCAGAAAGGACCGCATGCAAAAGCTGACCAGGCAAGAGAAGAGCTGGATTGCCTACGACGTGGGCAATTCCGCATTCGTGATGTTGTCTACGGCGCTCATTCCTGTCTACTTTTCGTCTTTGGCAGACCCGGGCTCTTCGGTCGTGGTGGCATGGGGTTACGCCGAAACGGTCGCTTCCCTCATCCTTGCGCTGCTCATGCCATTTCTGGGCAGCCTGGCAGACCTCCGGCACAACAAAAAGCGCTTTCTTATCGGCTCGGTCGGCACCGGTGCGGTGGCGTGCGCGGCTCTTGGCATTCCGCAGCATGCACTGGCCTTCCTGGTGATCTACGTTGTCTCGTCGGTCATGCTGAACGGCTCCATGGTCTTTTATGATGCGTTCTTGGTGGATGCGACCAGCGAGGATAACTACGACCGCGTTTCATCGCACGGTTATGCGTGGGGCTACATCGGTTCGTGCATTCCGTTCATCGCCTCCCTGGCAATCGTGCTCTTTGGCGAGAACGTGGGCATCAGCATGAGCGCGGGGATGCAGATTGCCTTCATCATCACGGCACTGTGGTGGGTTGCGTTTACCGTGCCGCTCGTGCGCAACGTTCACCAGACACATTTCAAGCCGCGCACCGACCGGCTGTTCCGCGACACGGTGCGTGGTCTGGTCGCGACCGTCCGGAAGATTTTTCGCGATAAGCGCCTGCTCATGTACATGCTGGCGTACTTCTTCTACATCGACGGCGTGCACACCATCATCAAGATGTCGACGAGCTACGGTACGGAGCTCGGCATCGATTCCACGCAACTCGTGCTCGCACTGCTGGTCACGCAATTCGTCGCGTTTCCGTCGGCCATCCTTTACGGGCGTCTGGCGAGCAAGGTCGGCACGCGCACGATGCTCATGACGGCGGTGTTCGCTTACTTCTGCATCACGCTTTTCGCGGCGTTTTTCCTGCGCACGGCAATGGAGTTCTGGATCCTTGCGGTGTGCGTCGGCCTGTTCCAAGGAGGCATCCAGGCACTGTCTCGCTCCGAGTTCGGCAAGCTTATTCCCAAAGAGCACGCAAACGAGTACTACGGGTTCTTCGATATCTTCGGGAAGTACGCAGCGGTCATGGGCACGTTCCTGGTGAGCGTGTTCACGCAGCTGACCGGCAACGCGTCCATTGGCGTGCTGGCGATATCTATCCTGTTCGTCGCCGGCCTGCTGCTTTTGTGGCGAATGCCGAAGGAAGCGTGAGCGAGCAAGCGGGTTTGACGGGCGCAGGCGGGCTTCCGTCGGTTTTGAAGGCTTGAGCCGCTGGGCTTCCCGGATGGCTTTTGCGGCGCTTTCCGGTTTGGGGTGCTTTCCTGTGGGGCGTCTGGCATGCGGGCCTGTGCTGTCATGGCAAGCGTTTGCGTTTCGACCTCGTGTTAAACCTGCGCGAATAACGCCCGCTCCGGGCAGAGCCGGGTACGACTGGGCGGTAGTGCATGGTACACTTTCACAGTTATTGCACAGTACTGGCACGAGAAGGAAACGAACCCCATGGCATTCGTGGTCGCAAAGTTCGGAGGCACCTCGGTCGCCTCGCCCGAACGCATCCAGATGGTGGCGCGACGCCTGATCGCCAGCAAGCAGGCGGGCAACCAAGTGGTTGCAGTGGTCTCGGCAATGGGCAAGACCACTGACGAGCTTGTCGGCTTGGCGAAGGCGCTCAACCCCGATCCTCCTGCGCGCGAAATGGACATGCTGTTGTCCACCGGCGAACAGGTCAGCATGTCGCTTTTGGCAATGGCTATTCAAGCGCGCGGCTACAAGGCGAAGAGCTTCACTGGCTGGCAGGCCGGCATCACCACTGACGAGAACTATTCGCGCGCGAAAATCGAGGACATCGATGCCGACCGCATCAAGCGCGAGGTAGAGCGCGGCGCTATCGTCATCGTTGCCGGCTTCCAGGGTCTTTCCGAAAGCGGCGATATCACGACGCTGGGTCGCGGCGGCTCCGACACGACGGCAGTTGCGCTGGCATACGGCCTCGGCGCCGATGTTTGCGAAATCTATTCTGACGTCGACGGTGTCTACACGGCTGATCCTCGCGTCTGCCCGCGCGCCAAGAAACTGGACGAAATCTGCTACGACGACATGTTGGAGCTTTCTTCTGCGGGCGCTGGCGTTCTGCAGGCGCGTGCCGTGGAGTTTGCCAAGAAATACAACGTGGTCATTCATTCCCGCTCGGCCTTTACGGACACGCCGGGCACGTTCATCAAGGAGGTCACGCCTTCCATGGAGCAAGCGGTCATTTCGGGCATTGCCCACGACACGTCTGAAGTCAAGGTCACCATCCGCGACCTGAAGGACCAGTACGGCATTGCGTCCACGGTGTTCTCGGCGCTGGCCAGCAACATGGTGAACGTGGATATGATTATCCAGAACGTCTCCGAGGAAGGCCACACCGACCTGACGTTCACTTGCCCTGAGTCCGACCTGGAGCGTGCGTGCGAGACGGTAGAGCGCGTCCTTCCGAAGATCGGTGCGCGCGAATACGTGGTGGACAAGAACATCGCGAAGGTCTCGCTGGTCGGCACGGGCATGAAATCGAGTCCGGGCGTCGCCGCGCGCGCGTTCACGGCGCTGGCGGAGAACCAGGTGAACATCCTGTTGATTTCCACGAGCCCCATCCGCTTGTCCATCGTGGTGGAGGCGTCGCAGTGTGCCAATGCTGTACGCTGCCTGCATACGGCTTTCGACCTGGATTCCGACCAGGTGTACGAAGAGACGCAGCTTTCTGCGGAAGAGATCGCTGCCAAAATGAACAAGGGGCGTTAGCGTTTCGCCGTTCTGCCGAACGGCAGAACAAGCCGACGCTGCGAAGCGTCCGGGCACCCCATCTTGTCACGCTTTCAAAGCCTCGCGTACAGGCTGGGGTTCCGTCGGCCTGTCGGTCGGCGGAATGACTCGGCGCTGCGGCCATCCCTGGCGGCGGAATGGTGCGCCTGAGCGCCCGTCGTTCCTTCGTGTGACGGAGGGACGGGCTTTGTCCAAGAAAAAGAGAGGATACCGAAATGACCTGGAGCAAGAAGCTTCCTGAGAATCCAGTGGTAGCCGTTGCGGGTGCGACGGGCGCGGTAGGCAAAGAATTCCTGCAGGTATTGCATGACGTGGACTTTCCAGCGAGTGAAGTGCGCGCGCTGGCGTCCGCTCGTTCGGCAGGCAAGAAACTGCCGTTTCTGGGCTGTGGACAAGTGCCTGCAGGCGAGCTGACCGTGCAGGAAATGACGCCTGAAGCTTTCGAGGGAGTGGATATTGCGCTGTTCTCCGCGGGTGCGTCCGTTTCGAAGGAGATGCGCGAAGCCGTGGTCAACGCAGGCGCGGTCATGATCGACAATTCCAGCGCGTTTCGCATGGACGAAGATGTGCCGCTCGTGGTGCCGGAGGTGAACCCTGCCGCTGCATTCGAGCATAACGGCGTCATTGCGAACCCGAACTGTTCGACTATCCAGATGGTCGTGGCGCTGAAGCCGCTCTACGACATTGCGCCGATCGCGCGCGTAGTCGTGTCCACCTATCAGGCAGCGTCCGGTGCGGGCGCGCCCGCTATGGAGGAGCTCTACAGCCAGACGAGCGAGTACTTGGACGGCAAGCGCGGCGAAGAGCTCACGGTAAGCGCTTTCCAGCATCAGATTGCCTATAACTGCATTCCGCACATCGACAAATTCCTCGAGGACGATTCCACGAAGGAAGAATGGAAGATGGTCGTCGAGACGAAGAAGATCATGGGAGACGACAACATCAAGGTCGCTGCCACATGCGTGCGCGTGCCGGTGCTGCGCTGCCATGGCGAGGCCGTGAACGTGGAGTTTGCAAGCGAGGTCAGCGTCGAAGCAGCGCGCGCCGCGCTCAAGGCTGCACCGGGCATCACGGTCCTGGACGACCCGGCAAACAACGTCTATCCCATGCCAGGCCTGCTGGCGGGCACGGACGACACCTACGTTGGGCGTCTGCGCAAGGATCCGACGGTCGAGCACGGCTTGGCCATGTGGGTCGTGGCGGACCAGATTCGCAAGGGCGCGGCGCTCAATGCCGTGCAGATTGCCCAGCTGCTCATGCGCGGTAACGACTAAGAGCGAACGGTAAAGCGAAGGGCTTCGGCAGAAATCCTGCGACCAAAGGGGCGGACGATGATCAGGAACGAACGCGACCTGCGACATGAACAGGCACTCGATATCGCCGAGAAAATGCTGGTGGCGGCGCGCACGGCGCCGAAGGGCAAAGGCGTCGACATCATAGAGTGCGCGGTCGTGGACGGCGAGGATGCCGAGCGTTTGGCGCAGGAGATGGAGGCTATCGCCGAAGAGAGCGGCATGAAGTTCTTTATCCGCGATGCAGGCAACGTGCGGGCTGCCCAATGCACGCTGCTTGTCGGCACGCGCGAGAAAGCGCAGGGTCTGAACTGCGGTCATTGCGGGTTTGCCACCTGCGCCTCCCGCACCGAAGGTGTTCCGTGCGCGGTCAACAGCGTGGACGTGGGCATTGCTGTGGGGTCCGCCTGCTCGAAGGCGAGCGACTATCGCGTGGACACGCGCGTGCTCTTCTCGGGCGGCCTTGCTGCCCAGCGCTTGGAATTGCTGGGCGAAGGCGTGCGGCAGGTGTACGCCATTCCCGTGAGCATTTCGTCCAAGAGCCCCTTCTTCGATCGCAAGTGAAGCTGCGAGCAATACGGCTATAAAGGCCGCAGGCTGGAACCGCTGAAAGCGCTGTATTCCCGCCTGCGGCCTTTTCTTTATACGCACAGATCAAGCGGCAGGTCGGAAATGTCTTTCAGCCGCCTGCCTTCCAAAAGCGTCTCAAGCGTGTCTTTCGCCTCATCGTTACCGAAGCGCGAGACCGAATCGATAAGCTCGTAGAGTGCAAAGTGGTAGACGCAGTCGATGTCGCCGGTTCCGAGCGCCAGCGAGGCCAGTCGGTTGGGGACGGGCTCTGCAGTGACCACGACGATATGTGGCAGGTGCCCCTTGCGGTTGCGGATAAGGTTGAGCGCTTCGGTGCGGCTGTTCTGTGCACGGTCCGACCGGATGGTCCATTTGACGGAAATCGAAGCGTGCAAAAGCGGGCGGGCGTTATTGTCTGCGCGCAATGACGCCCGCGTGGCGATGCCCGGTTCGACCGCGTGCAAGAAAGCATTGATTTCTGCGTCGCTGCACGGCTGCCGGTAGACAACCACGTCGGGCGCTACCATGTAGTCGTTGCCGATCATCGCAGCGAGGCGCCTGTTCTCCGTCGTCAGCTCACGCAGGTATTCCAGGTGTTCGTATTGGGCGAACTCCGAGGTCTTAGTCCGGTTTCGGTTGCCAAGCTTCATGACTTCCCACGTGCCTGGCCTGAGGTGCTGCAAAAGCGGGAACGTGCCCCTGACGAAGTCCATGACGCACTCTTCGAACGTGGACCCCGAAGTCTGGCCTGCTAACCGTTCGCCGCGTTCTGCGAGCAACAGGTCGGCGATACCGCGCGCGATGGCAACCGACACCCTGCTGTCCTTGTCGGCGTTCGTCGCCACGCCGCGTGCGTTCACGGTCAGCACGCCGTTATCGAGCAGAGAATGGTGAAACTGCTCCCGCTGCGTCCTGATCAGCGAGGTGCTCTCGTTCGGCTTCATGGATGCTCCTTGCGATTGCGCTTCCAAACGCTTTTGCGACAGGCGGCGGGAAGGCGTTTCCTACCTGCCGGTACGCGGCGGTCTTCTTGCCGACGAACTCCCAGCCTTTGGGGAAACCTTGGACGAGGGCGGCCATCGGCACCGTAAGGCGCGGCATGCCGTCGAAACCATGCGGCGGGGGCTCCTCGGCAATGCTTTTCCCGTTCACGCCGAGCAGCTCCCAGGCTTTCTTGGCGCGCGTAGGGCCCAAATCGGGGCCACCGTGCTTTTTCGACCCGCCAACCAGCGTGGGCGCGATGGCGTCAGCATGCTCTGCCCATTTTGCGGCGCCTTCCCATCCGTTCGAGGACATTTCTTCGAACAGGAGCTGGCCGACTGTCAAAGGCTGCTCGCGCCGCGTTTCCGGCCACTGGAAATACCGTGCGTACGGCTGCTTCAAAGCGACAAGAATAGTACGGGGACGCAGCTGGGATACGCCGTAGTCCGAAGCGTTTACCAGCCCCCAATGGCATTCGTACCCAAGTTCCTCCAGCTGAGCGACGATGTGCGCGCGATAGCCGTCGAATTTCGGCGCGAAAAGCCCCTTCACGTTTTCAAGCATTACGGCTTTGGGATGGCATTCGCTCACTAGGCGAATCGCTTCAGGGAACAGGTCGCGTTCATCGTCCTTGCCGAGCTGTTTGCCCGCAATGGAGAACGGAGGGCAGGGAACGCCCCCTGCCAGCAGGTCGATGCCGCTATAGCTTGCAGCCGAAAAAGCCTTCACGTCTTCGCAAAGCACGTTCCATGCAGGCCTGTTGTGGCAGAGGGTCTTGCACGCGTCTTCATCGAGCTCTACCAGCGCGCAATGATGAAAGCCCGCTTGCTCTAAGCCAAGGGCCTGTCCGCCTGCGCCGGCGCATATTTCGATAGACTGCAGCAATAATCCTCCCGAAACTCGTGTCGCCCTATTCTAGCGAACGTTTGTTTGCCCGGCAAACAGACCGCCTGTTTTCGACTTGCATGCTACGGTGTGCAAGCGCGGAATTTGCCGCCTTTTGCACAGGAAACAAGTATAATTCCATATTTGGTGCGCTGAAGGCGCTTGCGCTCGCACACAGCGTGTAAAAAAGGGGAGATGCCTGCCCGGTGGCAAAAACGCCCGTTGGGCAGCATGCGATACAGAAAGTCAGGGGATGCCGATGGCACAGTCAGAAACCCGTGCAGCCTGGTCGAACAAGCTTGCGTTCGTGCTTGCCGCCGCCGCTTCCGCGGTCGGCCTGGGCAGCATGTGGCGCTTCCCGTACCTCGCGGCAAAATACGGCGGTGGCACGTTCTTGTTCATGTACCTGGTGTTCGTGTTCACCATTGGTATCGCGTTGCTGCTGTTGGAGACGGCGCTTGGCCGTAAGACGGGGCAGAGCTCCATTGGCGCGTTCAAAGCGTTCGGTAAAAAGTACGCGTTTATCGGCGTGTTCATGTCGTCCATTCCGTTCATCATCGTGCCGTACTACTGCGTGATCGGCGGATGGACTACGAAATACATGGCGGCCTACCTGACCGACGGGCCTGCCGCGCTGGCAGACGGCGGCAACTACTTCAGCAACTTCATTGCGAATACGCCCGAAAGCTTGCTGTTCATGCTCATCTTCATGGCCATCACGTATCTCGTCGTGGCGCTGGGCGTGAACAACGGCATCGAAAAAGCGAACTTGGTCATGATGCCGGCGCTCATAGTGGTGTCCGCGGTACTGGCTGTCTATGCCCTGTCTTTGCCGGGGGCTCTGGACGGTCTGGCGTTCTACCTGATTCCGGATGTGAGCAAGTTCTCGCCCGAGCTGATCGTCGCGGCACTTGGCCAGACGTTCTTCACGCTCTCGCTTGCGATGGGCATCATGGTCACGTACGGCTCCTACCTGGAAAAGAAGGAGAAGCTGACCTCGAGCGTCATGCAGATTGCGGGAACGACGTTCGCCATCTCGCTGCTCGCGGGCCTTATGATCATCCCGTCGACGTTCGCGGCGCTGGGGTCGGGCGATGCGGTGGCGCAGAACGCAGGACCGTCGCTTATGTTCATCATCCTGCCGCAGGTCTTCAACAGCATGGGCGAAGCGGGCGGCATCATCGGTTGCGTGTTCTTCATCCTGGTCATCTTCGCTGCGCTTACGAGCTCGATTTCGCTCGTTGAGACGTGCACCGCGGTTATCTCGGACGGCTCCGGCTGCACGCGCGTGCGCGCGCTTATCATCACGATCGTGTTCACGACCCTTGCTGGCATCATCGTGAATTTGGGCTACAGCGGTCTGTCCTTCATTCAGCCGCTGGGCGAGGGCACGTCCATCCTTGATTTCCTGGACTTCATCTCCAATTCGGTCATGATGCCTATTTCGGCCATTCTCACGTGCATCTTCGTGGGCTGGATTATCAAACCGAAGACCGTTGCCGACGAGGTGAAAGTCTCTGCGCGCTTCAGCCTTGAGGGCGCCTGGACGGTCATGATTAAGTACGTTGCACCTATCTGCATCGCTATCATCCTGGTTGCCTACGTCGCTCAGACGTTTGGCGTCATCACGCTGTAAGTTCGCCGCCGGACGGTACGATCATTCGATCCGTCCGGCGCTGGCGAAGCAAGGTCGAAAGGCCCGGCTGCAATCGAGCGGCTGGGCCTTTCGAGCATTCTGCAGCAAAACGGCCTGTGCATGATTGCGCGCCCAAAGACGAGCAAGCTGTCTTGGCCATTGCCCGGCCGCGATGGCGTGCGCCGTTGCGCACGAACGCGGCTTCTTTTCCAAAGGGCACGGTGCACGTGCGGACAGCGCGGCGTCTTTGTGCGAATTTTCCGCATGCAGCAATGCGTTGTGCTGCGCTATTCAGGACGCTATGCCATGATGTTCAATTTTTAATGAGCTTGTAAAAGAATGAACAACTCTGCTAAGGTACAGGCTACCTCAATTATTTGTAAGGTAGACAAGAAAGGGCACAGGTATGTGGTGGGGTTTGGGAGCTGCTATCACCTGGGCGTTCGATTCGGTCATCTTGAGCATTGCGCTCATGTCGACCTGTTTCTTCTCAACGGAACAGGCTATCGCCTTGGCGTCGTTCACGAGCACGTTTCTGCACGACGGCACATCTGCCGTGTTCATGTTCATCTACAATGCCGTGCGCGGTAAGTTAGGAAAGACCTGGCGGTTGCTGCGCTCGAAGACGGGCGTGTTCGTTTTGATCGCAGCAGTCGTCGGCGGGCCGCTTGGTATGAGCGGCTACGTGTTCGCCATCAACGAGATTGGTCCTGCGTACACGACGGCGATCACAGCGTTTTTCCCGGCGTACGGGGCTTTGGCAGCCCATATCTTCCTGAAAGAGCGCATGAAGCCTTACCAGTGGGTGGGCCTTGCCGTATGCCTGATCGCGGTGGCGGTTCTGGGGTTCAACCCTGACGAAGCGGTTCCGGGCAACTGGCTTCTGGGCATCATCGGTGCGCTTATCACCGTTTTCGGTTGGGGCACAGAAGCGGTCGTCATTTCCTACGCGCTCCATTTCGGAGAGGCAGATGACGAAAGCTGCCTGCAGATTCGCCAGACCACGTCGGCGGTGGTGTACATGATTATCATCCTGCCGTTTTTGGGCGGCTGGGGATGCGCGATCGATGCTTTCACCAGCGATGCAATGCTTTGGATTGCGCTGGCGGCGGTGTTCGGGACTGTCTCGTACCTGTTCTACTACAAGGCAATCGACCGCATTGGCGCGGCAAAGGCCATGGCGCTCAACATTTCTTACTCCGGTTGGGCAATCCCGCTTTCGGCAATCCTGATTGCATCCATGCCCACCGCGACCGGTGTCGTGTGCGCTGTTGCCATCATTGTGGGAGCTATCGTGGCAGCGACCGACGTGAAAGAGCTGGTCGCGAAGAGGGCGTAAGCATCATTCGCACACCCCTCCTCTCAACGCAAGAGCGCCTGCGCCTCCTTCGGGGGACGCGGGCGCTCGGTCTTTGCGCAGAAAAAGGAGAAAGAGTGACTGTCCCTTTTTCTCGCTTTTAGTAGAAAAACAACCGTCCCGTTTTCTCGCAAAGAAAGCCCCGCGCTTCCTGGAGGGAAGTCGCGGGGCTTTCGGCCTTGGGCGCGCTGCAGAAGCAAGCGCGCCGAGAGAGAGGGAGGGGGTTGGTTGCTTTTCAGCCACCATACGGCCGATGACATAGCCTTCGGTGTAGCAGCGGCCAAGGGAAAGGCCGAACACCGTCAGCGGGTAGTCGATGCCGCCGTAGAAGCCGCCAGAGCAGTTGCCGATGGCGTACAGGCCCTCGATGGCCTCGCCTTCGGGGGTCAAGCTCGCTCACGCCCTCGTCATTGACCGTCAAAACCTCGATGACCTCGCCTTCGGGGGTCAAGCACTGGTGGTCGGCATTGACGTCGACGCCGGAGCAAATGGCGGACATGCGCACCCAGCGGTGAATGCCGTAGAACGGCGGGGTGTCCACTTTCGCGAGGTACTCAGGCGGCTTGCCGAAGTCCTCGTCCTTGCCCTTTTCGCACATTTCGTTGTAGCGGTTCACGGTCTCCACGAACGTGTCGACGCGCCGGAGTTCATAGCCCACAGCTCTACCAGATCGCGGTTCGGGCGATGCTGGCTGTCCTCGATGAGCTGGCTCACCAGGTTCTGGACGTCGGCTGCGTCGCTCGTGGAAAGGTCGATGCCGGAGCCAGAGTTGCCCTGGGAGACGGCCATGCTCTGCTTCTGGAGCAGCGCGACGGACGCGCCTGCCTCGCGGGCGGAGAGTGCAGCGGGAACGCCTGCAGCGCCAGCGCCGACGACCACGACGTCGTAGTCGTAGGTCTCGGAAATGTCGGTAATGGGCTCAGGCTTGATGAGGAAGCTCGGAATGCCGTTGCGCAGATGGCCGGCCGTGGTGCACTGCTCCATGCCGGCTGCCTGCTCGGCATCTCCTGCCGCCAGGGCAGAATCCTTGGCCGAGCAGCCGGAAAGGGCGCTTGCGCCGACTACGCCCAAAGCTGCCACGCCACCGAACTTCAACAAGTCACGACGGCTGATTCCTCGTGATTTTTCGTTCATGTGCATCCATCCTCCTTGGAAGTGACGCTCGTCTTCCAGCCGGTTTCCACCGGCCGCCGTTTCGTCGCGCTTCCGTGCAGGCGCTGTCGAAGGAACGGCTGCCTGCCGAACAAATCGCAGCATGTGCGCTGCATCCCCGTGCAAAACATACCGTGCAAGCGCCGTCCTGTCTTCGCCATATACCCTAAAAAGAAGGGTGATTTGCATCACACTGGTTGATAACCCTTGCGTGAGCAGGCATTTTGCCTAGGTCAGTCCACCATGCTGGAGTGCGGCCAAACGGTTGTCCCACTACAATAAAGCCAGGTAATCGGCGGTTTCCGGCGCCATGCGCTTGTCTGCGAGCAGACGCTCAGAGCGCACAGGCGCCGCGTCAAAGGGATACGACCGGGCTGCGCGAATGAGTGCAGGAGCAAGGAGGGGCGATCTCGAAAGAGAACCTGCATGCGTTCGCGCGCACCGCCGTCAACCGGTAGGAAAGGGGAGGGAATGCCAGAGCACAATGAGCCTGAGATGGCGCAAGGGGGGCGCATCCAGGCAGGGGAGAAGCACGAAAAGACCGTGCGCTCCCACGAGCCTGCCTTAGCGAAGGTGCTTGATGGCGCCTGGGCGGAAGACGACCATGCAGTGCTGTCGGACGCTCTTCCGAAAAACGATGCAGGCGTGAGGCCTCCGGGACCCTTGTTCCCGTGGATGCCCGCCATCCCGTTCTTTTTCCTCGGCCTTGGCCTGTATCGCGCATGGATCGAGATTGCGTTCGTGACGCCTATCTTCTCGTTCCCGGCGGCGCAGGTTGCGACGCACGATGCCTACGACATCGTCATGTCCGTCACTCTGCTGTTGTGCGCGGTGTTCTCGCGTCGGCTCGGGCCCCTGTTCGGCAAAAAGTGGTTCTACGCAGTGACGGTCGCGCTGATGCTCCTGGCGACCGTGCTGCTGCCCATCTCGGCATTCTTCCATAGCTTTGTCGTGCCGCTTGGTTGGGTGGCAGTGCTTGCGGGCGGCGTGGGAACGGCGTTCGTCATCTTGCTGTGGTCGGAGCTGTACGGCTGTTTAAATCCGTTCCGCGTGGCTCTGTACTATTCGGGCTCGTTGGTGATCGCGGCGGCGGTCATCCTGCTGTGCCGCGGCATGGAGTTTGCGTCGTTCTTTGCTGTTTCGGTCGCACTGCCGCTGTTTTCGCTCGGCATGGTCGCTGCGGGCTTTCGTTCGCTGCCGTCCGAGCGCCTGCCCCGTGCAGAAGCGAAGCCGTTCGCTATTCCGTGGCGCGTCATTCTTATCATGGGCGTGTACGCATTCGCGTACGGCCTGAAAGAGGCGGACTTGTACCAGAGCACGTTCGGGCCGCATTCGTCGTTCGGCGTCGTGTTCGTTGCGGCGCTCATCTTTTTGCTCGTGGTCGTGCGCGGACGACATTTCCAGTTCAGCATCATCTTCCGTGTGGCGTTGCCGCTGGGGTCTGGCCCTTCCCGGCATGGGCAGTGTCGAGGACGCGGGCGCTGAAACGGAGCGCGACGAATTGGTCGACCGCTGCGCGCAGGCGACTCAGCGCTTTGGGCTTTCGCAACGCGAAGAGGAGGTCCTGCGGCTTTTGGCGCAGCACAAGAAGATCGGCTCTATCGAACAGGAGCTTTTCATCTCTAATAACACGGCGAAGACTCACATTCGCCATATTTACCGCAAGCTGGACGTTCATTCTCGCGATGAGCTTGTTGACCTGATCGACTCGCTCGGATAGCGCGGCGTGGGCTTTCCGGTGAGGGCAGGGAAGCGAAGGCATTCGCGAAATCGTCCTGAAGGCTTCCGAAATGGATTTAAATCAGGCTTTCCCGCTATTGCTCCCTTTCCGGCTTTCCTCGCGTGATTTCTTGCAGCAAGGCCGTTTTGCCTGTTCAGCGGCATCACCCCTGAGGGCTTTTCGAAATCACCCTTCTTCGGCGATACCTTCGCGCGCGTGCGCGCGGGTATAGTAGCGTCGATTCCGTTTCGAACGCGCGCATCCCCAAAGCTCGAATTCGAAACAGCATTGAAGGGGGTCAACCATGAGTGACGAACCGATCAAGAACCCGTCATCGAAGCGCCCGAGCAAGAAGTGGCCGATCGTCGTTGGCGTGGTCGTCGCGGTCTTGGTCGTGGCGGGCGCCGACATGTGGGTGTGGCATGGCCAGCCGAGCTTCTGCGGCGCCATTTGCCATACGCCGATGGCGGAGTACCTGGATACCTACGAGAGCACGCCGGGCCAGCCGTCTGTGGACAAGGCCGGCAACGAGGTCACGAACTCCAGCGCTATGCTGGCGGTGTCCCACAAGGACGTCGACGGCGACACCTGCCTTGACTGCCACGTCCCGACCATGGACGAGCAGATTTCCGAAGGCATGAACTGGCTCACGGGCAACTACTACGCGCCGCTCGAGGAGCGCAGCCTGACCGAGCTTGGCGAGGCGCGCGGCAACACGGGCGAGCAGTTCTGCCTGAACGATGCCTGCCACACCGAGTTCCGCGAGGACCTGGAGCAGCTCACCTCTGACATGGGCAGCATCAACCCGCACAAGGCCCAGCACGGCGAGATGGACTGCGGCTACTGCCACAAGGCGCACCGCGCGTCCGTCATGCAGTGCGCTGGCTGCCACGAGGGCGCCCAGGTGCCCGACGGCTGGGTGACGC
>NHCFC04200__coassemble_1127_pt1 | contig 14696 bp, 15 predicted proteins | sample NHCFC04200__metabat2_low_PE_031 | metagenome-assembled genome bin NHCFC04200
CTTGCGTTCTGTGCTCAGTAATTAGTTCATGGGAACAATACCGGTTTGCGTGCCATTGCACTGGGCATAAAGTACACAGGATATAATGAGGTTTCTCGGATAATGGCATGCAAGGAGCGAGAGGCACGAAAGAAAGGGTGCGTCCCATGGGCAGTTTCAGGGCACTTGAGGCGAACGTGAAGATAAGCATCGTCAGGCCGGGGGTCGATTCTAATTCGGCGTTCGGACCCGGCGTTGCGCGCTTATGCAAGGGTGTGCGCGAAAAGGGGTCGCTTTACGCTGCTGCACGCGAGATGGGCATGGCTTACAGCAAGGCTTGGCGCATCATGAAAGATACCGAAGCGGCGCTGGGCATGCAGCTTCTGGACCGGGATGGAGCGCACGGCAGCAGCCTGACCAAAGACGGGGACAAGCTGCTTGACGCTTATCTTGAGCTGGAGGCGAGCGTGGCGAAAGAGGCCGAAGAGCGTTTCCACGATATCGTCGACTAAAACGGCACCGTGTGCTGACTGTTACGGAAGCCCGGCGGGGATGTGCCTGCCGGGCTTCCGTGCGTTCTGGGGGTTGTGCGGCTGTTCTGGAGGATGCGTGATTTTCGGCAAAATCGTGAAAACAAGAGCGTGAGGCGCATGTCGCAAAGCAAAAACGAAGCTCATTCCAAAAAGTTATCCATGGCTTCCTTTCTGCGATTGTTTGGGTTATCATGCTTTTGGTTAGATAAGGTGAACAAGATTTATTCACCAGGCAATTCCCAAAGGAGGATCGATTATGCACGAAGCAGTAGTCGCGGATTCGGGGGCTGCCGTAATGTCGGAACCCCAGATTAAAGGCGCGCAGCTTCCGCTGGCGCTGGTGGTGCCAGGCGCGACCGTCAACGTGCTCAAAGTGCGCGGCAAGGGAGATTTGCACCACCATTTGGAAAACCTTGGCTTTGTCGAAGGCGCTTCGGTCAAGGTCGTTTCTGAAAATGCCGGAAGCCTTATCGTCGAAGTGAAAGGCGCTCAGATTGCGCTCGATAAGCAGGCGGCATTAAAGATCATTACCGGATAGCGCCATTCCGTTCGGGAATACGGCGGGTTGTTGGCCGCGTCATGAGCGGTCAGGCTCGCGTTTTCGACATAGTTCGGATTCCAGGCATGCGCGGAGGATGGTCCTCCCGGGCGAAAGGCAGGAGGGGTTTGCCCTCGAAAAGCGAAGAAAGGTAGGGGACATGGCAGCAGATGCGCAGGGAAAGACGTTGCGCGATGTGGGCATTGGGCAGACAGCGCGCGTTCGTCGGCTGGTCGGCGAAGGCGCCGTCAAGCGTCATATCATGGACATGGGGATTACGAAAGGCGTGGAAGTATATCTGCGCAAGGTCGCGCCGCTGGGCGACCCGCTGGAGGTCACCGTGCGCGGATATGAGCTTTCGCTGCGAAAAAGCGAGGCCGAATGCATTCTGGTCGACGAGTGATTCGACATGAAGGGCTGGGAGCCCTTTTTAAATGAGATGCAGTTAGTCTCAGTTAACTTAGTATCGTTATCGAGGCAATGCTTTCCGTCCGCTCGGGAGGCTTGCGTAAGAAAGGAAGGACATGGGCATCCGCGTAGCTCTTGCCGGCAATCCGAACTGCGGCAAGACGACCTTGTTCAATAATCTGACAGGCGCAAACCAGTACGTCGGAAACTGGCCAGGCGTTACGGTCGAGCGCAAAGAGGGCACGTACGTACGGAACAAGGAGGTTGCGATCGTCGACCTCCCGGGCATCTATTCGCTCTCGCCGTACTCGCCTGAAGAGATTGTCAGCCGCGAGTATTTGATCGACGACCGTCCTGACGTCGTCATCAATTTGGTCGACGCCACCAACCTTGAGCGCAACCTTTATCTGACCACGCAGATCCTTACGCTGGGGCTGCCGGTCGTTATGGCGCTCAACATGATGGACGTGGTGGAAAAGAACGGCGACAAGATTGACGTCGAAGGGCTTTCAGAAAAGCTGGGCTGTCCTATCGTGGGCATTTCTGCCCTGCGCAACCGAGGGACCGAAGAGCTCATGGCGGCGGTCGAGAAGGCGGCGCAGTCGCACCAGCCTGCTGCGCCGCGCTTGTCGTTCACGAAGTCCCTGGCAGACGCTGTCATGCAGGTCGAGGGCATCTTGGGGAGCGCGGTCGACGACGGCTTGAAGACGTGGTATGCCGTCAAGATGCTTGAGGGCGAAGGCCGCACGGAAGCGAGGCTGAAGCTTCCGGAAGAGAAAACGGCCCAGATTGCGAAGGTACGCGAAATGCTCGAGGCCGAATACGACGACGACATCGAATCCATCGTCACGTCCGAGCGATACGACATGATTTCCGATATTACCGCCAAGACCGTGCGGTCTTCGGGCAAGAGCTTGAGTACTACGCAGAAGATCGACCGCGTGGTCACGAACCGCATTCTCGGCCTGCCGATCTTCATCGCCATCATGTTTTTCGTCTACTGGCTTTCCATCAGCATCGGCACCGGCGTCGTGACGGACTGGGCTAACGACGGCATTTCCGGAGATGGCTGGCTGTACACGGGCGGCGCTGCCTACGAAGAGGCTGTAGGCGAATGGGAAGGCCAGCAGGCAGAAGCCGAGGCGTATTTGGCAGCCGCTGAGGAAGCGGGGCTGGATGTCGAGGGCTATACCGCCGCAATGGAGGTCGCCGAGCCCGAAGACGCTTCGGATGCTGAAGCGGTCGCCGCCTACGACGAAGCGCAGGCTACCATTGCCGCGTTCATGGAGGAGGCCGAAGGCGCGAACGTCGTCGGCGAGCTTGAGGACGAGGAAACAGGTGAAGTCTCCTCGGTCGACTACGCCGCATTTGCGGCTGCCGCCGCTGCCGAAGAGCCCGATCCGTCAACATTCGGCCTGTTCATCCCCGGCTTGACACCGGTCATCGCCAACGCGCTGTCGGCTGCAAACGCTGCCGACTGGGTTCAAAGCCTGGTTCTTGATGGCATCGTTGCAGGCGTGGGCGCGGTTATCGGCTTTATTCCGCAGCTCATCATCTTGTTCTTGCTGCTTGCCATCCTTGAGGGCTGCGGCTACATGGCGCGCGTCGCCTTCGTAATGGACCGCATTTTCCGCCGTTTCGGCCTGTCCGGCAAAAGCTTCATCCCGATGCTCATCGCTTCCGGCTGCGGCGTGCCTGCGGTCATGGCGACGAAGGCTATCGAAAACGAGCGCGACCGCCGCATGACCGTCATGACCACCACCATGATTCCGTGCGGTGCGAAGATGCCCATCATCGCGCTTGTGTTCGGCGCGCTGGCAGGCGGCAACTACGAAGAGACGTGGTGGGTTGCCCCGATGTTCTACTTCCTGGGGCTCGCCGCCATCATCGTGTCGTGCATCATTCTGAAGAAGACCAAGATGTTCGCGGGCGAGACCATGCCCTTCGTCATGGAGCTGCCGCACTACCATATCCCTACGGTGAAATCCGTCCTTATGTCCACGTGGGAGCGCGTGAAGGGCTATATCGTCAAAGCAGGTACCATCATCTTCCTGAGCTCCGTGGTCATTTGGTTCCTCTCGAGCTTCGGATTCTACGAGGGTTCTTTCGGCCTGCTTGACACCGAGGTCGACGACTACATGCAGTACAGCCTCATGGCGTATGTCGGCAATGCCATCTGCTGGCTGTTCGCCCCGCTGGGATTCGGCACGTGGGATGCCGCCGTCACCTCCATTACCGGCCTGGTGGCAAAAGAGAATGTCGTGGCAACGGTGGGTATTCTCACGAGCATGGCGGACGCTGGCGAAGCGGATCCGAACCTCTGGGCCTCCTTCATGGCCATGCTTGGCGGCAGCAGCGCCGCAGTGATGGCGTTCTGCGCGTTCAATCTGTTGTGCGCACCTTGCTTCGCGGCCATCGGCACCATTCGCCGCGAGATGGCGAGCGCGAAATGGACCTGGTTTGCAATCGGCTACCTGACCGTGTTCGCTTGGTGCATCGGCGTCATCATCTACCAGCTGGGCGGCCTGGTGACCGGCGAAGTGGCATTCGGCCCCTTCACTATCCTAGCGCTTGCTCTTCTTGCGGGGTTGCTGTTCCTGCTGTTCCGTCCTATGCCGAAGCGAGACGAGGTCGTTGTCGGCAAAGTGCTGGAAGGCGAGGCTGCCTAGGGCTTTTCGGGCTCATCCCGGAAGAAGCCCCCATAGGATGCCGTGGCTGCGGCGTTATACTGCAATCGAAAAAGGCCTGCCGGTTTGGGCGTATGTCCACCGGCAGCGCCTTTTCTCTACGTTGCTTGTCTAGAAAGGCAGGCAGAAAGGAGCGTCCATGTTCGTTCCGCTTGAGCTCACCCCGTCAACGGTCGTCGTGTTGCTGCTCATCGTTGCCGCCATGATCTGGGCGGTGCGTCGTATTACGCGTCGTGGCCTGTGCGACTGTAAGGACCATTGCGGTTCCAAGGCCTGCTCGAAATGCGGCGCGGCAGACCGTATGGTCAAAGAGATGGAGGAAGCGGCAAGGTCTTCGAAATAGCGTCGCTACAGGTTGAGTCCCTTGATGAAGGAGCGCCATTTCTCGAACGACTCGTCGCTGATGGCATGCTCCATCTGGCATGCTTCCTTTTCGGCGACCTCGGGCTCGATGCCGACCGCCTTCGTCAGGAACTCGCGCAGCATGCGGTGGCGCCCGAATACTTGGGAGCCGTACGCGTAGCCGTCTTCGGTCAGCGTGACATCCCCGTAATACGGCTGGTCGACCAGGCCCTTTTCCTTCAGGGACGTGACGGCTTTGTTGACCGAGGCTTTAGAGACCCCAAGCTTGTTCGCTATGTCGACGGATCGCACGGACACGTCCGTCGTGCCGCCTAGCATGACGATGGCTTCCAGGTAGTCCTCGTGAGACATGGACATTTTCTCCATGTGCGACCTCGTTTCTCGGTGGTGGTGAATGGTTCGCATTGTACTACAGTGCATACAACCGGTCGGCGGGCGGAAGGCGTTGTGCGGTGAAGCGGCGGGGTGTTTCGTCCGACTGTGAGGTCTTCGTTGAATCGGCGAAACCTGCGCGTCATGGGCGCATGCGAACGTTCGAATGTGCTATCTTGGTAAGGCTCGAAAGCATAACCGAACTTCAATCCGACCCGATGCTGCAAGGAGCGATTTCTCTGGCTACGTACTCTAACATTCTCCCGTTCGACGAAGTGTCCGGAATGTCGCGCAATGGCGCGCACGGTATCGGCAAAGAAGGGTATCCAGAGCCGTTCGTCTCGCCGTTTTCCCACGCTTCTCGTTCTTCGGGGTCCGTTGCGGGCCGACCTCGCCATGCGAGCGTTTCGGTGGCGCCTCGGGTTCGGAAGAGCACTGCGCGCGGTGCGTCCCAGGACGGCTGGGCGCGTTCGTCGATGTTGCGTTCGGGCGAAGCATCCGCTCTGGCGGACTCTTCCCGCTCGGGCTTTTCTCGCCCTGCGGCGACTCGTCGCTCTTCTGGCGCTGCGCAAGGATGGGATTACGCGGAGGACGAAGGTGCCATGCCCCGGTATGGCGGCAGCCCTGCGCGCTCGGAGAAATCGGGCTTTGCGGGCTTTTGGCGCTCCCGTCGCAAAGAGAAGGCCAGCCGCGAATTCGATCGCCGTTACGCTTCGGCGCCCTCTGATCCTTCGGCGGGTCCGCGCGCAGCGCTCTACAAAGGCCAGATGGGGTCTACCCACAAAAAATCGTCTCGCATGCAAAGCCAGGGGCAGTCGGCGAACGGTCGCGTGAGGGAGTTTGCCGTCAAACGCCAGCGTTTCTCCCGTTCGGCGCTCGTCTATGGGCTTATTGCCGCCGTCGCGTGCTTTGCGCTTGCGTTCGTGGTCGTCTATCCTGCCGCGCGCGACTATTACGTCATGATGCGCACGACCGCACAACGGCAGGCAGAGTATGAGGCGCTCACGGAACGCCAAGACTACATCCAGGCCGAAATAGATCGCCTGTCCACCGACGAAGGCATCGAGGATGAGGCGAGCAAGGAGTTCGGATGGGTGAAAGAGGGCGACAACGCCGTGTATGTGAACGGGCTTGACCCTTCGGATGAAGATCCGGTCTATGCCGACGTGCTGGCAGGGAGCGTTCCGGCTCCTGCCACCTGGTATTCGGGCTTGCTCGACCCGTTGTTCGGCGTCGACCCGAACAATGTCGGTTCGTCGAAGTAGCAGCAGCAAACGCAGCATACCTGCGCAACGATGCCGTCAGGCCGCGTGCCAACGGTGGCTTTCGTAGGCGGTCGTACTATATTGGCCGTACGAGGGCAAAGAGGCGTGCAGGCCGACGGCCTGCACGCCGTTCGCGAGAAAGGGGCGGTAATGCCCGGACTGAACGAATCCTGCGCACAGCGGTTTGCGGCCATCGACATCGGAACGGTGACGTGCCGTCTGCTCGTGGCTGACGTGGACGCGTCTGGAGTGCACGAAGTGCGGCGCGCTCACGCGATCACGAACTTGGGGGAAGGGGTCGCATCGAGCGGGGTCTTGCTTCCTGCCGCGATGCAGCGCGTCGACGAGCAAATGCTCCGCTTTCTGGATATCATCGACGAATGCCGCGACGGCATCCAGGGGGACATCCCTCTTACCGCGGTCGCTACCTCCGCGGCGCGCGATGCGCGCAATGCGGACGAATTTACAGCGCTGTTGAAAAAGCGCGGCATCGAGCTGTCCGTGATTCCCGGAGAGCGCGAGGCGGAGCTTTCGTTCAAAGGGGCTTCGAGCTCGTTTCCGCCCGTTCCTTTGTTCGTGGTGGACGTGGGCGGGGGCTCGACGGAGATTATTGCAGGACAGGCAGGCCAGGCACCCCAATTCCGCCGCTCGTTCGACATCGGATGCCGCCGCGTGACGGAACTGTTCCTTCATGACGACCCGCCTGCGCGGGAGGAACTTGAGCGCGCCCGTTCTTGGGCGCTCGGCACGTTCGTTCCGTTCTTCCAGACGGTTCGCGAGGCGGGCTTCAAAGGGCAGACGATGGCTGCTGTGGCGGGCACTGCCACGAGTGTGGTGGCCATGCACCTGCGTTTGGAGCACTACGATCCTCGGCGCGTGCATCTTTCCGTCATCGACCGGGAAACCCTTGACGCGCTGGAGCGGAGCACCGCGGCAATGCCGCTGGCAAAACGGCGCACCATCCCCGGACTCGAGCCCGATCGCGCGCCGGTCATCGTGGCGGGGCTCGTTATCCTGCAAGCGGTGCTGGATGCGGCGGGCATGGAGTCCTTCACCGTGAGCGAGACGGACATTCTGCACGGCATAATCCTAGACGCGTCCCTTCGGCATGGAAAGCAGGATGCGCCGACAGCGTAAGAGCGCTTTCTTCCACGAAGGAAGAGGGCTCTGCGCTTTCGCCTTTTGAGGAAGGGCCGGTCGCGACTGTGCTCGTTTTGCCCGCAAGCTGCAACTGCGCCCGTTCGCTGCCTGGTCTTTTGCTATGATAAGCACCGTTGTCCCAAAAAGACCAAACGGGAGCGTGGCGGAATTGGCATACGCAGGGGACTTAAAATCCTCCGTCTTCGGACTTGTGGGTTCGAGTCCCACCGCTCCTACCAGGTTGGAACGGATAGCGACAGGGAAGACCCAAGGGGAAGGCCCGGTGGGGCTCGAACCGATGAGGTGGGTTTCCGTGAAGAAAACTGCCCGGTGGGCAGTTTTCAGGAAACCGCCCGACCGAGCCTGCGAGGGAGGGGTAGAGCGTCCCGCGCAGCGGGGCGCGGGAGTCCCACCGCTCCTACCAGGTTGGAACGGATAGCGACACAGGCAAAGCACTCTGTTCATCACGACAGAAAAGGCGAGGCGTACTTTATGACGACCATTAACGAAATCATGGCAGCAGCCGCGGTTCGGCCAACGAACTTCGCGGATTACCTGAACGCTTTCGCCGCCCAAGTAGGCGACCTGGTGAACAGCTATCTGCCGACGGGCACTCATCCGGACATGGATCGCTACCTCTACACCCCGCTGAAGGAGTACAGCAAAAACGGCGGCAAGCGCCATCGTCCGCTCATCTGTTTCGCCGGTTGTTTGGCCGTCGGGGGAGATGTTGACCGCGCGATGTCCGCAGCAGCGGCCATCGAGCACTTCCATACGGCAGCGCTCATTCATGACGACATTGCAGACGAAGCCGAGTTGCGCCGCGGCGAGCCGTGCATGCACCTGACCGAAGGCATCGGGCTTGCCATCAATGCGGGCGATCTGGCGCTTTCCCTGGTAAATGGCACGGTTGTCAACGATCCGCGTCTTGACAGCGACACGAAGGTCCGTGTGATCGACGAGCTTATTCGCATGACGCGCCATACCATCGAGGGCCAGGCGCTGGACATCGGGTGGGCGCGCGACGGCCGCTACGACCTGAAGACCGAAGACTACCTCACTATGGCGACGCACAAGACCGCCCATTATTCCGGCGCAGTGCCGCTTGCGGTTGGCGCCATCGTCGGCGGCGGTGCCGAGCCCGAAATCGAAGGCCTGCGCGCTTACGGCCTGGCATGCGGCCTCGCATTCCAGATTCAAGACGACCTGCTCAACCTCATCGGGTCGGAGGAGTCCACGAAGAAAGATTTCCGCAACGACATCACCGAAGGCAAGCGCACGCTTGTAGTGGTGCATGCGCTGCAGCATTCGGACCAGCGCGATCGCTTGATCGAGATTCTTTCGGCGAAAGAGAAGGACCCGGCGGTGCTCGCAGAAGCGGTTGCCATCATGGAGGCTTCCGGCAGCATTCAGTACGCGCGTTCGTATGCGGAAGACCTTACGGAAAAGGCAAAGGCGCGCTTGGTCAAAGAGGTGCGCCCGTCCGATGCGCGCGATCTGCTCGCTTCGATGGCGGACTGGTTCGTGCATCGCTTCAACTAGCCTTCTGCGTGGGCGTGTTTTGCCCGCGTGAGCGCGCTTCCCTCGGCCCGCGCGTGTTTCCGAAAAGGACGGGACTTTCGGCTCCGTCTCGCAAAGGGCGCGGAAAACGTTTTTGTTGCAACATTTTGCGACAGGGAAGACTAAGCGCGAGATTGAACCGTCAGGGCAGGCTGTAGGCATTAGGTGAGCTTGCGCACAACCGCTTCACGGTGCGGGATGGTGCGGTACAATGCAGCCCATGATTAAGATTGAACTACATGACACGGGCGCGGCCGTCGAGGACGTGCAGCAGCGCCTCGCCGCTCTCGGCTATCTGCGCGAAGAGCAAGTAACCGGAACGTTCGGAGACGTCACGGCGGGCGCCGTGCGCGCTTTCTGCCGGTCGGTCGGCCTGCCCGAAGAAGGGGCGGTCGACGACAAGGTGTGGGCTGCGCTCGTGGACGCTGGCTACCGCATGGGAGACCGCACGCTGTTTTTGCGCATGCCGTATTTCCACGGCAATGACGTGGCGGAGTTACAGCGCGCACTGGGCGCGCTCGGGTTCGCCTGCGGCGTGGAGGACGGCATCTTCGGCGCATACACGGAATTGGCGCTCCGAAAATTCCAGATGAACATGGGATTGTTCTCGGACGGTATCGCGGGCGCGTTCACCTTTGCCGCCATCCGCAATCTCCACCATTCATGGGAGGGGAAGCCTTCCGGCGAAGTCTCGACCGAATATCTCGGCTTTGCGCGCGCTGCGGACGTTTTGGAGCGGAACGCGCTTTGCCTGTTCGGTACGTGCGAGTTCACGCGCAGCGTCGCATCCCGTATGTCGAACCTGGCGCTTGCCACGAATCCGGCCTCGAAGCTCATCAGCGCGGACTCCCTTTCCGTCGCCCCGGGCAACGACATGCTGCTTGTGCATATCGTGCTGCCGGAGCAGCCGACGCCTGAGGCGGTACCGCGCGTGTTCTATGAGGACGAATCCTCGCTGGCGCTTCGCTTGCGTGCTGCCCTTGACGCAGTTTCCAGCACGCCACCGCGCATTGCGCTCGAGCTGCCGGGCACGATGTGGCAGGATGCTGGCGTGGGCCGCTCTGCGCAGCATTTCGCCATTACGCTGCTCGACGCGCTGTGCTCTGCGCTTGCTTCGACGAACCGTTAGACCCGGAACCCGGAAGGAGCCTGAACAGAACCCATGGAAGCATCCGCCATTATCCTGGCTGCGGGCGAAGGCACCCGCATGAAGTCGAAAAAGCCCAAGGTTGCGCATGAAGTGCTGGGCAAGCCGCTTATCAGATGGGTCGTCGACGCGGCGCATCAAGCCGGGATGCAGGATGTGGTCTGCGTTCTCGGCCATGCGCGCGAGCAGGTTATCCCGCTGGTGGAAAAGGACACCACGATCGTGTTCCAGGAGCAGCGGCTGGGCACGGGCGACGCCGTGAACGCATGCCGTGAGGCCATGGCGGGCAAGACCGGTTCGGTCGTCGTGCTTTCGGGGGACAGCCCGCTCATCACGCCGTCGACCATCGAAAGCCTCGTTCGCGTGCGCGAGTCCGAAAACGCCGCCATGGTGGTGCTCACTATGGAGCTTGACGAGCCGTTCGGCTACGGCCGCATCGTGCGCGCAGCAGACGGCACGGTCGAGCGCATCGTGGAGCAGAAAGACTGTTCGGCGGAGGAGGCAGCGCTGACGGAATGCAATTCCGGTTTCTACTGCTTCGACGTCGAGGTGCTTTTCTGGGCGCTTTCCCAAGTGAACAACGACAACGCACAGGGCGAATACTATCTGACCGATGTGCTGGAAATTTGCCGCAGGGCGGGCCACAAGGTCATTTCCTTCTCGACAGGAGACCCGTCCGAATGCGCGGGCGTGAACTCTCGTGCGCAGTTGGCGGCGGCCACGAAGGCGGCTCAGCAGCGTATCAACGCCTATCACCTGGCGCAGGGAGTCACGATGACCGACCCTGAGCTTGTGTGGATCGGGCCGGACGTGCAGATTGGCCGCGATGTGGAGATTCTGCCGCTCACTATGCTTATGGGCTCGACGGTCGTGGGCGAAGATTGCGTTCTTGGTCCGAACACGCGCTTGACTGACACGAAGGTCGGCTGTGGCTGCACGATCGACGAGACGGTGGCTCTCGAAGCCGTTCTCGATGACGGCGCCACCTGCGGTCCGCGCGCGTACCTGCGCCCAGGGGCGCACCTGTGCGAAGGCGCGAAAGCGGGCACGCACGTGGAGATCAAGAAGAGCACGGTGGGCGCGGGCTCGAAAGTCCCGCACTTGAGCTACATCGGCGATGCGACCATCGGCACGGGCGTGAACATCGGCGCCGGCACCATCACCTGCAACTACGACGGCGCAAACAAGCATAAGACGTTCATTGGCGACGACGTGTTCGTCGGCAGCGACACGATGCTGGTAGCGCCGGTGACCGTGGGCGACCGCGCGTTGATCGGTGCAGGCTCTGTCATCACGAAAGATGTGAGCGAAGGGGCTCTCGGCCTTGGCCGTGCACGCCAGACGGAGCTTCCTGGATGGGCGGACGCTCACCGCAAAACGAAAGAGTAAGCTCGTTCCGGCGTCTTGCTGCCTGGCGGACGCTGAGCGCGGTGGGCCGCGTGGTATAAGAACGATGCGGCCACGGCCGCATGCTCCGGTTAGTTGACGGGGCGCTGACGAAAGGCGGACAAGCCCTAGGCTTGTTCGGCGTGCCGGGAGGCGGGCATGCGCTCGTTTCGAAGAATGCGCACGGCACGCACGATGAAAGGAGAACGCGCAGATGACCGAAATGCAGAAGAGCTTGGCGGTGTTCGCGGGCTCGACCGCCCCGGCGTTGGCGGAAGAGATTGCCACGTGCCTGGGCACGACGCTGGGCAACGTGAAGCTCGAGAAGTTCTCGAACGGCGAGATTTATGCTCGCTACCTGGAAAGCGTCCGCGGTGCAGACGTCTTCATCGTGCAGTCCACGTCTACGCAGAACGTAAACGAAGCCATCATGGAGCTTCTTATCATGGCCGACGCTGCCAAGCGCGCGTCCGCCCGCACGGTGAGCGCTGTCGTGCCGTGCTACGGCTATGCACGCCAGGACCGCAAGGCCGCTGCGCGCGAGCCTATCACGGCAAAGCTGGTGGCGAACCTTATGACGGTCGCCGGCATCACGCGCGTTATCACGATCGACCTGCACCAGGGTCAGATCCAGGGCTTCTTCGACAACCCGGTCGATCACCTGACTGCGCTGCCCATCTTTGCCGACTACTTCCGCAAGAAGGGCCTGGACATGGAACGCGTGTGCGTCGTAAGCCCCGATGTGGGCCGCGCGAAGGCTGCCAAAAAGCTCTCCGACATGCTGGGAACCGACCTTGCCATCATGCACAAGGGCCGTCCTGAGCACAACAAGGCTGAGATCACGGCGCTGATCGGTAACGTCGACGGCAAAATCTGCATTGTCAACGACGACATGATCGACACGGCGGGCACGCTGTGCGCAGCCGTTGCCACGCTGAAGGAAAAGGGTGCCGAAAAGGTCTACGTGTGCGCTTCCCATCCGGTGTTCTCCGGCCCGGCGTACGAGCGCCTGGAGAAATCCCAGATTGACGAAGTAGTCGTCTGCAACACCATCCACGTGCCGCCGGAGCGCCAGACGGGCAAGATCACGGTCATTTCCGTGGCGCCGCTTCTTTCGCGCGCTATCCGCAACGTGTACAACAACGGCTCCGTTGCGGAGCTCTTCGATCCGGAGTTCATGCTCTAAAGGGTTGGGCCGGTCTGTCGACCGGCCCACTTGTCTGACGCGGCGGTCTTTCGGGGCATCGAATCTTGCCGCTGGAAAAGGCTCGGCGGACCTGAACTGCATTCCTCGAGAAAGAGGGGGCAGTTCAAAGTCCAGCCGAGCTTTTTCATGGCGAATCCTGGTGCAAGAAGACTCTTTTGTGCTCGGAACGCTGCGATCTATGGTCATTATTTGCGATAAAGACGCTCTCAAGCGTCCCGAGTGCAGAGTGCGTTCTCGTTCGGGCATTTTGAGCCGAGGGAAGAATTGCAGTGACCTGGGGTTTTGTCGAGATGGCGTCAGTGGGTACGTCCAGATCGCTCGTCTCGAGCGTCTTTATCGTAAAAAAGTGGCAGGAAACCGGCGCTATCGTGCGCAAAGTTTCGTATGCGCACGAAACACGGTGCCTGGTGCGAGGTTGCGTGCGAAATGGATTTCGCGCGAAGCGGGATTTGCACGAAGCAGACCGTGCACATAGCGGGATGGGCAGGAAAGGGATTGCGCGCGAAGGCGGCGGAGGCTTTCGGGCTACCTCTTTGATTATGTCCCGTTGTTCGGCGTAGAGGGTGCGCGTGTATAATCAGGCGCAGTGCACGTTTCGGGCGCTTGCAGGGCGGCGGCCGGATGACTTGAGAAGGGTTGGGCATGTATTTGATGGTGGGCCTGGGAAATCCGGGTGAGGAATACGAGCACACACGGCATAACGCAGGGTTCGACACGCTTGATCTGATTGGTGAAGAGGCGGGAGCTCGCTACTGGAAGACAGAGTGCGGTGCGCTCACGGCGAAGGGCGTCTATCGCGACGAAGACCTTATCCTGGCGAAGCCGCAGAGCTATATGAACACTTCCGGAGGGCCAGTTAAGCAGCTGTGCAACGCCTACGGCGTCGACCCGGACCACCTCATCGTCATCCACGACGAGCTGGATATCGACCCGGGTACCGTTCGCGTGAAATTCGGCGGTGGGCATGCAGGGCACAACGGTCTGCGCTCTATCTGCGACAAGCTGGGTACGCGCGACTGGTTCCGCGTGCGCGTGGGCATCGGCCGCCCGCCGGGGCGCATGAACGTGGCCGACTACGTGCTCTCGCTGCCGCGCAAGGAAGCGAAGGACGACTTCGAGCATGCGTGCGATTTGGGCGCCCAAGCAGCGTTGTTCCTGGTGAAGAACGGGCTTGAGAAAACGCAGCAACAGTTCAACTAAACAGGGCTAAGGAGAGGACGGTGTTCGAACGGGCGCCGTCCTTTGCTATGGCGAAAGGAAGCATGCTCAAAATGCGAGCGCATGCTTGGATTTATAGCCCAAGCATGCATGGCACAGCCAGAGTCCGCCTAGTGCGCTCGCGCCCGTGCCCGCTTGGATGGGGGGAGGCTGGCTCGGTGAAGCTGCTGGAGTTCGCGTAGCGGTCTTCTGCGCGTGCGGGGATGGAAAGGAGCGGTCTTGCGGCATCGATGCGCGCCCGCTCTGACGTCTTTGTCTGGCAACTATCGACAAACGGTCGGGCTGCCAGAGGGCTGACGTACTGTGTGCTCAGGAGCTCAGGGTGGTATAGGCGGCTGTGCCAAGGTAAATGGCGAGCATGAAGAGCAGGAATCCATAGATTACGCGCGTTTGCAGGCGATCGAGGCGCACATCTCCCTCTTTCGAAGGGTCTTCGGCGAGGAGTTTTTCCTGCGCGGCGCGCGTTTCGCGGCGGTAGACGACGAACAAGTGCGCAATCGTTGCCACAAGCGCAAGGGTAGATGCGGCAACCGCAGCAAGGCATGCTGTTTGAAGCCACTGGACGCCCGCAGCCTCCGCCATCGCGGCAAGCGGGATGAAAGCGGACAGAGGGATGGCGGGAACCAACGCGTTGGAGACGCGGCGTCCCAGCAAACGCTGTTCGGGCGTTTTCGCCTCTTCTTTCGTGACGAAGTAGTTTCCGGCGATGAGGTTGAGCCATTTGCCACGACGGAGCTGAATGACGAACGCAGCGAACATGACCGCGCAACCGCCGCCGATGACGAACGATACGACCAGTTCAGCGTCCATTCGCACCTCCGTTCGCCCGACCGCTCTCGGGGTTTATCATAACAGAGGGACCGTGCCGAAACGGCGTACGGCAGCGTTTGCGG
>NHCFC04200__coassemble_1154_pt1 | contig 14425 bp, 11 predicted proteins | sample NHCFC04200__metabat2_low_PE_031 | metagenome-assembled genome bin NHCFC04200
CGCTCTTCGCTCCGGTCGAGCCGGAAATCAAGGCGCCTTCTGCGCGCGTCGACTGCGACCAGCACAACGCGCACCTTCTGCCCAAGTCGGAACACACGGCCGCTGTCCGTGCCGGTCAGGCTGCGCCGCACCGGGTCGAGCGCGAAGTATTCGTCCCCGAGAGAACGTACCGGCACAAGCCCTTCGACCGTGCAGGGAAGCCGCACGAATGCGCCGTAGGTCGCCACGCCCGAGATGACGCCATCGAACGAACTGCCGACTTCGCTTGACAGCAGTTCGCACATTTTCATTTCCTGCGATTCCCGCGCCGCCGCCTCCGCGGTTCGCTCCATGGTGGAAGCGTGCTCCGCAATCCAGGACAGCGCGCTTTTCTGCTGGTCGAAATCCCCGCCGCGCTTCGTCAGCCGCGCCTTCAGCATGCGATGGACCACCAGATCGGGATACCGCCTGATGGGGCTTGTGAAATGCGTGTACGCTACCGATGCCAGACCGAAATGCGGCTCGCAGTAAGGACGGTAGAGCGCACGCTTCATAGAGCGAAGAAGCAGCGAGGATACCAGCTCTTCTTCCGGCCGCCCTGCCGTGTTCGCAAGCACGCGCTGAATCTCCTGCGGGCTGCCGGCGACAAACCGCGATACGTCCAGATCGCGGCAGGACGAAAACTCCTGGAGCAACGGCACCAGCTCGGCAAGCGTGTCAGCGGACGGGGTTTCGTGGACACGGTACAGGCAAGGAAACCTCGAATCGTCCATGAAGGAAGCGACCGCCTCGTTCGCGAGGATCATCGCTTCTTCGATGAGCGACGTCGCGTCGGTCTTCCGGCGAAGTTCGATGGACAGGGGCGTCCCGTCCTGCGCAAGGCGCACTTTCGCTTCGGTCGTCTCGAAGTCTATGCCCCCGCGCGCGGTCCGTGCCGCGGAACGCTTGCGCGCTATCGCGGCAAGAGCGACGATGCGCGCCGCAATGCCGTCGGTCAGATCGCCGTTTGCAGACGTCAGCTCTTTGCCCTTTCGGTCGGCGTCGATGGCCTCCTGCGCTTCACCGTACGTCAAGCGCGCGCGGGACTCGATAATCGACGGGTAAAAATCAGCATCGAGCAGGCGCGCGCGGTCGTCCAGCCATAAGTCGACCGTGAACGCGCGGCGCGGCTCGTGCGGTTTGAGCGAGCAGACCTCGTTGGAAAGCGCCTCCGGAAGCATGGGGACCACGCGGTCCGCAAGATAAACGCTCGTCGCACGCCTGCGGGCGTCCAGGTCGATCGACGAATTCCACGGCACGTAGTACGAAACGTCAGCAATATGAACGCCTAAGCGCCAAACGGCGCCTGCCGGAAGCGGGCGGGTCTCTCCCGTTGTCCCGGGAGCGCCGCCGTATGGCGCATCGACGCGCTCGAGCGAGACCGCGTCGTCGAAGTCCTTCGCGTCGTCCGGGTCGATGGTGAACACGGTCAGTCCGCGCAGGTCGCGATAGCCTTGCGCAAGCGCGCCCTCGACGTCGACCTCGGCATGCGCCGCCTCTTCCAGCGCAGCGGACGAAAACTCCGTTTCCAGCTTGTGGCGCGCAATCACCACTTCCGCATCCAGGCGCACGTCCTCTTCGCGCCCTAAGACCTCTTCGACCACGCCGGTTGCCGCCGTGTGACGCGTCGGGTACTCGACCATGCGCACGCGGACCATGTCGCCGTCGTTCACATGAGGTGCGTCGCTGCGGCGAGTGAAGATGTCGTACGGAATGCGCGGGTCTTCGGGCACGACGACGCCAAAGGGCTCCGCCACCTCGTAGCGTCCCACAATCGTCTCGTGATTGCGCATGATAACGTTGACGACGCGCGCCGTCGGGCGCCCGCCCGTCTCGTGGTGCTCCTTGCTTTCCTGCCGATGGGCGCGATTCACCTTTGACGGGGCGATTTCCACAAAGTCGCCGTCAAACGCTGTGCCCATCTTCGAGGCGGGCACGAAATATTCCCCTTCGGCCGTCTGCACGAACCCGAAGCCGCGCGCCGACACCGAAAGAACACCGCGCGGATTGCTGCGCGGCGTGCGTCTTGTCTTGGGCCGCTTACGGCCGTTCGAGCGACCCACGGCTACCCTGCCACCAAAGACTGCGCGGTCTCAATGGCCACGGTCAACTGTTCGTCCGACGAAGTGTCGCCTGCAGGAATGGAGACCGTCGGAACGATGCCGACGTTTTGGATGTCATGGCCGAGCGGGGTCAAATACGTTGCCGCCGTATAGCGCAGCGCACCGCCGAACGAAAGCTCGCGCACCACCTGCACGCTGCCCTTCCCGAGCGTAGTCTGGCCCGCCACCGTGGCACGCTGATTGTCCTGCAATGCTGCCGTCAGCACCTCTGCAGCACCAGCGGTATTCTGGTTGACCAGCGCGACCACCGGCAAATCGGTGGCAACATCGCCGCTCGCGGTCTTGTTCGTGGTGCCGTCGACGGTGTTGATCTGGACGATCACGCCGCTTTGCACGAAAAGGGACGCCACATTGACCGCACTCGTCAAATAACCGCCCGGATTGTCCCTCAGGTCGAGCACGAGCGAGCGCGCCCCCTGCGCGGTCAAGTCCACAATCGCGCTGCGCACCAGCGCATCGCTGCTTTGCGTCAGCTGCGTGAGTTTCACGTAGCCGACTTCGCCCACCAGGCGACTCTCGACGTTCTGTTCGCGGTATTCAGAGCAGATGAGGGTAGTCGTGACCTCGGGTCCGCCTTCTCCCTCCAAGCTTCCCGGACGACGCCAGGTGACCACGACTTGCGAGCCTTCCTCGCGCGCCAGCGCGTTCACCGTTTCCGTCAGCGACCATCCTTCGCGGTCGCCGTCGATAGCAGCGACGAAGTCCCCTACCTGAACGCCTGCCGCTTCCGCAGCGGAGCCGGGAAAGACCTCGACCGCGTAGCACTGTCCCCGGTATTCGCCGAAGAGCACGCCGATGCCCGTATAGCTGCGCGCGGTCTCTTGCAGATAGGCGGCATAGCGGTCTTGGTCGTAGTACGTCAGATAGGGGTCGGCAGTCGAGGCGACGAAGGAATCGAGCACGCGTTTGGTCGCATCGTCAAGGTCGTAGGTGTCCAGGCTGTCGGAATCGACCACGCCCTCCACTTCGGCCACGCGAGCGGAAATGGAATCGTACGTGTTGCCGGTAACCGTCTGGCCTGGATTGTTTTCAGCGGAGACGACCAGTGAATCGAACCCGAGACGCTCGAGCAGCGCCTCGTTGCCGCGCACAAGGAACCCGACGACAAAAGAGGCGCACACGCAGAGGAAGACCACCGCCACTGCGATGGTCCTCCTGCTTCGCGTCCGAAACGCGTCGACTGTTTTCAAGCCGTGGCGAGCCATGAACGAGCGCCCTCTCGCCTACACTTTCAGGTATCGGCGCATAGCGAGCGCGGAGCCCAGCAGGCCGATGACCAAACCTGCGACCAGCAGGCCCAGGTAGATGATGAGCACCGTGCGCGTCTCCACGTTCACCGGCAGCCACACCAGGGCGTTTGCCACTTCAGGCAGTGCAAGGCGGCGCAGCAGCTCCACGCACCCGATAGCAAGCGCCGCGCCGATAAGGGCGTGCAGCGCGCCTTCCATCAGGAAGGGCCCGCGGATGAAGCCGTTCGAGGCGCCTACCAAGCGCATGATGGCAATCTCCTTGCGGCGGGCAAGAATAGCCAGGCGAATCGTGTTGTTGATGAACACGAACGCGATGAAGATCAGCAGTGCCACGAGCGCGATGCCGACGTAGCGAATGTAGTTCGTCATAGAGAACAAGCGGTCGATGCTCTGCTGGCCATAGCGGACGGACGCCTCCACGTCGCCTTCGTCGGCGATGGACTGGTAGTCGGCGTTGTCCTTGATGGCCTGGGCGACCGTCTCGACCTGCTGCGGGTCGGAAAGCTCCACGTCAATGGACGCCGGCAGCGGGTTCGCGCCGTCCAGCGAATCAATGATGTCGGAGCTGGACGTGGACTGGAAGTTCTCGAGCGCCTGCTCCTTCGTGGTGAACGAAACGGACGCCACGGAATCCAGCCCGCGAATGAAGTCGGACACCTCTTTGACGGTCGCATCGTTCGCGTCGTCCGCCACGTAGGCTGTGATGGAAACCTCGTCCTCGATGGACGACACGATGTTGTTCACGATAGAGCCGCCGACCAGGAACACGCCGATGATGAGCAGCGACAGGAAAATCGTGATGATAGAACCGAGCGTCGTGGACAGGTTGCGGGTGAAGCCGGTGAGCGACTCCTTGAAGAAATAGAACAGACTAGACATCGAAACCGTACACCCCCCTGTCCTGATCGCGGGTCAGATGGCCGCGATCAAGCGCGATAACGCGACGACGCATGTTGTCGACCATCTCACGGTCGTGCGTGGCAACGAGCACGGTCGTGCCCGTGCGGTTGATGCGCTCGAGCAGGTCCATGATGCCGCGCGAGGTCTGCGGGTCAAGGTTGCCCGTCGGCTCGTCGCAGATCAGCAGGGGCGGACGGTTCACGATAGCGCGCGCAATGGACACGCGCTGCTGCTCGCCGCCCGAAAGCTGGTCGGGGCGCTTGTTGAGCTTGTCCTGCAGGCCGACCAAGCGCAGGACTTCAGGGACCTGCGTCTTGATGACATGGCGGCTCTTTCCGATAACTTCGAGCGCGAACGCGACGTTTTCGAACACCGTCTTGTTCGGAAGCAGCTTGAAGTCCTGGAACACACAGCCGATGTTACGGCGCAGGTACGGAACGCGCCAGTTGCGCATGGTGGAAAGATCCTCGTCCGCCACGTAGATTTTGCCCTTCGTCGGCTTGATCTCGCGAATAAGCATGCGGATGAAGGTGGATTTGCCGGAACCGGAGTGGCCTACCAGGAACACGAACTCGCCCGCATAGATCTGCAGGGAGATGTCGTTGAGCGCAGGCTTGTTGGGCTGGGCGGGATACACCTTCGTCACATGGTCGAACGTGATGACCGGCGTACCCGAGGTCTGGGGGATGTCGTCGATGTCGAGCGTCGGCAGCGCTTGCGAAAGCTGGGCCGTCGCCTGGCGTGCCGCCGCCTGCTGCGGCGTCAACCGCTGAGGCGCGACATGGCTGCCTCGACGAACAGGCATCCCTTGGTTGTTGGGATTCGTCACAGAATGCTCCGTTCAAGTCGTGATGTACTGCAACGTTCGTATCTTACCAAATGAAGCACTTATGCTCGATGGATTCACAGCTTCATCAATCACCCATCAAAACACCTTCGCGGCCACTGCGCCCGCAAAAGGTCTTCGTGCAGGTCAAACCTCTACTGCGCGACAGGCCTGATTCCCGTGCGAAGAAACGTTGCGGCTTTTCAGAACGCACGCCTTCTTATAGAGTGAACTGTTGCACATTATGCCTTGTCGTCGAGACTGCCTGTGCCTGTGCGCACAAGGGCAATCCTCTCCGCGACCAGGCTCCGCACTGTACGCAAGGGGAATCAATGAAAAAAATCTTCACCAGCCTTCCGTTCATTCTGCTCGTGGCGGTCATCGTCGGCATCGTCGTCGGCCTGGTCGCCAACGTCGAGGTCATGAACGTCGTCGTGGTCCTGAAATATATTCTCGGCCAGCTCATCAACTTCTGCGTTCCGCTCATCATCATCGGGTTCATTGCGCCGTCCATCACCAGTTTAGGCCAGAACGTCTCCCGCATCCTGACCGTCGCCGTGCTGCTTGCCTACATCTCCTCCATCGGCGCTGCGTTCTTCTCGATGGGCGCAGGCTACGGCATCATCCCCCATCTTTCCATCGTCTCCGACCCTGAAGGCCTGCGCGAAGTGCCCGAGGTCATCTTCCAGCTCGACATTCCTCAGATCATGTCGGTGATGAGCGCGCTGGTGCTCTCCATCCTGCTCGGCCTCGCTGTCGTCTGGACGAAAGCGACCCTTATGGCGCGCTTGCTCGACGAGCTTCGACAGATCGTGCTTTCCATCGTCAAGAAGATCGTTATCCCGATCCTTCCCGTCTTCATCGCGACCACGTTCTGCGAACTGTCCTACAAAGGCGTCATCACGCAGCAGCTCCCCGTCTTCATCGTCATCGTGCTCATCGTCATCGTCGGGCACTACCTCTGGCTTGCCGTGCTTTACGGCATTGCCGGCGCTTACAGCGGCAAAAGCCCCTTCCAGGTCATCCGGCACTACGGCCCTGCCTATTTGACGGCTATCGGCACCATGAGCTCGGCTGCGACGTTGGCGGTCGCCCTGGACTGCGCGGGCAAGGCCATCCCGCCCCTGCGCCGTGACATGGTCGACTTCGGCATCCCTCTGTTCGCAAACATCCATCTGTGCGGATCGGTGCTCACGGAAGTCTTCTTCTGCATGACCGTAAGTCAGATCCTTTACGGGTTCATTCCCAACATTGGCACCATGATCCTGTTCTGCCTGCTGCTCGGCGTCTTCGCTATCGGCGCCCCGGGCGTTCCGGGCGGCACGGTCATGGCATCCCTTGGCTTGATCACGGGCGTGCTGGGCTTCGATGCGACCGGCACCGCGCTCATGCTCACCATCTTCGCCCTCCAGGACAGCTTCGGAACTGCCTGCAACATTACCGGCGACGGCGCGCTTACGCTCTTCCTTTCCGGCTACGTGCGCAAGCACAACATCGAAGAGGAGTCCTTGAAGAACGTCGAATTCGAAGCAGACGGCGCGCTCGCTCCTGTCGAAGAGGCGAAGTAGCACGTTTGAGGACGCTCCTGCAAGCGGAGAGAGCGTCCTCAAATGCCCAAAGGCGCATCCCGGAGGTTTGCCTCTGGCTGCCTTGACGCAACGAGGCCCCGGCATATGTCGGGGCCTCGTTTCATATTGCACCTGCGTGCCTGGATTATGTTTGCAGAAAGGCTACTGCAGGCTGCGCACTGCCTCTTCGATAGCCTGCGCGTCAAGGCCGAAGTGGCGCATCAGCTCTTCGAACTCGCCAGAAGTGCCGAACTGGTCGCGCACGCCGACCAGAGCCGTGCGCGTAGGCTGCTTCTCGGAAAGCAGCGCACAGACCGCTGCGCCCAGACCGCCGATGACGGAATGCTCTTCCGCCACGACCACGCGGCCGGTTTTCGCAGCAGACGCGAGGATGGCAGCCTCATCGAGCGGCTTCACGGAATACGCGTCGATAACCTCCGCCTGGATTCCCTCTTCGGCCAGATGGTCGGCCGCAATCAGCGCTTCGTTCACTTCGACACCGCACGCAATGATGGTCACGTCGGAGCCTTCGCGCAGCGTCCGGGATCCGCCGATCTCCAGGGTGCAGCCCGGTTCGTAGACGCAGGGGACGGAAGCACGGCCCATGCGCACGTACACCGGTCCCGGCGTCTCCGCCGCCAGCTTCAACGCGGCAACGCACGCATCGTAGTCCGCCGGCACGAGCACGCGCATGTTCGGCAGCACGCGCATGAGCGCAATGTCCTCGAGCATCTGATGGCTGCCGCCGTCAGGACCGACGGAAACGCCCGCATGCGTCGGGGCAATCTTGACGTTCAAGTTCGAATAGCAGACCGTATTGCGAATCTGGTCGTAAACGCGCCCCGTACCGAACACGGCAAAGGAGCCCGTGAACGCCACATTGCCCGTCAGGGACAAACCAGCCGCCACGTCGATCATGTTCTGTTCGGCAATGCCGACGTTGAAAAGGCGGGGTTCGTTCTCTTCTGCCGCCGTGGCGAACTTCTTCGTCGTGGTGGAACCGGACAGGTCGGCGTCGACGGCCACGACCGTCATGCCCGCCGCCGCAAGCTCCGCCAAAGTCGCGCCGAAGGCAGCGCGCGTCGCTTTCTTCTCAGCTGCCACGTTAGGCCTCCTTCTTGCTCAGGTCGGACAGGGCAATCTCCAGCTCTTCAGGCTTCGGCGCTTTGCCATGCCATCCGGCCTGGCCCTCCATGTAGCTCACGCCTTTGCCCTTCGTCGTCTCGGCGATGATCGCCTTCGGCCTGCTGTCCTTTGCCGCCTTCACCGCCGTGAACGTGAACAGGAGCTCGGACATATCGTTGCCATCGCAGGTAAAGACCTGCCAGCCGAACGCCTCGAACTTCGCCGCCAGGCTTTCGGGCGAGCAGACGTCTTCAATGCGACCGTCGATCTGCAGGTGGTTGTGGTCGACGATGGCGATCAGGTTGTCAAGCTTCTGGTGGGCAGCGAACATAGCCGCCTCCCATACCTGGCCTTCCTGGCATTCGCCGTCTCCCAGCAGGCAGAATACCGACGCGTCGCTGCCTGCCAAGCGCAGGCCGCACGCCATGCCCGCAGCCGTGGAAAGGCCCTGGCCCAGAGAGCCGGTGCTGACTTCCACGCCAGGAAGCTTCTTCGAGTCGGGGTGTCCCTGCAGGCGGCTCCCGAGCTTGCGCAGCGTCATGAGCTCCTCGACCGGGAAGTACCCCGCCTCAGCCAGCGTCGCGTACAACGCCGGAGCGGCATGTCCCTTGGAGAGGACAAAGCGGTCGCGCGTCTCGTCCTCCGGATTCTTCGGGTCATGGCAGAGCACTTCGCCGAAGTACAGCGCGCACAGCATGTCCGCGCTGGAAAGCGATCCGCCCGGATGCCCGCTGCCCGCTTCGGCGATCATGCGGACGATGTCCTTCCGGATATCGTTCGCCTTGACTTCCAGTTCCTCTACGTTCACAGTCTTCCCTTTCTTACTGGGCTGCCTGATGCCGATGATAGCCGATGACGAAGTCATCGATATCCCCGTCCAGCACGGCATCGACGTTTCCCGTCTCAATGCCGCTTCGAAGGTCTTTCACCAGCTGGTAGGGGTATAGCACATAGTTTCTAATCTGGCTGCCGAACGAATTGTCCATGCGCTCGCCGCGCAGCTCTTCCAGCTCTGCTTCCCTTTTGCGCTCTTCGAGCTCATAGAGCTTCGCACGGAGCACGCGGAATGCTGCCTCTTTGTTCTGCAGCTGTGACTTTTCGTTCTGGCACGTCACGACGATGCCTGTTGGCTGGTGCGTGAGGCGCACGGCAGAATCGGTCGTGTTGACGCACTGTCCGCCTGGTCCACTGGAGCGGTAGACGTCCACGCGAACGTCGGCAGGGTTCAAGTCCACCTCGATGTCGTCAGGAAGGACCGGGAGCACTTCGACGCTCGCAAACGTGGTGTGACGGCGCTTTTTGTCGTCCGTGGGCGAAATGCGCACCAAGCGATGGACCCCCGATTCGCTGCGAAGCATGCCATAGACGTTCTTGCCTTCCACCTGGAAGCTTGCGCGGTCAAGGCCCACCTGGTCGGCGCCTGGCACCACATCGAGCACTTTGAGCTTCCAGCCTTTCTTTTCGGCATAGCGGGTGTACATGCGGTAGAGCATTTCGGTCCAGTCTTGCGCCTCAAGCCCGCCCGACCCGGGATTTACCGTCACGATGGCGTCTCCCCCATCGAACTGGCCGGAGAACCAAGAATCAATCTCGAACTGATCGAGCATGGCATCCAGGTCGGAAAGCACCGATTCAAGCTCGTCGCCGAACGCAGGGTCTTCCTCGGCCAAATCCGCAGCAGCCCGCGCGTCGTCCAAAAGCGCACACGCCCGATCGTAGGATTCAAGAGTGTCGCGAAGATTGCTCGCCTGCTTGGAGACGTCCTGGGCATGGCTCGCGTCATCCCAGAAGCCAGGCGAGGAAATCTCTTTGTCCAAAACGGCAAGCTGCTCCGTCTTGTCGTCGATATGCAGGTATGCGCGTGCGGCCTCCACACGCTCGGCAGCCTGCTCGACCTCCTTATGTTCCTTGTCGCTCATGAAGGAAGTGCGCATCCTCTCAGGAATCGTCTCACATCCGGACGCATGCCCGGATTTTTCATTGTAGCAAACCAGAAGCACGGGAACAGGCCGCGAAGCCTGCTCCCAGAAAGAGCACACCTTGACGCAAACGTCGCTGCGCGAGGGCACGTGAGCGCCCTATCGAACTCCCCCTATCGTGCGGGGATTTCGCGCCCAAGGCCGATCTTTTCGCCGGATTTGGCGCACCTTTTGCGCACTGTTTTACGCACGCACAAAAAAGGCCAGCGACATAAGCTGCTGGCCTGGCATTTCGTGGAGCGGGCGACGGGAATCGAACCCGCGTCATGAGCTTGGAAGGCTCAGGTTCTACCATTGAACTACGCCCGCAATCTTAGAGCGGCTATTATACCTCAGTTCTGCCCTCCTTGCAGGCAAAACCAAAAAGTGGTCGGGGCGACAGGATTTGAACCTGCGACATCCTGCTCCCAAAGCAGGCGCGCTACCAAACTGCGCCACGCCCCGACATGCTCCACCGTCGCCAAGGCCTCTGAGCGCCCTGGGCGACAAGCCGCATAAAACGACGGCTATTCATAGTAGCGCAATCAGCCTATCAACGCTAGAGCGCACGGTGAATTATCGGCGCATTTGCGCTTCTATCTGCGCTTTAAGGTCATTCAGGGCACGGCCGCGGTGCGAGATAGCCGTCTTTTCGCTTTGCGAAACCTCAGCAAACGTGCGGGAACCGCCAAAATCGTCCGGAAGGAACAGGGGATCGTAGCCGAATCCTTCCGTTCCCTTCTCCTCGTAGCCGATGCGACCTTCCACCGTTCCCCGCGCGGTAAGCTCAGTGCCGTCTTCGTCCACGAACACGAGTGCGCACACGAACCGTGCCGTACGCTCAGCATCCGGAATTCCCGCAAGCTTTTCAAGCAGCTTGCGATTGTTGGCGGCGTCGTCTCCGTGCACGCCCGCATAGCGCGCCGAGCGTACTCCAGGCTCGCCTTGCAGGGCATCGACTTCCAAACCTGAATCGTCAGCGAGAACCGCTCGCCCGCTCACCTCGTGCGCTGCACGCGCTTTGATGCGCGCATTGCCCTCGAACGTTTCGGCATTCTCTTCAGGATCGGACGCCACCCCCGCCTCCTTCAAAGAAGCGAACTCCCAGCCTTCGAAGTCGAGCGCTGCGCGAATTTCATCGATTTTATGCGCATTGTTGCTTGCGATTACCACCGTTTTCATACGGATGCCTCCTTGCCATTGCAGTCGCTGGAATCCCGCGCGAACGCGGCGTGCGAAATCATTCGTTTATAGCTGCGTGCTTAATCCGGCAAATCCACGTGGCTGACGTTCTCCAACGGAAAACGCAGCACGCGCGAACCAAAACTGCGAAACTCTTCGACGTCGCGCCCGGTCGTATAGAACTCATAGCGAGGTGTATGCCCTTCGCTGGCGCGCGCCCCTTTTCGGTCGAGAATTTCGCGCACGTCTTTCGCCGCCTCCTTCGCCGAAGAAATAAGCGTCACCTCGCGTCCGATCACGCCGCCAATAAGCGCCTTCAAAAGCGGATAATGCGTGCAGCCCAGCACCAGCGTATCGATGCCGCAACGCCTCAGGGGATCGAGATAATCCTGGGCAATCTCTTGGAACGCAGGCCTGATATAGACCTTCGACGCAAGCGAAGTGTAGCTTTCGATAGGCCCCTCCGCCATTCGGATGCCCCGTTCGGCTATTTCCACAAAGCGCGGCGTAGCGGTCGAAAACACCGTAATCCCCGCATCGATAGCGCGGATGGCCTTCGCGTACGCGCCCGACTCAATGGTCGCCTTCGTCGCGATCACGCCGACGCGGCGGTTCACCGTCGTGTGCGCCGCCGCACGAGCGCCGGGCTCCACGACGCCGATCACAGGAATGTCGAACGTTTTCTGCGCATGCCTCAACCCTGCTGCCGTAGCCGTATTGCATGCGATAACGATAAGCTTCACATGCCTTCCCACGAGCCAGCGCCCAATTTGCTGGACAAAACCGTCAACCTCTTCCAGCGAGCGCGGACCGTAAGGACACCGTGCAGAGTCACCGACATAGACCACGCTTTCATCGGGGAGCGCCTTGACAATTTCGCGCACGACCGTCAGGCCGCCGAAGCCTGAATCGAACACGCCGATCGGAGCATCGTCGAACGAATCGTCCCGCTGCATGTCAAGCTCTCGAAGCGTGCCGGCGATATGAAGGCGCGACGTTTCGTCCACTGCAAGCGAACGGTCGGTCGATGTGCCGGGTTTCTGATTGTGAGGTACCTGAGTCGTCTGTTCATCCATGGAGACAGTATAGCGCCCTGCCCGCATCAGTCCTACAATCGAATGCTAAGCCGTTTACTGGCCGCGAGCGGAAAGGCCGACTATGTCGAAGAAACCGGACCTGAAGACTAATGCAATGCGCGCGCTCGAGCGCGTCGGCGCGTCCTACGATTCCCGCACGTTCGAGTGCCCGGAAGCTCTTTCCGGCGTCGAAGTTGCACAACTGCTCGGCCTTGACGAGGACTGCGTCTTCAAAACGCTCGTGACGGTCGGCAAGAGCGGCGATCACTTTGTTTTCCTTGTCCCCGTCGCCGAAGAGCTCGACCTTAAGAAAGCAGCCGATGCTGTGGGCGAAAAGTCCGTGAGCATGGTTCGCTCGAAAGAGCTGCTCGGACTGACAGGCTACGTTCACGGCGGATGCTCTCCGCTCGGCATGAAGAAGTTCTTCACCACCACCATTGACGAGACGGCGGAGCTGTTTGATGACATCTATTTTTCGGGCGGCCGCATCGGCTGCCAAATTAAAACGAGCTTGAACGAACTGGCCAAAGCCATTCCGTTCAAGCTCGCTGATCTTACGCGTTAACGCGGCAAGCTGTCCAAAACGCTAGTTGTGCACGATCACGACATCGCCCGCGGCAATGATGCTGTAAAGCGATGCTGCCATGTCGGTCGGAAGATTGATGCATCCGTGCGAACCATAGCCGTCTGCATACATCGTCCCGCCGAACGAAGGCTGCCAAGAAGCGTCATGGAACCCGACCGCATTGCCGACGAACGGCATCCAGTACTGCACTTCCGTCTCGTATTCAGGCTCGCCGGTCTCAGGAACCATCGAGCCGATCAGCGTGGACGGGCTCTGCTTTCCGTTAAGGACGTACACGCCCGTCGGGGTCGCCATCTCCGGGTCAGGCTTGCCGGAGACGAAAGACGACTCCCAGATAGTGCCGCCACCGTCATAGAAGCGCGCGTACTGCTCGCTCAGGTCGACATCGACATAGCGCGAACCCCAATCCGCGCTCCCGACGCCCGTGAACGAGGCTGCCGTCTGGGACATCGGCATCTCGAACGTGCCGACCGTCCCTTGCTGGACGTACTCGGTCACGTTGGCTACCAGGGTCTCCTTATCGGCAATCCACCCGTACACGCCCCCCGAGACCGTGCAGGTCTTACCGTCGCCGCGCGTGTACGTCCTCGTCGTGCCGTACGTGTTGACCTTGCCAGCCGCAGCATCAGCCCAGACCGAAACCGCATTCTGGTCAAGAGTCACCGAATAGTCCTCGCCCACAACGACCCACGGTGCAATGTCGGCAGCGGCAAGCGTGACGGCAGACGTGCCCGCAACCGTGAACGTCACATTAGTCCCCGCCATAACATTCGCCGCTTTGCAGGCGTTCACTATACGCTCATCATCCTCGAGGACTTCAGGCTTGATCAACTCGTCATCGCCGATGGTGACAGAGCTTTCCATCGCAGCGACCGCTTCGCCGACCAACTCGACGACCGCGTCTGAATTGATGGCAGTACCGTACACTTCGGGAACGATAACGAACCGCGCAGTAGCTTCGTCAAATGCAAGCGTGGCGTCTTCGGAAGGGATCGCCGTCGTGTTGAACTCTTCAACATGGGAACGGACGAGACCCCCCAGCCCACTGCCCGCCGTCGTAAGCGCCATGCTTTCAGCAAGATCATGGCCGCGTGCGAGTCCCGCCGGCCAAAGCGCAGGGTTGTTCTCCTTAAGCAGTTGCCGTACAAGCGACGCGCTATCGAGCGATGCGCCTGCTTCTGCAGACGTGATTGAAAACTCAAGACCATCGCCTTCGACGGTAAGCGTGTACTGCGAAACGGCATCGTCGATAATCTGCCGAACTTCCGCCCCGCTCTTCATGGAAATATCCACCGAACCAATCGTCGTGCCAGGATAAAAATGCGAGCTGAAGAAAACGCCCACGCCGGCATAAATGAGAACAAGAACCGCCGCAACGATGGCAGCAATGATAATCGCCTTTTTGTTCGCAAAAGGCGACCCGCCTATTTCAGCTCCCGCTGGAGCATAGGCGCTCGACATAGGTTGATACCCACCGCGCGGTGTAGGGGTAGAAATGCTCGGAGCAGGAGTCTCCTGAGCTTTCGGGGTCGGCGAATCAATACGCGCATGCTTGCCCATCGACGCATTAGACTTTTTGCTGTTCATGATCTCCGAATTCAGTCTGTAAACCATATGCCCTGCCCAGTGTAGCGAAGAATCGCGCACCTAGAGCGTCCTCAAGAATCACTACACCGAATGTCCGCTCCAATCACATAGGCTCAACGCCTCTACAATGAGACGAACATTATACTCCAAAGACTTCGTTACGGAGCGAGGTAGATGCTGCTGCAAACGGTTATTAAAGACCGCACCCTTAAAAGTCCCGCACACA
>NHCFC04200__coassemble_1169_pt1 | contig 14275 bp, 26 predicted proteins | sample NHCFC04200__metabat2_low_PE_031 | metagenome-assembled genome bin NHCFC04200
CCGAAGCTTCCCCAGTCGAAGTCAAGCTGTTCTATCTCGGTGGCAAGAATCTCCACGTCGAACCCCGAATTGAGCGTCGTCTGGTTGTGCACGTGCGTGTAAGCCCTGCGCTGCTCGTCGCTCAGGTGGTCGAGGAAGATGACCGGCGCCGTCTCGATGCCCAGCTGCTTCAGGGCCAGCAAGCGCCCGTGCCCCTCAACAATCTCCGGCTCGCCGTTCGCGTTGTGCCACACGGCGATGGGGTCGCAGTTCCCGAACTCGCTGATGCTTGCCGCGATGGTGTCGACCTGCTCGGCAGTGTGCAGCTTGGCGTTGTGCGCGTACGGCACCAGGTCGGCCACGGGAAGCTCACGCACCGTCAACTCTGGCTGTGGTCTCATGCCCTTCCTTTCGTCCGAGCCGCCCCGCCGAAACGCAGCCAAAGGAGAGGCGGCGATACGATTGTCCCCCCTGTGTCGCATGCGAAAGGCCCTGCAAATCGCAGAGCCTTTCGGGAATGTCGCGCCGGAAGGAGAAGCCCGGCGCTGAGGTGATTGCGACCGGTGGAAGGACGGGCCGACCGCTCTTGCATTGTCCGCCGGGTGTCGCGGGCAAAGAAAAAGCCCTGCTCTCGCAGGGCTGTGAATCACTCCGTTCTTCGCGGCTCCCTCATCATCTCGAACTCGCCGCACCTCGCGATGACGCCCGTCTCAGGCTGCAACGTCGCGACCTCCTCGGTCGGCTCGACGCCAGGGATCTGCACGAGCGTCGGAGGGTAGCGCCAGCACTCTCCCGCCCCCGTGTGCCTGTCCGGGTCGTAGTCGCGCATCGAGCCGGAGTCCCATATCGGCTCCCACCACCGGCAGTTCTCGCAGACTTCGGGCGCGTCAGCCTTCTTGCGCTTCTTCGCCACTCTTCGCCTCCCCTCGCCAGCAGAAGCCGTCAAGCGGCACGATATGGCTCCACCTCGTGCAGTAGTGCCGCCCGTCCGTCGTGGGCTTGATGGACGCGCAGTCGCGGCAGCGCACCGCCGTGGCGATGCCGTGGACGAAGCGCGCGTCGTCCTCGTTTCCTTTGACGTGCACCCCGGTCAGTGTGAACTCGTGGCCGTCGTGGTACTCAAGCTCCCTCGCGTTGCCCACGTACTTGACCCTGCCATCGTCGTACACGAGATAGCAGTCGTTGTTGATTCGCTTTTCGATCATCTCTCCCCCTCCCCGCAGGCTTCGCGGATGCGGCGGGCGTAGGAGAGAGTTCCCTCTGCTGAGTTTGAGATGTAGGGTCGAATGTCGTCGCCCGCCTCACCGACCAACTCCAGCAATTCGTTCGCTGTGTCTTCGAACTCGTCCGCCAGCGCCAGCAGCGCGTCGCGGTCGCAATTTTGAACGGAAACGACATCGCCTTCGTCCACGGCGTAGGCACGGCATATGTCCGAACATTCGCAGTAAACGTTTACGTCTCTGTCGAAAATGCCTCTCTTGATTTCGACCAGCTCCAGCCTCGGCCTACTGCATTCAAGGCAACATCTTTTCAAGCCTATTCCGACGCTCATGACTCCACCACCTTCGCCCCGCAGTTCGGGCAGTAGGCCGGAAGCTCGCAGTGCCAATCCGCAAGCCACGAGTAAGGCTCTGGCTCTTCTGGAATTGCCACCTCACACGCATAATCGCATTCAGAGCACTTGAAAGTCTCGCCGTCGTACTGTCCCGATAAAAGATTCCGGCACGTCCGCTCCGCGCGTCGGTTCCACCTTGATATAGCGCGCCCGATAGCGAGAGTCCTCGTTACGTCGTCGCCTTGATAGCTCACGCGCCAAGACTGTCCATCGCGCGTGGTCGCGACGTGGCACGACGGGCACACGACGCGAGCCTCCTCCGTACAGTCCCAGAGCGGGTTCGTCTGGATGTAGGGCTGGTCGCACCCGCAGAAAGGGCAGGGGGCGAGCATGCTGCTATCGCAGGTCTGGCCGTTATCCCTGCGCAGGCTGTCGCGTATCCGGCCCACGACGTCCATGTCGGGGTTATCCGCGATATTGCGCGGTATGCCGTCCATAAGCCATTCGGTCATCGTTTCTCCTCTCCCAGGTGGCAGAAGCCGTCCTGCTCCGTCTCGCCTGCCCACTCAGAGCACCAGCCACTGGCCCATGTCTCGTACGCTCTGAAGTAACGGCAGGATCGGCAGCGGACGATTTCCTCCATCGGCCTGGCTTGCATCTGCACGGTCATCATGCCGCCGTCGTGCTTTTCCAGCACCAGGTCTCCCCAGATTCGCTCGGTCATCGCTTGCCCCTTTCCGCCAGCGCGAACCACTCGTCCAGATACGAGAGAATCAGCTCGCCATTGTCCCCGTCTCCGCCAGCTTTGAAGCAGAATGCGTCGCCGTTTTCGTAGTCCATGTCCGCGATGAATTGGTACAGCTCCCACGAGCGGGGGTCGTGGTCTTCGACGGCGAAGCCCAGCGTCTTGATGCCCGCCATCACTCGCCCCTCTCCGCCAGGGCACGGCAGCGGCGCACGAGGTCGCGCGACTTAACCCTCTCGGCGTTCACACACGTGTCGAGCCTGTGCCCGACGTCATTGCAGTAGTCGAAGGGGTTCTTCCCGGCATCCTCATCAATCCGCTCCCAGCTATCGGGCGGCTCGGGCTTGGTGTGGGTGATGTCTTCCGGCCTGTATCCGAACGAATCGTCGGAGTGGTAGTCCATCAGCACGCGCCCGTCGGCGGCGAAGCCCCTGACCGTCAGGGGGTCGTCGAACGGCGCGACGTACACCGTGTCGCCCTCCTTGATGAGCACGCCGTCCGCGTCCAGCACGAGGCGCTGGTGGGTGAGGTAGGTCGGTGCCTTCCAGACGTCATAGGCTCCTTCGCCCGCATTGACGGAAACGCGGTTGGTCTCAACCTTCTTTACGGTGTACGGCCTATCGTCATTGAGCGTGTACACCGTCTGCCCGACCTCCAACGGCTCGCCGTCGGCGGCGAGGACGGTATGCTCCGGGCGCTTCACGCGCATGCGGCTTCCGTGGTCGATGGCCTCACAGTCGTTGAGGTCTTCTTCGTCAAAAATCAATAAGGCGTGCTTATTGATGGCAAAGTGCCCGACTCTGCACGGGTTACCGTAGATGCGCTCGGCGAACTCATCCCCGATGCGCACCTGCTCACCGTCCTCGAAGCGCGGCCACTCGCAGCCTTCCGGCATCGTGCGCGCTTTCGCCGCATCGACGCCGCCCATCTCGCGCACCCACGCAAGCGCCTCGCGGTCGTCGTCGGGAAGCAGGTCGTAGGCGGATACTGTCGTGACGTCCTCGGCGTCATTCTCGGCAATCTCGCGCACTTTGCGCGCACAGTATTTCGCCACGATCTCCGTACAGGGCAGGTAGCCCCTGCACTCCGGCTGTTCGTAGGCGGCACACCCCTCGCAGGTGTCGCCCTCGTACTCTTCAAGCTCGCCAGCCAGGGCAAGCAGTTGTTCCCTCATGGTTCACCTCCAAAATTGGGCGGGCATTGCGTTTGGAGTGACAGCCCGCCCTCTGACAGATGGCTCTGCGTGTAGGATGCGCAGCCCCCGTTCACGCCCCGTAGGCCCCTGCCGAGTCTGTCTCATCCTCGTCCGTGGCCTGGTAGCCGTGCCGCCTGCCGTCGCTGGTGCAATGGCCTACTGCGCGGCAGTTAGTCCAGACGCCCATCTCCTCGCAGCGGCTCTTGAGCTTCCTGCCCATGTCCACCACGGCGGATTCCATAGCGCACATGCCTGGGGTGTGCTCAGCTTGCTCTTCGAAGAGGCTCAGCTGGCCTTCCGTCGGCCTCATGGGTCACCCCCTCGACAGCCTCAGCACAAGGGCGGCGCACAGCAGCGCCAGCATCAGCCAGCCCATCTTTTCCAAAATCTCCCCTCCATGCGCCAAGCTCCCCTCGCTCGGCCAAGTCCTCAAAGTACGCGTCTATGCGCTCGTCGGCGGTCATGCAGTCAGCGGGTATCCAGCTCATGCCTCCCCCTTCCGTAGGTCACCAGCTCGACAGTTTCGGCGGTGCTCAGCAGGGGTTTCCACCCTTCCCGGCTCCACGCTTCCTCGATGGAGCATCCGTCAGGGGTCGCAAGCCACAGCCAGTGCGTCCCGTCCCACCGGAGCCACAGCCGCCCTGAGTGCAGAAGCCCGTGGCATCCGCTCGCGTTGCCCCAGCCGCACACGGCCACCGTGGGGCCTTCCGTGCCGCCCCTGGCCCTTGGCACCACGTGGTGCTGCTCGTAGGAGGGGCGACCGCAGAAGACGCACCGGTCGGAGCGAATGGTCTTGCCGAGCATGTTCTGCTCGTCGTACCTGCTCATGCTCACGACTCCCACCCCGCAGCCCGGTACTCGCGGGCTATCTGCGCTCGCAGGTCGTCCGCTTCCGTCTGGCGCATCTGCAGCTCCTTCTGGCGGTTCCAGTACCGGTCTCGCGCGATGTCGCGCGCCCTGGCCTTGTCCGCCACGTGGCGCTCGCCCTTCGCCAGGTCCACGATGAGGGAGGCCGGGTAGCCCATCTTCCGAAGCTCCTCGATGCGGTCGGCCTTTGCCACGCGGTACTCGTACTCAGCCTGCGCCTTCTGCACCGCGATGGGCGTGAGCGCGCTCACGATCTCCTGCGCCTCGGCCATCGTGCCGTTCAGCGCGTCGATGAGGGCTATCGGGTCAGCCATGGCGCCTCCTGTCCACGTTCCCCGGGACGATCTGCTCCCAGGTGCCGTTCCGTGCGAAAAGCCGGGATGTGAGCGCCTGGGCAGTCTCGATGTCCGAACCTGCGCTGATGCGCCGTGCGAGCGTCCGCTCGTTGTACTGCGTCGTTATGACCGTGCGCTTTCCGCTCTCCTGGCGCTTGTTGATGAGGTCGAAGAAGCTCTCCGCACTCCATTCCGTCGGGTTGCCCTTGCCCAGGTCGTCGAGGATGAGGAGCTTGCACGACGCGTACCGCGAGAACACGTCGGCCTGCACCGCCCTTCCGTCCATCGCCTCGCGCAGTTCCCGCAGGTAGCTCGATGCGGTGACGAACCGAACGGAAGGGCAGCCCCTGAGCGCCGTGAGCGCGATGCCGCAGGCCGTATAGGTCTTCCCGCATCCTGCGATTCCGAGGAGCAGGATGTTCCCTTCCGGCTTCTCGTCCTTGCGTTCGCCGAAGCCAGACGCCCACGATTTCAGCGCGGGGAAGAGGTCTATGCTCGCTCCTTGGAACTCCTCTGGGATCTGCGAGCGTTCCAGCCTCTCGCGCCAGACGCGCTCGCGCTCTCGTTCCTCGTGCTCGCGGTAAGCCCTTGCCGTGCGCTCTCGCACCTCGGACGGGATGTCAGAAAGACTGAAGGGTCGCATAAGCGCTGAAATCCGCTGCATCCTGGCTCACCTCCCTCTGGCCGTCGCGCCGTGCCCAGTTGCGGACGGTCGCTTGCCAGTCCCGCATCGGGTTGCCGTTCGAAAGCTTCCAGCCTTGCCCGGCGTAGTAGTCGCAGAACCGCTCGGCCTCGAAGTCTTGGACGCCAAGGCTCAGCGCGTAGGTCCTGACCTGCTCGACCGTCGGCGCGGTGAAGCGGGCGGGTTTCTTTACTCCCCCGCTAGGGGGAGTTTCTTTACTCTTTTCCTTTTCCTTTTCCTTAGCTAAGGGTTCGGTTAGCGTTTGGTTAGCCTCTTGGTTCTTTTTGCTAACCGACTTGGTTTGGGTTTGGTTAGCGTTCGGTTTACGCCCGCCCTTTTTACCGTTCTGACGTGCGATTTCGCGTTTTTCAACGTAGTTGTATATGTTCTCCATTGCGCGCGGAGAATAGAGGATTCGCGCGTCAGAAGCAGCCATTTCCGCGAGTTCGCTTCCGTCTTTCAAGCCGTTCGGTTCAACGAGCAAACCGACAGAAACCATCGCGTCGCACCATTCCGCCAACTGTTCGAAACCAATGCACAACCGGTGGGTAAGCGCCTTGGTTCCCGGTTGGTTCTCGTCGAGAACCAAGGCGGTTTCGTCCCGGTATATCTTCTCCAGGACGGCCCAGTAGGCGTCCACCGCCGCGCCGCCGCAGTCCATGCGCAGCGCCATGATCTTGTCGTCGTCGGCGGCGCTGGTGTCGTGGTCGAAATACCTCATGACACTTTGCTCCTTGCGTACGGTTTCTTTCCCTCGCGGATTCGTCTCTGTGCGTCCATCCTTCGATGGCACGGAGTGCACAGCCAAACTACGTCGAGGGGCTTGCTATAGTCGTGGTGATGCGCCTCTATCCTGTGTTCCCTTTCAACGCATCCGCACCCGTAGCAAACGCCAGGATTCACAAGCTCGCCGCACTTCAAGGCTGCTTCAACCACCTTGTATGCGTTCTTTTGCGTCGGGTTCTTTTCGCAAATCTTCAGCCTTGTTTCAAATACCTTCCTGGGGTTTGCCTCTCTGTAGGCTTTAACGTCCGCCTTGAACTTCTCCTTGTTGGCGGCGTATCGCGCCTTGTTGTACTCGGAAAAGCACTTGCGGCATTTCTCCTGCAATCCGTCCTTCGCGTTCTTGTTCTTGTTGAACTCCGAAAGAGGAAGCTCTAGGCCACACTTCGAGCATTTCTTAGTTGGCATAAGTGTGGCCCCCATCAAAAGGGATATCCTCGTCGTACATCGACGCGCCAACAGCCGGAGCCGTCACCGGCATCTGCTGCTGCCCGTAGCCCTGCTGAGGCGGCGCGTAAGCCGGTGCCTGCTGCTGCATGGGCGCGTACTGCGGTGCAGGCGGCTGCGCCTGCGAGGCGGCAGGAGGCCGCAGGAGCATGCCGTCGAACGGGTCGTCCACCATGACCGAGACCCTGCTGCGCTTCTGCCCGTCCTTCTCCCAGCTTTCGTAGACCAGGTGCGCGTCCACGATGGCGCACGACGCGCCCTTCACAATCTGCGGCACGAGCGCCTGCTGCTGCCTGTCGGTCATCCAGCACTTCACGTCGAAGTAGTGCGGCACGTCCTCCCAGTCGCCGCCCTGCGTCTTCCGGCGCTGGTTCCAGGCGACGCCCCACTCAACGATGGTGTTGCCCGACTTCGTGGTGCGGACCTCCGCGTCGCGCGTCACGTTGCCCTTGATGCTCACGCTGTTCCCGCGCATTAGAATCCCTCCTCTGCGTACGCCATCGGCTCAGGCGTCTCGTACTCCGGTTCCTGCAACGCCTCCTGCGGGACCGTCCCGACGGGCTGCTGCGGCTCGTCAATGCCCATTTCGGCGCTGTCGTACATGCCCGCGAACTCGTCGGGGAACGCTTCGCGGAGCGCGTGCACGATTGCGGTCTTTCTGACCATCGTGCAGGGCTTCGAGGCCCAGAGCGATTTCTTCGTGTCGTACTCGCTGAAAGAGACCTCTTCGAAGCTGGGCTTCTCCCAGCCGTCCACGTACACGCGCGCCCATCCGCCCACAAGCTTCTCGCCGTCGAGCTTCATGGAGCCTTCGCGGCGGCTCAGGCGCGTGCCGTCAGGGCTGAGGACGGTGATACCCGCCTCAAGTCCCTTAAAGCGCGGATTGCGCTGCGCGCGCTTGGTGAACGTCTCCTTGCCGGTGATGATGGAGGTTTTGACGCCCTCGCGCGTGTTGTACGCGGTCAGGTACACGTCTCCCGTGAAGGGGTTGAGCTTGCGCGCCTGACACAGCATGATGAACTTTGCGACCTCTGACTCCGGGATGTCAGTACGTCCTCCCGTCAGGTAGCGGTACACGATACCTGGGTTCAGCGTCAGCTCGGTTCCGTCCACTTCGTAGCGGACCGCCAGTTCGTTAGCCATTGCACACCTCCAATACGCTTTCTTTCGCCTGCTGGTAGCTGGCAAAGCGGGTGCGGATAGGCACGCCGTGGATGCCCTGCGCCTTCATGTAGGCGATGAGCGCAGCCTTCTGCTCGGGCGTGATTTCCAGCGCGAAAAGCCACACCTCGGGCGGAATCGCTGCTGCGACCACCTGCTCCGCCTCCTGCACGATCTGCGGTGTCTCCTGCTGCTCGAAGACTTCCGGCGTGTAGTCGGCAGGCTCCGGGATTTCCTCGACCTGCTGGCGGTACTCCTGAACTTCGGCCTTCATGGCCTCGATGCGCTCCCTCTCCTGCTTGCGCTGCTCGTCCAGCATTGCCGTCTCGCGCAGGGAGAGGGTGCGGAAGAAGTCCAGTTCCGCCGCCTCCTTGTCCGTCCAGGGCATAGCCCCGAATGCCTCCCAGTCCTTCGCAATGCCATCCACCTTGGAAAGCAAGGCTTCCTCCGCCTTTTTCGCCCCGAAAGACTTGTTAAGCCATTGCGGCTCAAGCAGGCGGTCGAAAGGCACAGCGCCTACCAAGGCGGGCGCGTACTCTTCATAGGCAATGCGCAGGTCTTCGCGGCGCTTCTGCTTCTCTGCGTCCTCGATGCGCACCTTCGCGCCCTTGTAGCGGTCGCGCAGGCTCATGACCGGTGCCATGTGCTCCCGGTAGGCTGCTTCCACGCGCTCGATAGGCTCCGTCATGTGGCGCTTGAAGGCCTTGCGCATGTCCTCGGCCACTTTGATGGAAGCGTTAAGGTCGGCCATGCCTTCTTTCACGTCGCGCAGCTCCATGCCGTCCAGCACCTCGTCAGGCACGTTGTAAAGCTCGATAAGGCCCTTAGCGCGCTCAAGACCGGCGTTCATCTCGATGATGTCTTCTTTGATCGCGTCGATGTCCAGGGCGAGCATGCCCTCTGGTTTCGCCAGGTCGTTGTCGATGACCTGGGCTTCGATGGTGTTAGTCATTGTTTCCCCTTACCTGGTGATGATTTTTACCTTCGAGATGAAAATCCGCTTTCCCCGCTGTATGCAGCTGATGCTCGCATACTTCTTTTTCTTCGCCTGCGACATGATCGACGACGAGTAAGAGGCGGCTTCCTTTGACGTCCTGAACGGCCCGTCAATCCCCTCGCACAGCTCCCAGATGCCGCTGTTCGAATCAAGGAATGCGTCTAAAAGGTCTTTTATCCACTTAGAGCGTTCGGTCTCCTGTGCGCCGAAAGCCTGACGCTCTGGTATGTCGTCGATTGAAACTTCCTTAATTGCGAAAGCCATCGCTTTTTTCTCCTGTCTCCTTAAACCGGCACCCAAACGAGGCCGAAAACGATGATTACGAACGTCGGCAGAACAAGCACCGCCCCGGCGATAAGCGCGAAAAGCGCGTCTTGACGGTCTGTCTCCGGCGTGCGAGACTGGAAAAGGAACTGGTGAAGGGCGCTCTCATGGGCGCTCTTCCCGTCTCTGGCCGAAAATTTCCTGGCCGCCTGACCTGGGAAATAACGTTTTTTTGTAACACTTCGCAAAATCCTCACATCCTCTCTTCAATCCGTTCCAGCCGTTTCCTCGCCCTTTGGTGCTGGCGACGGGCTGCGTTGAACTCCGCCTGCGCCCGCTTGTACTCGGGGCTTTTCTTCGCGGCCTCGATGCGCTTCAGCGTCTCCCGCGTGTCGCTCCTGAGCTGCCCGCTCCTGAGCTTCCGATGGCACGTCGGGCACAGCCCCGAATCGCGGTTGAGCCGCTTCACGTCCCCGCCGCAGCCTGGGCATCGCTCGTACGAGAGAAGCGAGACGCCGATGCGGGATGCGTGCATCCGGACGGCGCTCTCGGACCTTGAGACGCCAGTCCTCTCCTTGATGGCCTTCGCCACGGCCTTTGCGCCGCGCGAAGCCAGCTCCCGCATGATCTCGTCCTGCTCCTCCGTCCAGCGCATTACGCTCCTAACTGCCCTGCTTGGATGCGGGCTTCCTCTTCCAGCCAGGTTTCAAGATCCGTCCACTCGATGCGGATTACCGGTCGCTTCTTGCCGCTCTTGATGTGCGGCAATGGGTGTAATCCCGGCGCCCTGTGGCACCCTGCGCGGAATATCTCTTGCGGCATTCCCGTGCGCTTCGCCGCTTCCTTGCAGGTGACGAACTCCATCTCTACTCACTCCCCAGGACGTTGGGGCTGAACCGCAGGAGGGTTTTTCCGCCGTCGCCCCAGACGACCGCTATGTCGTCGAACCGGAGCTTTACGAACTGCTCAGTCTCATTAGCGGCCATCCACCCGAGCGCGCACCGTTCTGCCGTCCTGCGGCCTTCTGCCGACGCCCCGCATTCGGGAAGTTCCTCCTGGTACGCGCCTACAAAGGCAAAGCAACGGCATCCGTCCAGCGTGTACGTCAACGGCAGTGCTCCCCCGGTGCGCTCAACCTCGTCATCCCCCTTGCGGTAAAGGAACTGCTCAGCGACCTCAAGCGTCTTGTCCAGCATTTAGGCCACCCCCTCGAAGTAGTCAGGCAGCGAAGCCCTGATGTTCATCAGCGCCCGCAGCTCCCCTCTGACGCCCGCCACGGCCTCATAGCCCTCCGCCTCGTTCAGCTCCTTGTTTGTCGCCCAGATAATCTCGTCCAGGTCGTCTGCGAGGCGTTTCACCGCCTCAATCATCTGCAGGTTCGTCATCTTTCCGTCCTTCCTTGATGCCCTGTTGGTGCGTAACAGTAATTTCAAGTTACTGTTCTAGGCAACAAAAAAATCGCTCACCAGCTTTTCAAGAACCACTTTCCCATCAGTGCCTACGACCTGGTAGACTTTTCCTAACTCCTCAAGAGTGATTTTCCCGGGTTCCTTTTCGAGGTCAACGATGTGGCTCACGCCACAACCTATCTTCCGGGCAAGCTCTCCCTGCCTCATCAGGGATGACTTCCTGGCTGCGGCAAGGTAGCCGTACTTCTTGATGCCTTCTTCGATCATCGGTATCACCTCCTTATGACAGTAATAATACCTTACTGTCATGCCGAGGGCAACAGTAATTTCTTATTTCATAGTAATTTTTTTCTCTGTATGGCTAAATAACTTTATCGAGATTAGCGAGGTGCGCGCTATGACACAGAACAGTTTTGGCCGTAATTTCAAAGCGATTCGGGAGGGAAACTCCCTGACGCAACAACAGATAGCTGATGCCATCGGGGTCACCGTCACGACGATCGGCGCGTGGGAAACGCGCGGCAAAAGCCCGAAGCAGCGCAGTGTCATTGACCGGATATGCGAGCTTTACGACGTCACCGAACAAGACCTGTTCGGCTTCTCTGACGGCTTCTACGCCAAGCAGTACGGACTCTCCGGCCAGGTAGCGGAGCCGGTGGCTATGACCGCGACGGCGCCAGTCCTGGGAAGGATAGCAGCAGGCGACCCGCGTGAGGCACTGGAGATGTCCGGCGAGGAGCACAGCCTGCCCGACACCCTGAAAGCCAAGTACCCGGACGGCTTCTTCCTGGTCGTGCGCGGGGACAGCATGAACCTTGTGCTCCCTGACGGCTGCTACGCCTTCATCATCCCGGAGGCCGACCGGCCCGTGACGTCCGGCGACATCGCGGCGGTCAAGGTCAACGGGGACGAGGCCACCGTCAAGCGCGTGAAGATGGTGGACGGCGTGATAATCCTGGAGCCTGAGAGCAGCAACCCCGCGCACAAGCGGCGCGTCATCGACAGCGAAGACCCCGACGCCCCATACGTCAGGATGCTGGGGAAAGTCGGGTGGTTCGACTACAGCTTCATCGAGCTTTAAGGAGGACATGATGAGGAAGGCAATCGCTTTCGCGGCCGCAGGCGCCCTCGCGTTCACTCTCGCCGGATGCTCCGGCGGAGACCAGGCCGAGGAGACGTCGGCCGCCGCCACGTCGGTCGAGAGCACCGTGGACGAGGAGGCCGAGGCCGGGAACGCCGTGGCCGAGAGCATGGCGGGAGACGCTGGCGAAGGGACGATGTACCTCTCGACGGCAGGAGGCACCAGCGAAGACGGGAACGTCCCACAGGTTGCATCGTCCGCCGACATGCAGCTCATGCAGATCGGCATTAACTACGAGGGTGGCGACGGGACCGTGGTGGACATCTACATCGACGGTGAAGAAGCCGGGACGATGAACGCTGGCCAGATGGTCCAGCAGTCCCTCGACCTCTCTGGCGACGCCCTGGCCGAAGGCGAGCACATGGTCGAGGTCGTCGCGATGGACGGGGACGAGATACTCATACATAAGACGGCAAGGTACGAAATCGTGCATTAGACCAGGGGCGGCGCGAGCCGCCCTTCTTCGTAAAGGAGGTGAACGCATGCGAAGCGCGCAGGCGAGCATCCAGAAGCTCGACGACAGGAGGTGGCGCATCAGGGTCGAGGCTCCGCGCGACCCCCGCACTGGCAAGCGCAGGCAGCTCTCGAAGACCGTGCGAGGCTCGCGCAAGGACGCGGAGAAGGCGAAGCACGAGCTGCTGATAAAAGCAGGCGTTGACGGCGTGTGCACGCGCCTCACGCTCTCGGAGTACGCCTGGCAGGTGTTCTTCCCGGAGCAGAGAGCCGAGCTGGCGCAGCTCACTGTGGAGGCCTACGAGCGCCGCTTCCGCCTGCACGTCGAGCCTGCGCTGGGGAATAAAGTGCTGCCCGACATCACCGCTCACGACCTCAGGCGGTGGCTCCCGTCCGTCGGGAAACCCACCGTGCAGAAGGAGGCGCGGAAGGTGCTCAACGCCCTTATGCAGCATGCCGTCTACAACGGCCATCTTGAGCACAATCCATGCCGCAACCTCAAGCCCCCGAAGGTGGAGAAGTACCGTCCTGAGGTCTTGGACGCTCAGGACGTGGAAGTGTACCTGTGGCATTTCAAGAACACTTGGAGCGAACCCGCCGTGCTGCTGGCGATAGGCGCGGGGCTTAGGCGCGGCGAGATAATCGCGCTCGACGTTGACGACGTGGACGCCAAGACCGGCGCGGTGAGGGTCGAAAGCTCGATCGTGCCGACCGCGCATGGAGCGCAGGAGAAGGGCACCAAGACCGAGAACGGCGTGCGCACCGTGCACCTCCCCCGCTCCGTCCTCGCGCGCCTGCTCGAAGTGATGCCGGAGTCCGGCGCCATCGTGCGCAACCAGGACGGCACCCGCATGCGCCCGGAGGTGCTGACGCACCGCTACGAAAGGGACCGCGCCACGCTCCCGGAGGGAGTGCCGCGCATATCCCTCAAGAACCTGCGCCATACGTCGCTGACGCTTGCTTTCGACTCTGGCGCCGACCTCCTGGACGTATCGCGCCGCGCCGGGCACTCGTCCACCAAGATAACGGCGGACTACTACGTGCGCCCCAAGGGCGAAAGGGACATGAAAGCGGCAGAAATGATGGACGAGAAATTGCGCTAGCGTCTGTGGAAAACCGCTGGATGTGACGAGTTGTGACGCGAAGTGTGGCGGGCAAAAGAAAAGGCCAGGGGCTTTAAGCTCCTGGCCTGCTGTTTTAATGGTGCCCCCAACGAGAATCGAACTCGTGTCTCAGCCTTGAAAGGGCCGCGTCCTGACCTCTAGACTATGGGGACGTTTTCGCCGCTCCGAAAAGCAGCTTGGTTAGTATATGCAATCTTGCAACATCGTGCAAGTCTTTTTTTGAAAGAGTTTGCACTCCGCCGCAACAGCGCGTTCAGGCCACTTTGCAAGACCACTCGACCAGACAGGGCCGCCCCCTACTCTTCCGTGCCGGATTCTTCGTAAAGCTTGAGCGCTTTCTTCAGGTACTTCTTAGCATATTTGTAATAAATGTAGAGCCATTCGCCCACGCAGTCGCCCTCGGCCTCCTTCAGGAGCGCCCAGACATACCAGCACCAGCCTGCCAGGCCAACATGCGCAAAGTTATGGCGCACCTCCGCTTCGGTCGGCTTCCTGCCGAAGTACGCTTCGAGCGCCGCGAGCGCTTCTTTCTTCGACAGCTCACCGCATACGACAAACGTCCCAAAATCGCAGGCATAATCCGACATGCCAGCATATTCCCAGTCAATCAGGTCAATTCGGCCGTCCGGCGCTACCAGGAAGTTCAGGTAGAAGAAATCGTTATGGGTCAGGCAGTGCGGCGCATCGTCGGCGAGCACCAGCTCATGAAGGCGCTTTGCCTGATCTGACATCTCCCAATAGCCGGGAATGTCTATCGGTCCGCGTTCGAGCAGGTGCTTTTCATAGCCTTTGCCGTCGTCGTAGAAATCGAACGGACAGTCAATGCTCACCGGCTGTTGATGGAGCCTTGCCGCAATCTGCAGGGCCTGCGCAACTTCGTCAGCATTGTGCGGATCGAGCGTGCGAGCGCCCGGGACGAACCGCGATATCTTCCAGCCTCGTTCAGCATCCTCGTAAATGAACGTCGTATCGATACCGAGCTCTTTTGCGACCTTCTGCGCCGCCTCTTCTGCCTTACGGTTGATAATGAGCTCCGTGCCAATGCCAGGATGGCGATAGACGTACTCCCCTTCGTCGGTCCTAAAGTGGCACGAAAGGTTCGTGATGCCTTGCTTCAGCGGATATACGTCGCGGATTT
>NHCFC04200__coassemble_1236_pt1 | contig 13708 bp, 5 predicted proteins | sample NHCFC04200__metabat2_low_PE_031 | metagenome-assembled genome bin NHCFC04200
GGGGCCTTGGCGGCGACGGCACGGTCGGCGCGAACAAGAACTCCATCAAGATCATTGGCGACCACACGGACAAGTACGTCCAGGCCTACTTCCAGTATGACTCCAAGAAGACCGGCGGCGTGACCATCAGCCACCTGCGCTTCGGCGATTCGCCCATCCGCAGCCCCTACTACGTGAACAAGGCGGACTTCGTGGCATGCCACAACCCGTCCTACGTCACCAAGGGCTTCCGCATGGTCAACGACGTGAAGCCGGGCGGCACGTTCATGATCAATTGCCAGTGGGATTTCGAAGAGCTCGAGCATCATCTCAACGCCGAGGCGAAGCGCTATATCGCCAAGAACGACATCAAGCTCTACACGATTAACGCTATCGACCTTGCGCGCGAGATCGGCATGGGCAAGCGCACGAACACCATTCTGCAGTCCGCGTTCTTCACGCTGGCCGGCGTGCTCCCGCAGGAGGACGCTATCGGCTACATGAAGGATGCCGCCACGAAGTCCTACCTCAAGAAGGGCCAGGACATCGTCGACATGAACCATCGCGCCATCGACGCGGGCGCCACGGCGTTCGTCCAGATTGACGTGCCCGCCAGCTGGGCGGATGCCGAAGATGCTCCGAAGGACGCCACGCTGGAAGGCCGTCCCGAGACGGTCAAGATGGTGCAGAGCATCATGGAGCCTGTCGGTCGCATGGACGGCGACAGCCTGCCCGTTTCGGTCTTCATGGACCATGCGGACGGCCAGTTCGAACTGGGCGCTGCCGCCTACGAGAAGCGCGGCGTTGCCGTGAGCGTGCCGGTTTGGGATGCCGAAGAGTGCATCCAGTGCAACAACTGCGCGTTCGTCTGCCCGCATGCCACCATCCGTCCGTTCGCGCTGACCGCGGAGGAGGCTGCTGCCGCGCCGTCTGCCACGAAGCTTGTCGAGGCAAAGGGCAAGGCTGCTGCGGGCCTGCAGTACACGCTGGCCATCTCGCCGCTTGACTGCATGGGCTGCGCGGTCTGCATCGGCCAGTGCCCGAAGGGCTGCCTGACCATGGTGGACCAGGAAAGCCAGGCGGAGCAGCAGGAAGTCTTCGACTACTGCGTCGCGCAAGTTTCGGACAAGCCGGAGCTCGCGGGCAAGTCCGTCAAGGACAGCCAGTTCAAGCAGCCGCTGCTCGAGTTCTCGGGCGCATGCGCCGGCTGCGCGGAAACTTCGTACGCGCGACTGGTCACCCAGCTGTTCGGCGACCGCATGTTCATCGCCAACGCGACGGGCTGCTCGTCCATTTGGGGCAATCCTGCCGCCACGTCTCCGTACACGGTCAACAAGGAAGGCCATGGCCCGGCTTGGTCGAACTCGCTGTTCGAGGACAACGCGGAGCACGGTCTGGGCATTCTGCTCGGTCACGAGGCGGTTCGCAAGCGCCTGGTCGGCCAGCTCGAGGAAATGGCCGCCTCCGAGAAGACCCCGGCAGATACCAAGGAGCTCATCGACGCGTACCTGGCTACGCTTGCAGACGGTGAAGCGAACGCCGAGGCTGTGAAGAACCTGATTCCTGCGCTCGAGGCTGCGGCTGCTGACGGCTGTCCCGTTGCGCCGGGCATCCTGGAAAACAAGGAGTACCTGGCAAAGAAGTCCGTCTGGATCTTCGGCGGCGACGGCTGGGCCTACGACATCGGCTACGGCGGCTTGGACCATGTCCTGGCTTCCGGCGAGGACGTGAACGTCTTCGTCTTCGACACCGAGGTCTACTCCAACACGGGCGGCCAGGCTTCCAAGGCTTCCAATATCGGCCAGGTTGCGCAGTTCGCCGCTGCCGGCAAGGACATCAAGAAGAAGAGCCTGACCGAAATCGCCATGAGCTACGGCTATGTCTACGTTGCGCAGGTCGCCATGGGCGCGAAGCCGGCGCAGACCATCAAGGCCATCGCCGAGGCGGAGGCCTACCACGGTCCGTCGCTCATCATCGGCTACTCGCCGTGCGAGATGCACTCCATCAAGGGTGGCATGGCAAACTGCCAGGAAGAGATGAAGAAGGCCGTCGACTGCGGTTACTGGAACCTCTTCCGCTTCAACCCGGAGGCGCCGGCCGGCAAGAAGTTCGTGCTGGATTCCAAGGAGCCGGCGGGCGGTTACCAGGAGTTCCTCATGAACGAGGCGCGCTACAGCCGCTTGACCCGCGAGTTCCCGGAGCGCGCGGCAGAGCTCTTCGAGCGCAACGAGCAGGCTGCCATGGAGCGCTACAAGCATCTGGAGAAGCTCATCGACGTCTACTCCGAGGAGTAAACGCTCCTCCCTTCCGGGCATTTGTCCGGACTATTGAAGACAGGGGCGAGGTCGCGAAGGCGGCCTCGCCTTTTTTGTTCGCTTTCGGCTCCTTCGGTCTGTGGGCGCTTTGATAGCGTACAATAGTTCGTATTGTTGGGCGATGCGAAGGAGAAGACGGTGCCTGAAGTCCAAGCGGTCGAGCTTTGGCCAACGTATGCGCAGGCGACGGAAGCGCGCACGCGTTATGCACGGACGGGCGATGCGCGCCAGTTCGGCGCCCGCGTTATGGCGCTCGATGCATGGATAGAAGAGCTGTGGGCGCTGTTCGGGGATGGCAGGTCCTTTGTGTCGTCGGTCGAGCGCGACGTGATGCTCACCGCGCTCTCCGAGGACGAGCCATCGTTGAAAAACAGCGCAGGGACGGTCAGGCTGCTCGGCTCTATCGTGCGCCAGGGCAGCGGTCTTTCTGAATTCGAGCATGCGCTGCAAGAGCAGCCTTCCGTGCTTACGGACGTAGAGCGTGCAATCATGCGACTGCTTGCACGCTATCGGGCGCTCCTGGGCCAGGCGGGCATGGTGGAGCCAGGGGAGGCGCTTCGGCTCCTGCCGTCTTCCATGGAAGCGTGCGCGGTCGTTCGGGAGATTGCGCTTTGCGGATTCGACGAGCTGTCGGAAGGGGTCGTGCGGTTCCTGACCGCGCTCGCGGAGACCGGCCTTGCGCGCGTTTCCGGCATGCCTGCTCTTGGGTGCGAACATGCAGGGGCGCAGGCTGGCCTTGGCATTTGCAATGGCATATCCAGCCCTTCCACTCTGCAGGAAGTGCATGGTTCTGGCGATGAGAGCGCAGAGCTGCGCGCCTTGCGGGACACCATTTTCTACCGTTCGCAGGAATGCACGATCGCGCCTCAGGGTGCGGTCGGGTTCGCACTGCCGACGGGACGCTATGCGGCGCCTTCGCTTTTGGCGGATGTGGTCGAAGACGCGGTGCGCGCATTTCGTGCCGAGGGGGAAGCGGCATGCAGGGACGTTGCCAGGGGCGGCGCGCACGGCTTTGCCGTCGTGATTTCTTGCGCGCATCCTCTGCGCATGTTCGAAGAGGTCGCGGAGCGTCTTGCAGGGGCGGAAGCGACCGTCGCTGTGCGGGGTAGCCGTCCTTTCAAGGAGACTTCGTTCGGGCGGGCGTTCCTTTCCCTGGCGCGCTTTATCCACGAAGACGACGCAATCCGCTCAGGACGCATGCTGACCGACTTTATGGAAAGCCCGTTTTCGGGGGTCTCTCTGGCGACGGCGCAGCGATTCGACGCAGCTTGGCGCGGAGACCGCGACGTGGCGTACGATTCCGACGCGCTCTTGCAGCTTGTCGCCGCGCAGGGGGATTGGGCGGCGCTCATGGTGGAGGCAGCGAGCGAAGGCGACGCCATCCAGGTCAAACCGCTGCTTGAGCGCCTTATTGCATCGCGGACGGACTGGCCGGAAAGTTTCCGGTCCGAACAGCTGCGGGCGGTCGGCGTGCTATGCGAGGTCGGCAGCGCAGTCCAGCGCTTCGGCGTGCCTTTCGGCAGCGCGCTCGGCTTGCTCGAATCGCTTCCGGTTGCCGTTTCTGCTTCAACGGGCGAAAGCCCTGAGGTCCTGATCTGCGACGAGCGGTCCGCCGCCCGGCTTTCTCCTGGCTGCGCGTTCGCCCTTGTGTCCGCTGACATGACAGCCGCTGACAACCCTGTGCGCACGGAGCGCGGAGCGAAAAAGGCACTGTTCGAGCGCCTTGGCATTCCTGCGGGGTCTGGTGCGCTTGCCCAGGCGCGCGCACGGTTCGCGCGCGTGCTTGCCGTTCCGTGTAAGCGCCTGGTGCTCTCGCGCCCGCTCAACACGGTCGACGCGGACGAACAGTACCCGAGCGTCATGTTCGAGGAAGTGCTGGACTGCTACCGGGAGGACATTACGGCAGACGACGACCTCGACCGGACGTACGGGGTGCCGACATCCCTCCTTCCTTTCGTCGTGTCCCGTGGCGAAGACGAGCCGCATAGGGCAGTCGAACGTACGGCGACGGCCCTTCGTCGCGTCCTGCCGGTAAAGCAAGGGGCGACGGGAGCCATCTCGGACGACAGGCGCGAAGACATCGTGGTCTCGCGCGTTGATTCGGGGCCTGATGCTGGCAAAGCAGCGCTGTCTGCTACGCAGGTGGAAAGCTATCTTGAATGCCCGTACAAATGGTTCGCCTTGCGTCGTCTGCGCCTGGATACGCCCGATGCTGGCTTTGGAGCGCTGGAAATGGGCGTGCTCGTGCATCGGGTGATGACCGTGTTCTATGAACGGTTACGGCGAGACGGCGTGCATGCGCGCGTTACGCCCGAAAACTGCGCGGCCGCTCGGAGGCTCGCTTCCGAAGTGTTCTGGGACTGCTTCGAGCATCAGCGCGCGGGGTCGTCGTCTACGCGCGTTGCGCCGCAGGGAGAACTTGAGATGGCGCAAGTGCGCGAGCTCGAAATGCTCGTCGAAGAGTTCGTTGAGGGGGAAGCCCGATTCCTTCCTGGGTTCGAACCGCGCTATGCGGAATGGGAGTTCGGGCGCAGTACCCCGGTTGTCTACGCCGGGCATGTGCTGCGCGGCAGCATCGACCGCATCGACGTGGACGAGAAGGGCCGCGCGGTCATCGTGGACTACAAGGGCGGTATCGGGTACGGGCAGAACTCGCCGTACGTGCTCGTTCCCAAGAGCGCTGACGAACAGGCTGGGTTCGTGCTTCCTGGAAAGGTGCAAGCGCTCATGTATGCCCAGGTGGCGCGCCGTGAACTCGGACTGGACGTCGTGGGCGCGCTCTATGCGAACTACAGCAAGGGAACGGCAGCGGGCGCGGTGGACGACCGTGTCGTCGACCCTGCCTGCGCGCGCATGGAGGGTGCTGCCCGACGCCGTAGCTGCCTGTCGGAAACCTGCTTCGACTCGTTCGGCGACCTGCTCGATGACGTAGAAGCGCAGGTTGCTGCTGCGCTTGCGCGCATGACATCGGGAGATATCACGGCAGAGCCCACGACGACGGATGCGTGCGCGCATTGTCCGGTGACCATTTGCGACAAAAGGACGGCATGATGGGATACACCCCTGCACAGAAGGCGAGCATCGAGCACGTCGACGGCCCTCTGCTCATATCGGCCGGCGCTGGTTCCGGCAAAACCTTCACGCTCACGCGCCGGATTGCCTGGGCGCTCACACCGGGTTCTGCAGGCGAAGGCAGGGCGTTCGTCGACGACATCGACCAGGTGCTCGCTATCACGTTCACCGAAAAGGCAGCGCGCGAGATCAAGGCGCGCGTAAGGTCTACGTTGCGGCAAGAAGGCCTGGTCGAACAGGCTCTCAAGGTGGATGCAGCATGGATTTCCACCATCCATGGCATGTGCTCGCGCATCCTGAAAGAACATGCGCTCAGCCTGGGGATGGACCCGTCCTTTTCGCTTGTGGGAGATCAAGAACAGCGCGATTTGCGGGCGGCGTGCATCGAAGAGGCGATCGGTGCGGAAAACGAGCTTTTGGACGACGGCCGGTTCGGCGGCCTTATGCGGGCGTTCGGTGCGCGCGGGGAAGAATCGAGCGTGCAAGGCATGCTAACGCGCATGCTCGATGTCGCTTCGGGCCTCATGGAGGGCCTCGATGCCTTTGAGCTTGGCCCGGCGCCCTTTGCAGCGCCGCGCTTGGCGATGGAGCTGAAGGCGGCCTACGAGGAGACGCTTGCCATCGTGGAATCATGCATCGCGGAGACGCGCAAACCGGGCGTGACGCTGACGGCCGCGCAGGCAGGGTGCACGACCGCGGTCGAGGAGCTTGATGCGCTCGTTGAGGGGGAATGCTCGCACGAAAGTTTGCTGTCATGGCTTGCCGGGTCGTTCGGCCCGGCAAAGCGAGGCTCGGAGGCGTACAAAGCGGCGGTAGACGCGCTGCGGCAGGCACGCGCGCATGCAGCCGGGGAATGCGAGGCCGCATGCGCTCGTCCGCATGCGGAGGCGTTGCTGGCGTTAGCACGCGAAGTGGAGGAGCGCTACCAAGAGCGTTTGCGCGAACGGGGGGCGCTCGACCTGGACGGCCTGCTCCGCACTGTTTTGCGCGCATTCCGCGAGCATCCCGATATGGCGGCGGCATACGCTGACCGGTTCAAGCTTGTTATGGTGGACGAATTCCAAGACACGAATCAGCTGCAGGTCGACATGATTTCCTACCTGGTAGGAGAGCGGGAGCAGCGCCTGTGCACGGTCGGCGATGCGCAGCAGTCCATTTACGCGTTCCGCGGCGCCGACGTTTCTGTCTACGAAGAGCACAAAGCACGGATGCGCTCGAAGGAAGTAGGGGCGCTTGACGTGCGGCTCGATGCGAACTTCCGCAGCCATGCGGCCATTCTGGCGTTTGCCGAGCGCATCTTCAAGCAAGAGGACGTGTTCGGCGCAGGGTTCCTGCACCTTGATGCGGGACGTGACGAGTCGCGCGTGAAGGCTCCCTATCGGGGAAGTGCGCCGCGTATCGACATCGTGGAAGTGGACGGCGAAAAAGGCGTAGGGGCCGACGACCGTGCCGACTTTGCCGCGGAGGCGATCGCAGAGCGGTTCGAGCGGCTGAGAGCGGACGGGCACGAGCCTCGGGATATGGTGGTGCTGCTTGGCACCATGTCCCGTTCGGTGCGCTACGCGGAAGTCTTGCGCGCGCACGGGTTCGACTGCGTGATCACGGGCGGGTCGACGTTCGCGTCGTTCCCGGAGGTACGCACGATGGGAGCGCTCTTGAATGCGCTCGCAAACCCTGCGGACACGCAGTCTCTTTTTGCCGTGCTGACGAGTGAGGTCTTCGGCCTTTCGGCGAACGACCTGGTCGATCTTTCTACCAAAAGGGGCGAAGACGGGCTTCCGCGCCGCCGCTCCCTAACGGAAGGATTGCGCGCTGCGGCCGAAGAAGGCTTTGGCAGTCTGCCGCTTCAGAACGCCGTGCGGACGCTTAAGCGCGCGTACGCGCGCGTAGGGATTGCGCGGCCGAGCGCTGTGGTAGCGGGCGTGCTGCGCGACAGCGGCGTGCTCTTGCGGTATGAGCGTGCGGGCGCTCAAGGGGCGGCACAGGCGGCAAATGTGCTGAAAGCCGTGCGCTTGATAGAAGACTACGAGTCGGACGGCTCGGGCATTTCGCGCGTAGCCCGCTCGTTCGAGCGCTTTGTGACCGAATGCGGGAAGGACAAGCCAGGCGCGCTGACGTCCAGTGCGCGCAATTACGTGCAGATTATGACCGTCCACGCGTCGAAGGGGCTTGAGTTTCCCATTGTCGCGCTTGCGGACTGCTGGAAGGTCCCTTCGCGCGATACGTCAGGCTGCCTTCTGGTCAAGCATGCGCGCGGCACGGTGTTCTGCTCTTTGCGCCCGGCGAAGGCGGCGCCCGAGATTCGCAAGATAGAAAGTGCGCTCGAATTGGAGGAGTCGACAACGCCTTTGTTCGAAAGGCTTGCGCAAGAGCGTTCGGCGAGCGGGTATCGCGAAGTTTTGAAGCAGTTTATTGCCCAGGAATCGCTCGAAGAGCGTCGTCGTTGCCTGTACGTGGCAGTGACGCGTGCTTCGGAGGCGCTCATTCCCGTATTCACTGAGCGCACCGCCCCTCTTGTCGAGGATTTGCGCACCGCGTTGTGCGGGGATGGCGACTTTCCCGAGCGGGAGGGGAGGCTTGACTACGGCGGGCCGGAACTTGCCCGGTTTACGCGCGTGGTGGTGACGGCGGAGGAGCGCGATGCCTACCGGCGCGCTCAGTCGGAACGCGGAAATGCCCGTGCGGACTTCGCGGTGCCCGTGTACGAGGATGCGGTCCCGTTTCGTCCAGTCCCTTGGCGCATGGTCGGTGCCGACCTGTGCAGCTATTCGTCGTTAAGCGAGGCGAAAACGAGCGTTTTCGAAGAGCCGGGCGAAAGGGCGGAGGAGGATGCTGCCGTCGATGCGCTCTCCCTTCCGGTGGAAGAAGGGGCGAGAAGCCTTGCGGAAGGCTATGCGCCGTCGCCTTTTTCGCTTGACGACGAGGAGACGTGGGACGAGATTGCGGCGAGTATCGCACAGGACGCCGACCGTGCGACCGACTTGGGGTCGGCCTTCCATCTGATTGCACAGCATGCGGTCGAAGCGCGTAGGGAAGGAGCGCCTTTGGATTTGCCTTCGGCCGGAAGGGTCGATGCCATCGCGCGTGCATGCGGTGTGACCGCCGACCAGCGCCTGCGCCTCGAAGCGGCCCTTCGCCGCTGGTTTGCGAGCAATACGGCATTGCACGCGGCGTCGTATGCGCGCATGCGCGCTGAAGTGCCTTTCTGCACGGAAGTCGAAGGGGAGGGGCAGAGAAACGACGGCGATGGCGACGAGGGCATGCAGCCGTTTTTCCTCGAAGGCGAAATAGACCTTCTGTGCGAAAACGGATCGGACCGTCCGGCGTTGGTTGTCGACTACAAAACCGGCGGCAAAGCTGACGAACTGCGCGAACGTCTGCAGGAAAAGCACGCGCTGCAGGCGCAATGCTATGCGCTTGCTGTTCTGCGCGAAGGGTGCCCGTCGGTGGAGCTGCGCTTTGTGCGCGTGGAGCAAGAGGACGCTGTGTGCTCTGGGCAACCGCAGGAAGTTATGTACCGCTTCGAGCAGGCGGACATACCGCGTCTCGAGAAGGTTGTTCGCGAGGCGTGGCGGGCGGCGCGAACAAAAGGGCGACCGGGCGCTTCCTAGGCGCGTCGATACGTTAAAAAGCGGTAGCGCAGTCCCGTTTCCGAGGTAAGCCAAGGGGTTTCGTTCGCACGCGTCCAGACGCCGTCAGAGCGGAAATCCGGCGCGAAGGCATCCGCCTCGGGAAAGGCTGCGTCGATTTCCGTCAAGCAGACGATGTCGGCCAAGCCTGCGTCCAAAGCTTCCTGATAGACGCGAGCGCCCCCGATAATCCAGAGGGCGGCCGAAGATCCTGTTTCCGACGCGGCCCTGGACGCGAGCTCGATGCCGTCCAGCAGGCTGGATGCAATCTGCGCACCAGGGGCTGACCAGCCGTTTTTGCGCGACAACACGATGTTCGTCCGTCCGGGAAGCGGCCGGTTCTTTGCAGGCAGGGACTCCCAGGTATGCCGTCCCATGATCACCGGGCATGCAGCCGTGGTGCGCGCAAAATGCGAGAGGTCCTCAGGGATGTGCCACGGCATGCGCCCGTTGGCGCCTAGTTCTCGGTTGCGTCCTTGCGCCCATATGAGGCCGATGGTTTGCATCCGGCTCCTTTTCGTACGGCGGGATAGTTGCATACGGGGAGGGGCTGCCATACGACGGCGGTTTTGCTTGCTGCAAGGTCAAGCTCATCCGCGCTCGCTTGCACGAAAGGGGGCCATGCGGCCCCCTTTCCTCACCGTGGTCTTCCTACGCTTCCAGCAGCTTTTCGACCGCGGCGAGCTTTACGCAGCAGACGAACACGTCCATGGCCTCGTCCAGTTCTTCCAGCGGCGGAAGCGTGGGGGCGATGCGGATGTTCGAATCATGCGGGTCGCGCTTGTACGGCCAGGTAGCGCCCGCGCCGGTCATGACCACGCCGGCTTCTTTCGCGAGCGTCACCGTGCGGGAGGCAGTACCCTCCAGCGCATCAAAGCTTACGAAGTAGCCGCCGCGCGGGTTGCTCCACGAACCGATTCCGGTGCCTGCCAGCCCTTCCGAAAGCTTGCGCGCGACCAGCTCGAATTTCGGGCGGATGATCGCGGCGTGCGCGCGCATGTGCGCCGCAATGCCTTCCGCGTCTTTCAGGAAGCAGACATGGCGCAGCTGATTGAGCTTGTCGTGGCCGATCGTCTGCGGCCCCATGAGGCGTTTCGTTTCTGCCACGTTCGCGGGGCTCGCGGCGAAAGCCGCAATGCCTGCGCCTGGGAACGTGATCTTCGACGTGGAGGCGAACTTGAAGTAGCGGTCGGGCGTGCCCGCTTCCTGACAGGCAACGCCGATGTCGAGCAGCGCATCCTGCTGTGCCGCGTCGTCGAAGAGGTGATGGACGCAGTACGCGTTGTCCCAGAAAATGCGGAAGTCCTCCGCAGCGCATTCCATGGACGCCAGTCGGCGCACGACCTCGTCAGAGTACGTCACGCCGCCCGGGTTGGAGTATTTCGGAACGCACCAGATGCCTTTCACGGAGGCGTCGGAGGCGGCAAGGCGCTCCACCTCGTCCATGTCCGGTCCGTCATCGTTCATGGCGACGGGAATCATCTCGATACCGAAGGCTTCGGTCACGCCGAAATGGCGGTCGTAGCCGGGCACCGGGCAGATCCACTTGACCGCAGGCAGCGTGCACCACGGCGCATGGCCGCCCGTGCCGAACGTCCAACAGCGCATGACGGTGTCGTACATAATGGTCAGGCTCGAATTACCAAAGACGATAACGTTCTCGGGCGTATCGTCGAGCAGAGTCGCCATGAGCGCTTTCGCTTCAGGCAGGCCGTCGACCACGCCGTAGTTGCGGCAGTCCGTGCCGTCGGCTGCATGGAGGTCGGCTTTGGAATCCAGGATATCGAGCAGAGGAAGGCTCAAATCGAGCTGTGCTGACGAAGGCTTGCCGCGCGCCATATTGAGCGCCAGGCCCTTTGCTTTGATGGCTGCGTACTCCTCATCCAGGCGCGCCTTGATGCCCTCGAGCTCAGCGCGCGGCATCTCGTGATAGGTGGTCATGCCGTTCCTTTCGCCACTGTCCGTCCGGCAGGGTGATTCCGCGAAAACACTCCAGCCAAATAAAGTATAATCCGGCGGAAGGTTCGCGGCGGTCGATGCGCCTGCGGTGCGCAGGCGTCGGTCGTTCCTGCCGCTTTTGTCCGTAACATTATATAGGGGAGGGGACATGGGTTCTCACGACTTCTGGGTATTGTTGGCAATGCTCTGCTATTTCGTGGTCGTCGTGGTCGTCGGCTTCATTTACGCAAAGCGTTCCAACTCGAACTCTGAAGAGTACTTCATCGGCGGCCGCGGGTTGGGGCCGTGGCTTTCGGCGCTGTCGGCTGGTGCGAGCGACATGTCGGGCTGGCTGCTCATGGGCCTGCCGGGCGTCGCTTACTTCACGGGTGCCTCCGATGCCATGTGGACGGCGATCGGCCTGGCTATCGGCACGTACTTGAACTGGAAGATCGTGGCGCGTCGACTGCGCAAGTATTCCGAAGTGGCGAACAATTCCATCACGCTGCCGGACTTTTTCAGCAACCGTTTCCATGACACAAAGCACATTCTCATGACGGTGTCGGCTCTGCTCATCCTGCTGTTCTTCTGCATCTACGTGGGCAGCTGCTTCGTGACGGTCGGCAAGCTCTTTACGACGCTGTTCGGCCTTGATTACGCCACGATGATGATTCTTGGCGCCATCATCGTGTTCCTGTACACGTTCGTCGGCGGCTATATGTCCGTCTGCACGACCGACCTCATCCAGGGCCTGCTCATGTTCTTCGCTCTGGCGGTCGTGTTCATGGGCAGCGTTACCCAGGCGGGCGGCGTGGACAACATGGTCGCATTCCTGCAGGACATCCCTGGCTACCTGAGCGCTACGCAGATTGCAACGCCTGTCGTGGACGAGTCGGGCGTGCAGATCGTCGAAAACGGCATGCCGCTGTTCGGCGAAGCGGGCACGTACAGCGCCATCACCATCATTTCGGGCATCGTATGGGGCCTGGGCTACTTCGGCATGCCGCAGGTGCTCGTGCGCTTCATGAGCATCAAGCATTCGCGCGAAGTCAAGCGCGCTCGCATGATCGGCACGGTGTGGGTCACGGCTTCCCTCGCGTGCGCGGTCTGCATTGGCCTGGTCGGCCGTGCCATCATTCCTGCGCAGTTTGGAACGCAGTCCGCTGCCGAGAACGTGTTCATCGTGCTCTCCGAGATGATGCTGCCTTCATTCCTGTGCGGCCTGGTGGTCTCCGGCATTTTCGCGGCGTCCATGTCCTCGTCCTCTTCGTACCTGCTGATTTCCAGTTCGGCAGTGGCGAACAACATCTTCAAGGGCCTGCTGAAAAAGGATGCGACCGACCGCCAGATCATGATTGTGGCGCGCTTGACGCTGGTAGTAATCCTGATCTTCGGCATTGTCATCTCGCTTGACGAGGATTCCTCCATCTTCCAGGTCGTGAGCTACGCATGGGCAGGATTCGGCGCATCGTTCGGACCGCTTATGCTTACGAGCCTGTACTGGCGCCGCACGAACCTCAAGGGCGCACTGGCAGGCATGCTCGTCGGCGCGGCCACGGTCATCATTTGGACGAATTTCGTTGCGCCGCTCGGCGGTATCTTCGCCATCTACGAACTACTGCCGGCGTTCGTGCTCGGCACGCTTGCGATTGTCGTGGTGTCGCTGTTGACGGAAGAGCCTCCGCAAGAGGTCTACGACGAATTCGATCGTTACATGGACGCTGACGTCTAAAAACGAGCCACAAAGCTTTTCGAAGACGGATAAGGCCGCGAGGGACGTGCGCTTGCGCAGCGAACCTCGCGGCCTTCATGCGTTCGGGGGAGGCGAAGACGGCAAGGGCGTCGTGCAAGATGTGCGCAGGAGCGTAGAGGGGCGGGAAAGCTGGCCATCACGGCGTGCAGGCTGGAAGGAAGGGCCCAGGGAGAGGCATAGAGGAGGGTGTGCAGCCTCCGTGTAGAACATGTGCAGAATAGAATGCGATAATGCCACAGGAAACCGCGTGCCTCCAAGGCCGTAAGCGGGGCGGTGGCCTGCCAAAAGAAGGCGAGAAAGACAGGTTGCGCGCAGAAGGTAGAGCGCGAACAGATAGCCATCAAGGGAAAAAGTCTGAAGTTGACCTGGTAAAACATGCCTCCGAAAAGAAAAAGGCAAAGAATTGAAAAAAGGTCTTGACCTTTAGGGAGCATCGAGTAATATATTGCCTCGCCGAAAGCGCTGCTTAAGGTTCTTCGAGGAGAAGATGGGGGATACGCCCGGAGGCGTGTTAACTGTTGACACCTCAAAAAACCTAGCGTATTATGCTCCTGCTTGCGAGTTCGGAAAGCCCGAAGGAGCAGGCAGGCAGCTTGAAAACGCACATGATAAAGCAGCGAACTTCAGCAATGTGGGAGTGTGCCCGAGTGGTTAATGGGGACGGGCTGTAAACCCGTTGGCTCTGCCTACCTAGGTTCGAATCCTAGCGCTCCCACCATCCTTGCCCGTGTAGCTCAGTCGGTAGAGCACTTCGTTGGTAACGAAGAGGTCACCGGTTCAAGTCCGGTCGCGGGCTCCAGTTATTATCAACTCCCGTCTTAGTTCTTTGCACCCCTGAGGGCGTCGAAGACAAGGAAGACGAAGGCGAGATTGAGGGAGCGACCTGAAGGTCGTGACCGAAAGATCGACGAAGTCTGACGCCGTATTTGGCGTCCTCAGGGAGAGCAAAGTGGCGGTGTAGCTCAGTTGGTTAGAGCACACGGTTCATACCCGTGGCGTCACTGGTTCGAATCCAGTCACCG
>NHCFC04200__coassemble_1267_pt1 | contig 13382 bp, 10 predicted proteins | sample NHCFC04200__metabat2_low_PE_031 | metagenome-assembled genome bin NHCFC04200
TTTCCCCCGATTGATCCCCCAAATAGGCAATGCTGACGCAGGACCCGCTTATGGGCCCTGCGGTTTCTACGAAGAGGCGGCCGGCTATGCCGAGTACGGGACCTTGTCCCTCATGATCGCGTAGATTACCTTCAGCCTCTTCCTGGCGACGGCCTTCAAGGCCTCCCCGTGGCACATGCCGCGTTCCCTGCAGCTGCGGTAGTAGTCGCCGAACCGGCCTTTGCTGCGGCTGAGCGAGTTGCAGGAGAAGATGAGCAGGTTCTTCAGCCGCTTGTTCCCCTGGCGAGACGAGCTCACCGACGATATCGACTTGCCCGACCGCCGGTTTCTGGGCGCGATGCCGCAGTAGGATGCGAGGTGGTCGTGATCGGGAAAGTCGCCGATGTCTATGCTTGTCACCAGCTCGGATTCGGTCCTGGGGCCGATCCCCGGGATGGTCGGCAGGCATGCGTAGGTTTCGTCTCCGGCGAGCAGCGCCGTTATCTCGGCGTCGAGCCGGGCCGCCTCCTCCGCGGACTCCCTGATGCGCCTGGCGAGCACCTTCACCTGCGGATTCTCCGCCATGACCCGGTACTCCGACGGTCGCGTCGACGCCGCCGCCGCGACCGCCGCGTCGATGCGGGCCCTGTTCGCGCCGCGGGTCACGGCCCCGACGGCCGCCTTTCCCGCGTCGACGATGCCCCAGGGGCCGCCCAGGGACTCCATCATCCTCAGCCAATGGGGGTCCGCCAGGTCGGCCAGCGCCTCGAATTCCGGGCAGCTTTCCAGGAGGATGCTCCGGAGCCTGTTCTTGCCGCGGGTGGAGCAGGCGGCCATGTGGCTTCTCTGCGCCGCCATCGACCTTGCGGCCTCGAGCCTTTCGCCGTGCTTCGGCACGGGCAGGAGCGAGTCGGGGATGCCGAGGGCCGTCTTGGCGATGACGGCGGCGTCCCGCTCGTCCGTCTTCGCGTCGCCTGCGAACAGCTTGGCCGCGCCGTGGGCGGCGATCCCGGGCAGGTAGGCGACCGGCAGGCCGGCGAGCCTGGCCCTCGATACCGCGAGCGAGCCGATGTTGCGGACCTGGTCGACGACGACCAGCGTCCCGGCTTCGGCCTGGGCAGACAGGCCGTCCAGGTCATGCTCGGTGTTGGCTACGGGCTCGCTTCTCAGCACCTCGCCCTGCCTGGTCACGTGGCATGCCCAATGGGAGAACTTCCCGACGTCTAGCCCTATGACGGCTGCGCAGGTGGCGGCTTCGGTCGGCATGGTGGTATCCTTCCAATCGTCGGTCGATCGGAATGCTGCCTCGCGCGACACCCACATTACCTGGCCGTGGCGCTCTTTGGTCGGAGGAGCCCGGCAGTTTCCTATCAGTCGTCAGAAGCAGCGGCGCCCGCGTCGGCAACACCCCCCGGGCCCTCGAGGGGCAGGGGCAGAAGGCCGTCCGCGGGCGCCCGATCGGCAGTCCCTCGGGACATATGTCAATCGTAGTCTGACTGTCCAAGCAGATGGCTCGAACGGTCGACCAACTACGCTTCAAAACTGTAATGGGGACTCCATCGCCTCGAGCTCGAGGCGATACTCTTCCATGCAGGCGCGCGCCTCGCAAACGCGGCTCCGACGCTACCGCAGAATTCTACGCATCGCAAATCGAGAGTGTGTAGAATCCTGTGTAGAATCAAAAGTTGCATGTAGCTAAACTTGTCGTTTTATCAGGTAATTTATTTATTTGAATTTCGCTCTATCGATCTCGATTTACGTTTATGCTGCGCACTCGTAATGCGTAGGTCAGCGGTTCGAATCCGCTCGTTGGCTCCAGAGACGATGCAGGCCGGAAGGTTCGCCTTCCGGCCTGTTTTCTTTTTCGCGGCGAAAAGCCGTCTTACGCAGAACGGCGGGCGCGAGAAGCGTTGTCCTTTGCCGCCGGCTACGCTCATGCTCCAGCAGAGCGCTTACCGTCATCCTTGCTAGGGACGTGGAACCGGTATTGTTGCCTTACCGACGCCGACGTGGAAGCACGTGCAATCAAGGTCCCCATAGCAAGGGTTTTCTTCGGTGTCGTAGTAAGGAGAGTCGTGGCCTTCACCATAAATGTAGCATTCACACGGCAGTACTTTCCAACTAGTTTTCCATGCGCTCTTTCTCCCAGAGCCGTATGTGTAGCATGTGCACGGCGTCTTCGTGTACGTCCCCGGCGCGGTGCCGCCGCCGCTTGAGCCGGCAGCGGAGACTTGGGCAAGCTCCTCCTCGTCGAGCTCTTCGCTCATGTCTTGCAGCTCCCTCATGTCGTCTATGCCCACGTCGAAGCCGGCTTCGCGCGCGATGGCGACGATCGCCTCGTTGCCCGCTTCGATCCCCTGGCCGACCGCATCGGCGAGACGGCTCTTCAGCTCGTCGTCCTCGCTCGCTTTTCTAAAGAACGCCTTCAGGTTCTCGTTCACGATGGTCTCCTTTCGTTCTCCGCTTCGGCCACGCGGCCTGACTCCACCAACGACGCGCGCCCGCGCTTGTCGTCCTCGTCACCTCCGACGATCGCCTCTCCTTTGCCTCGCGCCGCCACGGCGCTCTGCGCCACCTCCCGGACCCGGTCGTAGTAGCCTCCGCGGTAGAGGGCGCATATCGCCCGATCGGGCGCCATGGCGTCGTCGCGAGTCGTGAGCAGCGCGCTGCCGCGGCAACCGCCCCCGCAAGAAAGGCGGAACTCGCACGCCGCGCACTCGGGGTTGCGCTCGAGGTATTCTGCCACCGTCGTGGTGATGAGCCTGAGGTATTCGGAGTCGGAGAGCCCCTGCGCAAGGCCGACGTCTTGCACAGTAGGGAAGCCGCTCTGGTCAGGAAGAGCCGAGAGAGGCATGCAAGGGAGCATGCGCCCTTCCGGAGAGATGTAGAGCGTCGTGCGGGCGTGGCCGCATACGCAGGCGGCAAGGCACGCCTCCTCGACGTCTTCGTCGGGATCGGTCTCCGCGTCGCATACGGCAAAACGCGCGCGCGGGATGTACCAGTCGACGCTGCCTTTTTCGCACGAAAACATACCGCCGAGCATGATCGAGAGCGGCATGCCGTCTTCGAAATAATGCGGAATATAGCCGAGGTAGGCCTCTGCAACCTCCTCGGTGGAGAGATCGTAGTCCCGGCGTCCGTGCTTCTCCCATGCATCGGTCGAAGCGACGGGGTTGGTCTTGAGCGAGGAGCAGCCGTGCTCAGCGAGCAGGTTCACGCTATCGCGCAAGGTATGGATATTGCCCTTGTGCAAGCACATCTCCGCACCCGTGGGAAAGCCTATCTCGCTGCAGAGGTCGAAGGCGCGCAGGACGTCGTCGGTCGCCCCGTCGACGCCGCGCAGCCAGTCATGCCAGCCCTCCGTGCCGTCAAAGCTCATGTTGATCTCGGGGTGAACGCCCAGATCGGCGAGCGTCTCCAGCAGCTCGCGGGTCACCAGCCGCCCGTTGGAGTAGATCTGGCTGACGAGCACATGGTGTTCGGCGAGGAAGCCGACGATCTCGAGGAAGTCGCCTCGCACGAGCGGCTCGCCGCCGGTGAGGCTCACGCGCAGGATGCCAGCCTCTACGATCTGGCGGGCGATGTCCATCACCGTATCATGATCGAGCTCGCCGAGCTTCGCGCCCGGCGCGTCCATGAAGCAGTGGCGACACCGATAGTTGCAACGGCCCGTGATGGACCAATGCGCCGTCTCGATGAAGCGGTTGGGGTAGCGCGCGTATCGCTGATCGTGCGCAAGCGCGGCGTGCTCTCCATCGGCGAGGGCGCGCACCACGCCCCAGCGCTCGAGCTCCATAACGATCTCTCGCAGGCGATCGGTGATGATCGGAAGATCGAAGTCGATTGCGCCGTCGCAGAGCTCGAGCGCACGGAACGTCGAGGCGTCGAGAAATCGCACCGAGTTTTCCGGCCGATGCATGACCGCCCAGGGCAATCGCTTCCAGCCGCGCAGGACGAACTGGCTGTTGAGCACGTAGCGCATGGAGAGTCTCCTTCGATCGACGGTACCAGTATACTATGCGAACGAAAGAGCGACCCCACCCGTTCGAAAGGACAATTTGTACGTAGCTCGCCAAAAGCCGATCAAGCTTGAGCATACTACGTACTTAAGGTCCCAAAAGGTCACTGCCAATCATGCAAGGTCACCTGCAAAGAGGAGCGCAGCTATCCCGTAGGCGACCAGGGCAGCAAAGTGCTCGAGGAAGGTCCTTGGGAAGTTGAGGACGGCACGGGGATCTACAAATGCAACTATATTCCCACCCCGATCGTTCCCACCCCGATCGGCCTGTACGACTTGCGCGCGGAGCGCACGGCAAAGGGACGCGAGCCGATGCGCGTGCAGCACTGCCCCTCCAAAGCGATGACTTACGGTCCGGTTGAGGAGCTCGCAAAGGGCGATGTGTTCGCTTGGACGAACCCCGCATCCAGGCAGCAGATTCCAGTACGCGTCTTAGAAGCGTACGACGATGTTGTGAAAGTCGACTTCAACCACCCTCTCGCAGAGAAAACACTCCGATACTGGATCAAAGTCGAGTCGATCGTCGACTAGCTGTTGTGTGCCAATAGGTTGTTTACGCCGACAATTCGCGACATGGGCGGAAGCCCCCCGCACGCGCTGTGCGGACGCTCCCAATTATAGCGGTCGATGAAGGCCGGGAGGGCGGAGGCCCTCCCGGCCTCGCTGTCCCACGCCCGCCCGTACTGCCACTCCTGCGCGAGCGTGCGGTTCATGCGCTCGACCTTGCCGTTCTGCCAGGGGCTGTACGGCCTCGTGTAGACATGGCGGATCCCCAGGGATTCGAGCAGGTCGTTGAACCCGCGGCTGCGGTAGCCGGAGCCGTTGTCGGTCATCACGCGCTCGACCGGGGCCCCGAGGCCGGCGAAGAAGGCGGCGCACCGGGCCATGAACGTCGAGCACGTGCCCTTGCGCTCGTCGGGCAGCAGCTCGGCGTAGGCGACCCTGCTGAAGTCGTCCACCGCCACGTGCAGGCACGACGAGCCCGCGCCCGAGTGCCCCTTCGAGGGGTCGCCGCCGCGCCCGAGCGCCCTCCAGCCGCCGCCGTCGGGGATCCTCGCCACCTTCTTGACGTCGACGTGGACGAGCTCCCCGGGGCGCTCGCGCTCGTAGCGCACGGGCGTCGCCGGGCCGCGGCGGCGCACCTCCCCGGTCACGCGGTCGACGTCGGCGAGCCTCGGCAGCCCGGACCGCGCGACGATCCTCGCGCATGTGCGCGCCGGCACCCCCGTGGCGGCGGCGAGCGCGAGCGGGGCGAGCAGCATGGAGCGCCTCGCCTCGAGGACCCTCGCCTCGGCCTCGGGCGGCGTCCGCCTGGCGAGCGCGCGGGGCCTGCTCGGCCGGTCGGACATCGGCTCGCCCCTCCGGGTGCGGGCGAGCCACTTCGAGGCGGTCTGGCGGCTGACGCCCATCTGGCGGGCGGTCTCGGCCACGCCGGCTCCGGACCCTATGCGGGAGACGAGCGTTTCCCGCTGATACCGCTACCATAAAAATCGACAGTTAGGCTACCGCACCCCATCCGTCGCGCTACTGCATTCTCGACATTGGCGCTACCGTACTTTCGCCAATCGCGCTACCGGAAATAAGCTTGCTCCCGACGGCGATGGCGTTGGAAGGAGCACGATTGGAGAGGAACGTGATGGGAGAGCTGAACATGTACAGGCAGCTCGGCCTCAAACCGAACTTCACGCAGATCGGCAGGAAGTACGGGCTGCACAGGCAGACGGTCGCGAAGTACTGGCGCCGGGGAGAGGAGGTCGAAGACCGCAGGCGAGACAAGGAAAGCGCGTTCGACGAGTTCAGGGACGTGATAGAGCGCAAGGCGGCGATGCCGGGGGTCACGAAGAAGGCCATGCACGAGTTCCTGCTCGACCGGCACCCCGACGCGGCGCTGCCCAAGTACGGGGCCTTCACGAAGCACTGCCGGGAGCGGGGCATCGAGTGCGCCTCCGCGTCCGAGCCCGAAGCCCACCCCCGCTTCGAGACGCCGGCCGGCCGCCAGCTGCAGTTCGACTGGAAGGAGGGTCTGGAGATGGTGGACGCGAACGGCGAGGTCTTCGAGTTCAACGTGTTCAGCGCGGTGCTCGGCTTCTCGCGCTCGCACCGCTTCATCTACTCCAGGACCCGCACCGAGGACGACCTGCTCGCCTGCCTGCTGTCCACGTTCGTCCGGTTCGGGGGGATGCCCGAGGAGGCCGTCACCGACAACATGGGCGCGCTCGTCACGTTCTCGGGCGGCCGGCGCGTCAGGTCCGAGCGCGCGTGGCGCTTCGCCAAGGAGGCCGGCTTCGAGCTGAAGGTCTGCAGGGTGTCGACCCCGCAGGCCAAGGGCAAGGACGAGAGCTCGAACCGCTTCGTGAACAGGCTCCTGGCCTACAACCACGACTTCGAGGGCGAGCAGGGCATCGTCGACGCCATCGCGCGCATCGAGGCGAGGAGCAACGCCGAGCCCAACGAGACGACGGGGCTGCCGCCGGCGGTGCTGTTCATGAAGGAGAAGGAGCACCTGCGCCCCATCGGGAACCTGCGCGTGCTGCAGGGCATGATCGGCAGCGTCAGCGTGCAGAGGGTGCCCGCGACCATGCTCGTGCGCGCGGCCGGGAGGCAGTGGTCGGTGCCGCGCTCCTGCATCGGCAAGAGGGCCAACGTCATCGCGATGCCCTCCGGCCAGGCGCGCGCGGCGCTCGACGGGGAGGAGGTCGCCGTGCACGACGCGGCGGAGGCGGCCGGCCCCATCGTCTACGCTGAGGAGCACTACGTCGAGGCGCTGTCGGGCAAGTCCTGGTTCGGCGACTCCGACATACGCAAGGCGGCCCGCGCGAACCTCGAGCTCCTCGACCGGCTGGGAGGCGAGTAGCATGGCGGCGCTGAGCGAGTCGAGCCCCTACATGAGGGCGCAGGCCAACCTCTCCGAGCTCAAGCTCGACCAGATGTGCGCGGCCATGCCGGACTACGTGCGCATGGTCGCCGACGGCGAGCGCGACTTCGCGCAGGCCGTGGCCGAGATGACGGAGTCGGAGGTCGCCGCCAGGCGCGGGCGCATCATGCGCCAGCGCATACGCTCGTCGGGCTTCCCGTACGTGAAGACGCTAGCCGACTTCGACTGGTCCTTCCAGCCGAGCGTGCCCAGGGCCAAGGTCGAGGAGCTGGCGACGCTGCGGTTCATGGACGGGGCGGAGAACGTCCTGCTGGTGGGGAGCCCGGGCGTGGGGAAGACCCACCTCGCGGTGGCGATCGGCATCGAGGCGGTCAAGGCGGGGCGCGAGGTGCGCTTCACCGACTGCGCCAGGCTGGTCGAGGGCCTGAAGGACGCCTCGTCGCGCGGGATACTCAAGAACAGGCTGAAGTACCACGCGCACTCGAAGCTCCTCGTGGTCGACGAGCTGGGGTACCTCGACATCGACGAGCAGGGCGCCGACCTCATGTTCCAGCTGGTGTCGACGCGCTACGAGCAGCGCTCGACCATCATAACCACAAACGTCGGCATAGGCGGCTGGGCGAAGGTGTTCGGGGACGAGGTGACCGCGGGGGCCATCGCGGACAGGGTCTGCCACCACTGCACGCTGATAAAGATCACGGGTAGGTCCTACAGGCTCAAGGATCTGCCGGCCGACAAGAGGAGGGAGGGGTAATCAAATGCGGTGAAAGTACGGTGGCGCCGATGACGGTTATGCAGTTGCGTCCGTGACGAGGGAACGGTGGCGCGATTGTCGATTTTTATATTGACTTTATCACCCGCCCCCTCGGCGTGAGCCTTGCGTTAGGATGTTGGGACATGGGATGGCCCCCTCTGCCGTAAGCGTAGACAACTCACAGCATGCGGGAGTCATCCCTATTTGTCATCCATTGCGCGTAAACAACGTCATGGCATTAAACACCTAGCGCCCCTTCCGGGGAGGCGCAGCATGCGGCGCGTCCTGCCCTGCGCACCGTGCAGCACGCGGCATGCGGCGCGGCTCGGCGACCGCGGACGGGCCGACTCGCCTTTTTCATGTTGTATACAATATGGAATCTCGCACAGACGCATAAAGAACGCCGGGCATATGAGAAATGCGGAAGCGCCCGCACAGCTCAGGGCGTCCGCTCGCAGCGCGAGAATCATTCAGGCGCCCAGAGAAACGAAGTCTTCGCTTTCCACGAAGAGCCCGGACGCGCACGACACCGCCAGAAACCCGCGGCATCGCATGAAAGCCAGAAAGCCTGCAGACACGCAACGTCGGACAGCCCGCGCCGCCGCCGACGGCGCTTAACCTCACTTCTTAACCTCACATTGTCATAAAGTGAAGTTAAGAAGTGAGGTTAAGAGAACAGGGTGCGGCGACCACACCCGCAGACGTACTTCTTCGCACCGCCATACCCTTAGGTCGACATCCCGGCGAATTGCCCGGCAGCACAGAAGGATCCCAAGCCCTATCCAGAAACGCGCCAGGTGCCTGTCAGCCTACCTCCTTCACGCGAAAGCAATTTCATTTCCTTGAGAATGTGGACGTCTCTATCGAGCGTTCCTCTGGCAATGCCCAAAGCCTCGCTGACATCTTGCAATCGAGCCGAAGGGTTTTTGGAAAGGAAGTCGAGTATGCTGTTCCGTCGCTCTTCGATAGCCCGGGCCCTTTGCTCGGACGCGCTCTCGCGTGTCCTTGCATGCCATCTTTTCGCCGCGCCGTCAGACGCATCCCTGGCGTAAAGAGTGGTAAGGAAATAGATTCTTTCTTCGTCGGTCTCGAACTTCGGATAGGGGGATCCGTTCTCCTGTAATGCCCTCAGTATCTTTTGGAACCCCGTGTTCCTGCCTTCGGTCAAACGCAGCTCTTTCAGAAATTCGCCCACGCGCCTGTTCCTGTAACGCCTGCTTACTGCTCTGAACTCACGTAATCCTTCCATCGTTACCGAGCGGTCAGCCCCAGGATGGCTGAGGATTTCTATCCGGTCGGGCAGGACGCGCACTTCTATGGGCTCGCGCGAGTCGTACCCTTTATGATACACCGCATTCGACAATGCCTCTTCAAGCGCAGCGTATGGATAGTTATGAAAACGGCTGGACTCCGCGACGTCAGAATGTTTGAGCACGACTTCCACCATCACGTTGTTTTCCAGATACTGCAGCGCATCGCGAAGTTGCTGGTGTATGGGGCCCCTGAACGTATGCTCTCGGATAATGTCGCCACCCTCTCCGTCAGGGAATTCGACGATGTCGATCTGCGTGTACGGCATCCATTTTTCCGGAGTGAGAGAAAAGAACAAAAGTCCTACGTTCTTCGGCTTCACGTACTCGTCAGGCCCATCAACGATGCTCATGCTTCGGCACAGTTCGACGAAATTCATCGAACCCGCTCGCTCATACAGGGAGCTGCCTACCTCTTTCAAGTAACTTTCAATGAGCGGTAGGCTGAGATCGGCCACTTCGGCAGAATGGTTGATTCGGTCATCGAAAGGAACGTTGTTCGCAAGAGTGTACAGATCGCGCTTCTCTTCCTCCGATGGCTCGATCGTGCTTGCCATTTTGCGAATCCAGGCAATGCGCTCGCTCGCTTTATTCCCCGGTGTTTTCGGGGAAGTGTACGGACGCATGCTGCCGCCGGGAGCCCACACGACAATGAAGCGCTTGCCTTCGTATTCCGCAACTTCGGTAATTGGGTTGTAGGCAGGCCGGATCAGCTTGCATTTGTTGAGCATGTCTTTCAGGTACGCATCTATCTTCTCGTTTGGAACGCCCACGAAATCGCCTGGCATCCCATCTTTTCCCGAGGAAACGCCAATAACGAGGTATCCACCGCCCCAGTTGTCTATATCGTTCGCAAATGCGCAGATAGTTTTAAGGGACGCTTGGGAATCCCAAGTTGCCTTGAACTCAATGCGTGCCCACTCGACGATGCCTCCGCCGAAAAGGGTCTTTATGCTTGTCGGTAGCGCCACGGATCAAGCTCCTTGCGCGTTAGGAATCTCTTAACCTCACTTCTTAACCTCACATTATCATAAAGTGAGGTTAAGAAGTGAGGTTAAGAGAACAGGGTACAGTGATGGCGAAGGGGGGCGAACAACCCGTTCGGCCCCCTCCTTTTGGGCACCGCCCCTATCGTTTCCCGTCCAGAATCTCCCCGATCATCCACGCCAGCTGGCGCAGGGTGACGCTGGAGTTGTCCGGCAGGTGCAAATGCAGGCAGCGACGTCCGCGCTCGGAGAGAACGAGCAGATCGCCCGACGCCTGCGCCTTTGCCAGTGCGCCCAGGCTTTCGGCCTCTTTGTCCAGCGGGATGTCTTTCAGCTCGTCCGCGGACAGGATCAGGTAGACGCCGTTGTTCGGGCCGCCCTTCTGCAGCTGGCCCGTGGAGTGCAAATAGCGCGGCCCCACTTCCAAGCACGACGTCACGCCGCATTTCTGCGCCACGCCGTGACGGATCTCTTCCAGCGCTTCGCGGCGGCCTTCGCCCGTGAACGGCAAGAACGCGTTCAGCGCAAAGTAGTCGCCCGGTTCGATGCTCTTCAGCAGCGCCTTCAGCGCGTCGCGCACGTCGGTGATGCCTTTGAAGCATTCGCCCAAACGCACCTCGACTTCGCCCATGTAGACGTCGTCCAGGAAATCCTGCGTGAAGTCCGGCTCGGGCTGGCCTTCGGCCAGGATCTTCAGCACTTCCGCCTTCGCGGAGGCCACGTCGGGCTGGTCGAACGGGCAGATCTTCATGAGGTAACCGCACATGGCAATGGCGTACTCCCACATGACGAAGTGCTCCGCCAGCTCCGAAACGCTCTCGATGCGGAAGTTCAGGCGCGGGATGGCATTGTCGATGTAGGCCAGGCTCATCTCGAAGTTTTTGCGCTCGTCCCACAGGTCCGTGCGCGTCTGGTACATGATGACGCTGCGGTCGCCCGCGTCGCGGTGCAGCATAAGCGAGTCCACCTCGATGTTCGGCAGGATGCCCTTGCCGTTTTTGCCCAGGCTTTCCGCCACCAGCTGTTCAATCCACAAGCCCAGAACGCGGCCGCGCTTCGGGGTGAGGAAGCAGAACTTATTGCGGCCGACCATGTAGTTGTCGTACAGGAACGCCGCCAGCGTGATGGCCGGGTTGTCCACCGCATCCTCCGCGCAGATGCGCTCCGCTTCGGCACCGTGCTCTATGAATTCGTGCAGGTCAATGCCGACAAGCGCCGCCGGCAGCAGACCGAAGACGGACAGCGCCGAAAAGCGTCCGCCCACCGTGGGCTCGCCGTTAAAGACGGCCAGCCAGCCTTCGCGCTTCGCCTGCGCCTCCAGGTCAGAACCAGGGTCCGTGATGGCGACCAGATGACGCACGATTTCTTCTTCCTCCATCACCTGGGAAAGCGCCGCGCGCACTGCGCGCAGGGCAAGGCGCGGCTCGATCGTGCCACCGCTTTTCGAAGAGATGATGAACAGCGTGGTCTCCGGTTTGGTCTCCGCCATCATGGCGCGCATGCGCACCGGGGAATCCGAGTCGAGCGTCTTGAACGTGACCCGGCCAGCGTCAACCTTGTTGTACTTCGTGATGGTCATGGGCGCCTGCGTGGAGCCGCCCTGGCCGATGAGCACGACGGTCTTTAAGCCCTTTGCCACCACTTCGTCGGCGAAATCCTGGATAGCGCCCAGGTCCAACGGCGGGTTGCTGGCAAGGTCCGTCCAGCCCATATAGTTACGGGCGCATTCCTGCGCCTCTTCGGAAAAGTTGTAGAGCGTGTCGTCTTTCGCATGCAGTCGGCTCGCTACTTTGTCCTTCACCAGCGCTTTGGTGGAGGGGTAAAGTTTCTCAACGTCACTGACGAGCATGGTGTCCTTCTTTCGTGGCTATAAGTGGATTAATGATAGCAAAAGGCCTTGCGAAGGGCATGTTCTCCACCATTTTCGCGCGCGGGCGTTGAGGCATTCGTTGCCAGAGTTTTGCTTGCGGACGTCGCACAAAGGTGGCACTATGTGCAGAGTCCCTGTTCAAACGGTTTTTTTGCGCTAATTCCGTAGCACAATGCACGGATTTTGCCTTAACCAACCGCCTACGTCCAGGAGGTAGCGCCGTGCCCGCCATAGCTTTCTGCGAAGACAACGCAACCGAGCGAGAAACGCTGGGCGCCCTGCTCGACGAATATGCGCGCGAACGCCGCGACGGCACGACGGTCGACCGCTATCCTTCGGGCGCTGCGCTGCTGAGCGCTCTTTTCCCTGACACGGCAAGCGTACCAGGCGGCGGCGTTTCCGCAGGCCCGGGCGCTTCCCTCGCGCACCGCGTCCCCGACGCTCATTCCGCCTACGCCGCTGCACCGCGTACAGCCACCCCGCCCGCAGCCTGCCCTTACGACCTGTACGTGCTCGATGTCATCATGCCCGGCCCATCCGGCATCGACGTCGGGCTTCAGCTGCGCGCGAAAGGCCTCGATGCGCCCATTGTCTACCTCACCATCTCGCGCGAATACGCGGTGGAATCCTACCAGGTCCACGCCGCAGACTACCTGGTCAAGCCCGTAGCGAAACCGGCCTTGTTCGCTGCGCTCGACCGCGCGCTTTCGCTGGCCGCCCGCCATCGCACCGCTGGCATTGTCGTGAAATGCCGCGAGGGCGTTCGGCGGCTCGACCCCGAACGCATCCTGTGCGCGGAGCTCAAGGGCCGCGCCGTCCGCTACACGCTGTCCACCGGCGAGGCAATCACCAGCACCACCATCCGCTCGTCTTTCCGCGCCGCCGTCGAAGATCTCGCACACGACGAGCGTTTCATCCTGTGCGGCGCAAGCCACCTCGCGAACCTTCAGCACGTGACCGCCGTGTCCAGGACCGACCTGACGCTTTCGAACGGTATGCTCGTGCCGCTTTCCCGCGACCGCGCGACCGACGTGAAGCGGCGCTGGATGAACTTCTGGCTGGAGCGCGGCCAATGAGCGCAACCTTGCTCAGCTCACCGCCGCCAAACGGCGCCGAACTGGCCGACCTGCTGCTCGATGCGGCAAACCCGGTCGTGTCCACCGTGTTCATGGCAGTTTACGTGGCCGCGCTCACCGTGTTCCGTGAGCCCACTGCACTCTGGAAGCGCGGATGGGCGGTCGCTTTTGGCGTCATCGCGGCCGGGAGCGTCACGCTGGTCTTGCTCGCAGGCTACGACACGTACCTGCGCTTTTCGTTCATCACTATGCTGGCAAACTGCGGCATCACGCTCATCGCGTCAAAGCCCGGCATCTTACGCGCTTTGTTCGCGCAGCTGACCGCATCGTTCATCGGCATGTTCGCACAGGCGAACACCTCGCTCGTGCTCTTCTTTGCCGGAGACGACAAACTGCTCGCGCTGGCTGTCCGCGCCCTGAGCCTTGGAGCCATGTACTTGTTCTTACGCGCGTTCGCAGACCGCTATTCCCGCGTACTGCACACCTTGCACCGCGGCTGGGGCATTTTGTGCCT